>Ga0126380_10000642_pt1 | contig 12044 bp, 9 predicted proteins | sample PanSoiMetPlot_26_FD_92544 | JGI IMG/M metagenome (GOLD analysis project Ga0126380, IMG submission 92544) | Tropical forest soil microbial communities from Panama - MetaG Plot_26 | ecosystem: Environmental > Terrestrial > Soil > Tropical forest > Bulk soil | place: Panama | collected 2016-02-17
CCGACATTGTTGCCTTCATGCATGGGATTCACGGCAGCGACCATCACCTTCTGGCCTTGGTGAAGTCCAGCGCGCCGGGTTTTCACCATTGCAGCTGGGATGTTTCCAGCGTGAATGATATCGGCCTCGGCGCGATGCGGATGCATGACAAAGGTTGGACCAAGGGGTGGGGCCTCGGCCGGCACGTGCTCGGCTCGAATTATTTCCACTACGTGCGCGATCCTTGGGGGAGCTTCGCCGAGTACTCCTGCGATATCGATTACATTCCGAAGGAGGAGCGTTGGCTATCGGGCGACCACAGGCCGGAGGATTCTTTTTACCTCTGGGGTCCGGACGTGCCGCGAGAATTCACGATCAACTACGAAGGCGGCGAGAGCTGAACTCGATTCGAATGTCTCTTTCGTTTTCAGGAAAGAAAGAATGAAATATCGACGCGAGAGTCGTGCGCTCATTGTCACTCAACGACAACCTTGACCTTGTCGCCGGGCTTCAGCCTGTCCTGCTGTCCGATGCCGTTGAGTGTCCGGAATCTTTCGAGGAAGTGGTCGGACATTGCCATGCGTTGTGCGAGTTTCTCGACAGTATCGTTTGGTCCGACGGTCACGATTTTCAGACGAAGCGGCCTGACCTGCTGACTCTCCTTCAAGGTCATGCGGCGAAAGCTCATGATCGATTCGCGAAACGCGAGATCGACCTGCATCGATCTCGCTTTGGCAGCGAAGATAAAACGGTAGACCTCGCTGCCGAAGCGCACGGCGTACAAACGGAATGACCAGTTGCCGCCTCCGGCCGTAGCGGTTGCCGCCGGAAAACCGTTGACCGAGAACTCTTCGACACTTGTAGGGTCGACATTCTCCATCCAGCCCGACTTGAGGTAGTCCGGCAGAGACTGCTCGGCCGGGACGGCCACAACATCGAGACGCAAGGCTTCGCCGCCACCTTCCTTGAGGCCGAGCACCGCTTGCGCCGTATTGTCGAGTGTGAATCCCGGCGGTGCGGCAAACGTAAAGCCGAGCTTGGGGTGGAGAAAATGCCGGCCGCGCGCGAAGCCTTCGCTCGGATCTTCGCCGTAAACCATCCCATCGAGATTGCTCAGGTACTCGCTGCGGTCACGTTCTCCAGCACCAGGACTGCTGAATTGACGGGCGTTGGCAAGTGCGTTCTTCACACGGTCGGGGGTAGCGGGGTGGCTGGACAGAAAATCCAGCGCGCGGGGGTCGGCTCCGCCGGCAGAGGCCTTGAGATCCGCAGTTCGCTGCATATCAGTCAAAAACCGGGAAGCCCCATAGGGGTCAAATCCCGCGCGTGCCGAAATGCCCACGCCGATTCCGTCAGCTTCGAACTCCTGCGCCCGCGAAAACGCAGCGAGCGTGAGCTTTGACTTGGCCAGCGCGAGAGCTCCGACCTGCGGGTCGCTCAGTACGTCGTTGACCACGTGATTGATGATAGCGACCTGGCGGGCCTGCTCCTCTCGAATTGCGGCGTGACGCGCGATCACATGGCCCATTTCGTGCGAGAGGACCGAGGCGAGTTCGGCCTTGTCGTTGGCGAGCACAATCAGTCCGCGCGTGATGTAGAGCTTTCCGTTCGGAAGAGAGAAGGCATTGATGGACGGCGAGTTGAGAATGACGACCTGGTATTTCAGGTCAGGACGTTCAGAAGCGGCAACGAGACGCTCAACGGTCTTCTCGATCATCGCGTGCAGACGCGCGTTGTCGTATTCACCGCCATAGGTCGCAAGGATGCGCGCCTGCTCCCGTTGCGTTGCCGGCTCGAGTCCGGTAGGCGAAGAAGCCTGCGGCGCCGGCAAGGAAATCAGACGAGTGTCGGACGTGCCGGTGCAACCGGCCAAAGCCGCAGCAAGAGCGACAAGCAGCGCTCGACTTGCGAATCCGGATCTAAGCGTACCCATACCCGCCCTACGCATTTTACTCGACGCGTTCGATCTGCTCAGGGGCCACGGCATCGATAACCGGGCCGAACAACCGCGCACGCGAATTGGACGCCCCTCCAACCCCCTGCGGGTCGATGCCCGCTGCGGCGAATTCTCGCCGATGACGCTTAAGAATCGTTACCGTAAAATCGCGCGTCAAACGCCGCCCGAAGTTCAAATATATTGTGGCGTCGCTTTCGCGCACCGACAATACTTGCCCTCTACCAGTGCAAATTGGCCCTGCGCGGCCGCAATCCGGTTGAGATGTTCCGGCCGCAAAGGGGCGAAATTTGGGTCTTCCCAGAGACCGCGTCGGGCGGCACGCGCAACCCGTTCTGAACGTAACAGGATATCGGCGCACGCCTTGTCGCCGATCATTGCTGCGACCCGCGCCTGGCCCTGCTCGACCAGTATTTCCTGGATCGACTGTTGACTGTCACCGACACGAACGAACGCGACCACGCGCGCGGCGGCTGCTGTCGACGACTTCGATTGCCGCCAGCCGCACTTGTCGGCCGTCGGTCCGTCGCGAACGCTTGCGACAGCGCCTCTTCCGGCGACCGGCGGCCCGCACGATTCCTGTGCCTTTAGCTCGAGGACGGAAACTGACGGATACGCAATGAAGAAGACTGCAAGAAATGTCGCGAACGAAAAGTCTTTCGGCAAATCTCTAGACCGCAATAAAGATGGCGGCTGGACGGCCACATTGTAGAATGCCCGAAAAAGCCAGCAGACGTTATCAAGAACCGCCGGGAGGCTATCAATGCAAACGCGCCGCACTTTGCCAAGCCGCCGCGAGGTCCTGACATCAATTGCTGCTGTCAGCGCAATGGCTGTGACTAGAGCGCATGGTGAAGACGCCCGTTGGCCTGATCATCCGGTGCGCATCATCGTCCCTTATCCGGCCGGGGGCTCGACCGATGTGCTGACTCGGATTCTTGCGGAGCGGTTGAAGGACATTTTCGGCCAGCCTTTCGTGATTGAGAATCGCGCCGGCGCGGGCGGCAATATTGGCATCGCGGCCGTTACCGGGAGCGCGCCCGATGGCTACACGATTGGCGCCGCTACTATCGGTCATTTCGCGATCAATCAGTATCTCTACAACAAGATGCCATACGATCCCGAACGCGACATGGTCCCGGCGTCACTCACCTGGGAGTTGCCTAACGTCTTTGTCGTTCCGACTGATCATGTCCCGGCAAAAACCTTGGCTGAATTCCTGAGCTGGGCAAAGCAAAAAGGGCGCGTCAGTTATGGCAGTCCTGGCGTGGGCACGTCGCCGCATTTGTCCGGCGTGATGTTTGCCAAGCAAACGGGGATCGATGCAATTCACGTCCCATTTCGCGGGGCGGCGCAGACCATTCCGGCCATGCTCGCGGGCGACGTCAATTTTGCGATCGATAATCTCGCTTCATATGTGCCCGTTATCCAGTCGGGAAAAATGCGCGCGCTTGCCGCGACCTCTGCGCAGCGCTGGCCGACAATGCCGGACGTTCCCACCATGAACGAAGCGGGGATCAAGGACTTTGTGGTGACATCGTGGGCAGCTTTCGTATTTCCGGCGGCAACCCCGCGTCCGATCGTCGACAGATTTTCCGCGGCCCAACGGCAGATCGCCGGCGAACAGGCAATCCAGGAACGGTTTCTCGTCGCCGGTGCCCGAGTTCTTTCCAGCACACCTGAAGGTGCGATTGCGTTCGCGGCGAAGGAACGAACGATGTGGAAGGATGTCGTCGCCGCGTCAGGCGCGAAGGTTGACTAGCCGAAATGATGCGTTAGACCCACGCCTGTGCTACATCGTGTCTGATGGTCCCGTAGCTCAGCACGATAGAGCAGCGGTTCCCTAATTCTATGGGCTACCTGTTGCAGTACGTTCTGTACGGCAGCATCCTGTAGATCGGGCGGGTTGACCTTAATCCAGCTCTCACCGAGGTTTTTCCGGTGAAGCGGTTTCTCTTGTGCCCCCGAGCCCAGTTGTTGTCGGCTTGTTCGGTGCAGCCGCGTTTTCTCTCGCTTTCCTCACGTCCCCGTACATCTCTAGACAGGTCACAAGTTCAGTGTAGGTGGGGCTAAACCATTTTATTGACCCGATACACCTTGTTCGCTCTGCGGCAGGATACGACGACCAATCGGCAACAAGCTTTTCACGTGTTCTCTCTTCGCTCTCGATACAGGCTTTTCGCCTTTCATTGGCCGTTCCAGCGTTTGCTGCATTGGCAGCACTGCGACAACTCGGTGTCATGTCCCAATTGGGAACGCCGTCTGCTACGACGACCAGCAATGTCAATGATAGGTGAAAAACCGGGATGAGCATCGCCACCTCCTGCACTTGCCTTTTTGTGGCGGGCGAACTCTCACGCGCCATCTTCGAGTTTATGGTGACGATTTTAAAGTTGGGCCATAGGCCAATGCCGCGGAACTTAAACATGACGCTGACGCAAAATACGTTGTTGTCCCTCAGCGAGATCCCGCTCGGCTAACGTTTGATTCCCTACGATCAGGGGCTTATTCCTTGAACCGACGTTGCCGCGCGGACATAGCGTTGCTTGTGTCATCCGTCCGGCGACTCGTTGGGGACGGGATGCCGCGATCAATTAGCACCCTCCTGAGCCAAACATCCAGCCAAGCGACTTCTTCAATTGGGTGCGGCTCGGCAGTACCAATTTTCTTGTTAGACATGGCCTGACGCCCAGAGTTATTGCTCATCTGAAAGAATAAATAATCGACAAACGCAAATTCCGATGAACACACTCAAGATGAGCCAGCCGAGGATAAAAGTCATCGCTTCGTGTACAGCAACACCATGCTCGGAATCGCGAATAGAACAAGCAACAGGACGGAAAGGTCGCTCAACATTTCAGCTACACGCAACTAGACTCGCGCAAAAATACAACACAACAATGATGGTGATAGTCGCTATTGATTAAAATTCCGTTGGTGGGCTTTTAGTGGCGACGCAGCGGGCCTAGGACTTCAGCAGCGTTTGTTGCATGCTGACGTGATCCACTCCGCGGACTTTTGCAAAAGAATCCCGCAAGGGTCCCTATCTAAATGCAAGCTCGCACGAACCCAACGCGGTCGCCCCGTGTGTTCTTGAGTTCCGCTTGCCACGCCTTCAAAAGTTCTGCAGGTAGCGACTCGGGTAAGACATCCAATCTGCGCAGAATAGCTACACATATAGGCCATAACGGCCGATCGGCTCCGTCCTCGACCTTGATTGCGACGCCGATGGCGCGGCGGACTATTCCCATTGCTTGCACGCCTTCGGCCCCCGCCTTCGCGACTACCATACCCGGAAGCGCGCGCATCAAAATGCTATCGCGAGCATCGATGCCACCGACCATGTCGGGTTCTGTAATCATCGCGCTTAGTACGCGACGACAGGCATCCCCATAAGCTTGTTCGATGTGTTGCCGGGCACACAGGCGCGCAAATCCTTGCGCCAGCTGGCGCAATGTGAGCAGGTATGTCGGAACAGCACAGCCATCAACGGCGCATTCGAGCCTGCTTGCACCATCGATGCCACACATCTCGCGGCAGATACGCTGGATTTTCTGCTGGACTGGATGATCGATGTTCCAATAGCCGTCCATCGAGGCGCCGAGAACTTTCGCAAGCGCAAGCATGCCGGCATGCTTACCCGAGCAGTTGTTGTCGATCGCGGTTGGAGCTTGTCCCGCCCGGATGAGCTCATCGCGCGTAGCAACATCTACGACTGCAGGGGCGCCGCAGTGCAGCTGTTCCTCAGTTGCCTCGATCTTCTCCAGAATGGATCGAACGGCCGCTCGGTGGCGGGGCTCACCCCGATGCGATCCGCAAATCACTGCAAGTTCTGCATCAGTGAACTGGAATTGCTGGTCGGTGCCACTCATTACGCCGGCAAGCGCCTGAAGTGGCTTCAGGGCGGACCGTGGAAAGATTGGGCGTTCGTGATTTCCGACAGCAAACAGCACTTGTCCGTCTGCATCGGCAACGACGGCATGTCCTAAGTGGCAGCTTTCCATATGCCGCCCGCGAACGATTTCAGCAATTATTGCAGAGTTGCAAGAAGAAGCCATCGGCGAGGACAGTAATGATTTTACAAATTTCTGAAAGGGTATCCGCCCGATGAGGACCTCGAACTTTGTCAGCGGCCGTGCCGCCCAGCAGTGTGGGAAGGGTACGTTCTTTGGCCTCACTTCGCTCGCGCCAATGATGTGATCGAATAAGCAGTCTGATGTTCGCGCTGCCGCCTCCTCGCATGAATTTTTAGAACGATTCATGCACGGACGCGCGTGCCCCAAATGGCGGGTTGATAGTGACGGCAAGCGCGCAATCCGATCACCGAGCCGAATGTTCGGGACGCGCTTGAAGCGGCACAAAAGCTTGGTCAACAAATCCAGATCATCAATGCGAGCAGTGACGGAGAGATCGACGTAGCCTTCGATACTTTGCGCGAGATCAGGCCCGGTGCGCTACTCGTGCAGCCAGATGCCTTTCTTATCAACAAGCGGATTGTGGCGCTTGCTGCGCGCGATGCGCTTCCGGTCATGTACCAGTCCCGCGATCTTGTCTCTATGGGTGGACTTATGAGCTATGGACCGAGCCTTCCGGACCTGTACCGCCAAATGGGAGTATATGTCGGTAAGGTTCTTGGCGGCACCAACCCGGGGGAGTTGCCGATCATACAGCCGACCAAATTCGAGTTGGCAATCAATATGAAAACGGCCAAGGCGCTCGGCCTACACCTCTCTAACAATCTTCTCTCGCTCGCTGACGAGCTAATTGAATAAAAGTGTCCATGTACGGTTGTGGCAGTCCCACTCAACTCTCCGGAACTTCAAGGTTCTGAGTTTTCTCACGCCCCAGCCTCCTGATGCAGCTCCGCCCCCAGCATCAAGCGCAAGGCGATGTCGGCGGTCTGCGGCGCCGCGCGTTCCGTTGGTGAATGGGCCGCAAGATATCGGGCAACCGCAATGAGGATGTGCCGGCTAGCGTCGGTGTTGCCCCACGCCGTGAATTGGCGAACTCCCGCCTCCAGCATCTGATAAGCATGGAAGCCCGCATCTTCGCGCAACACCGCGCATGCGAGCGTGGCGATAAGCGCCTGCGGCGAATGGCCGAGCGTGAGATGACGAGCTACCAGCCTTGCCGCGAGATCGACCTGCCGCTGTCGGTCAAAGGCGTCGAGCAAGTTGGCGCGGATCATCTCCGCGTCGGCAGGCAGACCATCGAGTTCTTCGCCGCCGTCGCCCGGGATGCGGGCCGGCGGTACATTGAGATAGCGAGTAAGATACAGGGCCATCGCTCCGTGTAGGACGGCACGCATGGCCGCGACGAAGCTGTCGGCGCTGGTGGTCCCAATCCGGTTGATCATCTGGTAGACCGCATTCGCGAACGTAAAAACGTGGTGCGCCGTCTCCCAGTCGGCGTGCTCGTTAGCGGTGCCGAAACGTGCGATCCTGAGCGCCGCCCCGTAAGCGAGTGATCGACTAAGGTCAGCAGGAGCGGCGCCTGCATGAATCGCTGTCGTGAGGGCGTCAACGATCTTGGCCGGATCGTCGCGGAGTAGCTCTCGGGCAAGCGTCGCATGGTCCGACCAGCCATGCCTCGACCCGCTGGCAGCGAATAGGTCCGGTAATTGGCTGGCTGTTTCCTCACAGAGTGCAACAAGATCAACCGGCTGGCGCCACGCGGTCGATTCTTCGGCGCCACGCGCTGCCACCATCTGACCGACGACTGTCGGCAGCACGGCCGCTGCGTGCTCCCACCCGATAACGTCAAGGCATTCGAACGCCTTGTTGATAAAGTCGAGCGAGTGCCCGGTGTCGGCAAAAGCCCGCTCGGTTTCAGCGGCGAGGAAAATATCAGCGAGCACGGGCGGCGAGACACCGGACGCAATCGCCGTAAGCAGGGTGCGCTCAGCCGCCTCGCGATGACGAACTCTGGTCCAACGCCGCAGCCAGCCGTTGAGCACTGTCGCATCGGGCCGACTTCCAAGCGGCGCACGTTCGCGCCGCGGCGCCTCGCCATCGCAGTCTGCCGCCACGCGGCGCGCCCCGTGGAATAGCGCGAGATATGCTTCCTCCTCAGGCAGGAAGGGCAGGAGATTGGCTAGTGCCGTGAGTATCGTGAGACCCACGCCCCAGCCGTCCCGGTTCTGCGCCCCAAACAGCGCCACCTGCCTTACAATGTCGGCACGCGGTACGTTAGCCGCGAGTTGACCATGCACCGCCTTGGCGACGACAAGACCGAGATCATGCGCTAAGCCGTCCGTGAGCCGCTGCCGCCAGTGGGCGGGGTCGGCATGACCGAACGTGGGTTTCACCCAAACGTCGCCATTGCGTATCTCGATCGGGCAAATCGGTACGTCGTCTGCCCACAGGTCGAACGTGCAGCCGCTTTCGAGATCGAAGCGGGCATGGTGCCAATGACAGGTCAAGATTCCGTCGTCGAGACTGCCCCGCTCAAGTGGGAAGCCCATGTGCGGGCAACGATTGTCGAGAGCGAAGACGCGCCCCCGATCGTAGATGACAAGGATCGGACGATGGCGACCGTGTACAACGAGCCGCCCCTTCGCCTTCAACTCCTCTAGGCTCCCCGCGAACGCGAATTCCGTGTTCGGCGCGTCCATGAGCATGCCTCCTTTGAAACTTGCGTCGGTGCCGATGGCGACTGCCCAGCTTTGCGGTGGCTATCGTGAAAATGCGCTCGCATCCGACGGCTATCAAGGCCACTCCATTTAAGGCCTCCGCTGCGACCATAGCGTCGAATGGCTGCTTTCGGGGATAAGCGAACATCCCGTTTTGCGCTGCACATGTCTGCTTTTGACCCAAAGCGGACATCGTTGTTCTGTTAACTGGCCTACCGCATTACTGCGTCGCATCTTGCCATGACGGCGGCGGCTCCGCAGCCTGCCGAGCCGGGAGGCGAGGAGGGGCAGTATTGCGCAGCTTCAATAAGTGGGCCGCGCCCCCTGCCACTAGGAAACGCGGCCCGCCGCCGAGGACTTTTCTAGTGGCAGCGGCTCACGACAATCGTACACGCGCTTTTCTGTAATAGGCTGCAGCATTTTACCAATGCTGACAAATGGGCACGGCGTCTCGGTGTTGCTGGTAAGTCCCAAACCGTTGCGTTGACTGCTCTCAAACCCAAGACGGCCCGTCTCAACCACTAAACTGTGATGCAGATCATCCCTGCGACGATCTCTGAAGTTCGTTTGCGAAGCGCAAATTCTGGCAGACGAAAGACCCGCTTTTGGGGGGTAAAGCGGACATGGCGCCAACATGGCGTTTTTCTGCTTTAGCTGTTTGAACCGCACATGTCCACTTTCGGAGTAACAGCGGACATCGCGGCGACGACAACGTCATTCCGGTGGTGCGTGCGCCCCACTCACTGGGTCAATGGCGCACATCGGTGCACAAGCACATGCGTGGCACCCAAGATCCTCCCTTGCTCGCGCTTGCATACGGGGTTCCGCCAGCGGTGGCGACACCGCACAGCAGACAAATCGCGTCCAGCGTTATGCAGCACAAGGTTTTCACGCCGGTTGGGGGGCGCCCGCCCGATCGGTGTGCAGTTGATGGAACGCCGCCGACGAGGTGATTGAATAGCGCCCGATGTCCGCTTTTGGCCCAAAGCGGACATGCCTAGTTGCACCGCACATGTCTGCTTTCGGGGGTAGCGGACATGAACTTTTGCGGCGTGAACCGCATTACTCTCGATTATGATTGCTTTGTTACTAATAAGGTATGTTGGGTAAAGGAATTGGTTGAGTGAGCGTCAAATAATTGGAGGGCAAAACATGCCCTATTACGTTAGAACAACTACCGATACTGATGGCCTCATAAGCGATGCTAGGCCGTACTCTACCTTGGCAGACGCAATGCAAGTCGCTGGTTTGTCGTTAAAAGCAGGTGGCGCAACTACTGCATGGATTGAAGATGATGATGGGAAGGTTTGTGCCAATACTGACGACGTGAAAAAGCATTGCGGGTTTACTTGATTTCAAATCGGACGCCACCAATGAATTCGCGCGGTAGCGGTCTTGTCTTGATGGCCTTTGCAATGCCCATGTCCGCTTTTGACCCAAATCGGACATGGGCCCGGCTCACCCTCTTCAAGCAGATGCGTTGAGTCGGTACGATTGCCTGCCTGGGGGGTTGCAGCATGAGACGACGCGATTTCATCAGACTTGTCGGCGGCGCGGCTGTTGCGTGGCCTCTAACGACGCCCGCGCAGCCGGCGATGCCGGTGATCGGATTTCTCAATAGTGGATCGCCTGATACTTTTGCGCCCACTGTTAACGCCTTCCTTCAGGGTCTAAAGGAATCCGGGTATGTCGACGGCCAGAATGTCGTCATCGAATTTCGGTGGGCGAATGGCCAATATGATCGTCTAACCGCATTGGCTGATGACCTCGTGCGGCGTGGAGTCTCGGTTATCGCGGCGACCAGTACTCCTGCCAACCTCGTGGCAAAGGCCGTGACCAGCACGATTCCAATTGTTTTCACCACCGGTGGCGATCCGGTCCAGCTTGGACTGGTCACAAGTTTGGGCCGACCCGGCGGCAATGTCACCGGCGTGACCCAAATGACCGGGGAAGTTGCTCCGAAACGGGTGGAGCTAGCTCACGAGTTAGTGCCGCAGGCAACCGTTTTTGGTATGCTCATTAATCCTACAAATCCATTGTCCGAGAACGTGAAACGTGATTCACAGGCGGCAGCGCTAAAACTCGGAGTACAGCTTAATGTACTTCACGCAAGCACCGACGCCGAACTCGACAAGGCGTTCACCGCCTTCCGCGAAATGCACGTCGGTGCGCTCGTCTTGGGCACGGATGCCTTCTTTAATAACCGGCTCGAAGAATTGGCTGCACTGGCGATCCGCAATTCGTTGCCCGTAGTTTATGAGTATCACCAATTCGTGGCGGCCGGCGGCTTGGTTAGCTATGGAGGCAGCATCATAGATTCCTATCGTCTCGCTGGCGGGTACGTCGGCCGTGTTCTCAAGGGCGAGAAACCCGCCGACCTACCGGTCCAACAGGCAAGCAAAATCGAGCTGCTGCTCAACCTCAAGACCGCGAAGACGCTCGGCATCACCGTGCCTCAGTCGATACAAAATCGCGCCGATGAAGTGATCGAATAGCTGGGGCATGTCCGTTTTGGCCCTTAGCTAACATTGCCTCGCATTTGATGTCGCGTTTGGGGGTAAAGCGGACATGAGAGGTGTCCCAGTGCAGGTGAAAAAGATTCGCGAAGCCCGTTGACACCTTCCCTTTGTCCATAGTCTGCGCGCATAATTAGTCATTTGAGTGACTTGAGCGGCCGGCGGCTAGACAACCGCGCGATTCATTCCAAAATATCGGGCGTCTGTTGTGGTCGTCATGATTCGGCGGCAAAAAAGTATCTGATGAGTGACGCCACCGCCCGGTCAAAAGTCGGGCGGTTTTTTTGAAACGCGCCTGTAACACGACCTAGGACCACGGCGCGAGATGACGAAAGATTAACTTGAAGCGAAGGACATGCACGGCAAAAACGTTTTAACAAATGTGCAAAATGTTTTTGCAGATCGAGCGTGACGGAAAGTTAATGTTGATGGAACGTGCGCAGCGTGTTGATTGGATGCTTCACGCTAACACAAAGACGGGAACCTGCGATCTGTATTTGCGGATAGCATTCGCCGACAACACCGAAATAGACGTGATGACCTTTGTCGATATGGTGCGACTGCTCGCCGGGCATAATGGTGACTTCAACGCATTGATCAAAACGCTCAAACTGACACAGGATCAGGTCGAGTGCTGGAAGCACGAGGTCGACAAGATTGAACATAAGTTCAAGCGTGATCGCGACGCTGCACCCGATCAAAATGATCTGATGAAGCCGTGGGGGGACCTTACCCAAACGTGACCATGAACCGCAACCTAAATCGGAATTCCATCGACGATTTGTGCGACGCTATTGCGCGGCTGCAAATGCGTCCAGCCGACGCCGCGTTGATCCGGCGCGCGATGCTCGAATACCGCGCCAACGATACGCAGACCCACATAGAATTGATGCGGGTGCCCGGCCTTGCGCGGCTGTGGGAGTGTCTCGAAACGACGTGCGCGCAGGCCATCGCTGGCGAACAG
>Ga0126380_10000644_pt1 | contig 12034 bp, 8 predicted proteins | sample PanSoiMetPlot_26_FD_92544 | JGI IMG/M metagenome (GOLD analysis project Ga0126380, IMG submission 92544) | Tropical forest soil microbial communities from Panama - MetaG Plot_26 | ecosystem: Environmental > Terrestrial > Soil > Tropical forest > Bulk soil | place: Panama | collected 2016-02-17
AGCCTCGGCCACGGGCGGCTTCTCGCCCCCCGAATCGGCGCGCGCCATCAGCCGCTGGAACGCTCGCTGGGTTGCCGGATCCGGGACGACGCCGAGCTCACGCTCCAGCACAGAAGCGCAATGGTGGTAGGTGCTCACCGCACCGGCCCGGTCGCCCAGGCCGGCCTGCAAAAGCATCAGGGTCCGGTAGCCGACCTCCTCCAGCGGCTGCAGCTGGATCCGCCGGCGCGCCACCTCCACCGCCCCGGTCAGGTCACCGCGCCGGGCTCGGGTCTCGCCGAGCAGATCGCACAGGCCGACGCACTGGCGCTCAACCTCTGACCTGACCTCGAGCACCCAGTCGTCGTACACGCCGGGCAGCAGGTCGCCCCGGTACTCCGCGATGGCCTTGGCGGCGTGCGCGAGCACCCGTTCGTCATCGCCGCCCGCAGTGGCTGCCAGCGCAGCCCTGCGTTCGATGTCGAAGATACGCAGGTCGACCCGGCAGGTTCCGGTGTCGCGCCAGCACAGATCCGTCGCGGTCACCACGAGTGAAGACTCGTCACCCAGGACCTGCCGCAGCTGATGCAGTTCCCGGCGCAGGTTGGTCAGGGCCTGCGCGTCGGTCGAGTCCGGCCAGAACAGGCCGGCGATCCGCTGCCGGGGCTGGGGCGACCCGGCGCGCGCGGCCAGAAACGCGACCAGGGCAACCGCCCGTGACGATCGCGCCCGGGTACCGGTCCCGGCGCCGGTGATCGACTGCTCCCCCAAGAGCGACACGCGCAACACGTCAATGCGTCCCCCCGAGCCCAGGTTAGGCGGTCAACCGAGGTTTTTCGAAAGAGATGGTAAAACAGGCTCGCTGATGGGGCACCCGCCGAGCCGGTGCACGGATCTTCGGCCGCGCCGAACCCGCCGGCCGAGGTCCTCCCGGGGCGCGACGGTGACCCCCGTACCGTGATCGATCACGAAGTTGACTGGCTGTGACATCTGCTTCCCTTGTGGCCGTACCTGTGCGCGCCGGCGCGGCGGACGGGTTGGTCTCATGGCTCACCGATGCCTCCCGGCGACGTGGCACGGCCACGTTAGGCCCCGCGCCGTTCGCCCAGCGTTCGCCGGGCACCCGCCCCGCAGGCCGGTATCAGCGGCGGGAAGGCCCGCGGGTCCCCCGGTCAGACTCCTTCGACCGCCGCCAGCCGCCCGGAGTTGACCGCGTTCACGAACTGTTCGTAGTCCCGCTCGTTCTGATCCGCGTACCGCTCGGAGAAGTCGGTGATCGACTTGTCGAACGCGTCGGTCTCGCCCAGGTACTCGGCGATGGCGACCGCGTCCCCGGACCGGGCGTGCGCCCGCGCCAGCGTCCACCCGCACATCCGCGCGTAGAACGTGAGCCCAAGCGGGATCATCGACTCCACGACCGCGGAGCCCTTCATGTCGCGGAGCTGGCGCCAGTAGAAGTGGCGCTGCACGTCCAGGCCCTTGGTCCAGCCGAGGTAGATATCGCTGGCCGCCTGCATCATCCGCTGGCCCTGCACCACCCGCTCGCCGTGCTGCTTGTACCGGCTCTTGCGCGTGTAGGGCTCGAGCACCGACGCCGTCGCCTCTTTGATCTGGAGGAACAGCGGGTCCTGCGCGTCGCGTCCCTGGAGCAGGACGATGAACGCCCGCGTCCCGACGCTGCCGACGCCGACGACCTTACGGGCCGCGTCCACGAACTCGAAGCGCTCCAGCAACTGGCGCCGGTCATCCTGCAGGGTGGCCCGGTAGGCGCGGAATTGATCGTGGATCCCCTTCTCGGCCTCATCGGCCGTCAAGCCGTAACTGGCGGGGAGGTCACGCAGGGGGATGACGATCGGGGGCTGGGAGACGATCCGGTACTGCCCATCAACCAGTTCGCCGAGCTTGGACAGGGCCTGGAGGCTGTCGCGCGTGCGCGCCTTGGCGACCGTCTTCTCCGCCCGCTTCGCGGCCGATTTCACCTCCTTCTCCTGCTGCCTGTCCGCCTTTTCCACCTGCTTGTCCGCTTTCTCCTGCTTCGCCGCCTGCTTTTCCTGCTTCTTCGGCGTCTTCGCCCGCTTGGCGGCCGTCTCTTGCTGCTTGTCCGCCTTCTCCTGCTTCGCCGCCTGCTTTTCCTGCTTGGCCGTTCCGGCCGCCATGGCGCGGATCGAGGCCAGCACCTCGTCCTCGCCCATGGAGGCGTACCAGATTTCCATCGTCCGCATCAGCGCGAACTCGGCCATCGCTTCCCGGTAGGCCCGCACGGACGCCATCGTCGCCGCCCGCGTGTCCGCCTTGGCGAATCCGTTGTTGCGGCCCGCGATGGTGAAGCTCGCCGCCATCCGCTTCACGTCGTACTCCAGCGGCCCGGGGAGCGTCTCGTCGAAGTCGTTCAGGTCGAAAAGCAGCCGCCGCTCGGGCGACGCGAAAGCGCCAAAGTTGGACAGGTGGGCGTCGCCGCACAGCTGGGCCTCCAGCCCGGCCACCGGTGTTTCGGCGAGATCCGCCGCCATGATCTTCGCCGCACCACGGTAGAAAGTGAACGGAGAGACCATCATCCGGCCGTGGCGGACGGGCACAAGGTCAGGCTCTCGGGTGAGGTTCTGCGCCTCCAGCAAGGCAACCGGATCGGGCCGGTCCGTGGCCGGCCTCCACTTCGAATGACTCGACAGCGGGGTCCGCGCGCGGGCCTCCTCGCCGCTCACCTTGCGCTCGTCGATGCTCGGATGCGCGATCTTCTGCACGGCCATCCGGCTCACCTCCCCATCCGGGCCTCCTGAGCCACCCGGATCTCACCCCAGGCGGCTCGCCCTTGCCGACACTGGACCGGCAGGCAAGGCGCCGGAACGCGCCGGTACCCACCGGCTTCTATGGCACATCCTGCCGGTGCGGCACCGCAGTGCGCATCACCCCCGCGGTATGACCCAGGCCTGCGGCGCCCGGGCGCGGCCAGGGCCTCGTAATGCCCGTCTAGGCTGACGCCAGCTGGAGCCGCCGGGCCGGATCGAGCCGCTGGCCGGGATCGTCCCCGCGATCGGTCATCGCCGCTATCTCTTCGGCCATGGCGTCTTTCAGCTCAAGCAGATGGCCGCCGATGTCGTCGGGGGTCCAATCGAAGGCGGCGATACGCCCGGTCACGCGGAACAGCCGCAGCGAAAGCTCGTCACGTTCTGCCTGATAGCGCCCGACGGCGTCGGGACCCCCGGACGTGACCACGCGCGCCAGGATCTCCGCGTCGCGAAGCGCGTCGGTGATCCCGTGGGCGGTGATCGGGTCCTTGAAATAGCCAGCGTCACCGACCAGGGCCCACCCGGGACCCGCCGCGTCACGCAGGTATCCCGTCAGGCCGGGGAACACGCGAGGGGGACCGGCCGCGCGGTGGTGATCGAGCCGGTCCGCCAGTTCGGGCGCTGCCCTGGCCAGGATCCGCCGCAGGCCGGCCCCGGCGCCGCCGTCGAGCTCGCGGCGCAGGCGTTCCGCGCTGGTGGCTGCGAACACGCAGGCCAGCCCGCCGTTGGTGGGAATGACCCCGGCGGCTGAGCCGGGTGCGTAGTACCAGTGGAAGCCGGCCGGCGCGTCGTCACGGAAGTACCGGTAGATGACGGCGCTCGAAGCCGGCGCGACGTGGGCGGCCCCGGCGCCGGTGAACCGGGCGACGGCCGAGCGGCGGCCGTCGGCGCCGATCACGAGATCGGCGCCGACCTTCACGCGTGCCGCCCCAGCCCGCCCGACGATCCCCGTCACGCGCCCGGTGCGGTCGCGCCGCAGGCCGGTGACCGACGCACCGAATCGAACGTCCGCGCCTGCGCTGCGCGCGGCGTCGGCAAGGATCGCGTCGAGGACGGTGCGGCGGGGGGCATACAGCCCATCGACGCCGCGCCTGGGCTTGATCTCGACGGTCGAGACGGCGCCCGGCAGGTGGAAGGTGGTCGACCGGATCGCCGGTGTCCCCGCGGCGACGACGCGGGGCAGCAGGCCCCACCGGTGCAACTGCAGCACGGCGCCGCGCATGAGCGCGTGCGTCGACAGGGTGTCGGTACCGTACCGGGACCGGTCCAGCAGCAGCACGCGGGCACCCTGGCGGGCCAGGAGCATGGCCGTCGCGGCGCCCGCGCAGCGGGCCCCCGCGATGACCACGTCGTAGTGACTGTTTCTGGTTGACATCGGTTGCTCCATAGCTGCTTTCGGTCAGGCGCTCAGGCCGCGCGGGTCCGGGCGGTCATGCGCCGCAGGACATGGGCGGCCACGAACCTGGCGTCGTGTCTCACGCCACCCACGTAGGTCGAGTCGCGGCGGTACAGGAATTTCAGGCCCAGCACGTAGAGGCCGGGGACGCCGGTCACGCCGCGGCGGTGGGCAATCTGCCCGTGGCGGTCGAGGGCGGGAACCCGTAGCCAGGGATAGGCCGGCCGGTAGCCGGTCGCCCAGATCACGTTCCTGATGCCGGCGCGGCCAAGATCCAGGCTCGCCGGGCCGGCTGCGACTGCGAGCGCTGCCGGTGTGTCGGCTGGGCTGGCGCCCTCGTCACCGGTGCGGGAAAGGTAGGCGTCGATGGTGCGCAGCATCCGCTCCATCCGTCCCTGCGCTGCGTTGATGCTGGCGGGCAGGTCGTCGGCGAAGCTCAGCCGCTGGCCGTCCGCTGCGACGAGCCGGCCTGCCAGCGTCACCCCGCGCGCCGCAAGCGCGTCCAGGCCGATCGGGTGATCGCTGCGCCCGGTGAGCTGCAGCGACGGTGCCGAGCGGGCAGACCGTGCGTCGCGCATCTTGTCGATCTTGTGGCTGAGGATCCCGGCGCGCTCCATCCACCAGAAAATGTCGCGGCCCCGGTAGCGACGAGGTACCCGGGAATGCCGGCCGACCGAGATGGTGACCGGCCGGCCGGACCGGCGCAGCTCGTCGGCGATCTGCACCCCGGACGCCGAGGCCCCGACCACCAGCACGCCACCGTCAGGAACCTGGTGCGGCCCCTGGTAGCGGCCCGCAGTCAGCTGGCAGACCCCGGGGTCGATCCCGCTGGCGAACGGCGGCACGTAGGGCTGGTTCTCGGTACCGGTGGCCACGATCACGTTGGACGCGAGCCAGGTCCGGTTGTCGGTAACGGCGCGCAGGCCGTTGCCGGTGGCCTCGACGAGCTCGACGGTCGTGTGCTCGTGCACCGGCGCCGCGAACGAGCCGGCGTAGTCCTCCAGGTAACTGACCAGCTCCGGTGCTGCCAGGTAGCCGTCCGGGTCGGTGCCCGGGTAGGACCAGGCGGGGAGCTGGCTCATCCAGTTGGGAGTGATCAGCCGCAGCGATTCCCACCGGGCGGTGCGCCACCGTTCGGCGATCCGCCCCCGCTCGACGACGACGTGGTCGGCGCCGTGCTCAGCCAGGCAGCGGCTGACGGCTAGCCCAGCCTGACCGGCGCCGACGACGAGGGTTTCGACCCTGTGCATGGTCGTCCCCCCGCCGCCGGTCACCTGGTCAGCTGGTCGCGACGTCGACATTGATCGGCACGCCGCGGGTCAGCACGTCATAGACGGCCGACCGGGCCACGGCCTGCTCCACGAGCCGGCGCAGCTCCTCGGGCGGCGCGTCGCCGCGTACCCGGAAGCTGACCCGGATCTGCTCGAAGCCGTTGCGGACGTCGTCGGACAGGCCCAGGATCCCGCGCAGGTCGATGTCTCCCTCGACCCGGGACTCGACCGATTCCAGCGTGATCTTGCGAACGGCGGCGATGTTCCCCAGGCCCGAGGTCAGGCACGATGCCAGGGCCGCGAGCAGGAGCTCAGCCGGTGTCGGCGCGGCGTCCCCGCCCACGAGCACCGCGGGGTGGTCGGCTTCGATGGCAAAGGTGCTGTCATGCTGCTGCTCCGCGCCCACCCCGTAGAACGTGCTGATCTGATTCTGGTTGTGCGTGCCGGAGATCCAGCGGTTGTCCACGCTGAACCGGAATCGGGCCGCCTCGGGGTGCGCCTTGACGGCGTCGAGCGTTGCGAACAGCTTGGCAGTGTCGACGCCGTTACGCCGGGTCTGCGCTGCATCAGTACTCACGGTTACTCCTCCTGAGCATCGGTGATGGGGAGGAGTTCAGCCTCGGCGAGGCGGGCCTGCGGGCTCATCGGGCAAGTGGCCTAATCCGCCGCGGCCAGGTCCTTAATCCCTGGGTAATGGATACTTAGAGCGGGGGTGATGCACGGTGGGGGCGCACGGGGTGATCCAGTCACCGGTCCTGGTTGGCCGGGACTCCTTCCTCGCCCTGGTCGAGGACCGGCTTGCTGACGCCGCGGCGGGCGAAGGCCGACTGCTGTTCGTCGCGGGCGAGGCGGGCATCGGCAAGACGCGCCTGCTCAGCGTGGTCGCCCAACGGGCCGATGCCGGCGGGTTTGCCGCCGTCCGGGCGGCGGCGTTCCCGGGTGACGTCCAGTCGCTGGCCGGTCTGCTGCTGGATCTGGCCAGTAACCTGCTGCCCGCCCGCGATCCGGTGTTGCGCGAGCTTGGGCAAAGCCTGACGTCGCGGGTGCGCGCGATCTCCGATGCCGCCGGTGATGCGCATCACCGGCGGCGCGTGCTGGTGCAGGACCTGACCGACCTGGTGGTCTCGGCGGAACCGGGCACGCCGGTGCTGATGATCCTCGAAGACCTGCACTGGGCCGACGAGCTGAGCCTGGACGTGCTCGGTCACCTGGCCGGCCGGCTCGCGGCCAGGCCGATGCTGGTTGCCGGCGCCTACCGCAGCGATGAGCTGTATCCCCGGCTGCCCATGCGCGAGCTGCGGGCCCGCTTGCTGAGCCAGCGCCTCGCCGAGGAGATCCGCCTGCCGCGCCTGGGTCTGGCCCAGACCGCGGCGATGACCAGCGTGCTCCTTGGCCGGCCGGCTCCGGCCCAGATGGTGCAGGCGGTGCACGGGCGCAGCGACGGAATCCCGCTGCACATCGAGGAGTTTCTCGCCGCCATCGATGAGGACGCCCCGGCCCCGCGGCCCGGCGTTGCGATCCAGGCGGCCGCGGTGCCGGACACGCTGGGCGACGCCGTGCTGAGCCGGGCCCGGCACCTGGCCGCGCTCACCCGCAACGTCGCTTCGGCGGCCGCCGTCATCGGGCGTTCCTTCGACTTCGACCTGCTCACCGCGGTCACCGAGGCCGGCCCTGACGAGGTCGCCAGCGCCCTGCGCGAGCTGCAGGACGCTTATCTGGTCCTCCCCGGCGCCGACGCGGTCACCTTCGATTTCCGGCACGCTCTGATCCGCGACACCCTGTACGCCGACACGGCCCTGCCGCTGCGCCGCCACCTGCACGAGAGGGTGGCACGAGCCGCCGAGGACCGCGGGTACCGCGGCGCGTTCATCTCAGCGCACTTCGAGCAGGCACAGTGCCCCGGACGCGCCCACGAGTACGCGGTCGCCGCGGCGAGTGAGGCCGCGTCGGTCTCCGCCCACGGTGAGGCGCTTGAGCTGTACCGCGTGGCGGTGCGCAACCTGCCTGCGCAGCTTTCGGCGCTCGACCGGGCCGGGCTGTTCGCCGCGCTCGGCGATGAGGCCGCGGCCACCGACGACAATACGGCCGCCGCCGAGGCCTACCGGACGGCCCACGAACTGACGGCCCGCGCCGGTGACGCCGGTGCGGCGGCCGCGCTGGTGCCGCGGATGGTCGCGGTCGCACACCTGCTCGGCGAGAACCTGCCCGTCCGCGTGGGCATGCTGCAGGCGGCCCTGGGCAGCCTGGACGGCGTGGCCGGTGCGGATCGCGAGCGTGCCCGGCTGGGTTCCGCCATGGCCGCTGCCTACCTGGTGGATGACCGCCTCGACGAAGCCATCCTGCACGGCGAGGCCAGCCGCGCCGAAAGCCAGCGAATAGGCGACGACGAGGCCGCCCTCAACGCCGCGGCGACGCTGGGCTCTGTGCTGGTCTTTGCCGGCCGGATGGCGGAAGGCTGGCGGCTGCTCGAAGACGCGATCGACCGCGCGACCGGCGCCGAGCAGGAGGCGGAGGCCGCGCGCGGCTACCGCATGATCGGATCGTCCGCATCAGCGCTGGTGGAGTACGACCTGGCGGAGCGCTGGCTGACCGAGGGCATCGGCTACGCCGAGAAGGTTGAGCTGTGGAACCACCGGCACTACATGGCATCACACCTGGCGCACGTCCAATGGGCCACCGGCCAGTGGCAAGCGGCTACCCAGACCGCGGAGCAGGCCCTCGCCGACGGGCGCGGCGGCATCACCACCCAGATCACCGCGCAGTTCGTCCTGGGTTACCTGGCGATGGGACGCGGGGATTGGACCCTCGCCGCCGATCTGCTGGGCGAGGCATTTGGTCAAGGTGACCGGATGGCCGAGCTGCAGCGGCTGTCGCCGCCGCTGTGGGGCCTGGCCGAGGCGGCCAGGTGCCGGGGTGATTACGACACCGCGCTTATGCATTGCGAGCGTGGCTGCCAGGCCTCTGCTGACGTCGCCGATGCGGCCTCCCTGTATCCCTACCTGCTGACCGGCGTGCGGGCGCACCTGGCCCGTGGCGACATTGCCGCCGCCGGGGCCTGGTCGGGCCGGGTCGGCGCGGTGCTCACCGCCCGCGCCATCCCCGGCACACTGCCCGCGATCGGCCACGCCCAGGGCCTGCTCCTGCTGGCCCGGGGTGAGGTGCCCGCGGCGTACCAGGCGCTGCAGGCGGCAAGCGAGTCGTGGCAGGCCCGGCGCCGGTTCTGGGAGGGCACGCTGGCCCGGCTGGACCTGGCCGCGGCCGCCGCCCAGGCCCGCCGGCGCGGCGAGGCGGCCGTGCTTGCCAACGAGGTCCGGGCCACCGCGGCCACGGCCGGCGCTGCCGTTCTCACCGCCGCTGCCGATCGGCTCACCCAGTCATTCGGCACGGCCAGGCCGGAGGCACCGTGGCATCCGCTGAGCGAGCGCGAGTTCGAGGTCGCCCGGCTGGTGGCGGCCGGCCTCACCAACCGGCAGATCGCCGACCAGCTGGTGCTCGCACCCAAGACGATCTCGGCACACGTAACGCACATCCTGACCAAGCTCGGCGCCGCGCGCCGGGCGGAGATCGGCGCATGGTGTGCGACCGTGCGGCGGGACACGCCCTAACACCGGCCACGGGGCTGCTGGCTCCAAGCCGGGCAGCCCAGTCGCCGGCCGGCGCGCCGGTCACCGGAGCACCCCGTCGAGCGCCGCGAGGGCGCGGTCGACGTCGTCGCTGTTGTTATAGAAGTGCATGGAGAAACGGGTGGAGCCGACCCGGGGCGAGACGATCACCCCGCGGCGGGTGAGCTCGGCGGCGACGGCCTCGCCGTCGCGGCCGGGGAAGCGCGCGGTGACGGTCCCGGCCCGCCGCTTCGGATCACGGGGGGTGAGCAGGTTCGCGCCTCGCTGGGTGAGCCCGTCGATGAGCTGCGCGGTGAGCTGCCTGTTGTGTTCTGCTATCTCATCGAGGGCGAGGCTGGTGACGTAGCGGATCGCGCGGCCGAGCGCGATCGCAGCGGCGTACGACATGGTGGAGTACTCCATCCGCCGTGCGGTGCCGGCGAGCGGCAGCCAGCGGGCGTCGAGCGAGTAGGGGTGCTCGGTGCTGCGCCAGCCCACCAGCGGCGGCCGGAACTCCCGCAACAGCGCCGGGCCGAGGTAGCAGGCGGCGGCGCCGAACGTGCTGCAGAGCCACTTGTAGGAGCCGGTGATCAGCGCGTCCACCCCGGTGGCGGTGACGTCGATGGGGACCTGCCCGGCGGACTGGGTGGCGTCGATGATCAGCAGCGCTCCATGGTCATGCGCCAGCGTCACCAGGTCGGTGAGGTCGAGCAGGTGCCCGGTGAGGTACTGGACGTGGCTGATGCAGATGACCGCGGTCGCAGAGTCCACGTGCTCCGCGACCGTGTTCACGTCGAAGTTCTCCGGGTCGTCCAGTACCGGAACCAGGCGGACCTGGCAGCCGGTGTCCTCGGCGATCCGGTGCCACGGGTAGGTGACGCTGGGAAAGTCCACCTCCGTGGACACGACGTTCTGGCCCTTGCCGGGGCGCAGCCACCAGGCGAGCTGGCACAGCGCCTCGGTGAAGCTGGTCGTGATCGCGATCGCGGCAGGATCTGCGTGCAGCAGGCCGGCGGCGGCGTGGCGGGCGCCTTCCAGGATGCCGACCTCGGTGTCCTCATCCATCCCGGTGGTGCCCGCCTGGGCCAGCTCCGCCTCGAATTCGTGCGCAGGCTGGACCACGGAGGCCGGCACCAGGCCCGCCGAAGCGGTGTTGAGGTAGGTAAACCGGTCGAGCGCGGGGAAGTCCTCGCGGCGCAGCCCGGGCACAGGCACCAGCAGCTCCGATCACAATATTGCTGGATTACTCAACAATATGACAATCTAGTCGGCGGGGTTGCCACGCAGCAAGAGCAGGACGCACCGCTGGGAGGGTCATGACCATGACCAGTCCCATTGCCGGCCTCGGCGCGACGATCCGGCGGCAGTCCACCGCCGGGCAGGCCGCCGGCGCGATCCGCGATGCCATCCTGTCCGGGCGGATACCGCCCGGCACACCGCTACGCGAAGCCGCGCTCGCCACCGAGCTGAGCCTCTCCCGCAACACCGTCCGCGAGGCCGCCCGGATCCTGGAAGGCGAGGGCCTGGTCCGCTACCAGATGAACCGCGGCATCGTGGTCGCCGAGGTCACCGCGGACGATGTTCGCGACATCTACACCGCGCGCGCCGCCGCCGAGATGGCCGGCGCAGACGCCCTCACCACGCACCGCGACGCCGCGATCTACCAGAAGCTCGCCGACCTTGTCGGCCGGATCGAGCGCGCGTTCGCCCAAGGCGACGTAGCCGGGGTGCTGGCGGGTGACCGGCTCTTCCACGCCGCGCTGGTCACCGCCGCCGGCAGCGCGCGGCTGTCCCGGTTCCACGCTCAGCTCCAGCAAGAACAGCGCCTGGCCCTCAGCCTTGCCGAGCGGTCCAGCCGGCAGCTCGGCCGGACCGCGGACGACCACCGGGAACTGCTGAGCGCGTTGCGCGGCAGCCCGGCCGGGGCCAGGGCCGGGCTCGCGGCCCACCTGCAGGCCGGTGCCGCCGAACTGCAACGGTTTCTTGACCTGCTCTCCCAGCGGAAAGAAACCCAAAGGGATGGAACGGATCCATGACGCTGCAGCTCATCAACCCCGACGGCCTGCCCACCCCGTCCAGCTACACCCACGTGATCGTCGCGGCGGGAAGCCAAGTGGTGTTCATCGCCGGCCAGGAACCCGAGGACGCGCAGGGCAACCTCGTCGGTCCCGGTGACCTGGCCGCCCAGGCCCGACAGGTATTCGCCAACCTCGGCCGGGCGGTCGCCGCCGCGGGCGCCCGCCCCGAGCAGGTGGCCAAAATAACGATCTTCGTCGTGCAGCACCGCCCCGAGTACCTGCCGGTGATCGAAGAAGCCCGGGTAGCCCTGTTCGGGGAGCACAAGCCCGCGGACACCCTGGTAGGGGTGCAGGCCCTGGCCAGGCCCGGGTACCTGATCGAGGTCGACGCCGTCGCGGTCACCGGCCACTGACGATCACAAGCCGGGCCGGCCGCGGGCCGGGTGGTGCCGGGCGGCCCAGCCCGGGGCTGGCCGGCCCGGACTGGCCGGACCGGTACGCGGAGTTCATGATGGACGAGCCGGCCAGGTGGAACTGGGCCGCCGGGAGAAGGAGCGGAGCTAGTGATCATGGACCGACGGGCCGGGAGCTTGCTGTCGGTGAATGTGGGCCTGCCGCAAGATGTGGCGTGGGGTGGGCGGATAGTGCACACGGCGGTGTGGAAACGGCCGGTCGACGGCCCGCGGATGGTGCGGCGGCTGAACATCGACGGGGACGGGCAGGGTGACCTGGCCGGGCACGGCGGGGAGCACCGGGCGGTGTTCGTGTACCAGATCGAGTCCTACCGGTACTGGCAGGAGCAACTGGGCCGCGACGACTTCGGCTACGGGCAGTTCGGGGAGAACTTCACCGTCGCGGGCCTGGCCGATGACCAGGTGTGCATCGGCGACCGGTACCGGATGGGGGAGGCGGTGTTCGAGGTGACCCAGCCGCGGGTCACCTGCTACCGGGTGGGCATCCGGATGGACGACCCGCGGATCCC
>Ga0126380_10000645_pt1 | contig 12029 bp, 11 predicted proteins | sample PanSoiMetPlot_26_FD_92544 | JGI IMG/M metagenome (GOLD analysis project Ga0126380, IMG submission 92544) | Tropical forest soil microbial communities from Panama - MetaG Plot_26 | ecosystem: Environmental > Terrestrial > Soil > Tropical forest > Bulk soil | place: Panama | collected 2016-02-17
GGCGGCGTGTCGGGTGAGTTGCCACCAGACTGCGCGATTCGGTTGAATCCCGCGCTTGTCTTTCACTAGTGTCGGCCCCGGCTGGTCACTCCACAGTCGTCACGATGGGCGACGGTGATCGGCGCCGCCGTAACCAGGCACTGGCCCTGCGGGACCGTTGGGGAGCCGGTGACCAGGTGGAGGGCCCGGGCGCTGCCCCCGCTCCGGGACAACTCCGCTGGAGTGTCGCCGAGGCCGGTTGTGGCAAAGGTCGTAGGGTGCTCGTGTCGGCCCGGACCCGTCAGATCACCTGGTCGGCGGGGGTGGAAAGGGAGCGCGTCACTACGTGGATACGCATCCGGTCGCCAAAATCTCCTATGCCCGGCGCTGGGCCACGATCGCCGCCGCCGCACTGGCCGCCGCTGGACTCCTGACCGTGGCGGGGTCGGCCGGGGCCCAGCCCCAGCCGACGGTCAGCCAGGTGCAGGCCAAGCTCAAGAAGCTCACCTTCAAGCAAGACTGGCTCATCCAGAAGTACGACCAGGCCACCGTGGACCTGGCCTCGGCCCGGCAGCGGCTCAAACTGGTCAACCGTGAGGTCGCCAAGGACGCGGCAGCGGTCAAGGCCATGCAGGACGAGATCGCCCAGATGGCCTCGAGCGTCTACATGAACGGCGCCATGAGCTCGGTGGTGGCGCTGCTGACCTCGGCGAACCCGAGTACGCTGCTCAGCCAGTCGGCCTTCCTCACCCACCTGTCGACCGACCAGGGCCACCGGCTCCAGCAGATCCTCGCGACCGACCGTCAGCTCGCCGGCGCGAAACTGATGGCCAAGCGGACCGAGCAGGCGGTGCAGAAGCTGCAGAAGCAGCTCGGCGCCCAGCGCGCGTCGCTGAACAAGCTCATCACCCAGCAGAAGGCGCTGCTGGCTAGCCTGACCCCGCCGCAGCGGGCACAGCAGCTCGGCGGGGGCGGGACCACCACTACCGGTACCAGTAGTACCGGTAGTGGTGGCGGCGGCTACAAGGGCCCCACCGGGACACAGGCGCAGCAGGCGGTGGCGTACGCCTACAACGCGCTCGGCTGCCCCTACGTCTTCGGTGGCACGGGGCCGTGCAGCGCCGGCTACGACTGTTCCGGGCTGACCTCGGCGGCGTGGGCGTCGGCCGGGGTGTCGATCCCGCGCACCAGCTACGGTCAGGCCACGCTGCCGGCCGTGTCGCTGTCCGCGCTTCAGCCGGGCGACATCCTGGAGTTCGCCGGTGACAGCCACGTCGGGATCTACGTGGGTGGCGGGATGCTCATCGATGCGCCGCAACCAGGGATGAGCGTGCAGAAAATCAGCATGTCCTCGTCCTGGTACGCGGCGAACCTCGCCGGTGCTGTCCGTCCCTGAGGGACGGAGCGGGCGGCGACCCTTCGGACCCGAGTGGTGGAGGCTGGGCACTCGTGCTGGGGCATGCTGAGCTCAGCGAGGCTGGCCCGGGCGCCCGGCCTCCCGTGGTGTTCGACCCCGAGGATGACCGGATTGTCATGTGCCTTAAAATTTTGCCATTGCCGTCGGGGCGGACCGCTGGCCCACAGGTGTAGGGGCCAGCGATCCGGGGGAGCGCTGCGCCATGCCTAAGGTCCTTGTTCTGACCAATGACTTTCCGCCGCGGCCAGGTGGGATCCAGTTCTTCGTGCATGCGCTGGCGACGCGGCTGCCGCCGGGGAGCGTGACCGTCTACGCGCCCGCCTGGCAGGGCGCGGAGCAGTTCGACGCCGAACTGCCCTTCCCGGTGGTGCGGCATCCCACCTCGCTGATGCTCCCGGTGCCCTCGGTGGCCCGCCGGGCCGAGCGCATCATCGAACGGGAGGGCTGCGACACCGTGCTCTTCGGCGCGGCAGCACCGCTCGGCCTGCTCGCGCCCAGGCTGCGCAGGGCAGGCGCGCAGCGCCTGGTCGCGGTGACCCACGGTCATGAGGTCGGCTGGGCCGCCCTGCCCGCTGCCCGTGCCATGCTGCGGCGGATCGGTGATTCCGTGGACACGGTCACCTACCTGGGCGACTACACGCGGGTGCGGCTGGCGCGTGCCTTGTCTCCGGCGGCGGTGGCCCGGATGACCCGGCTCACCCCCGGCGTGGACACGAGCGAGTTCTACCCCGGGGCCGGTGGGCAGGTGATCAGGGAGCGGTGGGGCCTCGGCGACCGGCCGGTGGTGGTCTGCGTGTCGCGCATGGTCCCCCGCAAGGGGCAGGACACCCTGATCCACGCCTGGCCGCTCGTGCTGGCCACCGCGCCCGACGCCACCCTGCTCCTGGTCGGGGACGGCCCGTACCGCGGCCGCCTGGAGCGGATGGCGCGCCACCTCGGCGTGGCCGGCTCGGTCATCTTCACCGGGGCACCGTCCCGCGCCGAGTTGCCGGCCTACTTCGACGCCGGGAACGTGTTCTCGATGCCCTGCCGTACCCGCCGCCGCGGGCTCGACGTGGAGGGCCTCGGCATGGTGTTCCTGGAGGCCGCCGCGACCGGGCTTCCGGTGGTGGGGGGTGACTCGGGCAACTCGCCCGACGCCATCCGCGACGGCGAGACCGGGTACCTCGTGTCGGGCCACAGCGTGGCGGATCTGGCGGACCGGCTGAACCGCCTGCTCAGCGATCCCTCGGCGGCCCAGGCGATGGGCGAAAAGGGCATGGCCTGGGTGCAGCAGGAATGGCGCTGGGAGATCATCGAGCGCCGGTTCACCGAGATCCTGGCCGGCGAGTAAGCCCGGGCCAGTGGCACCCCGCCCGCGCCTGGTGGCCCGGGGCGGCAGGACGCTGAAGGCCAGGACGGTCAGGAGTAGAGCGCCTCGATCTCGTCCGCGCAATCCTTCATGATCACGCTCCTGCGGACCTTGAGCGACGGGGTCAGGTGGCCGCCCTGCTCGGTGAAGTCGCCGGGCAGCACGCGGAAGCGGCGCACCGCCTCGGCGCGCGACACGGCCTTGTTCGCTTCGTCCACGGCGCCCTGAAGCTCGGCCAGCAGCTCGGGAGCCTCGGCCAGTTCGGCCATGGACGCGCCCCGCAGGTGCGGGAACTTGGCCTTCCAGATGTCCGCCGACTCCTCGTCCAGGGTGATCAGGCTCGCCACGTAGGGCCGGCCATCGCCCACCACCAGGACCTGGCTTACCAGCGGGTGGGCGCGGATCCGGTCCTCCAGCACCGCGGGCGCGACGTTCTTGCCGCCCGCCGTCACGATCAGCTCCTTCTTACGCCCGGTCACCCGCAGGAACCCATCCTCGTCGAGTTCCCCCATGTCCCCGGTGCGCAGCCAGCCGTCGGCCATCACCTCCGCGGTGGCCGCGTCGTTGCGCCAGTAACCGCCGAAGATGGTCGGCCCGCTCAGGAAGATCTCGCCGTCGTCGGCGATCCGCACGCCGACCCCCGGCACCGGCTGGCCGACGGTACCGATCTTGATGTGCTCCGGCCGGTTCACCGTCGCCGCCGCGCTGCTCTCGGTCAGCCCGTACCCCTCCAGGACGGTGATCCCGGCGCCACGGAAGAAGTGGCCGAGCCGTTCCCCGAGCGGGGCGCCTCCGGATACCGCGAACCTGACCTGGCCGCCCACCGCGGCGCGCAGCTTGGCGTAGACCAAACGGTCGAAGAGCGCGTACCGGAGCCGCAACTGCGCGCCCGGGCCGCCAGCGGGCGACGCGGCGCCGGTCCCGGATGCCTGGCTCCACGCGATGGCGGTCCGCGCCGCGGCCTGGAAGATGCGGCTCTTCACCGGGCTGCCCGAGGCCTGCTGCTCCGCGCCGTTGTAGACCTTCTCGAACACTCGCGGCACGGCCAGGATGAACGTGGGCTGGAATGACTTCAGGTCGGGGAGCAGGGTGGCCACGCTGGGCGTGTGCCCGAGCACCACCCCGCATTCCAGGGAGCCCACCTGGATGATCCGCGCGAACGAGTGCGCGAGCGGCAGGAAGAGCAGCGTCGCCGCGCCCGGCGTCTTGAAGATGGCCGGGAGCGAGCCGTGCACGGCGTTCCGCACGTCCGCCAGCAGATTCCCGTGGGTGAGTTCGCACCCCTTGGGCCGCCCGGTGGTGCCGGAGGTGTAGATGATGGTCGCGAGGTCGGCGGTGTGCCGGGACCGGCGGCGCTTGTCCACCTCGTCGTCCCCGACGCCGGTGCCCGCCGCGGCCAGGGCGCTCAACGGCTCGACCGGCACCGGATGGCCGGGCACGGCCAGGCCGGAGCCGTCCTCACCCTGGGCGCCCGCCGGGTCCTCGATCATCCATACGTGTGCCACGTGCGGTGCCGCGGCCAGCGTCTCGGCGGCGGTTTGCAGATGGGCGGGCTTTTCCACGATCAGCGCCCGGGCGCCGGAGTCGGTCAGTATCCATTCCACCTGCTCGGCCGACGACGTCTCGTAGACGGGCACCGTGATCGCGCCCGCGGCCCAGATGGCATAGTCGATCGCCGTCCACTCGTAGCGCGTACGCGACATGAGCGCGACCCGGTCACCCGCGGCGATTCCCGCGGCCACGAGCCCCTTGGCCACTGCCGTCACGTCATCGGCGAACTGCCGTGCGGTGACGTCCCGCCAGCCGCCGTCCCCCGCGCCCGCTCCGGGCGTCAGCGCGCTGCCGCCCTTGCGCCGCATGACCACGGTGCCTGGTTCGCGTGCGGCCCGCTCGAACACGACATCGGTCAGCCCGGCCGAGGGTGGGATGTCGACGGCGGCAGGGGTGCTGTACTCTCGCATGCCGCCAGACTAATGCCCTGCTGGCCCGCGGGGAGCGACCCGGCGGCGGTTCCTGGTGGGGTGCTTCTAGCCTGTGCTCATGCGGCTTCACGTGATCAGCGATGTGCACGGCCGGGCCGGTGCCCTGCGCACGGCCGCGGTCGGCGCGGATGCCCTGTTCTGCCTGGGCGACCTGCTCCTGTTCGTGGACTACGCAGATGAAGCACGGGGGATATTCGCCGACTTGTTCGGCGCGGACGCGGCACGGGAGTTCGTCGCGTTGCGGACCGCAAAGCGGTTCGGTGAAGCCCGTGACCTGTCGGCCGGCCTGTGGCAGCGCCTCGGGGGCGACGCGGCAGGGCATGTGCGCGCCGCCGCCGCCCGCCAGTACGCGGAACTGTTCGCGGCGCTGCCCGAACCGGCCTACCTGACCTACGGGAACGTGGACCTGCCGCAGATGTGGGCCGAGCACCTGCGGCCAGGTCATCACGTGCTTGACGGCGAGCCGATCGAGCTGGACGGGTGGACGTTCGGTTTCGTCGGTGGCGGGCTGCGCTCGCAGTACCGGACCCCGAACGAACTCGACGATGATGTCTACGCGGCGAAGGTGGCGGCGGTCAGCGGTGCCGACGTGCTGTGCACGCACATTCCGCCCGCCATCCCGGAATTGCTCTACGACACGGTCGCCCGGCGGCTGGAACGCGGCAGTGCCGCCCTGCTGGCGGAGATCAACCGCTCCCAGCCCCGGTACGTGCTGTTTGGGCACGTCCACCAGCCGCTCGCGCGCCGGGTGCGGGTGGGCCGCACCGAGTGCATCAACGTGGGGCACTTCCGGGCGACCGGCCAGCCGTACGTGCTGGCGTTGTAGTGCGACGGGCCAGCCCCCAGATGGCGGTACGCTCCGAGGATGGCCGCGAGGACGAGTTCCCACATCATGATCGCCGCGCCACGGGCGGCGGTCATGGCGGTGATTGCCGACTTCGCCGCGTACCCGCAGTGGGCCTCAGCGGTGCGGGCGGCGGAGGTGCTGGGGGAGGAGGCGGCCGGCCGGGCCGGCCGGGTGCGGTTCACGCTCGATGCGGGCGTGGTGAAGGACAGCTACGTGCTCGGCTACGACTGGGACGGCGATGCCGCGGTGCGCTGGCACCTGGCCGAGCCCGGCTCGGTGATCTCGGCGATGGACGGCAGCTACCTCCTTGCCGACCGTGACGGGGCGACGCAGGCAACCTATGAGCTCGCGGTAGACCTGCGGATCCCGATGCCGGGGTTGCTGAAGCGGCGCGCCGAGAAGACGATCATCGATACCGCCCTCAAGGGCCTGAAGAACCGGGTGGAAAACCGCCCCGGCAATGGAGAGGACAGCAAGTGACACAGCCAGGCGGGTCCGGCGACCTGATCGGTGACTTCCAGCGGTGGCTGCTTCGTTCCGGAGCACGGGGGATGAGCCGGGAACTCGCCGACCAGGTTCGCGCGGCCCTCGGCAAGAACCAGTCGACCGGCGACGTCTGGGAGACCGCGACCGCCGAGCCGGTACCGGCCGAGGCGCCAGAATGCGCCTGGTGCCCGCTGTGCCGGGCGGCCCGGATCGTCAGGGAGGCCAAGCCCGGACGGGACAAGCGGGTGGCCGCCGTCGGCGACGCGCTCACCACCGTGGTCCAGGATGCCGTGTCGGTTCTCGAGGCGGCCCTGGCGGCAACCAGCCGGAGCGGGGGCGGGAACGGCAGGCCGGACGCGACGGCCCCGGGCACCCGCGGCTATCCCGCGGCAGGCGCGGCCGCGGACGCGGAAACGGCGGGCGCGGCCGCGGAGGCGGCAGGCTCGGCTGCGGAGGCGGCCCCCGCGGGCTCGGCTGCGGAGACGGCAGCGGCGAGCTCGGCAGCGGCGAGCGCGGCCGCGGAGGGGGCACCCGCGGGCTCGGCTGCGGAGGCGGCAGCGGCGGGCTCGGCTGCGGAGGCGGCAGCGGCGGGCGCGGCCGCGGAGGCGGCGCCGGCAGCCGAGGGGCGGGCAGCGGCGAGCCCGGGCGAACCTGCGGCACCGGGCCCGGATGAGCGTGCGGCGCCGGAACCTCCGGAAGAATCGCCGGATGAGCCTGACGATCGGGGTTGATGTCGGGGGTACCAAGGTCGCTGCCGGGGTCGTCGATGAGCGTGGGCGCATCATCGAGAAACTGCGGCGCGCCACCCCGGCGGCCAGCCCGGAGCGTACCGCCGCGGCGATCGCCGACGCGGTCAACGAGTTGCGTGGCCGGCACGAGGCCACCGCGGTCGGGGTCGGCGCGGCCGGCTTCGTGGACGAGGCGGCCGGCACCGTGGTGTTCGCGCCGAACCTCGCCTGGCGTGACGAGCCGCTGCGGGCCAAGTTGGCGGGCATGGTGGGCCTGCCGGTCACCGTGGACAACGACGGCAACGCCAGCGCGTGGGCCGAGGTAAGGTTCGGCGCGGCGCGTGGCCGTGTGCACGTCGTATTCGTCTCCGTGGGCACGGGCATCGGGGCCGGCTTCGTCCTGGACGGCAGGCTCTACCGGGGCCGGTGGGGGATGGCGGGGGAGCCCGGGCATTTCCGTGTGGTGCCCGACGGGCGGCTGTGCGGCTGCGGGAACCGGGGCTGCTGGGAGCAGTACGCGAGCGGCAGCGCCCTGGTGACGGAGGCGCGGGATTTCGCCATGCGCTCCCCGGGCGGGGCGATGCGGCTGCTGCAGCTGGCTGGCGGCAACGCCGGTGCGATCAACGGCACGCACATCACCCAGGCGGCCAGGGAGGGTGACCCGGCAGCGCGCCGCTGCTACGTGATCGTGGGCACCTGGCTGGGGCAAGGGCTGGCCGACCTGGCGGCGATACTCGATCCTGAGTGCATTGTGGTCGGCGGCGGGGTCAGCGAGGCTGGTGAACTACTGCTCGGCCCGGCGCGGGCCGCCTTCGACAAGGCGCTTCCCGGAGCGGGCTACCGGCCGCGGGTCGAGATTCTCCGGGCCGCGCTGGGCGCGGACGCGGGCATCGTCGGTGCCGCCGACCTGGTCCAGGAGCGCTGACGGGCTGGGACCTAGACGACGGCTCCGTCGTCCGGGCCCGAGTCCCGTGGCGGCCGGTCACCCATCCGCACGACCAGGGTCGCGAAGCCGCCCACAAACGCCGCCACGGCGGTGAACGCCGCCCAGCTTGGCACCTGCCAGCTCGCTATCACGGCGACGAGCAGGTACGCGGGCCCGCCGAACAAGGCGACCCAGGCGCCCTTGGTAACCGGATCCAGCTGGGGCAGGGGCGGCGGCTCCGGGGGCACGAAATGCTCGTCGTCGCCGCTGGGTGGCGGCGCGGGGCTGGCCGGCCGGACGATGCGGGTCTGTGGTGGCCCGGGGGTCGTTCCGCCGAACGGCCCGGGGGGCGGTGGCCAGTGCGGACCGGGCGGCTGCGCCAGGTCGGCGTCGGGATCGTCCGGGCCAGCCATGTCCAGGCCGGAGACGTCCAGGTCCGCGGTGTCCGGCCCGCTACTGTCCGGGCCGGGCGCCTCCTGGCCCGGCGTTCCGGGACCGGGCAGGTCCTCCCTGGTCGGCCACGGAGCAGGCGTGCCGTCCGCCTCGGCTGGCGTGGTGTAGTGGGCGACCAGGTCCCGCCAGGCCGCCTCCTCGCTGGCGTCGTCGGTCATGTCGCGATCACCCCCTCCCGGCGCGACTATGCGCTCGGACAAAGTCCAGGCTGCCCGCGAAGATCTGCCCGGCATCGTTGTCCAGCGTGGCCACATGGTAGCTGTCCGCGCATTCGCGCACGGTGAGCTGTCCGGCGGGCAGCGCGGACCGGAGGACCTTGATGCTGGCCGGCCCCACCACGTGGTCGGTCGCGCTGAGGTAGACGAGCACCGGCTGGGTGACCTCGGCAAGCTGCTGCTGGGTGGCCTTCCACAACTGCGGCAGGGTCGCCAGGGCCCGCACCGGCATCCGGTCGTAGCTGAGCTCGTGAACGCCTTCCTTCTTGATATCGCTGCCGATCCCCTTCAATGAGGGCACGACCAGCTTGAGCGCGGGCGCCAGCAGGAACAGCTTGGTATCGGCGGTGACCGAGGGGTTCACCAGTACCAGCCCGGCCACGCCGTCGCCGCGCAGTTCGGCCATGCGCAGCGCGAGGCAGGCTCCCATCGACAGGCCCGTGAGGAAGATCTCCTCCGCGTGCCCGCGCAGTTCCTCGTAGGCCCGGTCCACCTCCGCGTACCAGTCCTCCCACCGGGTGTGCGCCATGTCCTGCCAGGTGGTGCCGTGACCGGGCAGCCGCGGCAGGGAGACGGTCAGCCCGGCGGCGGCGAGGTAGTCGGCCCATGGCCGCAGCGACGCGGGGCTTCCGGTGAACCCGTGGCAGAGCAAGACCCCGGTACTGCCTCCGGAGTGAAAGAAGGGCTCCGCCCCCGGCATTACTGGCATGACGGCCGTCCTCTCGCGCCTGCGCTCTCCCGCATCGTCGCACGCCACCACGACACGGCGCACGCCCAAAGGACCGAGCCGGGCACGGCGCGGCAAACTCGCCCGGGGTAAGCGCCCGGCACGGCCAAGTACGTCCGGGCAGGGACTGCCGGTCATCCCCGGGACGTGGGAGCATGTGGGCATGGGCTACTGGGTGGTCAAGGCGATCCTCGGGCCCCTCCTCACGATCTTGTTCCGGCCATGGTCGGAGGGGGCGGAAAATGTGCCGCGCGAAGGACCGGCCATCCTCGCCTGGAACCACCTGTCGTTCGCTGATCACTTCTTCGGCCCGCTGCCGCTCCCGCGCAAGGTGACGTTCCTTGCCAAGTCCGAGTACTTCACCGGGCGCGGGCTGAAGGGACTGATCAGCAAGGCCTTCTTCCGCGGGGTCGGGCAGATCCCCGTGGACCGGGCGGGGGGCGAAGCGAGCGAACGGGCGCTGCGGACCGGTCTGCGCGTGCTGGCCGAGGGGAAGCTGCTCGGCATCTATCCCGAGGGCACCAGGACGCCGGACGGCCGCCTCTACCGCGGCAAGACCGGGGTGGCCCGGCTCGCGCTGGAGTCGGGGGCACCGGTGATCCCCTGCGCCATGATCGGGACCTTCGAGCTTCAGCCGCCCGGCCGGCTGCTGCCCCGGCTGTCGATCCGGCCCGGGGTCAGGTTCGGCAAGCCGCTGGACTTCTCCCGGTACGCAGGCCTCAAGTCGGACCGCCTGGTGCTGCGCGCGGTCACCGACGAGATCATGTACGAGGTGATGGAGCTGTCCGGGCAGGAGTACGTGGACGAGGACGCCCAGCGGGCGAAGAAGCGGGCCAAACCCGGCGCGGCACACCCGGACGGTGCGGCCCGGCCGGACGGCGCGGCACAACCTGGCGCGGTCCCCAGTTCGGTCCCGGGGCCCTCCTAGTTTCCTTCTGCTCGGGCCCAGCCCTTGGCCCGCGCCACGGCGCGACGCCACTGCTCGTGCCCGGCGTCGTCGCGGCGCTGTGGCCGGAACCGGCGCCCCAGCCGCCAGGTGCTGGCCAGTTCGGCCGGCGAGGACCACACGCCTGCGGCGAGCCCGGCGAGGAAAGCCGCGCCCAGCGCGGTGGTCTCCATGACCTCCGGCCGCTCCACCGGGACCTGGAGCTGATCGGCCTGCAGCTGCATGAGCAGGTCGTTGGCGCTCGCCCCGCCGTCGGCCCGCAGCGTGCCGTTAGCGCGCCAGTCACCGGTGACCATCACGTCGAACACGTCGCGGACCTCGTAGGCGATCGCCTCCAGGGTGGCCCGGACCAGGTGCGCCCGGGTGGTGCCGCGGGTGATCCCGAACACCGCGCCCCTGGCGTCGGGATCCCAGTCGGGCGCGCCGAGCCCGGTGAGCGCCGGCACGAACACCACCCCGCCGCTGTCCGGGACGCTCCGGGCGAGCGTCTCGCTCTGCGCGGCGTCGTCCAGCAGCCGCAGCCCGTCGCGCAGCCACTGGACCGCTGCCCCGGTCACGAACACCGAGCCTTCCAGCGCGTAGGTCAGCGCGCCGGCGTCGTCCATCCAGGCCACCGTGGACAGCAGCCCGTTCCCGGGGCGGGCCACCGTGCCGCCGGTGTTCGCGAGCACGAACGAGCCGGTCCCGTAGGTACATTTGGCGTCTCCGGCTGCAAAGCACGCCTGGCCGAACAGCGCCGCCTGCTGGTCACCGGCGATGCCGGCGATAGGCAGATCCAGGCCGAGGAAGGCGGCCGGGTCGGTGCGCCCGGCGACGCCGGTGGAGGGAACCACCTCGGGCAGGGCCGCGGCGGGCACCCGCAGCAGTTCGCACAGCTCGTGAGACCACTGTCCGGCGGTGATGTCGAACAGCAGCGTGCGGGAGGCGTTGGACGCGTCGGTGACGTGGCGTGCCCCGCCGGTGAGCCGGGCGATCAGGTAGGAGTCCACCGTGCCCGCGGCCAGCGAGCCGTCGGCCAGCCCCGCCCAGGTGGCCGGTTCCTCCAGGGCCAGCCACGTCAGCTTGGTGCCGGTGAAGTAGGGGTCGAGGCGCAGGCCGGTCAGTTCGCTGATCCGGCCCTCGTACCCGGCCTCCCGCAGTTCGTCGCACAGCCGCGCGGTCCGCCGGTCCTGCCAGACAATGGCCCGCCTGGGCGCGGCCAGGGTCGCCCGGTCCCACACCACCGCCGTCTCCCGCTGGTTGGTGATGCCGAGCGCGGTGACCGGCCCCGGGGCCCCGTCCAGGGCCTGGCCGCAGGCCGCGAGGGCGGCCTGCCAGATGTCCTCCGGCAGGTGCTCCACCCAGCCAGGCCGCGGGTAGTACTGCCGGAATTCCTGGTAGCCGCGGGAAACCACGGTCCCGTCCGCGCCCACCACCAAAGCGGTCACACCGGTTGTACCGGCGTCAATCGCAAGGACACTCATGGCGGCTAATGTTTCTCCTATGCGAGTCGGAGTGCTTACCGGCGGTGGTGACTGCCCTGGGCTGAACGCTGTGATCCGGGCCCTGGTCCGGACGGGAGTCCCAGAGTACGGCTATGAGTTCCTGGGGTTCCGCGACGGGTGGCGCGGGCCACTGGAGGGCGACACGGTTCCGCTGGACATCCAGGCAGTCCGGGGCATCCTGCCGCGCGGGGGGACGATCCTGGGTTCGTCCCGGACCAACCCGCTGGCGGAGAGCGCGGCGGCGGGCGGCAGGTCCGGCCTGGAGCGGGTCAAGGGCAACCTGACCGGGCTCGGCGTGGACGCACTGGTGGTGATCGGCGGTGAGGACACCCTCGGGGTGGCGGCGTCGCTGTACACCGAGGGAGTGCCGGTGGTCGGCGTGCCCAAGACCATCGACAACGACCTCGGCGCGACCGACTACACCTTCGGCTTCGACACCGCGGTCAACATCGCGATGGAGGCGATCGACCGGCTGCACACCACCGCGGA
>Ga0126380_10000646_pt1 | contig 12029 bp, 8 predicted proteins | sample PanSoiMetPlot_26_FD_92544 | JGI IMG/M metagenome (GOLD analysis project Ga0126380, IMG submission 92544) | Tropical forest soil microbial communities from Panama - MetaG Plot_26 | ecosystem: Environmental > Terrestrial > Soil > Tropical forest > Bulk soil | place: Panama | collected 2016-02-17
AGCGCATAGACCGCGACAACATCCTGCGCGCGTCGCTCTGGGCGCTTGCCCGTGCCGTCAAGGCGCTACCGGTCAGGCCGAGGCTGGTTTTCGTCGACGGAAACCAAAAAATCGACTGCGGCTGCGACTGCGAAACGGTCGTGTCGGGTGACGCCTTGGTCGTTTCGGTTGCTGCAGCATCAATCGTTGCCAAAGTCACCAGGGATCGTTTGATGACCCGGCTTGGGCTTGCTCATCCCGGTTACGGCTTCGAACGCCATATGGGTTACAGCGTGCCGGAGCATTTCGCCGCGCTGGCTCGCTTGGGACCAACCGTACACCATCGCAAATCGTTTGCGCCGGTTGCCGCCAAACTGGCTGCTTTGGGCGGCGCGTCCGATGAGGTGATCGCCGAGTTATTGCCTCTTTAGAACACCTTCTTTATTGCTGCGACGCTAAGCCCGAATGCTTCTTCTTGATCGGGGAACGGCATGGGTTTCTGATAGTATGCGCAACGAATAAATCTTCCTGCCGTTTTTAAACCCGCCCGGGCCGATGCATTACGTCTCCCTACTTGTTGAATTCCTGCGCGGTCGCCCGGCGGTGGTGTTCTGGACCGTGGCTCTGACACAAGCCACGCTTTGGACGCTGATCCCGGCAATCTTCTATAGCGCCCCCCCAGCGGACGCCGCGATGCTGTTGGCGATCGGGCGCGAATTTGTGCTCGGCAGCTATCTCGGGCCGCCGCTGGCGTTTTGGCTAGGCGAGCTTGCTTTCGGGATTGCCGGCAGCTTCGGCCTGTATGCACTGGCGCAGGCCTGCATCATTGTGACCTATTGGGCCGTGTTTGCCCTTGGCCGGGGTATCGTTGGCACACGGCATGCGATTCTCGGCGTGCTGCTGATGGTAGGCATCGCCGTCTTCACTGTGCCGAGTCCGAATTTTGGTCCTGCGATTCTTGCGGCACCGTTATGGGCGTTGGGGCTGCTGTACTATTGGCGTGCCGTCGGCGAACGCAGGCGCGGCTATTGGTTCCTGCTCGGGGTCGTTCTCGGCTTGCTTCTGTTGACAAGTTATATCGGACTGATCCTGCTGGCGCTCATCATCGCGTTCACGCTTTCGTTCGATCGCGCCCGACATGCTTCGTTCCATCCCGAGGCCGGGTTTGCCGCGCTTCTTCTGTGCGTTGTGGTGTTTCCGCACGCCGTCTGGCTTAAAACCGGGGCTTCGCTTGTCGTCGAAGGTATCAACGAGAGCATTGCGACGACTGGCCGCCTGTCACCCGTTTTCTGGCTCATTTTTGCACTCGTGGCCTCGCACGTGGGTCTCGCACTGCTCGTGACTTTAACGAGTGGATGGCCTCGCCATCCGCGCGAACGCGCACCCGAAATCGTACGCAACCCGGTCGATCCATTTGCGCGAAACTTCGTTTTCTTTTTCGCGCTGACGCCCGCGCTGTTGGCAATCGTAATCGCATTTGCAAGCAGTCGACTTGGCCCGCTCGACCGCAGTGCGCCACTCGTGGTGCTCTCCGGGCTTGCCGTGATTGTTGCCGCCGGCGACAAGGTTCTGCTTTATCGCGAGCGCCTGGTGTCGTCTGCATGGCTTGGTCTGCTGGTGGCGCCGCCGGCGCTGGTCGGGCTGTCGATCGCAGTGTTCCCCTGGACGCTGGGCATCGATCTCGGAATTGCACAGCCCGCAAACAGCGAGGGACGATTTTATGCCGACATCTACCAACGACGCACGGGCAAGCCTCTCTTTTATCTGAGTGGAGATCCGCGCGTTGCTCCCCTTGTCGCGCTGGGCGCTCCAAGCCGCCCTCACGTGTATTTCGCCTGGGCGCCGCATCGCAGTCCTTGGGCGAGCGCGGCTGACATTCAGACCAAGGGAGGAATTCTGGTGTGGCCCGCTGCCGACAACAGCGGCACGCCTCCGCAGACGCTGAAGGTGCAATTCCCGGAAATGGTGCCGGAAGTGCCGCGCTCGTTTCCGCGCGCTGTGCAGGGGATGTTGCCGCTGATCCGACTGGGATGGTCGATGCAGCGGCCGGCAACGCCTTAAGCGGTGGCTCGCGCGCTGATCCGCTTCAGTGATAGCTTTCGCCCTCGCGCACTTTGCCGCGAAATAGCCAGTACACGAAACCGATATAGCCCAGCACGATGGGCAAGAGCAGCAGCGTGCCGAGCAGCATGAAGATCTGGCTCGCCGGCGTCGCCGCAGTGTCCCACACGGTCAGCGAGGGCGGGACGAGATAGGGAAAATTGGAAATCACCAGCCCGAGGAAGCCAAGGAGGAAGAGGGCTATCGTCGCCAGAAATGGCGGCACCTCTCGCCCGGCCTCGATCCAGCGCCAGGCATAATAGGCAATGAGCGCCGTCACGAACGGGACCGGCCACAGGAAATAGAAATTTGGCAGACTGAACCAGCGCTCTGCGATGCGCGGCTGCGTGAGCGGCGTCCATAAGCTCACCACGGCCATGAAAATGAGGACTACCAGAAGCAGCACCCTTGCTTGTCCGCGAGCGCGTTCGGCAACAGGTCCTTCGGTTTTCAACCTGAGCCAGGTGGCGCCCAACAGGGCGTAGCCGGCGACAAGTGAGGCTCCGCAGAGGAAGGCAAACGGCGTTGCCCAATCAAACGGGCCGCCGCTGAATGCGCCATCGCGCACCGCAATGCCCTGGATCAATCCGCCGAGGATGACCCCTTGCGCCACCGTCGCGACGGTTGAGCCGACAAAGAAACCAATATTCCATCCCGTCTTGCTGTACGACACGTGACGAAATTCGAATGCAACGCCGCGGAAAACGAGAGCAATCAGCATCACGATCACCGGCAGGTACAGCGCCGGCATAATGACTGCATACGCTTTCGGAAAGGCCACGAACAGGCCGGCGCCGCCAAGAACCAGCCAGGTTTCGTTGCCATCCCAATAGGGCGCGATCGAGCGTGTCATCTGATCGCGCTCGCTCTCGTTGCGCGCGGACGGGAACAGGATCCCGATGCCGAGATCGAAACCGTCCATAATGACGTACATGACGACGGCGGTGCCGATGACGGCCGCCCAGATCAGGGGGAGATACCATTCCATGACGCCCTCTCTCTCAGCGCTGCAGTGCTTCGCGCCCGGCATCCTGCGCGGCGGAAATCGGGCTGGGCGAGAAACCGGTCTGGGCGGCGACTTTCTGCGGGCCGTGCGCAATCAGCCGGTTGATGTAGTAAATGCCGAACCAGAACACGATACCATATGCGATCACGAACAACGCGAGGGTGCCGGCAATTGATGCGCTCGGGACCGGCGAGGTGGCATCGGCGGTGCGCAGAATGCCTTGTACGATCCATGGCTGGCGGCCGCTTTCCGTGACCACCCAGCCGGAGATGACAGCGACGAAACCAATCCACCAGCTTTGTGCCATCACGCGTAGGTACCAACGCGTCTCGAACAACGTGCCACGCCACCACAGGTATGCGCCATAAAGCGCGGCGGCGATCATGAAGAAGCCGATGGCCAGCATGATGCGAAAGGCGAAGAATACGACTTTAACCGGCGGCCGGTCGGATGCCGGCACGCTGCTCAAACCGGGGAACAAGCCGTTCATGTGATGCGTGAGAACAAGAGAAGATCCGCGTGGAATCGAAATTGCGAAACGGTTCACGCCGGCCTCTTCGTCCGGCCAGGCAAAGATATGGAAGTCACCCGGCTTGCTGCCGTCCCAGTGTGCCTCCATCGCCGCAACCTTGATCGGCTGGTATTTCAGGGTGTTGAGACCGTGCTGATCGCCGAGCAGCAGCTGCAACGGCGCAAGGATGGCGGTGAGGCCGATCGCCATGCGCAGCATGGTGCGAGCTTCCTCAATGTGTCGGCCTGCAAGGAGATATCGCGCGCCAACCGCCAGCACCACGAAGCCGGTGGTCAGGTAGGCAGCATTCAGCATGTGGGCAAAGCGATAGGGAAAGCTTGGATTGAAGATGATGGTCAGCCAATCCGCCGGATAGGCAATGCCGCCGCGCAGTTCGTGCCCCGCGGGAGTCTGCATCCAACTGTTGGCTGACAAGATCCAGAAGGCGGAAATGGCAGTACCGACCGCGACCACCGCTGCAGACAGGACATAGACCCAGGGCGGCACCCGGTTGAAGCCGAACAGGAGGATGCCGAGAAAGGTCGCCTCCAGGAAGAATGCTGCAAGCACCTCATAGCCGAGGAGAGGTCCGAGCACGTTGCCGGTCACGACCGAAAAGCGGCTCCAGTTCGTGCCGAGCTGATACGAGAGCACAATTCCGGAGACCACTCCCATGGCAAAAGAAACCGCGAATATCCTGGTCCAGAAGCGCATGAGCTGCTGGAAGCGGTCGTTGCCGCTGCGCAGCCAGAGACAGCCGAGCGTCGCAAGATAGGCGGAGAGCCCGATGGTGAAGCTCGGAAATATAATGTGAAAGATAATCGTGAAGGCGAACTGTAAGCGGGCAAGGAGTACGGGATCGAAATCCATGGCGATCTCCAAGCAAAGGTCCCCGGGCGACTATAATCCGTGAGCTACAAAGCGCGGGAGCGATTTGTGTTCCCCCGGTGCGCTAAAGCGAAGCGGCGCATGCCACGGTATCCACAGCGTCCATATCGCATCTGACTGCGGAATGGAGCCGCGTTAGGCTTGCGAGATCAAGGGGGCGACGTGGTCAAACCGCCAAAAAGGGCATCGTCAATGCGGAGAAGCGAGGCACCGGTCGGCGCCGCGCTTGAGAGGTATTTCGGACTGTCAAAGCAGGGCACTGACGTCCGGACCGAATTCATCGCCGGCGTGACAACGTTTCTGACCATGGTTTACATCGTGTTCGTCAATCCGATCATTCTCGGCAAGACGGGAATGGATCAGGGCGCGGTGTTCGTCGCAACCTGCGTCGCCGCCGCAGTCAGCACCCTGGTGATGGCGCTTTATGCGAATTATCCGATTGCGCTCGCGCCCGGCATGGGCATCAACGCGTTCTTCGCCTTCACAATTGTATTGACGTACAAATATACCTGGCAACAGGCGCTCGCCGCCGTGTTCTGCTCCGGCGTGCTGTTCTTTTTGATTTCGGTGTTGCCGATACGGCAATACGTCCTCGATTCAATTCCGCAAAACCTGAAGCTCGCTGTATCGGCAGGAGTCGGCCTTTTTCTGGGAATCATCGCGCTCGAGGAAGCCAAGCTCATCGTTGACCACCCGGCCACGCTGGTGACGCTGGGCGATCTGACGCAACCCACGCCGGTTCTCATGCTGCTCGGCTTCGTGCTGATAGCCGGGCTTAACTACAGGCGCATCCTCGGCGCCACCTTGATCGGCATCCTCGTCGTGACGGTCATCGGACTGCCGTTTGGGCTTGCACAATTCAATGGCCTCGTTTCAATGCCGCCGTCGATCGCCCCTACGTTGCTGCAGCTCGACTTTTCGCGCGTGACTGAGCTCACATTTTTGGTCATCGTATTCTCGATCCTCTTTGTGGACGTGTTCGACAATGCCGGGACATTGATCGGAGTGACGCATCGCACCGGCTTGATGGAAAACGGCAAGCTCGCGCGAATGAAAGAAGCGCTGATTTCCGACAGCTTTGCCGCGATGTTCGGCGCGTTGATCGGCACATCAACGACCACAAGCTATATAGAAAGCGCTGCCGGCGTTTCGGCCGGCGGGCGCACCGGGCTCACTGCGGCGTTTGTCGGCGTGTTCTTTCTGCTTGCGCTGTTTTTCGCCCCCCTGGCGGGCATGGTACCGGCGTATGCTTCGGCAGCAGCGCTGCTCTACGTCGCTTGCGTAATGGCTCGCGGTCTCGCCGAGATCGACTGGGAGGACATCACGGAATATGCACCGGCCGTTGTGTGCGCAATCTCAATGCCGCTGACCTATTCGATTGCGACCGGTATCGGCCTTGGCTTTATTACGTACGCGATGGCCAAGCTTGTTTCTGGAAAGCCACACGAGGCGTCGCCTGCGGTGATCGCGTTGGCGTTTCTGTTTGCAATCAAGTTTGCCGTAGCCGGGTGAATTTTTGAGTTCAAAGCTCGGTTTGGCCCTCGGTCGCGACCGGCGCCATTCTGATCGACTATCGCTGATCGAGCGCCTTTTTGATCGCCAGGAAATCGCGCCAGGCAAACCGCTTCTGGAGCGGGCTGCGCAGGAGAAAAGCCGGGTGGAACGTTGCCATTGCGCGAATCTCGCGCTTGCCTGTGTGAAAACTAAACCACCGTCCTCGTGTCTTGGTGATGCCGTCTTTGATGCCGAGGAGTGCCTGCGCAGACGGACCGCCGAGACAGACCAGAACGTCGGGATCGGCGAGCTCGATCTGGCGCAGGATGAAAGGCAGACAGATTTGCGATTCCTGCGGCGTCGGCGTGCGATTGCCCGGCGGACGCCACGGGACGATGTTGGCGATGTATACCGATGCACGGTCGAGGCCGATCGCGGCCAGCATGCGGTCGAGCAATTTGCCGGAGCGGCCGACAAAGGGCAGGCCCTCGATGTCTTCGTCGCGGCCCGGAGCTTCGCCGACAAACATCAGCCGCGCATTCGGATTGCCATCGGCGAACACAAGCTGTGTCGCCGTGGGCTTCAGGCTGCAGCCTTCGAATTTCTCAAGAATGCCGCGCAGTTCGTCCAGCGTCGCTGCGCTTCTTGCAGCGGTGCGGGCATCGATGGTCGCTTCATCGGGAGGAGGTGGCGGTGGCGACGCTTGCATCGCCGGGCGGAGATCCGGCACCGGGGGTTGCCGGACAACGCGGCCAGCGGGCGCCGTGTCCTCAGCTGATGCAAAACGGTTGACGGGTACTTCGCCCAGAAGGGCATCGACGCCGGCCTCGGCATAGAAGGTGAGAAGGTCACGCTCGGGAGTCATTGCGAACAAAATACAATCTGTCGGGCTGCCGCGCACCCGGATAGAGCATCAAAGATGGCGGATGTGGGCATCCTCGCCATATTTTTTCACACTCCTCGAGCAAGCAAACGCACCAAACTCGCGCTAGACTTGCGAGATCCAGGAGACGCCCATGCCTGAGCTGCCCGCGCGGGAAGCAATGGAATTCGATGTGGTCGTTGTTGGCGCCGGGCCCTCAGGGCTCGCCGCGGCCATCCGCCTCAAGCAGATCAATCCGGACATTTCGGTGGTGGTTGTGGAAAAGGGGTCCGAAGTGGGCGCCCACATTCTCTCCGGAGCCGTCATCGATCCGGTTGGGCTCGATCGTCTGTTGCCTGACTGGCGCTCGGAAGACACACCGATCAAGACGTCTGTCACGGACGATCGCTTTTACTATCTCACGGCCACCGGTGCGGTTCGTCTGCCCAATATCATCATGCCGCCGCTGATGAGTAACCACGGCAACTTTATAGTCTCGCTCGGGAGTGTCTGTCGCTGGCTGGCGATGAAAGCGGAAGCTCTCGGTGCAGAGATCTACCCTGGTTTTGCCGCCTCCGAAATTCTTTTTGACGCGAACGGTTCCGTCGCGGGCATCGCGACAGGCGACATGGGTGTCGGGAAGAATGGCGAGCACAAGGACAGCTTCACCCGCGGTATGGAATTGCGGGCCAAATACACTCTGTTAGCGGAAGGTGCGCGCGGCAATCTCGGCAAGCAGGTGATTGCAAAGTTTGATCTGGCGAACGATCGCGAACCACAAAAATTCGGGCTTGGCCTTAAGGAACTCTGGCAAGTTGCGCCGGAAAAGCACCGCAGAGGTCTGGTCCAGCACACCTTCGGCTGGCCGCTCGACAATTCCACCGGTGGCGGCTCGTTTCTTTATCACCTTGACGACAACCTGGTGTCGGTCGGGTTTGTGCTGCACCTCAATTATGCCAATCCGTATCTGTCGGCGTTCGAGGAATTCCAGCGCTTAAAGACCCATCCCAAAATTCGAGACACTTTCAACGGCGGCAAGCGTGTCGCATATGGCGCGCGCGCCCTGACCGAGGGCGGTTACCAGTCGGTGCCCAAGCTTTCGTTTCCCGGGGGGGTGCTGATCGGCTGCAACGCCGGATTTATGAATGTGCCGCGCATCAAGGGCAGCCACAATGCGATGCTGTCAGGAATAATGGCTGCCGAAGCGGCCGCTGCGGCGCTCGCTTCCGGCCGCAGCCACGATGAACTTGTGGATTACGACGCGGGCTGGCGTCAATCGGCCATCGGTCAGGATTTATGGAAGGTCCGTAACGCCAAGCCGTTGTGGTCGAAATTCGGCACTCTTGGGGGAATTATGCTTGGCGGCCTCGACATGTGGACAAACACTGTGGGTTTTTCGGTATTCGGCACACTCGGCCATGGCAAGCCGGATTATGCCTCGCTGAAGCCAGCCTCAGAATACACTCCGGTTTCGTATCCAAAGCCTGATGGGAAAATTACCTTCGACCGGCTTGCTTCCGTTTTTCTGTCAAATACGAATCATGAGGAAGATCAGCCGGTTCACCTTCATGTCGCCGATCTCGCCTTACAGAAAAAATCCGAGCATGACGTCTTCGCAGGTCCCTCGGCGCGTTATTGTCCTGCTGGTGTGTACGAATGGGTCGACGACGCCGGCGTCCCAAAATTCGTGATCAATGCCCAAAACTGCGTTCACTGCAAAACCTGCGATATCAAGGACCCAAACCAGAATATTACCTGGGTTCCCCCCGAAGGTGGCGGAGGACCGAACTATCCAAATATGTGAACAGCCGGGCGTAGTTCGGTCACGATCCCGCCACACCGGACGCGTCAAGCTCGTTCCGTTCGCACTGCGTGATGTTCTTGCGGTTGCGGCGCAAAAAGGCCATTCTCGGCGTCACATTCGGTGGTCCGCGCGCAAACGCGCGACCACCACCTCATTGGAGCATCGCCCGTGACTGTTTTGAGCTTCAGGCGCTGCACTGCTGGCAGCGCACTGGCCGCCTTTCTAGCGGCAGCACCGTTTCAAATTGACGCGCAGCCATCCAGCGCTCTGCAATCGACGAATACGAGCGCATCGGGCAGCTATCTTGCTGCGCGACATGCGGGTCAGCAGCGGGATGCTGCCGCCGCGGCCTCTTATTATCGGGCGGCGCTCAAGCGCGATCCAAACAACCCCGAATTGCTCGATCGCGCCTTTCTGTCGTTTCTGGTCGACGGGGACGTCGACGAAGCGGTGAAGTTTGCCGATCGCGTCGCGCAGGCCGACAAGAACGATCGTGTCGCCCGTCTGGTGCTCGGTGTAAACGCACTCAAGCGCAAGCAATATGGCTCCGCAAAACGCGACCTGGCGCAATCGATCCGTGGTCCGATCACAGACCTTACGGCATCTCTGCTGTCCGCCTGGAGCACCTTCGCCGCCAACGACGGCAAGGGAGCGATCGCGGCAATTGATCACCTGGCCGGGCCGGACTGGTACGCGATCTTCAAGGACCTGCATGCCGGCTTGCTCTATGACCTCGCCGGAAACCAGAAGGAGGCGGGCAAGCGACTCGAACGCGCCCACAAGCTCGACTCCACGGCGTTACGAGTTGTGCAGGCGTACGGCAGCTGGCTTTCGCGCAATCGCTCGCCGAAGGAAGCGCTGGCCGTCTTCGAGGCTTTCGACAAGGTGCTGCCGCGCCACCCGCTGGTGATGGAATCGATGGAAAAGCTCAAGGCGGGTGAAAAACTGCCGCCGCTTGTCACGAATGCTCAGGCGGGCGCTGCTGAAGCGCTCTATGGCCTCGGTGCGTCGCTCGGCCGCCGCGGTGGCGAAGATCTGGGCCTCGTTTACCTGCAACTGTCCCTGTTTCTCAGCCCCAGCCATCCGCTTGCGTTGCTCTCGCTTGCCGATCTGTACGAATCCCTCAAGAAGCCGGAACTGGCCATCAAGGTTTACGAGCGGGTGCCGGCAGGCTCGCCGCTTCATCGCAACGCCGCCATTCAGATGGCAGCTAATCTCGATAGTCTGGAACGAGCGGATGACGCGCAAAAGCATCTCGAGGCTCTGATCAAGCAAAACCCGGATGACCTTGAAGCCATCATGGCGTTGGGCAACGTGCTGCGCGGCCACAAGAAGTTTGCGGAATGCGCCAACGTCTACTCCAAGGGCATTGCGACCATTTCGAAGCCCGAAAAAGCGAACTGGATCGTCTTTTATTTCCGCGGCATTTGTTATGAGCGCTCAAAGCAGTGGGCGAAGGCTGAAACAGACCTCAAGAAGGCGCTTGAGCTGTTCCCCGATCAGCCGCACGTACTCAATTACCTCGGCTATTCCTGGATCGACCAGGGCGTCAAGCTGGACGAGGGCATGGAGATGATCAAGAAGGCCGTCCAGCAGCGGCCTGATGACGGCTATATCGTCGACTCTCTCGGCTGGGCCTATTACCGCCTCGGCAACTACGAGGAAGCCACCAAGCAGCTCGAGCGCGCGATCGAACTCAAGCCGGAGGATCCGACGATCAACGACCACCTGGGCGATGCTTACTGGAGGGTCGGTCGTATGCTTGAGGCCAAATTCCAGTGGGCCCATGCGCGCGATCTCAAACCTGATGCGGAGGAGCTCCCCAAGATCGAGGAGAAACTCAAGTCAGGCCTGCCCGACGAGACTTCATCGCAGGCCAAGGCGGTGAGGAAAAGCGGCGACGGTGGCTGATAGCTGACGCGTGAGCGATAGGTCTTCGCGTGGGCGCGACGTTGCTCGAGAAGGCTCCTGCCAAAGTCAACCTGACGTTGCGAGTGCGCGGCCGCCGCGCCGACGGCTACCACGAACTGGAAAGTCTCGTGGCATTTGCGGACCTGGCCGATACGCTGACACTTGAGCCTGACAACAAGGATACGCTTGAGATCACTGGTCCTTTCGCGGCCGATAGCGGGGCGGTTTCCGACAATCTGGTGCTGAAGGCGCTTGCCGCTGCGCACATTTACATCGGAGGGGTCAGAGCTGGCCGCTTTTCGCTTGAAAAAAATATTCCGGTGGCAGCTGGTCTCGGCGGCGGCTCGGCCGACGCCGCAGCGACATTGCGGCTGATCGCCCGCGTCAACGAAATTGCTCCCAATGATGCACGAATCATGTCGGCGGCGCAGGCCGTGGGCGCCGATGTGCCGGTCTGTCTTGCATCGCGCCCGCGGATCATGCGCGGTGTGGGCGAGTTGCTTTCTGATCCGGTAGACCTGCCGCCGCTGGCGGGAGTGCTGGTCAATCCGCGTGTACCGTTGTCGACGGGCGACGTGTTCAGCAAATTTGCCGGGGCGCAGAGCGGAAATGATCTCGGCGACGTGCCGTGCGGACTGGGGTCGCTCGTCGACTTTCTGAGGCTGCACGGCAATGACCTCACGCCGGCGGCCCGTGCCTGTTCGCCGGTGGTGGGTGAGGTCCTCCAGGCCCTGGAAAGTCTGCCGGGTGCCAAGCTTATCCGCATGTCAGGATCAGGGCCCACGTGCTTTGCCCTGTTCTCCACGCCGAGCGAAGCCACAACGGCGGTGCGAAGACTGGCCAGTGAGCGCAAGGATTGGTGGGTGCAGGCGGCGACGATCGGCGCTGGTAATGTTTGATGCCGCCTAGTGCGCGCGGCCGATGCAAAAAGCGACTGCCTCTTCCAAGGCCGTCTTGATCTCTGAGGGCGGCACCAACGCCAGTGCATCGATGGCGATTGCGCCATAGTGGCGCGCCCGTCCGACCGTGTCTTCGATCGAGTGGTATTTTGCCATCAGGGCAATTGCCTGATCGAGGTCGTCGTCGCGGATGTCGCCTTGCCCCAACGTCCGGTTCCAGAATGTCCGCTCGCTTTCAGTGCCACGACGGAAGGACAGGACAACCGGTAGAGTGATCTTTCCCTCGCGGAAATCGTCACCGACATTTTTGCCCAGCTTTGCCGACTTGCCGCCGTAGTCGAGCGCATCGTCGATAAGTTGAAAGGCAATGCCGAGATTCATCCCGAAGGAGCGGCAGGCTGCCAGCTCAGCCTTTTTTCTTGCCGCGAGTGCCGGTCCAACCTCACAAGCCGCCGCAAACAATTCGGCGGTCTTGGCGCGAATGACTGCCAGGTATTCGTCTTCATTGGTCGCGGTGTTTTTCGCGGTGCCGAGTTGCATCACCTCGCCTTCCGCGATCACCGCAGCCGCCGAAG
>Ga0126380_10000647_pt1 | contig 12026 bp, 11 predicted proteins | sample PanSoiMetPlot_26_FD_92544 | JGI IMG/M metagenome (GOLD analysis project Ga0126380, IMG submission 92544) | Tropical forest soil microbial communities from Panama - MetaG Plot_26 | ecosystem: Environmental > Terrestrial > Soil > Tropical forest > Bulk soil | place: Panama | collected 2016-02-17
GGGCGAGAGATAGCCGCGGTCGAACTGCATGCCCTCGACGATCTCGACGTCGGTCTCCAGCGCCTTGGCCTCCTCGACCGTGATGACGCCCTCGTTGCCGACCTTCTGCATGGCCTGGGCAATCATCTTGCCGATGGTGTTGTCGCCGTTGGCCGAGATGGTGCCCACCTGGGCGACCTCGGCGGACGAGCCGACCTTCTTGGCGCGCTTCTCGATGTCCTTGACCACGGCCGCAACTGCGATGTCGACGCCGCGCTTGAGGTCCATCGGGTTCATGCCGGCGGCCACCGACTTGGCGCCTTCCTTGACAATGGCATGCGCCAGAACGGTCGCCGTGGTGGTGCCGTCGCCAGCTTGGTCATTGGTCTTCTGGGCGACCTCGCGCACCATCTGGGCGCCCATGTTCTCGAACTTGTCGTCGAGCTCGATCTCCTTGGCGACGGTGACGCCGTCCTTGGTGATGCGGGGCGCGCCAAAGCTCTTGTCGAGCACGACGTTGCGGCCCTTGGGGCCCAGCGTCACGCGCACCGCGCTGGCGAGAATTTCGACGCCGCGCAGCATGCGGTCGCGCGCGTCGGCGGAAAATCGTACGTCCTTGGCAGCCATCTGGTTTGCTCCGTTGTGTCGGGTAAGGCGTTCAGGCGATCACGCCCATGATGTCGGACTCCTTCATGATCAGGAGCTCCTCGCCATCGAGCTTGACCTCGGTGCCGGACCACTTGCCGAACAGGACCCGGTCGCCGGCTTTCACCTCCAACGCAACCAGCTTGCCGGCCTCGTCGCGAGCGCCCGGCCCGACGGCGACGACCTCGCCTTCCTGCGGCTTCTCCTTGGCGGTATCCGGAATGATGATGCCGCCCTTGGTCTTTTCCTCGCCTTCGAGGCGGCGGACGACGACACGATCGTGGAGGGGACGAAATTTCGTTTTGGCCATGGGTTTCCTCTGCGGCGCTCGAGCGCGCCGGGCGTTGAGGGTGGGAAGATCGGAAGCGCCGTTAGCACTCGCCATGCGAGAGTGCCAGCGCCCGCAGGGACATAAGAAGTGCCGGCGGCGGAGTCAAGCCGCAGCGGCGCGCGGCGGCAAATGGCTTGCCTTTTCTTGGTTAACGGCGGGGCCCGTCCAGCCGCTCCAGCGCCCGGCCATAATAGCCGAGGTCGACATAGGTCTCCTGCGCCACCGCCGCTTCCCCCTTGCGCTGAATTTCCGCCCGCAGCGCCAGCAGGTTGCGAAACCCTTCGGGGTCGAACCGAGCATCCACGTTGAAACCGAAGCCGGGGTCGACCAGGAGGTCGTAGGTGCGCGCCGCGACCGCCTGCGGCAGGCTGAATTTCTCCATCAGCAGACCGACCGCCTCGGCCCGGTTGGCAGGGTCGCGCACCCAGCGCAGCGCCGCCACGTAGCCGGCGATGTAGCGCTCGAGCGTGGCGCCGTGCTGGCGCGCCCAGTCGCGCATCACGAAGGCGCCGCCGGCCTGATAGGGCCCGAGCAGGTCGACCGTGCGCCCCAGGCTGCGCAGGCCGATCCGCTCCGCCTGCACGGTGAATGGCAGGTTGAGGATAGCGGCCGCATTGTCGCGGCTCTCCGCCATCGCCTTGAACCGGAAGGCGCCGGCGCCCACCGGCTTGACCGTGTAGTCGGCGCCCTCCTTCAGCCCGTGCTGCAACAGGATCTTTTTCGCCTGCAGCGCATAGGCGGTGTCCGGCGCGTCGACCACCAGGATGCGGCCGCGCAGGTCGGCGAAGGACGTGATGTCGCCCTGGACGAAGAACTCGTTCATGCCGCCGTCGCCGCCGCTGACGATGATCACGTCCTGGCGCGCCACCTCGATCATGGCCACGGCGTTGTCGAGCGCCGAGTGCGCCACCTCGAACCGGCCGGCCGCCAGGCCGTCGCGCTGGGCCTTGGAGTTCTCCGTGAAGGCGAGGTCGAGGTCGATGCCGTGGCGGGCAAACAAGCCTTTGGCGAGCCCGGCCTGGAACGGCAGCGCCTTGGCGTTGGGAAACGTGTTGACGCGCACGCGTGCGGGCTCATCGGCCGCGGCCGAGCCGGCCAGGACACTCAATGCCAACGCCATCGCCAGCCTGATCATGCGAAAGCCTCCTGTGCGCACCCTTCGATTTGTGCCGTTGCCGCAAGTCATACATCATCGGCGGGGAAAATGAGATCACGGAGATACCGAATGCGGGCACTCAGCCTCGAGCAGGCCAATGCCATCATCGCGGCCACCTTCGCGGCAGCCGAACAGCACAAGTGCCGGCCCATGAGCGCGATCATTCTCGATGCGGGGGGACGGGTGAAGGCGTTCCAGAAACAGGACGGCGCCTCCATGCTGCGGTTCGAGATCTGCCAGGGCAAGGCCTACGCGTCGCTGGCGCTCGGCCGCGCCTCGCGGCTGGTGCTGGCCAAGGCCAAGGAGAAGCCGTTGTTCATGCAGTCGGCCGGCGAGTTGGCGGACCAGGCGATGTTCCTCGAAGGTGGCGGCCAGCTCATCCGCGATGCCGAGGGCGAGGTCGTCGGCGCCATCGGAGTGACCGGCGACGTCAACGAGATGGACGACATCTGCGCCATCGCCGGCATCCATGCGGTGGGGCTGAAGAGCGACTACGATTTCGACGACCCGGAGCAGATCCGCAGGCTGAGCATCCTGAAGGCGCCGCCGCTGACCGACCCGCGCAAGAAATGAGCGACCATGACGGTTGAGGCCCGCGCCGCTGACGGGACACCGAGCCCCGGCGAGTTCCTCGGTCATCCCAAGGGACTCGCCTTCCTGTTCGCAACCGAGATGTGGGAGCGCTTCTCGTACTACGGCATGCGCGCCCTGCTCATCCTCTACATGGTCAAATATTTGCTGCCGCAGCCCGAGCATGCCGAAAACGTGTTCGGCCTTGCAGCGCTGACGCGCACGCTCGAAGCACTGTTCGGGCCGCTCGACGTGCAGCCGCTGGCGTCGCAGATCTACGGCCTCTACACCGGCCTCGTCTACCTGACGCCGATTCTCGGCGGACTGCTGGCCGACCGTGTGCTCGGCCAGCGCCGCACCGTCATCATCGGCGCCGTGCTGATGGCGATCGGCCATTTCATGATGGCGTTCGAGCCGTTGTTCCTGCTGGCGCTGACCGCGCTGATCCTCGGCAACGGCGCCTTCAAGCCCAACATCTCGACGCAGGTCGGCGGGCTCTACGCGCCGGGAGACCGCCGACGCGACCGCGCCTTCACGATCTTCTATGTCGGCATCAATCTCGGCGCGTTCCTGGCGCCGCTGGTGTGCGGGACGCTGGGCGAGCGGCTCGGCTGGCACTACGGCTTTGCGGCTGCCGGCGTTGGCATGACGCTCGGCCTCGCGATCTACCTCTATGCCTTGCCGACGCTGCCGCCGGACGACCTGGCGCGGCGCGCCGCCGGCGGCGAGAAGCGGCACTTCGGCCGCGACGAATGGCGTGCCATCTGGGCGCTGCTCGTCCTGTCGCTGCCGGTGACGCTGTTCTGGGGAACCTACGAGCAGATGGGCAACACCATCGCGCTTTGGGCTGACCAGCACACCGACCGCGCGATCGATCTCCTGGTGTGGCGCGGCGAGATCCCAACCACCTGGTTCCAGGCGTTCAACCCGTTCATGATCTTCGCGTTCACGCCATTCATCGTGGCACTGTGGCGGCGGCAGGGGCGGCGCGAGCCGACCACCGTCACCAAAATGGCGATCGGCTGCTTCTTCAATGCGCTGTCCTACCTGGTGCTGGTGGTGGCGGCCGTACAGGCCGCCGACGGCAAGGCGAGCTGGCTATGGCTGCTCGCCTACTTCGTGGTGATCACGGTGGGCGAGCTCTACCTGTCACCGACCGCGCTGGCGCTGGTGTCGAAGGTGGCGCCTGCCGGCTTCCTGTCCATGATGATGGGCGTCTGGCTCGCCACCAGCTTCGTCGGCGGCTTCCTCGCCGGCTATCTCGGCAGCCTGTGGAGCGGCATGGGCAAGCCGCAGTTCTTCCTCATGATCGCAGCCATCGCGGCCCTCGCCGGCTTCGGCATTTTGGTCTTCAATCGGCCGCTGAAGACGATTCTCAACGAATAGGCGATCGCTCGCGCTGGAGGCAGCGCTTGCGTCCGGCGCCCAGCGCCATAGAGTGCGGGTGCGGGGGAGTGCATTCCCAGGAGTCCGTATGACTGCTTCTTACGTCCGCGCCTGGTTCGCCGTGTCGAGTCTGGCATTGGCGCTTGCCGGGTGCGCGGGTACCGGCACCGGCGGCTCTTTCGGCGGCAGCCAGCAACCGCCGCCTGCGACGCCGGCTTCGGCGCCGCCGCCCCCCAACATGAATGTCGGCGACATGGTCGGCCGCTGGGGCCTGGCGGCCTATCACAAGGATGCCGATCGCCCGCGCACCGAGGTGGCGGCCCGCGCGCAGTGCAGCAACGCCTACACGATCGGGCGCGGGCCCACCGGCGGCGTACTGATGCATCTGGCCGATTCGCGCGAGGCGCAGGAGCTGCGCCTGAAGCAAGGCACCGACGGAAGGGTCTATCTCGGGCTGGACGGTCCGGCACCCGATGCACGCGACCGCGAGGTCGTCACCTTCGACGGCCGCGTGCTGATCACGCGCTGGGTCGACCCGGAAGTCGCTTCACGCTACGGCACCAGCATCTATGTACGGTGCGGCTCGCCCGGCACAGCGGCGGCCAAGCGCAAGACGGAATAGCCAGGGACAAAAGGTGGCGAAGCCTGCCCGCCTGCCGCGCCTGCGCGCCACCCCGCTCGCCACCTGGGAGCGCGACGGCGTCAAGGCCGCACTCAAGAAGGCCGGCCTCTCCACCGACGACGTGGACGCGCCCGCTCTCCTGTGCTGGCGCTTCGAACTGGACGATCTGACGCCGGTCGGTTTCGGCGGCCTGGAAATCCATGGCGAGGACGCGCTGCTGCGCTCGGTGGTGACGCTGCCACCCATGCGCCACCGCGGCGTCGCGCGGGCGATGATCGCGGCGCTCGAAGCCGAGGCGCAGATCGCCGGCTGCCGCACCATGTGGCTGCTGACGACCTCGGCGGCACAACTCTTCGACCGGCTGGGCTATGCCGCATGCGAACGCGCGAGCGTGCCCAAGGCGATCCGGCAAACGCAGCAATTTGCCGCCCTATGCCCGACCTCCGCGACCGTCATGACGAAGCCGCTGCCGTGATGCGTCCCTCCCCGCCGGCCCGTCCGTCGCGCTGCCTGAGCCACTGATGCCCGCCTGGCGCGACGTCGTGTTCGGCCCGTGGCGCGCCGTGCCGGTGCTGGGCGTGACGCAAATCCTCGCCTGGGGCGCCCTCTTCTATCCCCCCGTCCTGACCGTGCCGCTGATCGCCGCCGATCGCGGCTGGTCGGCCGCCTTCAGCATGGGCGGATTCTCGCTCGGCCTGCTGATGGCCGGCCTGGTGTCGCCCCGCATCGGCGCCGCAATCGACCGCCACGGCGGTCACCGCGTGATGCCGTTCGGTTCGCTGACGGGCGCCATCGGGCTCATCGCGCTTGCGCATGTGGATCGCCCACTCGCCTACCTGGCCGTGTGGGCGCTCATCGGCGCCGCCATGGCGGCCTCGCTATACGATCCGGCATTCGCCACGCTTGGGCGCATCTTCGGCGCCCGCGCGCGCCCGGCCATCACGGCGCTGACGCTGGCCGGCGGTTTTGCTTCGACAGTGAGCTGGCCGGTCACCCACCTGCTGATCGACGCCATCGGCTGGCGCGGCACCTACCTTGTCTATGCCGTGCTGCTCGCCGGCGTGGCGGCACCGCTGCACGCCTTCGCGCTGCCACGCGCTCGCGCCGAGCCGGAGCCGCCGGCGCGGGCGGCGGCCGGCGCACCGGCAACCGCCGTGCTGCCGGCCAAAGGCCTCGCCTTCGCCCTCGTCGCCACGGCGTTCGCCGCCTATGCATTCGTGCCGTCCGGCCTTGCTGCGCACCTGCTCGCCATCTTCCAGCGCTTCGGCCTGGAGCCCGGCACCGCGGTCGCCATCGGCGCGCTGTTCGGGCCGTCACAGGTCGCCGCCCGCCTCATCGAATTCCTGTTCGCCCGCAATGTGCATCCGCTCGACATCGCGCGCTTCGCCGTGTGCGTGCTGGTGCTCGCCTTCCTCGGCCTGGCGGCGCTCGGGTTGTCGGTCACGGTCGCCGCGCTGTTCGCCGTGATGTTCGGTGCCGCCAACGGGCTGATCACGATCGCGCGCGGCACGGTGCCGCTGGCGCTGTTCGGCGCATCCGGCTACGGCCGGCTCATCGGCCGCATCGCCGGCCCCTTCCTGGTGATCCAGGCGGTGGCGCCACTGGTGCTGGCGTTCGTGGCGGAACGGCAGTCGGATACGGCGGCGCTGGCGGTGACGGCCGCCTTCGCGGTGGTGGCGCTCGTGTGCCTGGCGCTGATCCGGCGGCCGCAGCCCCGATCGTAGCCCGCATGAGCACAGCGATATGCGGGAACGCGGTGAGTCACATCCCGGATGTCGCTTCGCTCATCCGGGCTACACCACACCGTGCCTTCAGTTGAACAGGGCGTCGATCTCGTCCTGCGACGCGTGGCCGGCCTCGCCCGCGAGCCTCGGCCCGTTGAGCAGACTGTGATCCGCGTTGCGCTCGGCCATGGCGCCCGGCGCGACGTCGTTGAACGACTCGATGCCGCCCCAGATCTCCATCATCTTGACGATGTGCGTCTCGATGAACTTCAGCGTGGCGACCACCTTGGTGATGCGCTGGCCGGTCAGATCCTGAAAGTTGCAGGCCTCGAAGATGTGCACGACCTGATCCTGGATGTCGTGCGCCAGCGCCTTGTCCTGTTCCAACTTGACGGCGGCGCTCAGCGTGTTCGCCGCCTGGTCGATGAACTCGGCGGCCGCCAGGATGCCTTCCGTCGCGGTCTCGGTTCCGCCCACGATGGCGTCAAGCTCATGCGTGACCCGCTTCATCTCCGGCCCTTCGAAGCCGGTCAGGTGCAGCGTGGCGATCTCATGCTTGGTCTTGTTGATGGCGTCATAGATCAGGTCGAGCTCGGCCTTGAGCTTCTGCGCCTCGCCGATCTCGGCCTTGTAGGCCTCGATCATGGTGTGGGTCAGGTCCTCGCGCGGCTGGATCAGGGTGCGCAGCGCCCTGAGTTCTTCCATGACCTCGTCGTGCGAATGGGTGCGCTCAGCCGCGCCGTTGGCGCCGTTACGCCGCCGCATGAACGTCTCGACCCGGTAAACCTTGCGCTGTGCACTCATCGCACTCATGTGGCTACTGGCCGCCCCCATTCCCGTCACTGCCCGTTGTTACAGGCACGTGCTTTAACGGCGAGTTCACGAGCGCGCACAGGGAGGCGAAAACGGCATCCGTGGAAACACGTTGCATCGATATTGCAGGAACGCAGAGAGGGTCCATTAACCCTAACAAAATGCGGTTTTACGCCACATCAACCCTAACGTAATGAACAGTTCTCCAAAGAGCGGCCGAAGTCACGCGGCGCGCGCTTGTTTACCGGTCCGTTGGCGGTTCTCGGCGTACTTTCTGTCGCCTCTTCCCGGGACTGGCGCGACTTCAGTCCCGGTGCGACGAACACGTTCAAGAGTACGTCGATGCATCGCATTCTCGTGGCGGCGCTCCTGGCGAGCGCGCTCGGCACGCTTCCGGCCCATGGTCAGCCGATGCCGGTCTATCCCGTGGCCAGTCAATCTCCTGCCCGCCCGGTGGCGCAGCCCGCGCCGGCGCCGCGCGGGAATTACGGCGGCGGATTCATCGAATTCCTGTTCGGCGACGGCCCGGCGCGCCCGGTCTATCCGGTGCAGCCGCTATACGACCGGCGCCAATCCTACATGATACAAGGCGAGCCCGCCGAATACGCCGAGGCGCGGCGCTACGAGATGAACCCGATCTATCGCCGCCAGCTGGTCGACTACCGCGGCAGCGAGAAACCGGGGACCGTCATCATCGACACGCCGCAGCGTTTCCTCTACCTGATCCAGGACGACGGCAAGGCGCTGCGCTACGGCATCGGCGTCGGCCGGCCGGGCTTCACCTGGGCGGGCGTCAAGCAGGTCAGCGCCAAGCGCGAGTGGCCGGACTGGCGGCCGCCGGAAGAAATGCTCAAGCGCCGCCCCGACCTGCCGCGCTACATGGCGGGCGGGCCGGACAACCCGCTCGGCGCGCGCGCCATGTATCTCGGCAACTCGCTCTACCGCATCCACGGATCGAACGAGCCGTGGACCATCGGTACGCAGGTGTCGTCGGGCTGCATCCGCATGCGCAACGAGGACGTCATCGACCTCTACGAGCGGGTGAAGCTCGGCACCAGGGTGGTGGTGATCTGATCAGTGAGTCGTGAATGGTGAGTAGTGAAGGACGGGCCTGCTCACTCACCATTCCTATTCACTACTCACCACTTACTATCGTTTGCACAAGCCGCTCTTGAGCTCCCAGCCATCGCCGGTGCGGGCGACCGCGACGATGTCGAAATACAGCCGCTCGTTCGGGTCGCCGCTCGAGATGAACGTGACCTCGCACAGAAACGGCCCACCCCCCTGCTCGTGGCACTTGGCGTTGAGCACCTTCAGATCCTTGTCGTGCAGCTTGCTGCCCGCCAACGCCTCGCGCTCATAGGCGGTCTGGATCACGGCCATGTCGGGGAGAGTGCCGCACGACAGGCCGATGAGCGAGCAGGCCCAGGCGATCGACTGCCACATGCGCCCTCCCCGTCCGCTCAGCACGCGGATGGATTTGTTGTATTGCCAGAGAATGCGTTCCGCAGTTGATCATCCTATGCGGGCACTATGGCGGCGGCAAGGAGCGCGCATTGCCATTTCCGCATGCGCGACTTGCCGGCCATCAAAGTACGAACTTGCGTGGTGGAAATGCGGCACAAGAACGTGACAACGCTGCCAAATTTGCCACTGCTGCAGGAAACACATACTACAACCTGAGATCGGCAATATTGTTACAGTCGCATAATCGTACCTCCGTGTCAGGTTCCTGTCAGGTAGCGGTGAAATAGTAGTCCCGCGCTCGAGTAAGCAAATTTGAAATATTCAATCGAGCGTTGAGGTGGGCGGCCTCCGCAGTCTCCCGGTTCAATCGCGGACCGCCAGATCGCCTGATGAAACTTGGCATGCTTCGCGAATTCTCGCGAGGAGGGAGGTACGCATGTCTTACAACCTTGGTTGCTGCAGCCTTTCACTGCACCGAACGATCGTCACGGCCGGCGCGGCCGCGGCCCTGGCGTGCGGAGCCCAGACGGCTCTCGCCGCCAATTTCCACGAACCGCCGGTGTTTTCCAGCCAGAACGGCGTGCTCGACATCCTGATGATCGCCAGGGCGAAGCCGATCCCGACGATCTCTTTCAACCCGCCGCACAGCCGCAGCTCGATCAACCCGATCGGCTGGGCGTATGAGATCTGCAAGCGCCCGGCGAGCGGGCTGTCCTGCCCGACCGGAACCGGCGTGTGGGACTATGGCGGCGTGCGTCTCAACCTGAAACAGGGCGACACGCTGAAGATCCGCTTCGTCAACCGCCTGCCGAAGATGGATCCGGACAAGGTCAACCACATCACGGACCCGGGCCAGGCCAACCTGTTCCGCAACCCGACCAATCTCCACACGCATGGTCTGCTGACGCCGGCGCGCGCAGCGACGCGCGGCGATCCGACCTTCGGCGACTTCGTATTCGTCACGGTCTACAACTCGAACAACGGCACCCCGGTGCCGCAGAACACGCACCAGCACGGCCCGATCGTGATGGACACGATCGACTACCGGATCCCGGTCCCCGGCAACCATCCATCGGGGCTGTTGTGGTACCACCCGCACGTGCACGGCATCGCGCTCAATCAGGTGGTGCAGGGCATGGCCGGCCTCCTGACCATCGGCACCGTCGGCGACGTCGTCAAAGGCGACGTGAACAATTCGCCGATTCCCAATGCCAATGTCCGCCACTTCATGCTCAAGGAGACCCAGGTCCTCGCCCAGGGCACGGTCTTCTTCGACTCGGGACCGCAGCCGGTCGCCGATGGCGAAGTGCTGAACCAGGAAGATCCGGGCTTCTGCGCCCCCGATCCCGCCACCGGCGAGGTGCGTCGCGGGTCATGCCCCGGTGCCGACAACACCGGCGACGACGGCAGCAATTTCACCGGCGGCAAGTGGTACTTCACGCTCAACGGCATCCAGTATCCAACGATCCCGATCACCGATCCGGACGGCGAGGTGTGGCGCGTCGGCACCGCCGGCGGCAGCCTCTCCTACGATGTGCAGCTGCTCAACGACGCCACCGGCAAGCCGATGATCGTGCAGCTCATCGCCATCGACGGCGTTGCCGTGCATCTGCCGCAGGACACGCCGATGGGATCGATGGTGACGATGGCAGGCGGCAAGTTCCGCGTGGTCCCCTGCCCCGCGGCGCAAGTGATCGGCGATTCGGTTCCGGTCTGCGTCGACGAGATCGTCATGATGCCGAGCTCGCGCGTCGACATCTGGGTCACGTATCGCGATCAGAACGGCCGCGTCACCTCGCCGCCGTCAGGCGCGAGCGCGACGTTGCGCAACCAGGCGCTGACCATGGGCTCGGGCGATACCTGGCCGCAGGTGGATCTCGCCAAGGTACAGTTCAACCAGAGCGGCCAGCGCCAGCTCACCGCCAACCAGGTGGTGGTCGGTGACAGCGGCTTCCTGAAGACCGGCGGCATTCTCACGTCGGCGGTGGCCGGCGCCACGGCGGCCCCGCTGCCCGCCGGATGCAAACCGCTCCCCGCCGGGCACAAGCGGCGCATCTTCTTCGGCTTCTCCAACATCCCGCAAAAGGACAGCGATCCGCCGGCCGAGGAAGAGACGTTCGCACTCGGCTATGAGGAAGTGGACCAGAACGGCAACGTAGTGCCCGGGTCGCACCTGCCGGTGATCAACCCGGCCAACGGCCTGGCCGACGGCAACGGGCTGGAGCAGTTCGATCCGGCCCACAACACCGTGTGCCTGCCGCTCGGACCCGGCCAGACGCCGGTGACCGAGAAGTGGGAACTGGTCCAGCTGGCGACCGAGAACCACAACTTCCACCAGCATCAGTCCAGGTTCGTGCAGACCGTCGGGGTCGGCTCCGGCCGCGTCGTCCAGGACAACTTCCCCCTGGGCGTGTCGCTGCCCGACACCACCATCGCGGACCAGGTCAACAACAACCAGCTCGGCGTCTGCAACGTCCGGCAGTGGCGCGAAGGACATTGCTTCTCGCCGCCGGTGCAGATGGACATTCCGTTCACCCAGGTGGGTGAGTTCGTCTATCACTGCCACATCCTCGAGCACGAGGACGGAGGCATGATGGCGAAGATCCAGGTGGTGCCGTCGCCCAACTGACGCCCAGTCACGTTTCTCGGCGGCAACAAGGCTGGCGCGGGAGAGGCCCCCCCGCGCCAGTTTTTTCACTTGGGGCTTGATGCGGCGGCGCGACGTTCAGGCGTAGTCGCTGTCGTCGGAGCCGCCGTCGTCGTCGAAATCCCCGTCGTCGTCATAATCTTCGCCGCTGTCGTCGGGGGCGTCGAACAGGCCGGCGTGATGCTCGTGATCCTGATCGCCCTCGCCGGCATCGAACGCGCCGGCGCGGCTCTGTCCGCGGCCGATGTCATCGAGCCCGGCCTGCCGGGAAAGCTCGCCGCCGCTGCCGCCGCTCTCGCCCCAGGGCGTACGTGAGCCGCCTCCGGCGATCTGGTCGAAGGCTCCAGCAGCCGGACCGCGATGCTGCTGCGCGCCCAGCATGCCGCGGATGCTGTCCATCAGAAGCCCGCCGCCGATCGCGCCGGCAGCAGCGGCGGCGGCCGTGCCGAGGAACGAGCCGCCGCGCCCGGGGGCGTCCTGCGGCATCGGCTGGGGCGGCATGCCGCCCGGCGCGGCGCCCGGACCCGGGCCGCCTGGCGCCGGGCCGCCCCATGGCGTGCCGCTACGGTACTGCGGCGGCACCCCCATGGGCTCCTGGCCCGGCCGCACCGACGGAACCGAGCCGCGCGACGGGTCGGGCCCGGCGCGCTCGTCACGGCCGAACACGGCGTCGCGCATGCTGTCGA
>Ga0126380_10000648_pt1 | contig 12017 bp, 14 predicted proteins | sample PanSoiMetPlot_26_FD_92544 | JGI IMG/M metagenome (GOLD analysis project Ga0126380, IMG submission 92544) | Tropical forest soil microbial communities from Panama - MetaG Plot_26 | ecosystem: Environmental > Terrestrial > Soil > Tropical forest > Bulk soil | place: Panama | collected 2016-02-17
ACCTCAGCCCACGACGGCCATTCGGAGGGTCCCAATCAAAGACGATCCGGACGGTCTCAACTAAGGAGATCCGTTATGTCCAGAATCGCTACGCCCGCCATAGCCGACAGTCCCGCCGCGTCGCAGCCACTACTTGCAGGCGTTAAGAAGCAGCTGGGCGTCGTGCCCAACCTGTTTCGCGTTATCAGTAACAGCCCAGCCGCGCTTCAAGGTCATCTCGACCTCCATGGTGCTTTGAGCAAGGGCACGCTCTCGGCCGCGACCCGCGAGCGCATCGCCATCGCAGTCGCCGAAATTGACGGCTGTGACTACTGCCTGTCGGCGCATACTTACATAGGTAGGAATCTGCTCAGGCTCGATGACGCCGAGCTTGCGGCCAACCGCGATGGCGCCTCCAACGATCCGAAGGCGGACGCCGCGGTGCGCTTTGCCGCCACCGTCGTGCGCAAACGCGGCCGCGTTAGTGATGCCGACATCCGCGCGGTTAAGCTCGCCGGCTACGACGACGCGGCGGTGGTGGAGATTGTCCAGAACGTCGCGCTCAATATTTGGACGAACTATCTCAACGAAGTCGCTCAGACCGACATCGACTTCCCTGTTGTGAACACTCGCAAAGCCGCTCTGCCTTTAAGGACGCGATCATGAATGCGGCTCAGGCCTTCTCTAGCGATGTTGCCTTCACGCCTACCGTCAAGGCCCTGCAGACCCGCAAGGGATCACGCGCGGCTTATAAACGCATGGAGGAAAAGGGAAGCTGGCACACGCAAATCACACCGGACCTTAAGGCCTTCATCGACGCGCAGGTGAGCGTCTTCCTCGCCACCGTCAATGCCGAGGGTCAGCCTTACATCCAGCATCGCGGCGGTCCGGCGGGATTCCTGCGCGTGCTCGACGATCACACCATTGCTTTTGTCGATTATTCTGGTAACCGGCAATACATCACCCAGGGCAATCTCAGCGACAATGCGAAGGCGCATCTGTTTCTCATCGACTATGCGCATAGGAAGCGAGTAAAAATTTGGGGTGAAGCCCGAGTCGTCGATGGCAACGAAAAGCTCGTCGGTGCCTTGATGCCAGAGGACTACAGGGCGCGGCCCGAGCGAGTGATCCTGTTCAGGGTATCGGCCTGGGACGCGAACTGCCCACAGCACATCCCGCAACGTTTCGAAGCGGCAGACGTGGCGGCGGCGCTCGCCCAACGCGACAACCGCATCATGGAATTAGAGGCCGAGGTCGCGCAGTTGCGTGCGAGTCCACCGCCGTGAGAATCATGTCATCAGAAATTCCACGATGTCCGCTATTCCGGCTAATTGGACATCGCGGACAACAGCCGTACCCGACACGTGTTTGGAAGATCGTTGTTTGAGACGACGGAATGCCTACTAAGCGCAAGGATGTATGGGCTAGTGGTGATGCTTATGAGCCTTATGTAGGGAGGTGGAGCCGCTTGGTCGCCCGCGAATTCGTAACGTGGCTCGGTGTGCCGCCAAACAAAGATTGGCTCGATGTCGGGTCCGGCACGGGTGCACTGTCAGAGGTGATCCTTGCGGCTGCATCGCCATGTCAGGTGACTGGCGTTGATCCTTCAGACGGTTTTGTCTCCTTCGCGCGTCACAGGGTGACCGATAAACGCGCAACTTTTCAAATCGGCGACGCTCAAAAACTGCCGGTTGCTGATGGTTCCTTCGACGCGACGGTGGCGGGTCTTGTCATAAATTTCATTCCTGATCCGACAAAGGCAGTTAGCGAAATGAAGCGGGCAACACGCGCCCGCGGTGTCGTCGGGGCCTATGTTTGGGATTACGCGGGTGAGATGCAGATGATGCGTCATTTCTGGGATGCTGCCGTCGCCATGGACCCAAACGCTGCTTCGCTTGACGAAGGCCGCCGGTTTTCCGTGTGCCATCCAGAACCGTTGGAAGATCTCTTTCGGCAAGCCGGCGTCGGTGACGTAAAGACCCGGTCAATCGATGTCCCCACGACTTTCCGGAACTTTGACGATTACTGGACGCCATTTCTTGGCGGTCAGGGACCAGCGCCGGGTTACTGCATGTCTCTTTCCGAGGATCGGCGTGTCGCATTGCGTGACTGCATACGCGCCAATCTCCCGATGAAAAGTGACGGCACCATTCATTTGATTGCGCGAGCATGGGCTGTTCGCGGTACGGTTCATTAATCTGCGCGTCCGCGCTCTGGAAGCGTGCACCATTCAAACCTGTCGCATGTCCGCTTATGGCCCAAAGCGGACATCCCTAGTTGCACCGCACATGTCCGCTTTTGGGGGGATGTGCTAAACTGCAGTCCCTTAGAGATGACAAAACCAGTATCAGATCAAGAAGCGGAACGCGTAGCCGTGCTTCGCGGCTATGCCATTCTCGAGTCTGCGCCTGAACCCGCATACGACGAAATTGCCGAACTGGCTGCTCAGGTCTGCAATTGCCCAGCCGCCGTCATTAACTTTGTGGACGATACGAACATTTGGTCGAAATGCCGATACGGGCTACCGCCGAAGGCGGCCGTTCCACGCGAGATGTCGCTCTGCAGCACGACCTGTTTTGGAAACGATCTTCTCATCATTTCTGATCTGACCAAAGACATACGTTCCGCGCATTTGCCGGGAGTCATTGGCGAGCCGCATCTGAGATTTTATTGTGGGATGCCACTGATTAATCCGGAGGGATACTCTCTCGGCACGTTGTGTGTGGTCGATTTTCAGCCGCGTGAGATTACATTTGAGCAGGGCGAGGCAGTCAGGCGTCTCGCGCACCAAGTCATGGCTCAATTGGAACTGAGACGCAGCTTATCGCAACTGGATCGGATGCAGCAGGAGCTTCAGGTCGAAAAGGAAAAATCGGAGCGGTTGCTTCGCAACATACTTCCTGCCGCCATTTCGGGCGAACTTAAGGACGGCAATCGGGTGATAGCCCGCTTCCATGACTCGGCTACCGTTCTGTTCGCCGACTTCGAAGGTTTTACGAAACTCGCGGAAAGCATGGAGCCAAAAGAACTTATTGGACAGCTAGATGACTATTTTAGCGCACTCGACGAGATTGCGGAGCAGCACGGGCTAGAGATGCTGAAGACCATAGGCGACGCCTACATGTGCGTCGGAGGGCTTCCGGAGTTCAAGCGCACACATCCAATCGACACCTGCCTTGCTGCGCTCAAGATGCAGCAGTTCATCGGTGCCACAAACAGCAAGCGCCAGAAACTTCGTCTTCCAACATGGTTGCTCCGCATCGGCATTCACACCGGGCCGGTTATCGCTGGCGTGGTCGGGCGCAGAAAGTTCGTATATGACGTTTGGGGAGATGCCGTGAACATCGCCGCGCGTATGGAAACTGCCAGTATGGCCGGCAGGATTAATGTTTCGGAAGCAATTTATCAGCGCACAAGGGGCCTGTTCGAGTTCGAGAAACGCGGCAGCTTGGAGGCGAAGAATAAAGGCCAGCTCGAAATGTCCTTTCTTCTCCGAATTAAGGCAGGACTGGCGAAAGATACTGATGGCGTTCTGCCAAATGACAGGTTTTATCTCACAGCGGGAATGCCAACTCCTGTTGGCACTGCCGCGTGACGAGATGTCCGCTATTGGCCCTTAGCGGACATCCCTAGCTGCACCGCACATGTCCGCTTTTGGGGGTACAGCGGACATGCCTTTGCGCGCTGCACATGTCTGCTTTTGACCCAAAGCGGACATAGGCTCACCCTTTTTAGGCTACCTATGCGGGTTCGTACGATGCCCGCATCAGAGGGCAAGGCAGCAAGGTTTTTGAGGGGTCGCCGACGGGTGGCCTCTCTTGCTTTTCTTGCTTTGCTTGTCCTAGGCCAAAGAGATTAGTGAAGGCGACGCTTGGAGAGGGGCGTGTGCGGCGAAGCGAACTGTGCCTTCCGTTCAGCGCTTTCCGCGAGCAAACGATAGCACTTCGCTAATTGTTTGAACTCAGCCACGTAGTCGGCGGCCTCGGGCTTTTGGGCGTATGCGCGTAGTCGTTCGGCTAGCGCTCGGTATGCTTCCGCTCGCGTCATTTGCGGTTTCCATCTGTTCGCTTTGGAAACCATCAAACCCGAACCGGGGTTCCAGGCAGGCCCAGCGCAGTTGGAAGCGGTAAGATTCTGCCGCGGAAAAAGCTAGATCAATCTCAAGACTGCGAAGGCACTCGGCCTCACAATTCCGCCATCAGTGCTTGCCCGCGCCGACGAGGTGATCGAATAGGTGGCAGCAATGTCCGCTTTTGGCCCTTATCGATGGGACATTCTGACACTAATTCTCGCGGTTACCTTACTTGGTACAAACTTGTCGAATGCGGTCCCGTTGGTACCAACGACTTGTAGTCAGCGATATAGAGTAACGCGGCAGCACAAAGAAGAACTGCTACCCCAATGACTATGTACCGTGCCGCCATAGCGTGAGGCTAAACCCGGGTACGCTGTCGCAAGTTAGCGATGGAAGGGGGGGTCGGGAAACACGCCCCCGCTAACGCAAGCACGTTGACTATGATAAAAGCGGCGATCATCAACAGTCTCCTCTCGCGGACTGTTTAGATGACGCATGAATGTCTAGTCTTGTGGGTTCATGCCAATGATTTGTTGGCTGACGCCTCGTTCGACTTGTCTAACGCTGCCAAACATTTGTTTTTGGACGCCAAACTTTCTTTAGCCCGACACACGCTTGCCCGATCTGTGCAGAATCAGATGCCGGTGCAAGTCGAACAACACATCAAACATATTCAAAGTCTGAAACCTTCGATGAAAACATGATGGAAGGTTAATTTGACTGGCGCGGGCCTTCGGGGGTAACGGCGGGAAGTGCACAGCAACTAAAAAGGAAAATGATTGTGCATCAGAAAGAGAAACAAGTGCGTGAGTACATCATGCAGTTGGAGAAAAAGCGCGAGTACATTCACGCGTGGGTCGATGAAGCGACCGCGGATCAACTGACGGGACTTCTTCGTGAAATTGCTCGGCAGGTCCTCGTCGGTTCTATAGCCGCTACCGGCCAGACGGACAAAAAGAAAAAGAAGCCCAACCGACCGAGAAAAAGCGCAACTGTGCTGCCGATTAGACCGGCGTGACTGGTGGACGTGCAAAAAGGAGGAACGCCGCAATGCTCGAGGCGTGCGCCAAATCAAGCAACATCCTGTCAGCTCTGCCCGACCGCTTGTCGTCCCGTCTGTTTGCCAGAGCGATAGCGCGGCACCTCGGTGCCGGCGAAACGCTCTTTTATACCGGAGACGTTGGTAATGGCTGCTATCGCCTCGATCGAGGCGTACTCAAGGTTAACATTGTCTCAGAGCGTGGGGAGACACTGACGCTGGCGGTCGTCGGCTCTGGGTCGATCGTGGGCGAGCTTGCCCTCATCGACAGTCGCCCGCGATCGGCATCGATCGTCGCGGTTAAGGACTGCGAACTGAGCTTCATCAGCCGAGCCCATTTCGAAGAATGCGTGCTGCATCCCGAATTCAGTCGATATCTTCTAAACGTGCTTGCAGCGCGGTTGCGAGAGGCCGATGAGGCATTGGCAGCAAGCAGTTTTCTAACGGTCAAAGCCCGGGTAGCTCGCGTCCTGCTCGACCTAGCGAAGAATCTCGGCGAGAACGCGGCTGGTGGACGCATCATGATTGGGCATAAGATCTCGCAGGCCGACCTAGCGGCGATGGCCGGGGTCGCGCGCGAAAATGTGAACCGAATTCTGCGCCATTGGGAACGACAGAAAATCGTCACTCAATTGGCAAGCTTTTACAGCCTCAATGACCGCGCCGCGCTCGAACGCGAGTTGAAAAGCTACCGACGCGAGCACGCCATTTTTAAAAGGAAGACACTCACCCCGACAATACCGCCGACGCTCATTTCACGCGCCGACGAGGTGATCGAATAGCGGTCCTTTTTGCTGCGCTGCATGAGTCCGCTTTTGGCCCAAAGCGGACATGCCGAGTTGCACCGCACATGTCCGCTTTCGGGGGTAAAGCGGACATGACTTTTTGCAGCGCATGTGTCCGCTTCACCCAAAGCGGACATTGCGCGTCGCTTAACGAGCGTAGTTTGAAACGCTATGATGCGATGTCCTGGGCCTTGGGGCCGCTTAATGAGACGTCGAGAGTTCATCACGCTGGTCGGTGGCGCGGCGGCGACCTGGCCTTTGGCCGCACGCGCACAGCAGAGTGAGCGCGTGAGGCGCATAGGCATCGTCACCGGCATAGCCGGTGAGGATGCACAAACCAAACTCCGTACCGCCGCGTTCTCGCAGGAACTGCAAAAACTGGGCTGGACGGAAGGCGGCAATCTGCAGATCGATTCTCGCGCTAGCGCGGGCGACGTCGCCGCTATGCGCAAGTACGTAAAAGAATTGGTTGCGCTTGGTCCCGACGCGATCCTCGCCACTGGTGCTTTCCCTGTGGCGTTGTTGCTTGAAGCAAGCCACACAATACCGGTCGTATTCACGGTTGTCGTCGATCCGATAGGTGCCGGCTTTGTCGAGAAGTTATCGCGACCCGGGGGCAATGCGACCGGCTTCATGGCGTTTGACTACAGCTTGAGCGGCAAATGGGTGGAATTGCTCAAGCAAGTTGCGCCGGGTGTTACACAGGTGGCAGTGCTTCGTGATGCGTCGTCCTCCGCTGCGATCGGCCAGTTTGCGGTGATCCAGGCTGTGGCACCGTCGCTTGGTATGGAAGTGAGCGCGATTAATGCTGGCAATCCACGCGAGTTAGGACGTGCGGTCACGGCTTTTGCGCGCGAGCCGAACGGCGGTCTCATCGTGACCGCAGGCCCCGGGACAGGGACTTATCGCGATCTGATCATCAGCCTTGCGGCGCGGCACAAATTGCCAGCAGTCCATTTTGATCGCACCCATGTCGTCGACGGGGGGCTTATGTCCTATGGCTCCAACTTGCTGGACCAGTTCCGACAAGCGGCGGGCTATGTCGATCGTATCCTCAAAGGCGAGAACCCGGCCAACTTGCCCGTGCAAGCCCCAAGCAAGTACGAACTTGTCATCAATCTCAAGACTGCCAAGGCGCTCGGGATCACGGTGCCGCCGGCACTGCTCGCCCGCGCTGACGAAGTGATCGAATAGCGATCTTTTTGCTGCGCTGCCCATGTCCGCTTTTGGCCCAAAGCAGACATCGACCACTGCACTGCACATGTCCGCTTTTGGGGGTAAAGCGGACATGACATTTTGCGCTGCAAATGTCTGCTTTTGACCCAAAGCGGACATTAATCGCGCTCTCGATGACTTGGTTTTCTACCCCTTTCCCGTTTGTGATTTGAGCCGTTACTATGGCCCGTCTTGGCGTCGGGACCGGCAATGAAACGGCGCGATTTCATCAAGCTTCTCGTCGGCGCGGCGGTCGGGTGGCCCCTTGCTGCGCGTTCGCAGGGCGAACGAGTGCGGCGTGTTGGTATGCTACTCCCCGCAACTGCGGACGATTCCGAATATCCGATACTCGTCAAGGCATTTGTGCATGGTCTGCACCAATTGGGCTGGACCGAAGGCAGCAACATTCGGATCGACATTCGCTGGGCCGGGGGTGGTGTTGGCACCAACCGCAGATATGCAGAGGAGTTAGTCGCGTTGGGCCCTGACGTTATCATGGCAGCCGGTAATTCATCGGCGGGGCCGATGCTGCAGGCCACACGGACCATACCAGTCGTTTTTACGATCGTTCCCGATCCGGTCGGTGCCGGACTCGTTGACAGTCTTGCGCAACCTGGTGGCAACGCGACCGGCTTCACAAGCTTTGCATATGACATTGGCGGGAAATGGCTGGAGCTACTCAAGGAGATTGCGCCGCACGTGACGCGGGTAGCGGTTCTCCGAGACTCCGCCACCACCGCCGGTGTTGGTCAATGGAGCGCGATTCAAACGGCTGCGACATCATTCGGGGTAGAGGTAACCCCGATCAATTTGAGCGACGCTCGTGAGCTGGAACGCGCTATTTCAAATTTTGCGCGCTCAGCGAATGGGGGTCTGATTGTGACGTCGAGCGGGCTGGCGATAAGTCATCGCGATACAATCGTCATGCAGGCCGCCAAGCAAAAACTGCCGACTGTGTACTACAGCCGCGGCTTTGTTTCGGCGGGGGGACTGATCTCGTACGGTTCCGATCGGATTGACCAGTTCCGGAGCGCGGCGGGCTACGTTGATCGCATCTTGCGGGGCGCTAAGCCTGCTGACCTGCCAGTCCAGTCGCCGAGCAAATACCAACTTGTGATCAACCTCAAAACCGCCAAGGCGCTCGGCCTCATCGTGCCGCCGTCGCTGATCGCGCGCGCCGAAGAGGTGATCGAATAACGACCTTTTGCTGCGCTGCATGAGTCCGCTATTGGCCCAAAGCAGACATGGGCTTTTGCACCGCACATGTCCGCTTTTGGGGGTAAAGCGGACATGGCGTTTGCACCGCGAAATGTCTGTTTATGACCCGGACAGAAAAGACAATTTCCTCTTCTAGGAGTCTGATTGGAAAGCTAAAGTAGTTTGCTGGCTCGTTGTTAATCCAACGGAGCGCTGCTGTGGCCACTTCGTCTCGACCAAAGCCGCCGCGAAGTCGGGTGGTCATTACCACGAGGGATTTGGCGCGCCGTATGCGCAAACGTCTCAACAAGACGACAGAGGAAATCGAGGCAGCGGTGGCTAAAGTTGGGAACAACGCGGAGACTGCCATTAAAGAGTTAGAAGCGAAGCGGACTTGATAGAAAAGTCAATTCCGCTTCCGCCCCTTAGCGGACATTTCCATTTGCAAGCGGACATGAAAGAGCGCGGCCTAGCGCTTGGGCAGCGGATGGGCCGCTTCCAGTGCCTGAATATCCTGCGGTGTTAGCGTCAGTGAAAGCGCGACGGCGTTCTCCTTCACATGCTCCACCGAGCCGGATTCGGGAATTGCAATGACATTACCGTTGCGGATGGTCCAGGCCAGAGCAACAGCGGCTGCCGAGCATGCATGCGCCGCACCGATACGGACAAGCGTGGGATCACGCAGCAACTTGGCGCCGGGGCCGCCAAGCGGAGAATAAGCCATCACCGGCATGCTGTGCCGCTCGCACCACGGGAGCAGGTCACGCTCAATGCCCCGGTCCCCGATACTGTAAGGGAGCTGATTAGTCGCGCAGCGATCGCCTTGTCGAACACGGAAGAGATTCTCCATATCGCCGACCTTGAAATTGGAAACGCCCCACGCGCGAATCTTTCCCGCCGAGCGTAATTTTTCAAACACGGCCACAACGCGGGAGAAGTTGGTGACCCGCGTTGGCCAATGCAGCAGATAGAGATCGAGATGGTCAGTCCCGAGGCGTTTGAGGCTTGCCTCGCAAGCTCGCGCGATGCCGTTTCCCGCCACATGATCGGGCGAGACCTTGGAGACCAGAAAAACGCGGTCGCGCTGGCCGGCAATCGCGCGACCGATAAATCCCTCGGAGCCGTAAATTTCCGCGGTGTCGATTACCGTCATCCCGAGGGAAACGCCGGTGCGTAACGCTTCTTCTTCGGCAGGTTGAGGACGTTTTCCCTTTCCCAGACCTGCGGAGCCCTGGCCCAGGGCCGAGACGACGGTGCCGTCGCGAAACTTGACCGTTCGCCCTGCCGCTGTCGAGGTCGTGCTGGAAGCCGCATCAAGAGCCGATGCAGCTGTAGATGAGCCAAACGCCGCGCAGAGTCCGCTGAATTCACGCCGGCTCAAGAGCCTCATGGTGCTCACCCTTCGCCGATCTGACCAATGATACCAATCGTGAGTCAAGCGACGCTGCTTGTTCGCGCCGGTGAGGTGATCGACTAGATTGTACATGTCTGCTATTGGCCCAAAGCAGACATCCCTAGTTGCACCGCACATGTCCGCCTCTGGGGGTAAAGCGGACATCCGATTGCTTCCGATAACCGTGTTTATCGGATGTTTGAGAAAGGCGCGTCACCCAAGCTGCGGGCTGGCAGCCATCGCGTCGCCAAGGCTGACAGCTTGCCTCCAATAAGGAGTTTTATCGAAGGCAGAGTGGCAGGGGACCGAGTCAAAGGGACGGCCGGATGTGCTTGAAGCCCGTGCCGCCCGCATCTGGTGGCCGCCAGGAAGCAGCCCACCTGGCAACTTCTCTGTATTCAACTTGCGAGGAAAGTCATTGCTGGAGTACGCAATCAAAAGCGCGTCTTTGAGCAACTGCTCCCGGATGGTAAGCGCGACCGCAAAGCCTGCATCGTCGGCCATAGCGCGGCCCCCTGAAGGGTGAGAGAGGCTTCAAATCCAGTTCTCTGGTGCACCGGAGAATATTGAATTGACGCTATTCGTCCCTTCAAGATTCTTTCGCGCGTTCATACGAGACGCGACAACCGAGATTCAAAGCCGCTCTCAAAATAAAAATACCGCCCCATGGATACGATTCAATGAGTCACATTTGAAATTTAACGCATAGTGCATTCTGTCAGCGGCGTCCTGATACCGTTTGCCGTGCGCGAGCCCGCGCTTGACAAATAAGTAGATGGCGGCGGTACGATGACTTGGTGCTAGAGGGGGCGTCCGCCGTGAAGCCTTCCTTTTTTCTGGCATTCTTGGCGACCACAGGAGTGCTGACCACTGCGGTGACAGCACAAGAGGGCGGCGATTCAACTGTACAGCAGTTCTGTCGTCCTCTTGTATTCTCGGATATGCCTCAAGTCGTTGACGTGACGCCGGTAAGCGACGTTAATCAATGCCCCGGTGATCCCAGCAATCCTAATCCATGTACCACCCATTGCACCGTCGACATTAGTGGGACCCGTTTAGGCGAGCGCGCACCAGAGCTGATCCTGAGAGATGCACTGCGAAGATGCAATACAACGGTCCGACTCGGGCCGAATGCCAACTTGGACTATTCCCATAAGTTCAAAAATCCAACGCCCGAAGATCCGAACAAGGAGGAAGATTTACGCCCGCTTCGCTTTGGCCAATGCGTCACGCTGACCAGCGTCAAGGATTTCCATCATCCGATCTCGACGCAAGCGCGGACGCCACAAAGTCTCGCCCGCAACTTCGCTATGGGGACCCTGAGGTAGACTTCAAGGCATTTCTCGCGGTCGAGTGCCATGACGGGGATGTGCCGTGGGGTGACCACGTCCGGATTTCGGGCTTTAGCTTATTCGGGACAACGGACGACCAACAATATGGGATTCCTGTTGCAGGGATCAGGGTTCACCGGTGTGTCGATGTAGAGATCTCCAACATGGAAATCCATGGCTTTTCCGGACAAGGAATAAGAGTTCAGAACAAAGAAAACGACCCGTTACGCCGGATTACCGATTTCAACCAAGTTAGAATCCATAACAATTATATCCACCATAATCAGCATCCGACTAACGGGGATTCCTACGGGTACGGGGTTGAAACGGGGTACGCAGGCGCACGCGCGCACATTTACCGAAACGTTTTTGATTTCAACAGACATGCAATTGCAGCCTGGTATGACGCAGGTGGTTATAACGCGGAAGAAAACCTTGTCCTAAAGGGCGGCGGGTATCATGGCGGCTTTTTTAACCGTTGGACTCATTTATTCGACGCACATGGATCTGGTTGTTGGTGGAGCGATGATTTGTGCGGCAATGCGGGGGAGGAATTTCATTACAACCGGAACTCGTTCCAATACAGGAACGAATATGCGATTCACATTCGCGGCAAGCCTCGTGATAACGCGTCCTTCTCCGAGAACGTGTTTCCTCACGACATCTTGCAAGACGAGTGGGGTTGGTGGAACGACTACGCTATCAAGCTCCGCACGGAGGAAAACATCTCAATAGGGCCTGGCAATATCACCAAAACTGACACGTTCGGTGAATATTACAGTCAATGTGACTTCGACGGCGACGGCATCGATGATTTGTTTCTGGCCACGGGGAAGACGTGGTGGTTTTCGAGCTCTGGTGGATACCAGTGGACGTTTCTCAATACTTCCTCCGTACGAAAAAAAGATCTCAAGTTCGGCTATTTCGATGATGACAACCGCTGCGACATAATTACTGATAGCGATGGCAGTGGTCGCTGGCTGATCTCCAGCGGCGGCACACA
>Ga0126380_10000650_pt1 | contig 11995 bp, 14 predicted proteins | sample PanSoiMetPlot_26_FD_92544 | JGI IMG/M metagenome (GOLD analysis project Ga0126380, IMG submission 92544) | Tropical forest soil microbial communities from Panama - MetaG Plot_26 | ecosystem: Environmental > Terrestrial > Soil > Tropical forest > Bulk soil | place: Panama | collected 2016-02-17
AGTTTAGCCGGATTCTGTTTCAGGCAATAGGGTCTAATCCCGCAAATGCCGGTAAATTCAAAATAAAAGACCGTGAGATGGCCGAAGCTTCTTCCTCTTTAGTCTCTTTAGTGCCTCTCGCACTCTTTAGTGCCTCTCGCGCAACCCAAGTCAGCTTCCATAGTTGCTTTTTAGGTACTCCGCGATGGCCTTGGCGTCGGCATCGTCGATCGGCGCTCCGTAGGCTTTGATCATTTTAGTGACCTCGGCGTCCCACAGCGCAGCATTCGGGAAAGGAGAGTTCATCGGGATGTAGTCGAGGCTGTGACACGCTTGGCAATTGGCCTCGACCTTGTCGAGATTTGGCGCCTTTTTCATCGGTATCGCTTGCTCGTCGGCGACCGCGGGGAGCGCGACCAGTGCAGCAATCGCGGCAATCGGCAACACTCGCATGATCCCCTCCCTTATGCGTTGAGCGTGATGTTTTGCATCACGTTGTTGTGGTACCCGGCCGGATTGAAAATCAGCTCGGGCGTCTGGCTTTGGCCAAGCTTGTTGATGGCGTTGACCATTACAGTGCTCTTGCCCATCTTGGCGACGAGATCGAAGCGCCACGGACGGAAGGCGAAGCGACCGAGGTCCTCGCCGAGTGTCGCTGCCGACCATGTTTTCCCGCCATCTGTGGAAACTTGCACGGAGCTGATGCCATAGCCACCATCCCAAGCCATGCCACTGATGGCGACTTTGCCTGCCTTTACCTTGCTGCCGTCACGGTGGCTGGTGATTAAAGAATTCACCACCATTTCGGTGATTGGCGTGCTCGTCGCATTTTCTTGCGTAATAAAGCGGTCCCTGAGTGGGAATTTCCCCAGGGGAATGCGGTACGCGGGATTCATCCAGAAACCGCCTTGCGGCTTGGTCAGCGCGTTGATCGCAACGACGTGCTTCATCCAATATGTGCCGGTCCAACCCGGCACGACAATGCGTGCAGGAAAACCGTTCCAGTGCGGCAACGGCTGGCCGTTCATCTCGTAAGCGATGATGGTTGCTTCATCGACTGCCTTCCAGACAGGGATGCTTTTGATGAAGTCGGGCGTCTTATCAACCGCCGGCCCGTCGGCGCCGTTGAAGGAAACTTCGATTGTCTCTTTCTTTAATCCAGCTTTATCGAGAACGTCCTTGAGGCGGACGCCTTTCCACCGCGCGCAGCCCATAGCGCCGTAACCCCATTCAACCCCGACGACGTGCGGCTTTGATAGACCGCGGCGGTTACCGGAGCACTGGTTGACCGCGACCACTTCAACTGTTGGCATCTTCTTGAGGTCGTCGAAGCTGATCTCGACCGGACTGTCGATGCCGTCGCCGCCTACGGCGATCTTGTAGGTTTGGGCGTCCACTGTCGGGATGTCCGCCAAGTGGTAGCGCACGAAGAACTCGTCGTTCGGCGTGATTGCGGTCCGGAAAGTCTCCAACGGCGATTCGTAATTCGGCGGCCGGTACGAAAGTTTGATCAGTGGCTTCTTGCCCGGCAGCGCCTCCATGGTGGCGACGGTGCTGAGACCTTCAGGTAGACCGGGGGCCAAGTTAGCGCCGGCGGCCTCCGCTTCAAAAAAATTTGGACTTAGTCCCGACATCGCTAGCGCAGCGCTTGCGCCCGCCGTTCCGAGCAGGTGGCGTCGTGTAATCATGGGTCCTCCCTCGAGGCTCGCCGAAGCCAACGGCCTACGCCGCAGCTTCAAATATTTTTATTGGAATATGATCCGATGGATTTGCCGAATGTCAATTATGATCGTGAAGCAAGTGCAAGGAATTCGCACAGTCGCGTGCGCGCAATCTCATCGAGTGAGATTTCAGTAGCAACGCAAATGGAGGACTCCGCTTAGCGCCCGATACGGCGCGGCTCGGGCCGAGTCGCCAATGCTTTCCAAAGCAAATGATACTTTGGTGTCGCCGCAAGGATTGTATTGCGCTGGCCGCAATAACTGCGATTGAGTTCGGCTTGCGCGAACAGCATACCAACTTTCGGCTCGCTGCCTGCGGCAAGCAGTGTCAATCGGTCAAGCGCGCATGCGAGTGTGCTGTGTTCGATGAATTCGTCGCCGCCTTGGCAGAACCAACCGGACAATTGCAATCGTGGAACCTGGGACGTGTGGACGAAACCAAGGCAACTACGTGGTGTTCCTTTCGCCGTGGTGAAGGAAATGATCGTTAGCGGCCCAAACTTACTCGCGAGAGGCTTGTCCGCGCGTTCAACGTCAACCGGCGCAAGCGTATCGGCATTTGCCAGGAGTTCGGTCTTTGGATCTGCAAAGTCTCCAATTTCGCTTCCAGGTCGATAAATCTCGACCTGGAGATAAGGAGACACGCCATCGGTTTCGCCGAGTGTTAGAATGTCCTTACGGCCGCCACCATCTGCATGTCGTCGGATTGCGTAGCTCGAGGGAACGTCGGCGGCCTCCGGTATGGATAGCGCAAATGAGCGGAATGGCCGCTCCACTTCGATCCATTCCGGTCGATGCGCCGCCGTGATGGCAGTCATCACTTTTGGCGATTGGAAAAAATGCGCCAATCCTATGGACAGCAACGCAATAGCACCCAGATATGCGAGGAAGCGCACAAAGCTGGATGGCAGTTCTTCACGCCATGACCGCAGGGCCGGGTGCATGCGATTGCCGGAAGCATTGTGCCGTTGTGTTGAAGGCTGTTCTCGCTTAGAAGCGCTGCCATCCGGTTGCCCTGTACCAGCAGTCGGGTGGTAATTTATTCCGGAGCGTTAACAATGGGTTACAAAGTCGCTGTGGTCGGCGCCACCGGCAATGTTGGGCGCGAGATGCTCAGCATTCTGGCTGAGCGCAATTTCCCCGCCGATGAAGTGGTCGCTCTCGCATCGCGCCGAAGTCTGGGGGTTGAATGCTCATTTGGCGACAAGACGCTCAAAGTGAAAGCGCTCGACCATTTCGACTTTTCTGACGTCGACATTTGCCTGATGTCGGCGGGCGGAGCGGTGTCAAAAGAGTGGTCACCAAAGATCGCAGCGCAGGGAGCCGTGGTCATCGACAATTCCTCTACCTGGCGCATGGATCCGGACGTGCCGCTGATTGTTCCAGAGGTGAACGCCGATGCAGTTTCCGGCTTCACCAAGAAAAACATCATCGCCAATCCAAACTGCTCGACCGCGCAGCTCGTGGTTGCGCTCAAGCCGCTGCATGACAAGGCAAAGATTAAGCGCGTTGTCGTTGCGACCTATCAATCGGTATCGGGCGCTGGCAAGGATGCGATGGATGAACTGTTCTCGCAGAGCAAAGCGGTGTTTACCCTCGATGAGGTCGAGACGAAGAAGTTTTCCAAGCGGATCGCCTTCAACGTAATTCCGCACATCGACGTCTTTATGGAAGATGGCTACACTAAGGAAGAATGGAAGATGGTGGTCGAGACCAAGAAGATTATCGATCCGAAAATCAAGCTTACCGCAACTTGCGTCCGCGTGCCGGTGTTCGTCGGTCACTCAGAAGCGGTCGACATCGAGTTTGAGCAGCCCATCACGGCGGATGAGGCGCGCGAGATTCTGCGCAATGCTCCAGGGTGCATCGTGATCGACAAGCGAGAGTCGGGCGGCTATGTCACCCCTTACGAAAGCGTCGGCGAGGATGCAACGTACATCAGCCGCATCCGTGAGGACGCGACAATCGAAAACGGATTACAGCTGTGGGTCGTATCTGACAATTTGCGAAAAGGTGCCGCACTCAATGCGATACAGATCGCAGAATGTCTGATCAATCGTAAGCTGATCCAGGCGAAACGGCGCGCAGCGTAAACATCCCGCTCGATCGCAGTTTCCGTCTTTTGTCCGACGCCGATCAATACGTTTCCGCGAAATGAGGGGCTCTCGCTGAATCAAAAGCGCGGTTGTGCGAACATTCGCGTATAGTCGTCCACCGCGACCTGCAGAAATTTTCCCGTCACGCGATCGCGCGCCGACAGCTGGCCGTTGGCGACGCCGAAATAAGCTCCATGAACCGCGACTTCGCCGCGTTCGATTAGTTTTCGCAAGCGCGGAAATGTCATTAGGTTATCGAGACTGTTGACGATGTTCGCCTGCTCAAGGTGCATCAGATAGTCCGCCGGCGACAATGTGCCGCGCGGTCCTACTTTTTCCGCCGCCGGCCTCATCAATTTCATCCAGTTGCCAATGAAATCTCCCGGCGACAGCGGTTCAGCATCTTCGACATAAGCTTTGACGCCGCCGCATTGAGCATGGCCGAGTACGACGATGTGCTTGATCTTGAGCGCGCCGACCCCGAATTCAAGGGCGGCCGAAACGCCATGCGCCTGTTGATCGGGCGCATAGGGCGGAACGATATTCGCCACGTTGCGCACGACGAACAGCTCGCCCGGCCGAGCATCGAAGATCACTTCCGGAGATACGCGGGAATCGCAGCAGCCGATCACCATGACCTGTGGCGACTGGCCACTTTTGGCAAGCTCGCGATAGCGGTCCTGCTCATGGCGCAATCGTCCAATGAGAAAGGCGCGATAGCCATCGATCAGCTGTTGGGGGAGTGCCATAGCTACTGTTCACACAAAGACCGTCGCGCACGCCCACACAATCACGGTCGGATCGTTTTTGGCAACCCACGCTTGCGCGGGAGTGGCGTATCGATTCTGCGAGGGTTAGGCTTACGTTTAAGAATAGGGGACAGGCTTGGATGACCATCCGCCCACGCCGCAGCGTGCTTTATATGCCGGGTTCCAATGCTCGCGCGTTGGAAAAAGCGAAGACTTTGCCTGTCGACGGCGTGATCCTTGATCTAGAGGATTCTGTTGCGCCGGAGGCCAAGGAGGCCGCGCGCCAGCAGGTGGCTAATTTTGTCAAGGCGGGCGGCTTTGGCGCACGTGAAGTCTTCATTCGGGTTAACGGCGTCGATAGCCCTTGGCACGCCGACGATCTATCGGTGGCTGCCCGCGCAGCACCTGACGTTATTCTGGTGCCGAAAGTATCGAGCCCCGATACGCTGGAGTTGATCGGTCGCCGTCTGCTCGACATGGGCACGGATCACAAGACGCGTGTATGGGCAATGATCGAGACGCCGCTTGCGATTTTTAACATCCTCTCGATTGCCGCTGAAGCGCGCGACTCCGAAACTCGCCTTTCGGGGTTCATAATGGGCACCAACGACCTCGCAAAGGATACGCGCGCACACCTGGTGCCAGGCAGAGCGCCTATGGTGCCATGGCTTTCAATGTGCGTTGCGGCGGCGCGAGTTTACGGAATCGATGTCCTCGACGGCGTTTTCAACGACATCGGCAATGCCGACGGCTTTGCTGCGGAATGCAGACAGGGGGTTGAACTTGGCTTTGACGGCAAGACACTGATCCATCCCAGCCAGATTGAACCCTGCAACAAGGCGTTCTCACCGTCGGCGGCCGAGGTGGAACGGGCGCGCAAGATGATCGCGGCATTCAACCAGCCTGAGAACAAAGGCAAAGGCGTGGTATCGATCGACGGCCGCATGGTCGAGAGGCTGCATGCAGACATGGCGCGGCGAACGGTCGCGATCGCGGAGGCGATTCAACGGGCGTCCTGAAATTCCAGAGCTCACTTTGGGGGCGTGAAGACTCGCTATTCGGTAATTCTGTGGCTATATGCAGCAGACCGGGAAATGCGAAAAGAGCCGCGGGTGCAATAGTTTAGAACACTTTTAAAGAGCAATTTTATTTTGACTCAGCACAGCGCAACGGTTAGCGAATACCCCCAACAAGGTGTCTGATGATTGTCTGTTCCTGCAACGTCTTGAGCGACCACGAGATACGAAGCGCTGCCAGCACCGCGGCGCGCCGCTCCACAAGCCATGTCTATGGTTGTCTCGGCTGCAGCGCTCAGTGTGGCCGCTGCGCCCGCACCATCCGCAAGATCATTGATGAAACACTTCACGGCGCCAAAGTTGGCTGTCCAGTCGGCTGCGCCTGTGCTCTGCACGCCGCAGACACCCTTTAGGCAAGCCTGATACCGTTTCGATGTGGAAATGTGCTGCCGGTTACAGCAGCACCACCTGCGGTTTTTTGCTAGCCTTTCGATGAGCTAATTTTCAAGCGCGCGGTCGTGACAGGAGCGAGTTATGAAGGGTGATGCAAAGGTCATTGAATTCCTCAACAAAGCGCTTCGACACGAACTGACGGCGGTCAATCAGTATTGGCTGCATTATCGGCTACTCGATAATTGGGGCTACAAGGATCTGGCCAAGCAATGGCGCAAGGAATCGATCGAGGAAATGGAACACGCCGACAAGCTGGTAGAACGCATCATTTTTCTCGATGGTTTCCCCAATATGCAAGTACTGGATCCGCTGCGGATCGGTCAGAATGTCAAGGAAGTATTAGACTGTGATTTAGCCGCCGAGATTTCCGCGCGTGCGCTTTATCAAGAAGCGGCTACGAACTGCCACGCGGTCGGGGATTACGTGACGCGTGATCTGTTTGAGAAGCTGATGTCCGACGAGGAACATCACATCGACTTCCTCGAAACCCAGCTTGATCTCGTCGCCAAACTTGGCGTTGAGCTTTACGCGCAACACCATATTGGTGAGATGGGCGAGGATGGCGAAGATTAATTTCGCCGACAACTAGACCCAAGGTCTCGCAGCTGTGGCCTTATCCTCGTAGCTCGCGATTTTCGACTGCTTCTGCTTTGTGAGGCCAATATCGTCGAGACCATTGAGCAAGCAATGCTTGCGATGCGCATCGATTTCGAAATGAACCACGCCGCCGTCGGGACCGCGAATTTGCTGTTTCTCGAGATCGACGGTGAGCGTCGCGTTGGCCCCCCGGTCTGCATCGTCGAACAGCTTCTCGAGATCTTCCGGCGACACACGGATCGGCAGTACGCCATTCTTAAAACAATTGTTGTAAAAAATGTCGCCAAACGACGTCGAAATCACGCAGCGAATGCCAAAATCCATGAGCGCCCATGGCGCGTGCTCGCGTGATGAGCCGCAGCCAAAATTGTCCCCGGCAACGAGAATTTTGGCCTTTCGATAGGCCGGCTTGTTGAGCACAAAATCGGGATTCTCGGTGCCATCATCCTTGTAGCGCATTTCAGAGAACAGGCCTTTGCCGAGGCCGGTACGCTTGATGGTCTTCAGATATTGCTTCGGAATGACCATGTCGGTGTCGACATTGATGATCCGCATCGGCGCGGCGACGCCTTCGAGCGTGATGAATTTTTCCATATCCGAAGTTCCCTATCGTTCCCGCTGTCCTTTTCATAAGGCGTCCCGCGGTTCGGTCAATAGCCGCCCCGCTTGCCCAGACGTGCATTCTAGCACTGTCAGCTTGCCACGCGATCCTCGCGCTTGAATTTTGACTCTCGGACTACGTTGCATACCTGCACGCTGTATTCGGAATAGTAAATTTCGCGTGCTTTTTTCTGCGCGGCGCGGTGCTCGGGGTGCATGCGCCATGCTCGCAGCCCGTCCTCGTGCTCAAACTCAACCACCGTCACTCGCTCCCCGTCGTCGGCAAAGAAACCTTTATGCGAAATGTAGCCCGGCATTGTCTGAGCCAGTTCGATCATGCGGTCGACGAGGGTGACATATTCGTCGCGCACGCCGGGCATCAGCCGGGACCTGAAGACTGTAACGATCATGGTGAATCTCCTTGTAGCGTTATGCTCCTTCGGCAGGTCCTGCTCCAATTCTGATTTCGAATGGTCATCATCGATTTTCGCGATTGGCGCGCATTACCCAACATCGGCCTCTATTGCTTCCATGTCTTCGTCGGAGAGGCCGAAATGATGACCAATTTCGTGTACCAGCACGTGCGTGACAATTTCTCCCAATGTATCCTCGTGCTCGGCCCAGTAATCGAGGATCGGCCGCCGGTATAGCCAGATCATATTGGGCATTAGTTCGGGCACAGTGTCCGATTGGAACGGCAGGCCAACGCCGTGGAATAGGCCAAGGAGATCGAATTCGCTGTCGGCCTGCATGGACTCAAGTACCTCCGCCGAAGGGAAGTCTTCGACTCGGATAATCAGGCCTTCACACAGTTTTCGAAAGTGGGCCGGCAGACGCGCATAAGCCTCAGCCGCCAATGCCTCGATGTCGGCCAAGGATGGCGCCGCTAATTTCCGCCAATCGCCGAATTGGCCAATCATGGCACTGTTTGTAGGGTAGGTTTTCACGCCAACCAAGCGGTTGACGTCATGGCCCTGGATGGGCAACGGTTGACGTTCCTCGGGCGGGTGACGGGATGCAAAAGACTAAAACCGGTCTGACCCTTGTCGGTGCTGTGCTCGCTTTGATGACGGGGGCGATGGCGGCACCTATTGGCTGTGCTGATAATCTTGCGAACCGTGGTTCGGCTAACGCATGCGGCACTTTGGAACTAGCAGCGCAGACAAAGCGTCCCCGCGTCACGATCTATCGCCGCCGCGTCTATGTTGCACCGAATGCGGTGCGGCAATGCCGAGCGTGGCTGGCTAAGGAATATCGCGTTAGCGGTCCGGTAATTGTGCCGCAGATGTACTGTTGGTGGGAATAGCGCTGCGCGTTCTAGCCGTCGACGCTATTTCCACTCCCGCACGTCGACGAAATGTCCGGCGATTGCAGCCGCGGCGGCCATCGCGGGAGAAACAAGGTGGGTCCGTCCCTTGTAGCCCTGGCGTCCTTCGAAGTTTCGATTGGACGTCGAAGCGCAGCGTTCTCCCGGCGCGAGCTTGTCAGGATTCATGGCAAGGCACATCGAGCAGCCGGGCTCGCGCCAATCGAAACCCGCGGCCGTGAATATTTTGTCGAGGCCTTCCGCTTCTGCCTGCAACTTAACGAGGCCAGAGCCCGGTACGATCATGGCGTTGACATTGGCATTGACGCGTTTGCCGTCAACGACACGCGCGACTTCACGCAAATCTTCGATGCGCGCATTGGTACATGAACCGATAAAGACACGGTCGAGCGTGATGTCCGTGATTTTCTCGCCACCTTTGAGACCCATGTAGCCAAGCGAACGCTCGGCGGCTGTCCGTTTGTTTTCGTCCTGAATTTCGGACGGCACGGGCACACGGCCGGCTACGGAAATAACTTGCTCGGGACTGGTGCCCCAGGTGACAAGCGGCGGCAGCCTTGCTGCATCGAGTTTGATTTCGCGGTCGAAATGCGCGCCATCGTCTGAGTGCAACGTTTCCCAATAGCGCATGGCCTCATCCCAGGCCTTGCCCTTAGGGGCCTTCGGCTTGTCCCTAAGATACGTGTAGGCCTTTTCGTCGGGAGCGATGAAGCCTGCTTTGGCGCCGCCTTCCACCGACATATTGCAAATTGTCATGCGACCTTCGATTGAGATCGAACGGATCGCTTCGCCCGCATATTCCAGCGCGTAGCCGGTGCCCCCCGCAGTACCAATTTCACCGATGATGGCAAGGATGATGTCCTTGGCGGTAACGCCTGGCGGCAACTTGCCGTCGACCAAGGCGCGCATGTTCAAAGATTTCTTCTGGATCAGCGTCTGCGTCGCCAATACGTGCTCGACTTCAGAAGTGCCGATGCCGTAGGCGAGTGCACCGAAGGCGCCGTGGGTTGCCGTGTGGCTGTCGCCGCACACGATCGTGGTGCCGGGCAGCGTGAAGCCTTGCTCAGGGCCGATGATATGGACGATGCCCTGACGCTTGTCGAACTCATCGAAATATTCGATGCCAAAGTCCTGGGCGTTCTTTGCGAGCGTGGCGATTTGCTCGGCACTTTCCGGATCCGGGTTTGGCTTGCTGCGATCCGACGTTGGGACATTGTGATCAACGACCGCCAATGTCTTACCGGGTGCGTGCACTTTGCGGCCAGCAGCGCGCAGACCTTCGAAAGCCTGTGGCGAGGTCACCTCATGAACAAGGTGACGGTCGATGTAGAGAAGGCAGGTGCCATCCGGTTGCTCATCAACGAGATGATCGTCCCAGATTTTGTCGTAGAGTGTACGCGTTTTCATGGCTCGATAAACTTTGCTCAGAGTGAAAGGAGAAGCGGCTTGCACACGTCCGGAGCGACCGGACGACTAGAGTCCCGCTTGTACGGCCGTTAGCCGTCCGAAAAACCGCCACGGCAGCCGGGCGTGGTCGACCAGAACGATCCGCTGAGCCTCAGAAACCATGAGAGGTATATAGCCAATACGATGTGTTTCGACAACGAAACCCAGATATGAAAAAAGGGGCCCACATGCGGCCCCTTTATTCATTTCCGAATAGCCGTAGCCTTATTCGCTCGCACCCGCCTCGGCACCTTCTGCTCCGCTCGCTCCTTGTGCCTCTGAGATACGTGCCTTCTTGCCACGCAGACCGCGCAGATAATAAAGCTTGGCACGACGTACCTTGCCTCGGCGTACAACCTTGATTGAATCAATCATTGGCGAGTAGAGCGGGAAGACGCGTTCGACACCTTCGCCGTACGAAATCTTGCGCACGGTAAAGTTCTCGTTCAATCCACCGCCCGAGCGGCCGATGCAAACCCCTTCATAGGCCTGCACGCGAGTTTTATCCCCTTCGACAACCTTCACGTTGACCAGAAGGGTGTCGCCCGGCTGAAAGTCGGGAATGTCTTTACCGGCCGAAAGCCTTTCGACCTGCTCTTTTTCGAGCTGCTGGATAATGTTCATCGCGAATTCTCCGTCGGCAGCGCCAGCAACCGGCGCGCGGTCTTGATCTGGTCTGAATGGGTTGGCGAGCTTGTATTACAAAGATTTCCCGTTGTCACCCCTGTGGATTTCCCCTGTTTTTGGGCCCTTTTCGGGCCTGGTAGGCGACCCAAAGGTCGGGCCGACGCTCGGCCGTAAGCCGTTCGGCCTCAATCCGGCGCCAAGCTTTGACTTTGGCGTGGTCGCCGGACGTCAGTACCTCAGGGATTGGCTCCCCCTCGAAAACAGGAGGCCGCGTGTAGTGCGGGTATTCAAGGAGGCCATCAGCAAAGCTTTCTTCGGCGGCCGAGGCCTCCCTGCCCATAACGCCGGGCAGTAGCCGCACGCAGGCGTCCAGCAGCGCGAGAGCGGCAATCTCGCCGCCCGAGAGCACAAAATCGCCAAGCGAGATCTCTTCCAGCCTTCGGGCCTTGATCAGCCTTTCGTCAATGCCTTCGAAACGCGCACAGACGATAACCGCGCCGAGGCCGTGCGCCAATTGGGCGACCCGGCTTTGCGTCAGACGCGCGCCGCGCGGGCTCATTAGCAGGCGCGGGCGTGTATCACGTGGAACGGCGTCGAGTGCACGTGCAAGCACGTCCGCTTTCATCACCATGCCGGGGCCACCGCCCGCTGGCGTGTCGTCGACAGTGCGATGCTTATCCATTGCGTGCGCGCGGATATCGACCGTATCGAGCGACCAGATGCCCGACGTCAGAGCCCTCCCCGCAAGGCTTTGCGCAAGCGGGCCCGGAAACATCTCCGGAAAGATCGTAAGTACGCTGGCACGCCACATCGCTACTCGGTCTCCACCGGAGGTACGACAACAATCTGCTTTGCTGCAAGATCAATCGTCGGCACGGTCGTCTCGTTGAATGGCAGCACCAAGAGGTCGCCACTGCCAACCGGCACGATCTCGATGATGTCGCCTGCACCGAAATTATGCAGCGCGCGCACAGTGCCGACCTGTGTCCCGTCCGGTGTTACTACATTAAGACCGATCAGATCGGCGTGGTAGAACGTGTCGGCATCATCAATCGTCGGCAGCCGCGCACGCGGAATAAATAATTCGAGATTGCGCAGTTTCTCCGCCGCGTCACGATCGCCAACGCCGGCAATGCGGGCCACGAAATGATCTTTGGCTGGACGCAACGCTTCGATCTCAAAGCGTTGCGCGCCATCTTGTGTTTCTAGCGGACCGTAGGTTGCGACGGCCGCGGGGTCCTCGGTGAAAGACCACAGTTTGACCTCGCCGCGGACACCGTGCGCGGCTCCGATACGGGCAACGCAAATGCGGTGGGCCATTGGCGAAAGCGACGAGCCCTAGCCCGCCGCCGGTGTAGCCGCTTCAGCCTTTGGTGCCGGGCTG
>Ga0126380_10000651_pt1 | contig 11995 bp, 8 predicted proteins | sample PanSoiMetPlot_26_FD_92544 | JGI IMG/M metagenome (GOLD analysis project Ga0126380, IMG submission 92544) | Tropical forest soil microbial communities from Panama - MetaG Plot_26 | ecosystem: Environmental > Terrestrial > Soil > Tropical forest > Bulk soil | place: Panama | collected 2016-02-17
ACGCATTCGCACTCAAACGCAGGTGATGTTCTTCGATACCGATTGCGGAGGTGTTGTCTCGAATATTGCCTATCTGCGTTTCATCGAGATCGCGCGAACGCTTCTTGCCGAAGACCTCGGCCTTGCGCTCACGGAAATGGCCAAGAATCATAGGTATCCGGTAGTCGTGCGAACGGAGATTGATTATCGCCGGCCGGCTAAACTAGGCGATCAGCTCGTGATCGAAGGGTGGCTGGACCGGGTGGAGCGCGTGCGGTTCTGGTGTGGATTCAAGATCACGCGGCCAGCAGATCAAGTACTGATCGCGCAGTGCCAGCAGATGCTCGCACTCATCGAGATGCCAGAGGGAAAACTGCTTCGTCTGCCCGAGCGGTGGGAACAGTACCGGACTCATGATTCCGCTGAGCTTGAGCGCAAACGCGGAACTCCAATTTCTGACGGGGAACCTATTCAATGACCGCTGGCACCCGCAGCCTAAGCCTCGAAGAAACGATGCTCGAGCCACCGGCTCTTCCCTCGCCGCCCATGCGCCAAGCGTTGTTTGTGATTCTGATTGCGTTGGCCGCGCTGTTGCACGTTGCGACGATTGGTTCCGGCGATTTGTACAGCCAGACGGAAGGCCAATACGCAGGCGCCGCACGCGAGATGGTTGAGACGCATCATTGGCTTCTGCCTACAAACGATGGCGCGCCGCGCCTGCAAAAACCACCATTGCTCTACTGGCTGATCATCATTTCGTTTAAGCTCTTTGGCGTCAACGCAGCGGCTGCCCGGGTCCCGGTCGCGCTGGCAGTTGTCGCCTCGGCTGCTCTGATCTTTCTAATCGGTGAAAAGCTCTCGGATTATTGGCGCGGGTTCATTGCCGGTCTGATTTATCTGAGTCTGTGCGGCACATTTCTGCTCGCGCGCATCGTCATGCCCGAACCGCTCGTCAGCGCACTCATCGCGGGCGCGATTTTTTGCGCGATCGGCGGTTATCAGCGCCGGCGTAACCGCCGCGTCTGGTTCGCCGGCTTTTGGATTTGCTCGGCTTTCGCTTGCTTGACCAAAGGCTTGCTCGGCATCGCTTATCCCGCCGCGGTTTTTCTTATTCTCTCAATCTTTTATCGCGAAGCGCGGATACGATTTCGGGGGCTGTTACGATGGGAATATCTCGCGATTTTCGGCCTGATCGTTGCGCCATGGCACATTTGGGTGCAATGGCATTTCCCCGAATATTTTCGTTATCAGATTAGCTCGGAATGGCTCGGTCATCTGCGCGGACTTACTGATGAGACGCACGATTTCCTCGGCATGCCCGCCTATCAGTTTGTGGTCCTGCACTTCGCCTGGTGGTTTCCATGGTCTATTGCGCTTTTGCCGGGCGTTGTTTTTGCCGGGCGCCGTGTGATTCGACCGAGCGAGATCAATTTCGCAGACGCGCTACTGCTTTGCTGGATGGGGGTCGTTTTTGTCCCACTGCTGTTTCTGGGGCAACGCCAGGATTATTATTCCATGACCATGTGGAGCGCATTCGCGCTCTGGGCGGCCGTTGCGTGGGATCGAATACCGCGGGGGTTACGCGCTACCGGCGTCATCGCCGTCGGCGTCGCCGGCGTAATGACCGCGGTGGCAGCCTTCTTTCTTGCAGACGCAGCGCATGCCCTGAACGGAAGCTGGGGGACCATGGACGCGCGGTGGACGGCCTGGCGGGCATTACACGACATGCCCGTTGCAGCCTGGCTGGCATTTCGGCCCTTGGTTGCGATCTTTGGCTTCTCGCTGATTTTACTGTCGTTCGCGGCCCTGTACTTCATTTTCAAGCGACGCGAAAGACTTGCGGCCATTGCGCTTGCTGCCTCGATGATCCCAGGCGGACTCTGCATGATGGAAGCTGTCGCGCAAATCGCCCCATACTTTTCACTTGCTGATGTAGCCCGATTCATAAATCCGCGGCTCGACGCAGGCGGCGATACAGTTTTTGAAGGACCGCTCGACGACAGTAGCAGCCTAATTTTTTATCTGAATCGGAAGTTTTTTCTGGTTAATCAAAACCCTCAGAAGGAGACTCCGATTGGAAAAGCCTCCGTCGACATCTTTTTGAATGAAGCCGCGGTCCTGGAAAAATGGGGGCAACCCGATGTGGTTTATCTGATTATCGAGGAAAGCCGGGCCGATTATTGGAAGCAAGTCTTAACCAGCCACTTTCACATCTACCATCAAATCACGAAGTGCGGGACGTACGTAGTGCTCAGTAATCAGCTCTGACCTTCGAGGCCCGTTCACGGCGATCCTTTAGAACGTTACGAGGCTAAAGGGAAGGAGCGCGCCTCTTGAAAAACTTCTGCACTGGCTTAATGTGGCGCCTTATTTCCATTGTAACGTTGTAATTATTTTGATTTTACCTACCCATGTCGCAACATCGCAGCTTAAAAGGAGCCAGCACGATCGCCGCCAAGCGTAATGTGCTAAAACGCTTCGAACGGGTCGAGCTTTTGAAAAAGCGCGGTCAATGGAAGGAAGGCCAGAAAGTCATCGGCCTGCCCAAGACCAAGCCCGACGTGTAGGTGCGGCTAAGTGATCTGTGATCAGTGATCAGTGATCGGCCTGGTCACCCAGCACAGATCACCGATCACGAAGGCATGCGTCTCAATCGCTTCCTGGCTGCCGCCGGTCTTGGCTCGCGCCGGCATTGCGATGAGTTGATCGCGACGGGCCGCGTCACAATCAACGGCAAAGTTTGCACAAATTTCAGTGAGCAGCCTGGTGCGCGCGATTATGTGAAAGTTGATGGCAAACGTGTTCTCGCCGCTCCCGTGGTTACGATCATGTTGAATAAACCCACCGGGTTCGTTTCGACTCGTAAGGATTCGCACGCGCGCGACACCGTTTTTGACCTTCTACCCGTAAAATTTTCCCGACTCTTCACTATCGGCCGTTTGGACGCGCAAACTCAAGGTTTACTGCTTCTGACCAATGACGGCGACTTGGCGCAGCAGCTCACCCACCCGCGGTTCAAGGTTGACAAGGAATATCAGGTCACGCTGGATCGACCGTGGGATCCAGCGCTCACATCAAAGCTGGAGCGCGGGATTTTTCTTGATGGTCAACGTGCGAAGATTGCCTGGCTTCGTTCCCTTTCGCCTACACGTCTTCGCGTTATCTTGCGACAGGGAATAAATCGTCAAATTCGGCGGATGTTCGAGGCCACCGGATACCGCGTCAAACATTTGGTGCGCGTTCGAGTCGGAAATCTCCGCCTCGGCGATTTGCCCAGCGGGCATTGGCGGACTTTGACACAACGGGAGCTCAAGCATCTGCCGTTGAAGGATAGTCACAGCGCTGTAGCGGCGCCCCCTAACCGCACCAGGCAGGAACCCGGCCATCTTACCAAGACGAGGTCAACTCTCTCGGCCAGGACATGAGATGAAACTCGATGGATGTAGCGCGTTAATAACCGGAGCTTCCGCTGGGATCGGTCGCGAATTCGCGCATCAACTCGCCGCTCGAGCGAAATCACTTGTCTTGATTGCACGCCGCGAACAGAGGTTGAACGAACTGCGCGACGAACTAAATCAACGGTACCCGAACGGCCTGGTTTCCATCCGCAAAATTGATCTCGCTGATCTTCCGCAACAGAATGAACTGCTGGGTTGGCTCGATAGTGAAAAGATTGATGTCGATCTTTTGATCAATAATGCCGGACTGGGCGACAGCGGCGACTTCGCGACAAGCGATCCAATTCGCAACGAGCAAATGGCCCTTGTGAACATTGTTGCTCTCACAGCCCTCACTCGCCATGTGCTTCCACGAATGATCGCGAGACGACGTGGCGGCATTTTGAACGTCAGTTCGTCGGCTGGATTTCTTCCGATCCCCGACTTTGCAGTTTACGCGGCGACCAAAGCGTACGTTACAAGTTTCTCCGAAGCGCTTCGAGTTGAACTCAGGGGAACAGGTGTAACCGTTTGCGCTCTTTGTCCAGGACCCGTGCATACTGAATTTCAGGAAGTCGCCAAACGCCAGGGGGCTCAGCCCGATATCGGCCCGGAGTTCGTTTTCGTTCCGATAGAACAAGTCGTGCGCAACGCGCTTGCAGCACTGGAGGCGGATAGCCCCCTCGTTATTCCCGGCTTCCCGATGAAACTCGGGATGTTTCTCGTCCGAATCACACCGATGCCGATCCTTCGGTTTTTGTCGCGGTTCTCACCGAGGCGGGGCTAAGCTTATCGAGCATACTCCGGTTCGCCGGTCAGTTCTTGGAATCACTTAAAGCTGAAACAAGTTGTGCTCGCTTGTAAACACCACACGGTTCACGGCGATTTCCGAAGCTACAATAAACACCGACATAATACCGAGCACCACAAGCGGCAGAGTCGGATTGATCCGGCGGAGCAGCCATCCGATGCCATAAACATAAAATAACGCGAACGGAATCATCGCGCCGCTAATCAATCTGCCAGACGTGAAAAATGGCTGCGCGCGCGAGGGATTGATGCAATCGCCGAAATCGAATTGAATCGAAAGTAATGCCAGGAATCCAACCGAAGCGATGAAACCCAAAACGGCTACGCCAATCGCTTGCCGCTGAAACATCGACAAGCCTGCTTCCCTTCGCAATCCAAGAATTGCAGCAACGAGCAGCACTAGCGAGGAAATCGTATAGAATCGATCTACAACTGGACAACTTAACGGCTGACCGTGCCATTTTGCTTCGCCGCGCCAGAAACTGCTGATGAGGTCGCACCAAAAAAACCAAATACCTTGCAACGTAAAGATTGGATGCTCCCACCAGTCTGAAAAGGGTTTCCTTGTCCAGCCAAGCAAAGTAATTTTTGCTGCCGAGCCGGTGAGATCACCAAATTGATATTTTGTCCAGATAATCCAACTCCCAACCGGGATCGAAGCCCAGAGAATTAGCATTCCAAATGCCGCTAGGGCGGTTTTTGATTTTTGCCGGTTCGCCAGTCGCAGCTTAGCAATAATTGCAACTAGGGCCACAGCGATGAGCGGCAAATTAGATAGTTTGGTTAGGTAAGTGGCCGCGACTGCCAGACCTGTGAATGTACCAAGCAAGAGAGTCGGTCTGTCTGTCCGCAACCATTGCAGCACGCAAAGAAACAATCCGCCAAAACATACGGGAGACAGAACGTCGTTGTTTAGCGCGTAAAAAACGTTCTGAGGAATAAGCGCGAGCAGTATTGGCACGCCGAGACGCAGTTCCACGCGCTCAGGCGCTACGATGCGAGCGATCAGATAACCGAGCAGCACAACAAGCCCAATCAGAAAGCCATTGAGGAAGCGAATCCAATAGAGCGATTGAAGGCCCGTGAATCCGAGCTGCTTTCCAAGCCACCACCAAACACTCGCGAGGGCATAATAGAGCGGCGGCTGAGAGGATTCGAAATTGATTTCGCTGCTCCATGCAGCTCTTGTGGCCGCAATCTCGGGTTCAACACTGGGACCCGATTGCTTCCACAAAGGCGGAGGAAATTTCGCGCCCGGAAATTGATCGGCCGTAAACAAGAACTCTGGGGACGCGTACGGAACGATCCAGTTGAGAGTCTCTTCTTTTAGCGGATCGAACGCGCGCGGGAGATGACTGTGGGAATACTGCGTAATGAGGTCAAAATGCAGGTCCTCATCGATATTGCTAAAGAACGGGAACGCGGCCGAAAAAACAAAAACTCGAACAGCCGCCGCGACACAGAGGAACGCGATCAGGACGCTTTCGGTTCTATTGTTGGATAGTTTGGATTGGCTGTTCATCAAATGCTCAGAGCGGCTGAAAAGCAGCAGCTAGCTCATATTCGGCTGGAAAAGTCGCGTGCGAGAGAAAGCTCTGTATCTCATTTTAAGAACAACTCGCCAAACCTTGCAGCACGGCCACAGGAAATAAACAGAAACGGCGGTCGTCTTCGACCGCCGTTTCGAAACTTTTTGGCTACTAACCGCTACAAACTCAAGAAGATTTGTATTTGACCGAGCAACCGTACGGTTTGGTTTGTGGCGTGGAAATAGATTTGCCTGCCAAAGATTGATCCAACGCCGCCTTCACATAGTTCGTCGAGCTTGGGATATCCGCAGGGTTTGGTGTCGCCTTGCTATCGATTGCTCCTTCGTACGCGATTTTACCCTCCGGATTGATTATCACCATGTTTGGCGTGTTTTTGGCCCCATAGGCGCGGCCTACTTTGCCGTCCGGATCGAGAAGCATCGCAGTCTGTTGCGTCTTCCAGGAGGTTGCGACCTTCTGGGCCTGTTCTGGCGTCAAATTGCCCTCAGTACCGGGCGCGTTCGAATCGATGGTCAACCAGACGACGCCCTTATCAGTGTATTCCTTCTGTAATTTTTGCATGTTGTCGGTGCCGTAATGCTTCTTCACGAACGGGCATTCTGGATTAAACCATTCGAGCACGACGTATTTGCCCTTGTATTGGGAAAGGGAATGCGTCTGGCCTTTTGCGTCGGGCAGCGAAAAATCCGCTGCGGCGCTGCCTACTGGCGGCGGCTCCAAGGCAAAAATTGCAGTAGCAATCAACGACGTGAGAATGGTCAAAGTTATTTTTTTGTTCATAAACGGATTAGAAAACGAAGTTGTTAAGGTAGTTCAATTTTCCTGCAATCAACATATTGGCAAGGAACGGCGTGAACACAAACGCAACAGGGCGCTTGAAAAAACCTACTCTGCGGCGACCCTACGCGCGGCGGTTTGGAGTTTTTCAAGGACCATCCCTTTGGTTAGCACTTCGGGAAAGACAATCGGTTCTTCGGTTTTGCCAGGGTAGAGCACGTACAAGGGAACCCCGGGGCGGCCAAACTGTTGCAACAATTTGGTGATCGCAGGGTCACCGTTGGTCCAATCAGCTTTCAATTTCACAATCGCGTGACGCTGAAACGCTTCTCGCACCTCGCTGCTCTCAAGGACATTGGCCTCGTTAAACTTGCAAGTAATGCACCACGCCGCCGTAAAATCGACGAACACGAAATGCCCTTGAGCCAGCTCCGTTTGCAATCGCTCTGGCGTGAACGCCTGCCAATCTCCACGGAGTCGCGAACCGGCCAAAGCGGCGTTGGTAGATCGAAATTTGCCCCCGATGAAATAAATGCCGCTTCCCAGCACTAGCAGTAGCATGAGCATGAGCACAATCGTGCGCCTTGTTGCTGATGAAGTTGGCAGAACAAATGCGCCCTTCATCCAGCACGCGACGCTAATCACCAGAAGAAAGCAGCTTGCCCAAATCGCTCCTTCCAGACCGCGCTGGGCACCCAGCACATAAAGAAGAAACAGGAGCGTGGCCAACAGCAGGAAGCCCATGAATTGTTTCACGTGCAGCATCCACGGACCTGGCTTCGGGACAAATCGCAGCCAGGCCGGTTGAGCACTCAACAGTAGATACGGTGCGCCCATGCCAGCGGCGATGGCAACGAACATCGCTAGGATAACTACAGGCGACTGCGAAAACGCGAAACCAAGTGCGGTTCCAAGGAACGGCGCAGTGCACGGCGTCGCCAGAACAGTCGCGAACACACCCTGGGAAAATGAGCCCAAATCGTCTTTTCGCTCCGTGGTTGAAAGCAAACCGCGTGTCATGCTTTGCGGCAGCGAAATTTCGAACACGCCAAAGAGATTCAGTGCAAACACGAGGACAATCACACTCAAGGCCAGAACGAAATAAGGGTTCGTAAATTGAAATCCGCCCCAGGTCACATCATGTCCCGCAGCCTTGAGCGCGACCAGAAGCACGGCAAGCCCAACGAACCACGCGAAAATTCCCACCGTAAACGCAATACCGCTCCGCAAAATTTTCCGTCGGCTTTGTCCCGCCTGCTGAATAAATCCAAAGATTTTCAGCGAAATCACCGGCAACACGCACGGCATCAAATTCAAAATGATGCCGCCAATGAAACCGAAAAAAAGGAAAGTGAAGATTCCGCGGGCAGGCGCTGCCTTAGCCGCCGGGACAGTCGGCGCGGCTGAAATTTGCCATGCTGCACGATCCTCCCCGTTTGGCTGTTGGGAAAAGACGATCAAGCCCGGGATAGACGAGAAATTCTTCTCCGATGATTCAATCGGAATTCGAAAGATAACTTCATTCGTGTTCCGTGATTCAATCGTTGGATGGCCAACGACAACGTCCGGTCCGGGTAATGGGAAAAAATCCAGCGCCGGATATTTGGCCAGGGATTCGCTTGTAATCTTTAGTCGGAGATCGCGTCCAACCCGACTCCAGTTTGCCGATGCCACGTTCGATTCTGGCCAGTTTTGCGGCAACAAATGCCGATAACGCGCGAAGAGTTCTGAGTTGGCCGGCTGACTTGTTGCGGATACCGGCAACTCCAGTTGCAGTGTTGCGCTGCCAGGAATGCAGATCTTCTCGCAAACCAGCCAGTTTGCCTCAGCCGATAGCTTCACTGTTGAATTGTCGAGCTTCTGCGGCGGCGTGATTTCCTGCATCAGCAGGACTTCATTTTCGTAGCCGTAAGTCTCAATGTCGCCCGGATCGATCGTTTTCAGAGGAATTGGCCATTGAATCTCGCCAGCGTTCCATCCTGATGGCAGCTTCCATTTCAATTCCGTGGGGAGACCGGCGTCCCCGGAAAACGCCCAATAGGTGTGCCAACGCGGAGCCATTCGAAGCAGCAAACCGATCGTGAATGGCTTGCCAGGAACAATGGCGCTCGTATCGGCAAGGAGCTCGGCTTTAACCAGCTCTTTTCCTTGATAAACCTGCGCCAGGCTCTGCGAGGCCAAAGCGAGGACAAACCACGCAACGAAGTACGTCGCGGCTCGCGATCCCAACTTCATGTTATTACCTAGCACTCGCCTTAGTTCGCGGCAATCGACGATGGAAAGAGGAGACGACATGAAGCGCCCAGCAACTTATGGGACAAGGAAAATCTTATCCGTCCAAGGATCTTTCACCTTGGTGCCCGGCGCGAAGCCACTTACATCCACGTATCTTCCTTCCTTGTCGAATGGGCTGACGACATATCCCGGTTTGCCAGGGACTGCTTTCCCTGTCGGAAACGCCGACGACGGAGCAAAAGCGCGCGAGGATGAGGCGGTCGTCGATGACTGCGGTGTCTCCGTACGCCTCGTGCCCGAGCTTGCGCTCGGTTGCGGAATTGATTGGCCGGGGTTGGTTACATCCGACGACGGATTCTCCATTCCGACCATGGTTGGTGATTCATCGCCCCTCTTTCGCGTGGCATAATGCACAGGAGCACTGGCAACACGGTAAGAACCGACCGCAACCGCCCGGCCGACTTTGTAAGAGCCGACAGCTGCACCGCGGGTCACGTGGTAAGAGGTCGAAGCGACGTCATGGGTCGCCTGGCATCCAGTAAGCAGGATGGGAGCAAGCATCAAAATTCGTAGAAGGGCATTCATTCTATCTTCATTCAGATGTCATTGATCGAAATTTGTTCAATGCTTTAGGGTTACGTCGCGAATGAAATCGGCGATGTCACACTCGGTTGTGGCCCACGAACACATCAGACGGTGAACATCAGGCTCGATAAACTTGTAGAAAAGCCATCCCCGCGTTTCCAGACCGCGCGTAAGTTTGTCGTCCATCCGCGCAAATACAGCATTGGCCTCTACAGGAAATACAACTTCAACGTTCGCCCTGCTCTGCAGATGACGCGCAAGCTCGGATGCGGCGCGGTTAGCTTGTTCGGCGTTCCGCAGCCATACGTCCCCCCTCAAAAGCCCCATCCACTGCGCAGCCAGGAAACGCATCTTGGAGCCGAGTTGTCCGGCTTGTTTCACGCGATAATCAAACTCGCGCGAAACCTTCTTGTTAAAAAATATCACCAACTCGCCGGCGGCCGTACCATTTTTTGTTCCACCGAAGCAAAGAACATCAACTCCAGCTTCCCACGTAATCATTTTTGGTGAGCAGTGGAGCGATGCGACTGCGTTGGCGAAACGCGCGCCGTCCATGTGGAGGGACAATTCGTACGAACGCGCCAGGTCAGCGATTGCCGCAATTTCGTCACGCGTATAAACCGTTCCGAACTCCGTTGCCTGTGCGATGCTGATCACGCCAGGTTTGTGCGAGTGCAACTCATTCTGACGCATCAGCAGCGCTTTGGTTTCGCCAATATCGATCTTGCCGTTTCTGCCCCCAACCAGGAGCAGTTTCGATCCGCCGGTGAAGAATTCCGGTCCACCGCATTCGTCAGTCTGAATGTGAGCGTTCTGATGGCAGATAATGCTGCGAAACGACGGACACACTTGCGCGAGAGCCAGCGCGTTCGCCGCCGTGCCTGTGAAGACAAAATAAACGTCGCAATCGGTCTCGAAGATTTCGCGGACGCGATCGCAAACCGCCGCCGTCCAACGGTCCTCGCCATAAGCTGCGGCGTAGTCCGTATTGGCTTCCTGCAATGCGGCCCAAGCCTCCGGGCAAATCGGCGCCGTGTTATCGCTCGCAAATTCGTGGCGCTCTACAGTCATGACTGTTTGCTACGCGCATTTCTGGGCTCGATCAATCAGTACAAAAAGAGATTGCCTGACAGATCCGAGCCCTGGGCCTCCGGAGTCTGCCAGGCAAATCTCCTCCACTTGCTCCTCAAAATTGCTTGAAGCAATTTCACCTCCATTTCGGAAGCCGACCGCAAACTGAGCGTGTCTGGACGTAATTTTTTTTAAAAGCCCAGGAAGACGTCTGGTTCCGTCTTTGCTTAACGCATGGGGGCGAACTAATTTCGTAGATGAGGTCGCTCCAAAGCGAAATCGAGCAGCGCGGACAGCGCATCTTCGAGCTGGTCGATAAACATCCTGAATCCCTTTTCAGCAAGGCGGGGTTTTATCAGGGGCTCATGACGCTCTCGATGCGCGATGAGCAGCTCAAGCACCAACTCTTTCGTTTTGTTGATGTTCTCCCTTCGCTGCGCACCTCAGGCGAAATTGTTCAGCACCTCCAGGAATATTTCGCCGAGGCGCGTGATTCGCAAAAGAGCTCGGAATTGCTGGAGGCCGGCATTCGCCTAGCGAGCATCGTTCCCTGGATCAGCGGGCCCATTCTGCGCTGGAACGTTTCCGAAATGGCGCGTCAGTTCATCGCCGGACGAAATCCAGAGGATGTCATGCGGACGTTAGGGAAACGCCGCATCCAAAAAATTGGATTTACTGTCGATCTCTTGGGAGAGGCCGTCGTCAGTGAAACGGAGACCGACCAGTATGCAGCGCGTTATCTGGATTTGCTCGAGGGTCTCGCGTGCGAAACGAAAGACTGGACCGATCCCCTGGGCAAAAATTCAGGGCTTTTCCCGGTTGTAAATCTTTCGGTCAAAATTTCTGCCCTCTATTCGCAAATAAATCCAGCCGAGCCTGCTGACGCGATTGCCCATCTCGCGCCCAAGCTGCGGCCACTGCTGCGTCGCGCGCAAAGCCTGGGCGCTTTCATCAATTTCGACATGGAAAGCTATGCACACAAAAATATTACTCTCGAATTGTTCAAAACCGTTTTCACCGAGGACGAGTTTAAGGGTTGGCCGCATGCAGGAATCGTAACTCAAGCCTATTTGCGAGATTCTGAAGCAGACTTGCGCGACCTGATTGAGTGGGGTCGTGCTCGCCGAACGCGGTTCGCGGTCCGGCTAGTGAAAGGCGCGTACTGGGACTACGAAACAGCGAAATCGCGCCAGAACGGCTGGGATTGTCCTGTTTATCTTCAGAAACCGGAAAGCGATGCAAATTTCGAAGCGCTCACGCGCTTGCTACTGGAGAACGAATCCATAGTTACGTCCGCATTCGGGTCGCACAATGTTCGGAGCATCGCACATGCGCAGGCCTTGGCGGATGAACTCGGTATCGATCGGAGCCGCTTCGAGTTTCAGTTGCTCTATGGGATGGCCGGGCCAATCAAGCGCGCATTGGTAGATATGGGTTATCGCGTCCGGGAGTATTGCCCAGTCGGTGAACTCCTTCCCGGAATGTCCTATCTGGTCCGACGCCTGCTCGAGAACACGTCGAATGAAGGATTTCTGCGCGCAAAATTTTCCG
>Ga0126380_10000652_pt1 | contig 11988 bp, 9 predicted proteins | sample PanSoiMetPlot_26_FD_92544 | JGI IMG/M metagenome (GOLD analysis project Ga0126380, IMG submission 92544) | Tropical forest soil microbial communities from Panama - MetaG Plot_26 | ecosystem: Environmental > Terrestrial > Soil > Tropical forest > Bulk soil | place: Panama | collected 2016-02-17
CTCAACGATTTCGGCCGCTATCCGGCCAACAAGGGCACCGAGCGCTTCCGCCGCGCCGCCGCCGCGTGGCTCGACCGGCGCTACCGCCTGCCGCGCCCGCTCGATCCGGAGAGCGAGGTTCTCGCCCTCAACGGCACCCGCGAAGGCCTGTTCCTCGCCGCCATCGCGGCCGAGCGATTCGTCGCGCCGCGCGCCGGCCGGCCGGCCATTCTGATCCCCAACCCGTTCTATGCGGCCTATGGCGCCGGCGCGTCGGCCGCCGACTGCGAGCCGGTCTACCTGCCGGCCACGCGCGCGAGCGGCTTTTTGCCAGACCTCGCCGTGCTCGACGCCGCCCTGCTCCGCCGCACCGTGGCGCTCTACCTCGCCTCGCCATCCAATCCGCAGGGCGCGGTCGCCGACCGCGACTACCTGGCGCGGCTCGTCGCGCTGGCGCGGCAGCACGGATTCCTGGTCTTTTCCGACGAGTGCTACTCCGAGATCTACACGCGGCACCCGCCGCACGGGATGCTGGAAGTGGCCGGGCCCGACTATGCCAACGTCGTCGTGTTCCAGTCGCTGTCCAAGCGCTCGAACCTGCCGGGCCTGCGTGTCGGCTTTGCCGCCGGCGACAAGACATTTCTCGGGCGCTTCATCGAGCTGCGCAACATCGCGGCGCCGCAGGTGCCGGTGCCGGCGCAGGAGGTGGGCGTCGCAGCCTATGGCGACGAGGCGCATGTCGAGGAGAACCGCCGGCTCTATGCGCTGAAGTTTGATCTCGCCGACCAGATCATCGGCGACCGCTACGGCTATCGCCGCCCTGCCGGCGGCTTCTACCTCTGGCTCGACGTGACGGCGCACGGCGGCGACGAACAGGCGGCCGTGAAACTGTGGCGCGACGCCGGATTGCGCGTGATCCCGGGCCGCTATCTCGCCCGGCCGCAGCAGGACGGCAGCAATCCCGGCAGCGGGTACATCCGCATCGCCATAGTGCAGGACCAAGAAACCACGGCCGAGGCGCTCCACCGCCTCGTCGCCGTGCTCGGCTAAGAGGGGGCCATGTACGCGTTGAGGCGCACCCTGGACTATGGCGGCTACCTGTCGGACGACGCGCGCGACCTGGTCGGGCGCCGCATCCGCGAGTGCAGCGGACTGTTCCTCATCGCGCTGGCCGTCACGATGGGGCTCGCGCTCGCCACGTGGTCGGTCAAGGATCCGAGCCTCAGCCACGCCACGTCGGCGCCGGTGCGCAACATGCTCGGCGTCCCCGGCGCCGTCGCGGCCGACCTGCTGATGCAGCTGGTGGGCACGGCGGCGATCGCCGTCGTCCTGCCGATCGCCATCTGGGGCTGGCGGCTCATCCTCCATCGCGGCCTCGACCGCGAGCGCCTGCGACTGGCGCTGTGGCTCGCCGGAATCGTTTTCGCCGCGGCGTTTGCATCGTGCCTGCCAACCACGGCGCGGTGGCCGCTGCCGACCGGGCTCGGCGGCGTCATCGGCGATGCCGTGTTGCGCTTTCCCGCCTGGCTGCTGGGCGCGCCGCTGTCCGGCGTGAGCCGATTCGTGATGGCGACCGTGACGGGCGCCATCGCGCTGGCGACGCTCGCCACCGCCTGCCGCATCGGCACGCGCGATGCCGACGTCGACCCGGAGGAGGAGGCGGAACAGGTCGATACCGAGCCCGGCCTGTTCGAGCGCATCTTCATCTCCCTCGGCCTCGTCTATCACGGCTTCCTCGCCTTCAAGACCTGGCTCAAGCGCTCCAGCCACGATGACGACGCCGTGGCGCCGCCGCGCCGGCTGCACGGCGCGCGCATTGAGCCGCGCATGGGCGGGGCCGCCGGTGAATCGGACGACGCTGACCAGGAGGATGAGGAAGAAGTCGAGGACGAGGACGCGGAGCAGCCGGCGCCGCGCCCCCGCAAGGCGCCGCGCCCGCGCCCGTCCAGAGGCGGCAGGTTCGAGCTTCCCGCGATCAACCTGCTCGCGGCGCCCAAGGCCAACGAGCGCTATGCGCCGAACCAGAAGGCGATCGACGAGACCGCCACCGCGCTCGCCGGTGTGCTGCAGGATTTCGGCGTGCGCGGCGAGATCATCAATGCGCATCCCGGCCCGGTGGTGACGCTGTACGAACTCGAGCCGGCGCCCGGCGTAAAGTCGTCGCGCGTCATCGGGCTCGCCGACGACATCGCCCGCTCGATGAGCGCGCTGGCGGCGCGCGTGGCCGTGGTGGCCGGGCGCAATGCCATCGGCATCGAGCTGCCCAATCCGAAGCGCGAAAAGGTCTATCTGCGCGAGCTGCTGGCGGCCGAGGATTACAAGGATTCCTCCGCCAAGCTGCCGCTGTGCCTGGGCAAGACCATCGGCGGCGATCCCGTCATCGTCGATCTCGCGCGCATGCCGCACCTGCTCATCGCCGGCACCACCGGATCGGGCAAGTCGGTCGCCATCAACACCATGATCCTCAGCCTGCTCTACTGCATGAAGCCCGACCAGTGCCGGCTGATCATGGTCGATCCGAAGATGCTGGAGCTCTCGGTCTACGACTCCATCCCGCACCTGCTGACGCCGGTGGTCACCGATCCCAAGAAGGCGGTGGTGGCGCTGAAGTGGGCGGTGCGCGAGATGGAGGACCGCTACAAGAAGATGGCCAAGCTCGGCGTGCGCAACATCGACGGCTACAACACGCGCGTGGCCGAGGCGCGGCAGAAGGGCGAGACGCTGACGCGCACCGTCCACACCGGCTACGACAAGGAGAGCGGCGAGGCGATCTACGAGGACGAGGTTCTCGAGCTCGAGCCGCTGCCCTATGTGGTGGTGATCGTCGACGAGATGGCCGACCTGATGATGGTCGCCGGCAAGGACATCGAAGGCGCCATCCAGCGCCTGGCGCAGATGGCGCGCGCCGCCGGCATCCACGTCATCCTGGCGACGCAGCGTCCGTCGGTCGACGTCATCACCGGCACCATCAAGGCGAATTTCCCCACCCGCATCTCCTTCCAGGTGACATCGAAGATCGACAGCCGCACCATCCTGGGCGAGCAGGGCGCCGAGCAGCTGCTCGGCCAGGGCGACATGCTGTACATGGCGGGCGGCGGCCGCATCAGCCGCATCCACGGTCCGTTCGTGGCCGACGACGAGGTCGAAAAGGTCGTCCGCCACCTCAAGACTCAAGGCGCGCCGCAATACCTCGATGCGGTCACCGCCGGCGACGAGGATGACGAGGACTCGGCCGTGTTCGACGCCACCGCCATGGGAGCGGAGGACGGCGGCGGCGATCTCTACAGCCAGGCGGTGCAGGTCGTGGTGCGCGACCGCAAGGCCTCGACGAGCTACATCCAGCGGCGCCTGCAGATCGGCTACAATCGCGCCGCCTCGCTCATGGAGCGGATGGAAAAGGAAGGCGTGGTCGGCCCCGCCAACCACGCCGGCAAGCGCGAAATCCTCATCGAGGGCGAGGACGAGCGCTAGCTAGGGCATGATCCCGAAAGTGGGTACCGGTTTTCGGAAAAGATCATGCTCCAAGCAGTAAGGCCAAGTATAGGTTGGGGCGGATGACTACTCGAAGAAATGTGATCTCGCTTCCGCCAGTTATGCATTATTGACAATACGTTGGTGGCGTGTCGAATGGGCCGCGAAATCGCCACAGGGCACAACTAGGTAACGCCGGCTCCAGGTCCGGCTGGGGAGGATCGACGGATGCGCAGGCGACTTGGCGTGGCTCTGGTAGGCGCGAGCCTGTTCGGGCTCGTGACGGCGGACCATGCCGCGAGCGCCCAATCGGCGCCCGTGCCGATGCCAAAGCCGGCGCCACACACGCAGATGCGCACGCCTCCGGCCCCGGCGGCCGAGAAACCGAAGGCGGCGGGGCGCCAGCTGGCTCAGGCCGGCGCGGCCCGTACGGCGCCCACGTCGTCCGCCGGGCTGCCACTGCCCAAGCCGACCGGCATCGTGCCCGCCGGCACCCCCAGCTTCGACGACAAGCAGCGCGCCCTGATCGACAAGGCCAATGCCTACCTGACCGGCATCAACACGCTGGTCGGCAACTTCGTGCAGGTCGGGCCGGACGGCAGCCGCAGCGAAGGCAAGTTCTACCTGCAGAAGCCGGGCCGCGTCCGCTTCGAGTACAATCCGCCCAGCCCGACCGAGCTGATCGCCGACGGCTCGTCGGTCGCCATCCGCGACCGCCGGCTCAACACCCAGGACGTCTGGCCGCTGTCGCAGACGCCGCTGCGCTTCCTGGTGGCGGATCGTGTCGACCTGCTCAAGGACACCGTGGTCGTCGGCGCGTCCGCCGACGACACCTTTGCCACCATCGTGATCGAGGAGCGCCAGGCGCTCGGCGGCACCCACCGGGTGATGCTGATGTTCGGCGCGCGCGACTTCCAGCTGCGCCAGTGGACCATCACGGATCCGCAGGGCTACGACACGACGGTGGCGCTGTACAACCTCGATGCCAAGCAGAAGCCCGACCCGAGCCTGTTCAAGATCGACTTCACGCGCTACCTGCAATAACGGCGAATAGCGAGTGGCGAATAGCAAATGGGGGGAGATCGCCGCTCACCCCTTGTCTGCGCCATTCGCCATTCGCCGAGCTGGAACATCAATTCAGCTCCGTAGGGTGGGTACGGCGCCATCTCGGCGCTTCATGGTGGGCAAATTCGCGCGCGCCGTTACCCACCATCGGCATTGCAGCAGGCGAATTTGCCCACCCTACAGACTCCGTCATGCGCGGAAGCGACCCGCGCGCCCGTCTAAACATGACTCGATTTCAAAAGATGGATTGCCGGGTCAAGCCTGGTCAAGCCGGGCAATGACGACGGCTGCCGTTGCTTCGCCATTCGCCATTCGCTATTCGCCATTCGCTCATGCGTCTCACCGTCACCAGCTGGAACATCAACTCAGTGCGGCTGCGCATCGGCCTCGTCGCCAAATTCATCAAGGCGACGCGGCCGGATGTCCTGTGCCTGCAGGAGACCAAGTGCCCGGACGACCGCTTTCCGCTGCGCCGGTTCAAGCGCCTCGGCTATGAGCACGTCGCCCTCAACGGGCAGAAGGGCTATCACGGCGTGGCGGTGCTTTCGCGCCTGCCGCTCGACGCAACCTCCGTGCGCGGCTTCTGCGGCAAGACTGATTCGCGCCACATCGCGGTGACGCTCGGCGAGCGCGCCGGTTTGGGGGATCCGATCACCCTGCACAATTTCTATGTGCCGGCCGGCGGCGACGAGCCCGATCCGGCGATCAATCCGAAATTCGCCCACAAGCTCTCCTTCCTCGACGAGATGCAGGCCTGCGCCGAGCTGCGCCCCGACGGCAGCGCCCGCGCCATCCTGCTCGGCGATCTCAACGTGGCGCCGCTCGAGCACGACGTGTGGAGCCACAAACAGCTCATCCGCGTGGTGTCGCATACGCCAATCGAGTGCGAGAAGCTCAACGCGGTGCTCGCCGCCGGCGGCTGGATCGACGCTATGCGGCATTTCGTGCCGGTGCCGGCCAAGCTGTTCACGTGGTGGAGCTACCGCGCGCCCGACTGGAAGGCGGCCGACAAGGGCCGCCGCCTCGACCACATCTGGGTCGCGCCGACGCTCGCCGACCGCATGTCGGGCATCACCGTGAGCAAGGAGGCGCGCGGCTGGGCGCGCCCGTCGGATCACGTCCCGGTCACCGCGACCATCGAGGCCTGAGCGCGCCGCCGCGGCGCTGCAGCTTGGCCATCGCCCCGCCTGCCCCCGCGACCGCGGTCATCAGCGCCACCATCGCATGCTTGGTCTCGATTGGCAGGCGGTTCCAGGCGAGCAGCATCCGCGGCGCCAGCTTGTCCATGCGGAACGCCGCCAGCGCGGCGTCGATGCCGCGCGCCGGCGCGCTTCGCTGCGATACGTTCTCGCTGCCGGGCGCGTCGTCGAACAGCCATTCGGGCGAGATCTCCAGCACGTCGCAAATCCTGATCAGGCGCGACGCGCCGATACGGTTGGTCCCGCGTTCGTACTTTTGCACCTGCTGGAATGTCACGCCGATCCGCGCGGCCAGTTCCGTCTGGCTCATGCCGAGTAGGTTGCGGCGAAACCGTATCCGCGTACCCACATAGACGTCGATGGGCTGCGGCGCCTTGCTTCCTGTCTTCCGCGCCATGCTGTCCTCATGCCTCCTGCCGCCCGCGCGGCGAGCCGGACTGCCGGTGCACGACGTTGCGACGCCATGCCGCTGGGTCGTCCGTGTTGATTCGATTATCGCAGGCAGCAGCCATCGCGGCGCATCGCCTGATGCGTGTATCGAAAAAAATATCAAACGATACGATATCAGACGATATTGCAATGTGTTTCCGCGAACGCGAGCCGCCCCGGCGCTTCATTCCAGTTCAGCCCGATCGCCGCGACGACGGGGGTCCATCGCGCCGCTCGTCATCGACGAAAACGGGCGCCACCACGCGGCGTCAGCGCCCCGCCACTGCACCGGCGGCAACGCGCGCCAGCACCTCACGTCGTCACATGGGAGGCGTGCTCAAGTGTGGTCCGCAGCTCACTCGACCGGCGCCAGATCCAGTCGCGGCGCGGCTGGCGCCTCGTCATGGCTCGCGGCGAAACAGTGCTCGACGTAATGCAGGAAGCGCGACGGCAGGTTGTCGCCCAGCGACTCCTTGCGGTACAGCATGATGAGCGAACTCGACGTCCAGCGCTCATCCATGTCGATGGGCTTCCACGCCACGTTGGGCATGTGCAGGCTGGCCAGCGTGCTCGGCAGGATGGCGATGCCGAACCCCGCCGCCACCAGGGCGAGGATCGTGAGGCCGTTGTCGGCCACCTGACCGATGCGCGGCGTCAAGCCGGCGCGCGCCCACACTTCGATGATATGGCCGTAGATCGCCGACCGCTTCTCCGGCGGGAACAGCACGAAGCGCTCCTCGACCAGGTCGCTCAAGGCAATGCGATCGGCATCCGCCTTGGGGTGATTGGCCGGCAGGACCAGCATCAGCCGGTCGTGCGCCACGGTCAGGTAGGACAGGCCGTCGAGGTGCTGCGACACGCGGCGCACCAGTGCGAGGTCGACGCGGCGCTGGCGCAGCGCCTGGATGCATCCGGTCGACACCGTCCAGGTCAGCTCGAGCGCCACGCCCGGACAATCCTGCCGGAAGGCCCTGGTGGCCTCATTGAAGGCCGGAACGAATGACGCCGAGATCACCACCGCGATGCGCAGCGTGCCGGCCTCGGCGCGCTCGGCCCTGCGTGCGGCGTCACGCACGCGATCGATCTGCGCCAGCGCGCCGCGCGCTTCCGGCAGCACCAGCCGCCCGGCCTCGGTCAATTCGACCAGCCGCCCATGCCGCCGAAACAGCTCGACGCCGAGATCCTTCTCCATCGCCTGGATGCGCTGCGTGAGCGGCGGCTGGCGCATGTTGAGGCGCTCGGCGGCGCGGCGGAAATGCAGCTCCTCCGCCACCGTGACGAAGCAGCGCAGCTGACGCAGGCTGATCTGATCGAGGTTCTTCATCCTCGTCCTCGGCCCGATAGTGGCTGAAACCCCAGGGGGTGTCCATCATTTTACAACCGCTGGGGGTAGGCGTCCCGGAAACGGACGCGGGTAGCGGGCCAAGACCGAGCTCCGCCATCATCGCGGCTGTACGGCCGCGGCTTCAGCCCTCGTCCGGGGCCTCGAACGCCGGCCGCACGCCGGCGATATCGTTCATCGCCTCGTTGGCGCGCAGTGCAATCGCATCGCGCAGGCGCCGCGCCGCGTCCGGATAGCCTTCCAGCATGCGCAGGAACAGCTTGCGCGGGATGCGCATGACGGCAGACGGCTCGGTCGCCAGCGCGGTGACCTGGTGCACCGTCTCGGTCAGCAGCGCCAGCTCGGCGAGCAGAACCCCGGGGCCGACCATGACCGGCTCGGCGTGCGGCGGCGAGTCGCGCGACTCGAGCAGGAACGAGCCTTCCTGCACCACGTAGCCGGCATCGGCGATGTCGCCTTCACGGAACAGGACGTCGCCGTCATGGACGTAGCGGTTCTCGGCGCCGATGGCCACGATGCGCAGGGCCTCGTGGCCGAGCAGCGAGAGCGTCCCCACGCGCTCGAGAAAGGCAATGTCGTCGTCGATGCTCATGCAGCCCGAGTCTAGAACATGACCCCGAAAAGCGGGTACCGGTTTTCGGAAAAGATCATGCTCAGAGCATAACTTACAGCCAGATGACGATGCGAAGAAAAGTCATCTCGCGATAGCGTAAGTCAAGGCCGGAATCCGGTCGACATGCCAACGCGCGGTGGTGTCGATGTTGGTCGCGTTCAATGCGGCGGACCAGTCTTTTGGCGGAAAATGCTCGATGGCCCGGCGTCAATCAAAGGTGCATCAGGGCACCAGCTTGTAGCCGCCGGCCTCGGTCACCAGGATCGCCGGGTTGGCGGCATCGCGCTCGACCTTCTGCCGCAGGCGGTAGATATGCGTCTCGAGCGTGTGGGTGGTGACGCCGGAATTGTAGCCCCACACTTCCTGCAAAAGAATCTCGCGCGAGACCGGGCGCTGCCCGGCGCGATAGAGGTAGCGCAGGATCGCGGTTTCCTTCTCGGTCAGGCGCACCTTGTTCCCCTTGGGATTGACCAGGAGCTTCGAGCTCGGCCGGAACGTGTAGGGGCCGATGGTGAACACGGCGTCCTCGCTCGCCTCGTGCTGGCGCAGCTGCGCCCGGATACGCGCGAGCAGGACGGCGAAGCGGAACGGCTTGGCGATGTAGTCGTTGGCGCCCGATTCGAGGCCGAGGATCGTGTCGGAATCGGTGTCGTGACCAGTGAGCATGATGATCGGCGCCTTGAACCCGTTCTTGCGCAGGATGCGCACGGCCTCGCGGCCGTCGAGATCCGGCAGGCCGACATCCATGATGACGAGATCGACGTGGCCGTTCCTGGCCTGCTGCACGCCCTTGGCGGCGGTGTCGACCGCCTCGGCGTCGAACTCCTCATGCAGTGCGAGCTGCTCGACCAGCGTTCCGGACAGCTCGACGTCGTCATCGACGATGAGGATCTTGCGGACGTTACTCATGGCCAGAACCGTGGTAGGCGAACCGGCATGATGCGAAGTAGAGCATTCGGGGAAAAAAGAGCAAGCGGCAGGCCCCGGGTCTCGCCGCCACCGGGCGCGCCGCATCAGGTAGGGATTCGCTCGGGCGGCGGTACTCGTCGCATTTTTCAACAAAATCCGCCAGCCGGCGCGGATCACATCGCCGCCAGATCGCCGTGATGGTTAAGGCGGACAACCCGTATGACGGCGTTAAACGCCGGACGTTCAAGCGGCTGCGCGTGCGCCCTGCGGCCGGTGACCGCCGGCGCGGCTGGCTGATGGCCGGGCCGCTGGCGCTGCCGGTTGCGCTCGGGCGCGCGGGCATCAAGGCCAACAAGCGCGAGGGCGACGGCGCCACCCCACTGGGGCGCTTTCGCCTGCGCCGGCTGTGGTGGCGCGCCGATCGCGCCGCGCGGCCGCGCACGCTGCTGCCGGCGCAGCGAATCACCCCGTCCGACGCCTGGTGCGAAAACCCGCAGGACCGCCGCTACAACCAACCGGTGCGGCTGGCCCCCGGCGCCCCCGGCGATCATCTCTGGCGCAAGGACCGCCTCTACGACCTCGTCATCGAGCTCGACTACAACACCCGGCCGCGCATTGCCGGCCGTGGCAGCGCCGTGTTCGTGCACCTGGCGCGGCCCGGCATGGCTCCCACCGCCGGCTGCGTTGCGCTCACGCCGGATGCGCTGCGCCGGCTGGTGGAGACACTGGGGCCAAGAACGGAAATAGAGATTCAGTTTTAACCCAACGCTCAGCCGCGCCCGAGGCGGGCGCCAAAAATCGCCGTCCCCACGCGCACATGTGTGGCGCCGAAGCGGATCGCCACGGCGAAGTCGGCGCTCATGCCCATGGACAGGCGGGTCAGGCCGTTGCGCGCCGCGATCTTGGCCAGCAGGGCGAAGTGCGGCGCTGGCGCTTCCTCGAATGGCGGGATGCACATGAGGCCGCCGATCTCCAGGCCATAGGTCTCGCGACAGGCCTTCACGAACGCATCGGTATCCTCCGGCAAAACGCCGGACTTCTGCGGCTCGGCGCCGGTATTGACCTCCACGAACAGCAGCGGTTGCCACCCCTGGCGTTCGATCTCCTTGGCCAGCGCGGCGCACAGGCTGGCGCGGTCCACCGCGTGGAGGGCGTTGAACAGCGCCACTGCGTCCCTGGCCTTGTTGGACTGCAGCGACCCCACCAGGTGCAGTTCGAGACCCGGGTGGCGCGCCTGCAGCGGCGGCCATTTCGCCTTCGCCTCCTGCACCCGGTTCTCGCCGAACACGCGTTGGCCGGCGGCGATCACCGGCTCGACCGCATCGGCCACAAAAGTCTTCGACACCGCCACCAGGGTCACGCCGGCCGGATCGCGCCCGGCCTCGCGGCAGGCCGCGTCGATCTCCTGCTGCACCGCGGCAAGGCGCTCTGCCGGCGTCGTGGCATCCCGGACAGGTGAGGTCATGGCACTGGCTTCTCTGAGGAATCGGGCAATCCTGGCAATTTTACCGATCCTTCCGACGGCATTTTAAGCGGATTCGGCTACCCGGGCAGGGCCAGGATTTTCGCATGCCGACCGACGACAGCGCAGCGCTTCCGCCGTGGCCCAGCCTGAGCATCCGCGCACGCCTCATGGTACTCGCCATGGTGGCGCTGGCGCCGCTCATGTTCGACCGCATCCGCGCCATCGAGGCGGACCGCGCCGAGCGCATCAGCGCCGCCAACCAGCAGGCGCTGGCGCTGGTGCGCCAGGGCATCGAGGCGCAGCGCGAAGCCGTGATCTCGGCCCGCGCCTTCCTGCAGGTCGCCGCCCGCGCCCATGCCACCCTGGCGACCACGGCCGACGCCTGCAACCGCTTCCTCATCGACATTGCCAGCCATGTGGCGTGGCGGACGTTCTCGGTGGCCGACGCCGACGGGCGCATCGTCTGCTCCAGCCGACCGGAGGCGATCGGCCTCGACATTTCCGACCGCCTCTATGTCCGTCAGGCGCTCCGCACCGGACAGTTCGTCCTCAGCGACTACGCGCTCGGGCGCATCGACGCCGCACCCGTGGCGATCGCAGTGTATCCTCGCCGCAGCGGTGAGCGCATCGACGCCGTCCTGGTCGGCGGCTTGGACCTGAGCTGGCTCACCCGTCTCACCATTGCCACCGCCGAGCAGCCCGGCTCCGCCGTGCTGATGGTGGACGGCGCCGGCACCGTGCTCATGCACCAGCCCGATCCAGGACAATGGAGCGGCCGCGCATTCAAGGACCATCCGCTTGTGCAGGCCATGCTGGCGGCACAGGACGGCGTCGTCAGCCGCAACGGGCTCGACGGCGTGCGCCGCGTGTTCGGCTTCGTGCAACTCCCCGGCACCGAGACGCGGCTGGCGGTGGGCCTCGACGAGAGCCAGATCCTGCAGGGCGTCGACCGTGCCATGCGCTATGCCTACCTGCAGCTCGCGGCAATTGGCGCGCTGCTGCTGCTCGCCATCTGGATCGGCGGAAATCGCCTGATCGTGCGGCCGCTCCGTCTGCTCACCCGCCTGGCCGAGCGTTTTGGCCGCGGCGACTACGAGATGCGCGCGGGCGAGCGCCCGTGGGCGGCCGAGTTCATGCCGCTGGTCGCGGCGCTCGACGAGATGTCGGCCAACATCGTGGCGCGGCGCGAGGAAGCGCGCCGGATGACCGAGCGCCTCAATGAGCTCGCCACTAAGGACGAGCTGTCCGGCCTCGCCAACCGGCGCGCCTTCGACGCCGGGCTGGCGCGTGAATGGAAGCGCGCCGAGATGCGCGGCGAGGCCCTGGCGCTGATCATGGTCGACGCCGATCACTTCAAGGCGTTCAACGACCATTACGGCCATGTCGGTGGCGACACCTGCCTGCGCGCGCTGGGCGAGATTCTCGGGCGCGCCGTGCGCACCGACCTCGATCTCGCGGCGCGCTACGGCGGCGAGGAATTCGCCATCCTGCTGCCCGGCATGGAGGCCGACGACGC
>Ga0126380_10000653_pt1 | contig 11978 bp, 12 predicted proteins | sample PanSoiMetPlot_26_FD_92544 | JGI IMG/M metagenome (GOLD analysis project Ga0126380, IMG submission 92544) | Tropical forest soil microbial communities from Panama - MetaG Plot_26 | ecosystem: Environmental > Terrestrial > Soil > Tropical forest > Bulk soil | place: Panama | collected 2016-02-17
CTCACCGAAGCGACCCTCTACACCACCGACAAGGCCAAACAGTCGTTGCCGGAGAATATCAGCGCACGCCTGATCCACACGTCGCCCGACACCAATGTCGTGAACATCCAGCGCTGGGCGATCGAGGACCTCAACGTGACACCGTACCCGGAAACGCGGGTCTACAAGAGGATCGCCCGAGCGGTGTGCGACATGACCCCCTATCCCGCACAGGTCGTGCTGCTCGTCCACGAGCAGCGCATGTTCTGGAGCCGGCCGGAGACGGGTTACCGCTGCTCGGACCTGTGACGCGCATCCCGCGCCAAGCACGGCGCACGCCGCAATGGCGTGCGCACCTCACTCGGCGGCAATCTTGAGCCCGGCGAGGTGATCCGCGCCGCCGCCCTTGGGCCGGCGCAGCGAGAATTTCGTTTCCGGCGTGGCGACGAAATAGTCGTGATAGCCGGCGCGCGCGATCGGCTGCATGGCGGCGGTGTCGAGCAGGCCGCCGGTGATGAAGCGGTCGTCGATATGGATGCCGACCACCTGGCCGAACACGATGTGACGCTGGGTCGGACGGCCGTCGGCATCGTCCAGCCGCACCGTCTGCAGCCACTTGCATTCCATGGCGCACGGCGACGCCCTTACACGCGGCGGCTTGACCAATACCGACGGCGCGGCTTCGAGCCCCGCCTCCTTCATCTCATCGACGCCGCGCGGGTACGGCCCCGACGTCGTGTTCATCTGCTGCCGCAACTCGAACGTCGCGAGATTGCACACGAACTCCCGGGTCTCCTCGACGAAGACGACGGAGTCCTTCCGCCCTTCGGAGGCGAACATCACCATGGGCGGGTCGCTCGACACGCCGTTGAAGTAGGAATAGGGCGCGAGATTGATCTCGCCTCGCGCACTCATCGAGGTGATCCAGCCGATCGGGCGCGGCGCCACGATCGCCTTGAACGGATCATGCGGCAGGCCGTGATTTCGCTTGCTCGGTTCGTAGAACATGCGCTTCCCCGTCAGCAGGAGCGCGGATATTCCACCATCCCGACGCCCGCTCGCAAGGGTCAGGGGTGCGGATGGAGGGCCGCCTCGCACCCGGCGGCGGGAGCAGTCAGGCGCCGGGCGCGCCCGCGGCGTCGTTGCGGGCCGCTCAGAACGGCCCGCAGTCATCAAGCGGCGGCGCAGCGGTACCGACCGTCGTGTTGAGCGACGGTGCGTTCTCGAAATCGAAAAGGGCTTCGAGCGTGCTGGCGAACTGATCGCGCCGCGCAAGGTGCGGCCGGCGATCGGGATCGCCACCGAACGGCGTCAGGAAGCGCTTCTCGATCAGGGCAAGCACCGAGGTATGGTCGCTGACCTCATGCGAGACGTGGTGCGGCTTCGCGAACGGCGACACGGCGATCAACGGAACGCGAAAGCCGAGCTGATCGAAACTGGCGCAATCCTTGGGGAATGGCCCGGTCGGGTTGGCGGCGAACGCAGGGCAGAGTGCCGCCGCTGTGGCGACGCTGTTTCCGGCCGGGTTCACTTGATTCGTGGAGCATTGCGCGCCGCCACCCGGGCGGGCGCTGGCCGGCAGCATGGAGGCGTCGGCGCATTGCCCCGGCTCGATCCCGTCCGGCGTTCGCGTGCCGCCCTGCGGCGCGCGCGGCGGCCTGACATGATCATAGAAGCCGCCATGCTCGTCGTAGGTGATGAAAATGATGGAGTCCTTCCAGTAGGGCCCGTTGCGCACAGCATTGACCAATTGCGAGACGAAGGCCTGGCCGCGTTGAATATCGGCCGACGGATGCTCGTCGTTCTGCAGGCGCCTGGCGAAGAAGCCAAAGTTGGGATCGACGAAGGAGACGGAGGGAAGCGCCGGAACTCCCGGCGCGCCGGATACCTGGGCGAGGAACAACGAATAGGGCAGGAAATGCGGATCGGCGCCGTTGAGGGTGAACAGTCGGAAGCTGCCGCCCGACGGCACGTCCTGGAAATAGTTGGCCCAGGTGACGGCGTGCGCCTCGAGCAGGTCGAAGATCGTGCCGGTGAGCGGCTTGTAGCCGCCGAGCGGCGGGATCTCGTCATTCGTGGTGACATGGCCGAACGAGGTGGCGGCGTAGGAATAGGAGCGGTTGGGAAAGGTCGGACCGAGCACTGACGAGAAATGGCGGTCGCTGATGGCGAATTTTTGCGCCAGGTCGTAGTAGAACGGCAGCTCCGCCTGCGTGTAGTAGCCCATCGTTTCGTCGCGGCTTTCGCTGCCGTCGGCGGGCTCGTTCTGGCGCACGAAGCCATCGCCGAGGAACTGCTTCAGCGATGCGTTGGGCCGGGCGAAATTGGCCTCGCGGTGGGTGCCGAACCAGCCGTGATCGAGGTCCGGATTGACGCAACGATTGGTGTTGTGAAAGGCGAAGACCTGGGTGCCGTCACTGGCGATATTCGCGTTCGAGCAGCTGAGCGTGCCGTTTTGCGCCACGCCGCAGGCCAGGCCGTCGACGCAGCGGTGATCGTCCGGGTGACAGCCGGTCGCGGCATCGCGGTCGTCGCCGTCCCGCCCGCTGTCCCTGTCGCCATGATCGCCGTCGCCGTCGCGACCGCCGCGGACCGGGTGATAGACGCCGCCAGGGACATAGGCCAGCACCCCGAAATAATTATCGAAGGAATGATTTTCCTGCATCACCACGATGATGTGCTTGACGTTCTGCAACGCCCGTTCGTTGCGGTCGTCGTCGGCCAAAGCCGAATATGTTGCGGGCAGCAAGAACAGCGCGACAGCAGCAGCCAAAGCTGCGCGACAGGACATCAGCTCCATGATCGCCCCCCCCGATTCCGTGATTAATCGCGTGGACGCTGCACGCGCCCGCGAAGTCTGGCCGCCTTACGTGATGATCAAGCGACGAATCGATGACGGCTTGGCGGCTCCCACAGGCCAGCGGAAGCGTGCGCGGAAGAATTACAGTGAGCGACCGCGCGAACAATGCTCCGCGCGATCACGGATTCCCTGGTATCCGCAGGTGTCACAAAAATGCTAACGACCACGAACAGAACGGTGCGCGTACATCCGGCGTCACCAAGTTCAGCTCGCGGTCGTCACAACGACGGAGCCCTTGCGGGCGAGCCATCGCTACTTTGATAATGTGGGAAGTCTAACAGGGTTCCGCAACACTTTGATGACAAAGGAAATCGGACGCATTTACGTCGGCGTCGGCGGGTGGACGTTCGAGCCCTGGCGTGGCGTGTTCTACCCCAAGGGCCTGCCGCACGCCAAGGAGCTGGCCTATGCGGCCACCCACCTGACCTCGATCGAAATCAACGGGACGTTCTACCGCACGCAATCGCCGGCGACGTTCCGCAAATGGGCCAGCGAGGTGCCGGACGGATTTGTGTTCTCGGTCAAGGGGCCGCGCTTCGTCGTCCAGCGCAGCGCGCTCGCCGAGGCGGGCGAATCGATCGACCGCTTCCTCGCCTCCGGCGTGCTCGAGCTCGGCGACCGCCTCGGCCCGATCCTGTGGCAGTTCGCACCGACGAAGAAATTCAACCCGGACGACTTTGCCGCGTTTCTCGCGCGTCTGCCGCAAACGCTCGACGGCCGAAAAATCCGCCACGTGGTGGAGGTGCGGCATGCGAGCTTCAAGACGCCCGAGTTCATCGCGCTGCTGAAAAAATTTTCCATTCCGGTCGTGTTCTCGGAGCACGCGACGTATCCGGCCATCGCCGACGTCACCGGCGACTTCATCTACGCGCGCCTGCAGAAGGGCGAGGATTCCATGGACACCGGCTATCCGCCCAAGGCACTCGACGCCTGGGCCGGCAGCGTACGCGCCTGGTCCGCAGGCGGCGAGCCCGATCTTCCCCGCATCGACGCCAGCAGCCCGCCGCCCGCGCAGCCGCGTGACGTGTTCGTCTATTTCATCCACGAGGGCAAGGTGCGGGCGCCGGCCGCGGCCATGGCCCTGATCGAGCGGCTCAAGAGCTGAGCCAACGCAGCTTGTTGCGGCACCGTCGTCACGATCCAGATTGGCATCAGCCGTATTTGTACTTCGGCTGCCAGGCTCCGGGACCTTCCGGCATGAGATCGAAAAAGTGCCACACGTTGCAGAAATCGTCCCCGGGCGAGAACGGCGCGTCGGAGACGCGCAGGATGCGCCCGTTCTCGCGCCGGAACACCGAAACGCCGGGCATCCATCCGCCCTCGCCGCGGTAGCCCATGTCTTCGGCAAACGTGGTCCCGGCGTGCGACACCATGGGGAATTTCCAGTTGCGGCTGGCCGCGAACTGGCGCTGCTGCTCCGGCGTGTCGGGCGAGGAGACGATGAAGGCGGCGCGGTTGCTCAAGTGGTCGTAGGCGCCGTTGAAGCCGTCCGCCCACAGCGTGCAATACGGACAGCTCCGGCCCATGTTGTGGATCACGAACAGATCGGATTTTTTCCCGAACAGGTCCGAGAGCCGCACCGTCCCGCCCTCGGCACGCGCGAACGCGTAGTCCTTCACCTCTTCCGGCTCGACTGCCGCCTGGGCGGCGCGCATCTTGCCGCGCAGCTCGGCGATCTGCGCACGATATCCGGCGAGCTCGTGCGCGGTTTGCTTGTAGTTCATTGCCTTACTCCTGACGCTGCTTGCCGCCGTCACTCATAGCTGTCGCGATAGCGCACCCACGCCATCTTGTGGTCGCCGCTCTCGTCGCGCCCCTTGGGCACCAGGTCGAGGTAGTGATAGGCGGCGTTCATCATGTCGAGGCCGCGCGCGTAGCACGAGTAGGTGTGGAAGATATCCCCTGCGGCATCCCGGTAGAACACGCTGATGCCCGGGAGCTCGGCCATCGCCGACGTCTTCGGGGCGTAGTTGTACGTCGCCCCTGCCCGGCTCTCCGGGGTAAACGACACGTGATAGTCGAAGTTGAAGTCGTTGCGCGCCGAGGACACCCACTTGAAGGTCCATCCCATCCGCTTCCTGAAAGCCTCGAGCTTCGCCAGCGGCGCCCGCGACACGGCGATCATCGTCACGTCGCGCTGTTTCAGGTGGACGACGTTGCGCTCGAAATTGTCGGCCCAGAACGAGCAGCTCTTGCAGCCGGCGTCCCAGTCGGGCGCGAACATGAAGTGGTAGATGACGAGCTGCGAGCTGCCGGCGAACAGGTCGGCGAGCGTCTCCTCGCCGTCCGGCCCGTCGAAGACGTAGCGCCCGGTCACGCGCACCCACGGCAGATCGCGCCGCTCCTGGCTGAGCCGATCGCGCAGCCGGGTGAATTCCTTTTCCTTGGCAAGGAGCTCTTGCCGCGCCTCGACCCATTGCTCCGGCGAAACCACCTTGTGCTGTTGCATGTCACGCCTCCTGATCACTCGACTGATTTTCGCTTGCGGCGCCGCCGTGTGCGTTGCCCGGCGGAACGTCGCGCCGTAGCCCGACGCCGCTCGTCGATGTCGGTCAAAGCGGCGGCGAGGACATCGAACTGGGTCTGCCAATACGTGCTGTAGCGGTTGAGCCAGACCGCGGCCGCGAAGATCGGGCCGGCGTCCAGCCGGCACCGGCTGATTCGCCCGGTGCGCTCCTGCGTCACCAGCCCGGCGCGCACCAGCACCTGGATGTGTTTCGACACCGCCTGCAGCGAGATGTCGAACTGCCGCGCAATTTCCGAGACCAGGAGTTCCCGGCCCTCCAGGTGCATCAGGATCGAGCGGCGCACCGGATCGGCCAGCGCGGCGAACACCTCGTCGAGCGTGTCGGCATCGACCGCCGCATCGGCGGCGGCGACCAGGCGCAGGCGGGCGGTGGGCATGGGCTGCATCCATCAACCGGATGGTTGATAATCAACCGATCGGTTGATTAAGTCAAGCCCGGCCGGAGCGCGTCAGCCGCCCAGCCGGCTGGCGCCGGAGCACACGTCACGGATTCAGGACATTCGGCCGGGCGCGCGCCGCAAGTCGGCCGGCGGCGCTCACGCGAGCTGGAAGCGCTCGAAGCGGTGCAGCTCCTCCTCGATCCGCCGCTTGTGCGCACGTGGACGGCCGCGGCCGACCCAGGTCCATTGCTGCACCAGCATCCTTTGCTGCGCGCGATCGGTTTTCAGGTCGATGGCGGCCACGATCTCGTCGCCCACCAGCACCGGCAGCGCGAAATAGCCGAACACGCGCTTCTCCTTGGGCAGGTAGGCCTCGAACCGGTGCTCGTAGCCGAAGAAGAGCAGGAGGCGCTTGCGCTGGATGATCAACGGATCGAACGGCGACAGGATGTGCACCGGCTCCTCCGGCTCGGCCGGACTGTCGAGCGCTTCCGGCGCCGCCCAGTGCTCCGCCCTGGCTCCCGCGAGCGCGAGCGGGACCAAGGCGCCGCGGCGCGCCTTGGCGTCGATCAGGCGCCGCATCGCCGGTTTGCGCGCGGCGTCCTGAAAGCACGCGGAATCGAGACTGATCACGCCTTGTGCGCGCAGCGCCCGATCGAGCAGGTATGCGACGGTCTGCGTCTCGGAGGCGGGCCGCGGCCGCGCGTTCCAGCCGAAATGCCGCTCCATCAGCTCATAGGTTTTCAGCATGCCGGCGCGCGCGCTGACGGTCAGCACGCCGGTGTAGAACGCGAGCTGCAGCGCCCGCTTCGACGGTTTGCGGCTCGCCCAGGGATGATCCTTCTCGCGCAGCACGTCGTCGTCGATGTCGCGGATGGTCAGCGGCCCGCCCGTGCGGATGAGCCTGAGCACCTTGCGCAGGTCTTCTGGACTCACCGAGCCGAACCACCAGCGCGGCTTCTGGCGGTAGCGCTGCATGGCGCCGAGGAAGAACCGCAGATCCCGCGTCGGCACGTAGGAGAGGGCGTGCGTCCAGTATTCGAACACCGTCTTGTCGATGCTCTGGACGCGCCGCAGGTCGTCGCGGCGATAGGCAGGGATGCGGGTATAGAGAATGTGATGATGACAGCGCTCGATCACGTTGATCGTGTCGATCTGCACGTAGCCGAGATGCTCGACCGCCGCCTGCGTGGCCGCGGCGCCCGCGCCGAACGGGGCCGAGCGGTCGAGCTGCTGGGCGCGCAGCCACATCCGGCGCGCCTGCGATTGCGTGATGGCGTGAGGCTGCCTGGGGCGGGACATCGCGCGGCAGCGTAACGGACGCGGCCGCCGGGCGCGATGCCCTACTCCGCCGGCTGCGCCGCCGGCCGGCCCTCGGCGCTGGAGACCAGGAGCGTGATCGCCGCCACGCCGACGAAGGTGATCACCGTCAGCGCGCCGGTGGCGATGAGCACGAGATCGAAGCCGCCCGAACGGTGCAGCAGCGCGATTGCCGACACGGCGGCTCCCGATGCGACGAAGGTCAGGAAATAGCGCACCGCGTAAGCGCGGCCGCGCCAGGCATCGGCGGTATAGCGCGCCAGCACCAGGTCGCCGACCGTCACCTGGGCATAGATGGCCGCCATGCTCAGCGCCAGCGCCAGCAGCAGCGGCACGCCCGTGGCATGCGCCGACCAGAAGATGCCCGCGAGCTGCAGGCCGACCACGACGCCGAACAGGTGGATGGGGGAAAAGCGCTCCACCAGCCGGCCGATGACGATCTGCGCCAGCGCGCCGCACAGGAACACGGCCGTCGTCAGACCGCCGACGACGAGCAGGGACATCCCCATCGCGATGCGCTCGTCGACGATTTTTGGCAGCGCGATGGAGATGGTGTTGAAGGTCAGCCCGCTGGTGGTCGCGATCACGATATAGATGCCGAAGAACAGCACGGCCGCCCTGGGCGAGAGCACGACGTCCGCCAGGGTATCGCGCTTGCCGATGCGGTGGCGGTCGTCCGGTATCATCGCCAGGTAGGCGATGCCGGTGGCGACGCAGAGCAACGCGGGCAGCATGAAGGCGCCGCGCCAGCCGAGCCAGGAGGCGAGCGCCGCCGTGATGCCGGCGGCAAGCGCCGCGCCGAGATTGCCGCACACGCCGTTGAACGCCAGCGTGCGCCCACGCGTCTGCGCCGCCTCGATCAACATGGCCATGCCGACCGGGTGGTAGATCGCGGCGAACATGCCGAGGGCGAACAGGGCGGTGGCGAGCGCGATCAGGTTGGGGGCGAGCGCGGCGGCGGCGAGCGAGAGCCCGCAACCGATATAGAACGCCGCCATCATGTTGCGCCGGCTCCAGCGGTCGGCGAGCCATCCGGCCGGCAGCGAGAACACCCCGAAGGCCACGAACGACGCGGTGCCGAGCGCGATCAGCTCCGAATAGGGCCGCCCGTACACGACTTCCAGCCCGATCACCACGGTGGGAAAGATCAGGATGACGAAGTGGTCGAGCGCATGCGCCCAGTTGAGAAAACCGATGGCGCGGCGGCGCGCCTGATCGGCGGAATCTTGGATCGTCAATGGATTCGAGCCTCGTTGCGGGCCCGTTATAGCGCAGGCGCCAGCTGGAATCCCGCATGGCTGATCTGCACTTGCCTAAAATCTGCTCGATTCGTCCCGCCAATCCCTGGCTTGCCGGTTCGGCGGCGGCCGCGAGTTGGGCTGCCGGGAGGGACGGTCGCGGCAAGCGGCCGGCGTCGGTTTTGCGTGGCAACATTGGAAGCAACTGCGGCGCCCTGTTCGCGCTCGCTCCGACGTTGAAGAGAGACTGCAAAAATCACAACCAAGGGGCGCATGCGGAAGTCGACGGAGTGTCGTATTTCAGACAGTCTCGGCGCGTGTGCCGGGCTACGATCCGGGCTACGATAAAGGGCTGCCAGAAACGAGGGGACGGGTCAGCGACATGGGAATTGCCCAGCCGGAGATCATGGTTGCCAGCGTGGAAGAGCTGTTCACCGATGCGATCGGGCAGCGCTGGAGCCCGGCGACCATCCTAGTGACGTGGCCGGGCGCCGATGGTCTGCCGACGCCGTCGGTGGAAGTGAAGGTGATCGCGCTCGCCCGCGCCGAGATGACCCTGGATGAGCTCAACGCCCTGCACCTGCAGGCCGCGCACGATGTCCTCAATGCCGCCCTGCTCGGCATCGAGCAGATGCGCGAAACGTCGCGCCCGGAGCCGACGCTCTGGCCGCCGCGCCCGGCGACAGGCGGTCAGCAGCCCTGACGCAACCGTGTGCAGCCTCCCGCACCTCACCCGCGCCCGCGCGTGTCATCGGGTGGCGAGGCTTTGTTGCCGCCGATGCGCAGCCGGTAATAGGCAGGCGGATCGCTGGCCGGGAACGATTCGTCCGAGGCCTCGTCGACCACGTCCCACTGGTCGGGCGGGTCGCGCATGAACTCCGGGCCGGCGGACCGCGACCGACCCTCGTCGTCGTCCTGATCTCGCAGGGCTGCCCCCCGCCGCTTGGCCGATGATTCATCCATTGCGATCTCCTCCCGTTCGGCAGCAGCAAACGTGTTGTCGCGCCGCGGACATCGGATCGGTGCACGCTGCCGGCCCGATATCAGGGCGCCGGCCCGCTGCGGCAACGCCACCGCGACGGTGGCATTCCGCCAGATCCAGGTAGGCATTGTGAGGCTGCCGCGCAATGCGCACACGCCGCGGCCCGACCGGAGGGCAAGACTCAGATTTTCCCGACGCCGCTCGAGGACGGGCCGCTGGAGTTCGGCGAGAAGCACCTGGCGGCGCATGGCTGGGACGCCGGCAAGCACCTGCGGTAAGCCGCCTCAATCCAGCGTGCGGCGGAATCGCGTCACCGCGATCAGCATGGCGAGCAGCATGAGCCCGGCCAGGGCCAAGGCGTCGTAGTGCAGATCCGCCAATGTCGAACCCTTGAGCATGATGGCGCGCACGATGCGTAGGTAGTGCGTGAGCGGCAGGAACTCGCCGATCCATTGCGCCCATACCGGCATGCCGGCGAACGGAAACAGGAAACCGGACAGCAGGATGTTGGGCAGGAAGAACATCATCGTCATCTGCATGGCCTGGAGCTGGTTCTGCGCCACCGTCGAGAACGTGTAGCCGACCGCCAGATTGGTGGCGATGAACAGGGTGCTCAACGCCGCCAGCAGCGACAGGCTGCCGATCACCGGCACGCCGAACAACCCCATGCCGACGCCGATGATGAGGCTCGCCTGCACGAAGCCGACGATGATGTAGGGCACGATCTTGCCGATCATGATCTCGATCGGGGTGATCGGCATCGAGAGCAGGCTCTCCATGGTGCCCCGCTCGATCTCGCGCGTCACCGACAGCGCCGTGAAAATCAACATCGTCATGGTCAGGATGGTGCCGACCAGGCCGGGCACGATGTTGAGCTGGGTCGCCGCCGCCGGGTTGTAGCGGGCATGGGTGCGCACCTCGAACAACGGCACGGCGCTGTCGGGCAACCCGCGATCATGCACCAGCGCCGTCTGGACGAGTTGGCCCAGGGCGCCAAGCGCGGAACCCGACGCCACCGGGTCGGTCGCGTCGGCCGCCACCAGAATGGCGGGCCTGTCGCCTCGCCGCAGCGCCCGTTCGAAACCGCGCGGAATCTCCACGGCGAACAGCACCTCGCCGGCGGCGAGCACGCGGTCGAACTCGGCCTCGTCGTGGACCAGACGCGTCACCTTGAAATACCTGGTGTTCTCGAAGGCCTTCAGAATCGAGCGGCCGACGTCGCTTGATTCCTGCAGCAGCACGGCGGTCGGCAGGTCCCGCGGGGTGCTGTTGATGGCATAGCCGAACAGCAGAAGCTGCATCAGCGGCACCATCACGATCATGGCAAACGAAACGCGATCGCGCCGGAGCTGGATGAATTCCTTGATCAGCATGGCGCCACTGCGGCGCAGGAACCCGCCGCGCGGCTCGCGCCGGTCGTCACGGGAAATCTGGGCCGTCGCGCTCATTCAATAATTATCCCGCGCCTTGCTCATGAGGTCGATGAACACGTCCTCGAGCGACGGCTCGGCGGGCTCCCACTTGAGGTGCGGATCGTCGCGATAGGGCGCGATCGCGGCTTCGAGGGCGGCGCCGTCGCGCGCGGAGACGTGCAGGCTGTTGCCGAATGGCGCCACCATCACGTCCGGGCGACGCTCCAGTTCGGCCGTAATGCGCGGCAACCCCTCCCCGCTCACCGTGTAGGTGACGAGCCCGGCATCCGCGATCACCTGGTCGACAGTGCCGTGTGTCAGCAGCTCGCCGTAGGCGATATAGGCGATCTCGTGACAGCGTTCGGCTTCGTCCATGTAATGGGTGGAGACCAGCACGGTGAGGCCTTCCGCCGCCAGCGTGTGGATCTCGCTCCAGAACTCGCGCCGCGCCTTGGGATCGACACCTGCCGTAGGCTCGTCGAGCAGCAGAAGCTGTGGGTTGGGCAGCGTGCAGGCGCCGAGCGCGAGCCGCTGCTTCCAGCCGCCCGACAGCGACCCGGCCAGTTGTTCCTCACGCCCCTGCAGGCCGAGGCGCGCAATCATGTCGCGCGCCGCGCCGGTCGCGTTCGGCACGGCATAAAGCCGCGCGACGAACTCGAGGTTCTCGCGCACCGACAGATCCTGATAGAGACTGAAGCGCTGGGTCATGTAGCCGACGTGCCGCTTGATCTTGTCGGTCTCGCGGCGGATGTCGTAGCCGAGGCAGGTGCCCTCCCCCTCGTCGGGCGTCAGCAGGCCGCACAGCATGCGGATGGTGGTGGTCTTGCCGCTGCCGTTCGGCCCGAGGAACCCGTAGATCGTGCCGCGCTTCACCTGCATCGACAGGTCGCGAACCACCGGGCGGCCATCGAACTTCTTGGTCAGGCCGTGGACATCGATGACGATGTCGGTTCGGGCTTGCGTTTCCGCAACGCTCACTTGGGCTTCTCCGCGAAACGCACGTCGACCGGTTGCCCGACGCGGAGGTCGCCGGGAGTGCCGGTGCGCGCCTCGATCAGATAGACAAGCTTGGAACGCTCTTCGAGGCTGTAGATGACCGGCGGCGTGAACTCCGAGCTGCGCGAGATGAAGGTCACCTTCGCGGAAACAGCTTCCTTGCAGCCATCGCAATGGATCGTGACATCGTCGCCGAGCGCGATGCCAGCCAGCGCCGTCTCCGGGACGAAGAAGCGGACCTTGATGTTGCCGGGCGGCAGCAGCGACACCACCGGACGGCCCGC
>Ga0126380_10000654_pt1 | contig 11973 bp, 11 predicted proteins | sample PanSoiMetPlot_26_FD_92544 | JGI IMG/M metagenome (GOLD analysis project Ga0126380, IMG submission 92544) | Tropical forest soil microbial communities from Panama - MetaG Plot_26 | ecosystem: Environmental > Terrestrial > Soil > Tropical forest > Bulk soil | place: Panama | collected 2016-02-17
GCACATGCTCACCACCAAGAACAGCCGTGCGGACATCGACGGGACCGGCCGGCGCGCCGCCGACATGGTGCTCGACTCGCTGGCGGCCGGCCTGGACCCGGATTACTCAGTGTTCTACCTGCAATCGGGTGTCCCGGAGGTCGCCGAGCTCAGCCTCCTGCTGTCCAGCCTGGTCACCGTGCCCAGGCTGCAGCGCATCCCGAGCCTGAAGGAGATGGTCCGGCACGCGGGCCAGCGGGAGATGCCGCTCGCGCTGCTCGGGTACCCGGTGCTGCAGGCCGCCGACATCCTGGCGGTCAAGGCCACGGCGGTGCCCGTCGGGGGGGACAACGCGGCGCATGTGGAGGTCGCCCGGGAGCTGGCCCGCCGGTTCAACCGCCGCTACCGGGCGGTGTTTCCGGTGCCGGCCCTGGTCCCGGCGGACGTCCCGGTACTGCCGGGCACCGACGGCCGGGCCAAGATGAGCAAGAGCGTGGGCAATGCCATCTACCTGTCCGACCCGCCGGGCGAGGTTGCCGCGAAGGTGCGGCGCATGTACACCGACCCGGCACGGACTAGTCCTTCCGTGCCCGGCACCGTCGAGGGCAACCCGGTGTTCGTCTTCCACGAGGCCTTCAACGACCGCCCGGCGGAGGTCGCGGACCTGAAGGAGCGCTACCGGGCCGGCAAGGTCGGCGACGCGGAAGTCAAGGAGAGGCTCACCGCCGCGCTGAACCGGTTCCTGGGGCCGATCAGGGAGCGCCGGGCCGCGCTGGCGGCCGACCACGGACTGGTGGAGGAGCTCATCGTCACCGGCACCGAGCGGACCCGCCACGAGGTCCGGCGCACCGTGGCGGAGGTGCGGGCGGCCATGGGCCTGACCACGGCGCTGGCCGGGTTCCGCGCCGCCGCCGAGTCCCGGGCCCGGTGAGCCGCCGCCCGGTCCCGGGCCCGGTGCACCGCCGCTGCCGCGCCGGTGACCGGCCGTGGCAGTCCCTATCCCCCGGCGCAAGCTGTCAGGGATTGGGTCTAGCGTCGATCACTGGCACGCTGCTGGACCCGAAGCGCACACCAGGGAGGACCAGTGACCGACGTCATCGTGTTCCATCACGCGCAGGGCCTCACCGATGGGGTCCGCCAGTTCGCAGACCAGCTCCGCGGCGCCGGTCACCGGGTGACCGTGCCCGACCTCTACGAGGGCAAGACCTTCGGCACCCTGGCGGACGGCATCGCCCATGCCGGGCAGATCGGATTCGATACGATCCTTGAGCGCGGCGGGGCCGCCGCCGAGCGGCTGCCGAACGAGATCGTCTACGCCGGGTTCTCGCTCGGGGTGCTGCCCGCGCAGATGCTGGCCCAGACCCGGCCCGGCGCGAAGGGCGCCCTGCTGTTTCACGCCTGCGTCCCGGTCGCCGAGTTCGGGGGCACCTGGCCGGAGGACACCCCGGTCCAGGTCCATGCGATGGACGCCGACCAGCTGTTCATCGCGGAAGGCGACCTGGACGCCGCCCGTGAGCTGGTCACGATGACCTATGCCGCGGAACTGTTCCTCTACCCGGGCGACAAGCACCTGTTCGCCGACCCCAGCCTGCCCGACTACGACGAGGCCGCCGCGGGCCTGCTCATGCAGCGCGTGCTCGCCTTCCTCGGCCGCACCGCGCGGTTCGACCCCGATCCCGCCGGCGGCGAGCGGGAGCTACTGGGCCAGTACCTGGACTTCCAGCGCCGGACGGTGCTCGCCAAGACCGAGGGGCTGAACCGGGAGCAGATGGCCCGACGGCACGCGCCCTCCACGCTCACCCTCGGGGGGCTGCTCTACCACCTCGCGCTGGTCGAGGAGACCTGGCTGGAGGTCCGGTTCCTCGGCCTCCCCGTCCGCGAGCCGTGGGCCGGCGTTGACTTCGGCGCCGACCCGGAGTGGGAGTTCCGGACCAGCGCCGAGCTGGAGCCGGAACAGTTGCGCCAGCGTTACCGGGAGGCCTGCGTGCGGAGCCGCGAGGCCGCGGTCCAGGCAGACGGCCTGGACCAGCTCTCGGTGCGGCCACTCAGCGATGGCCGGCGTTTCACCCTGCGCTGGGTCCTGCTGCACCTGCTGGAGGAGACCGCCCGTCACGCCGGGCACGCCGACCTGCTCCGTGAGGCCATCGACGGCACCGTCGGCGAATAGCAGGAAGGGATCATGGGCATGCAGGTCATTGAGGGGGCCGGCCGGTACACCCAGGCCACCGGCGGCGAGCCCAACCACTGGGCCGAGCACCTGGCCAGCGCGGATCTCAGCGTGGGCACGTACTCGATCCCGGCGGGCGGGCTGGACGACCAGGAGCCGCACCGCGAGGACGAGATCTACGTCGTGCAAGCGGGGGCGGCCACGCTGGTCACCGGTTCGGGCACCGCGCAGGTTCAGGCCGGCTCGGTGATCTTCGTGCCAGCGGGCGAGCAGCACCGGTTCACCGACGTCCGCGAGGACCTGGCGCTGCTGGTCATCTTCGCCCCGCCGTACGGGTCCCGGCCCGGTGCCGAGAACGCGGCGGCCGCGTCATCCGCATGAGCGGTGGCATCGCGCCGCGGGGCCATGGAGGATGAGTTGATGCGGTACATGCTGTTGCAGAGCTACGGGGGCACCCCGGCGGACTGCCCGCCGATCTCCGGGTGGGCGCCGGAGGACATCAGGGCGCACATCCAGTTCCAGCACGTGCTGAATGCCGAGCTGCTCGAGCGCGGCGAGCTGATCGACGCGCAGGGGCTGGCCGGGCCGGAGCAGGCGAAGTTCGTGACCTCGGACGGGATCAGCGCCCCGGTGATCACCGACGGCCCGTTCCCCGAGGCCAAGGAACTGCTTGCCGGGTACCGGATCGTGGACGTCGAGTCGGCCGAGCGGGCGATCGAGATCGCCGCCAGGATCTCCGCGGCGCCCGGCGCGAACGGGACGCCGATCCGCCAGGCCATCGAGGTGCGCGCGGTGCTGAGCGCCCCGGATCCCGAGATGTGACGGACTGGCCGGCCACCGCGGACCTGCTGCGCGACCTCGCGCCGCGGGCCCTCGGCGCGGTCGTCCGGCGCTACGGCCACTTCGCCGACGCGGAGGACGCCGTGCAGGAGGCGCTGCTCGCCGCCACCACCACCTGGCCCGCCGACGGGACGCCGGACAACCCGCTCGCCTGGCTCATCCGGGTGGCCTCGCGCAAGATGACCGACCAGTACCGGCAGGACGAGGCCCGGCGGCGGCGGGAAGACCTCGCCGCGTCGTGGTCCCTGATCCCGCACGAGCCGGTCCCGGCGCACGACGACACGCTGATCCTGATGCTGATGTGCTGCCACCCGTCGCTGTCGCCGGGGGCGGCCATCCCGCTCACGCTACGGGCGGTCGGCGGGCTGGCCACGCGGGAGATCGCCGCCGCGTTCCTAGTTCCCGAGGCGACCATGGCGCAGCGGATCAGCCGGGCCAAGGCGAAGCTCAAGACTGCGGACGAGCCGTTCGCACTGCCGCCACCGGGCCGGGGCGGCGAGCGGCTGCCGTCCGTGCTGCACGTGCTGTACCTGATCTTCAACGAGGGGTACGCCGCCAGCGACGGCCCGGACCTGGCGCGGACCGACCTGTCCGGCGAGGCCATCCGGCTGGCCCGGGACGTGCACGCGGCGCTGCCGGGAGACCCCGAGGCCACCGGCCTGCTCGCGCTGATGCTGCTCACCGACGCCCGGCGCCCCGCGCGCACCCGGCCCGGTGGCGAGCTTGTGCCGCTGGCCGAGCAGGACCGTGCCCGCTGGGACCGCCGGCTCATCACCGGCGGCCTGACGCTGCTCACCGGCGCGCTGCGCCAGGGCCAGCCGGGCGAGTACCAGCTGCAGGCGGCCATCGCGGCGCTGCACGACCAGGCGCCCAGCCACGCCCAGACCGACTGGGCGCAGATCCTGGCCCTCTACGACCGGCTAGAACGGCTGACCGGCAACCCGATGGTGGCGCTCAACCGGGCCGTCGCGATGGCCATGGTGCACGGCCCTGGCGCCGGGCTCGCCCTGCTGGACGGTCTCGGCGACCGGCTTGGCGACCACCACCGCCTGCACTCCGTGCGGGCTCATCTGCTGGAACAGGCCGGCGACACAAGCGGCGCCATCGCCGAGTTCGAGGCCGCTGCCGCGCGCACCACGAACCGCCGCGAACGGGACTACCTGGTGACGAAGGCCGCCCGGCTGGCGGCCGGTCCCGGTTAGCTGGCCAGCGCCGCTGATGACCCGCCCTGGACCCGGGGCAAGCCAGGCGAGCAAGAGTGAACCGCAGAGGCAGCGCACCTGCCGGCTCGCGCGCGGGCCGGAGCCTAACCTGCATGCCCGCCGGCGAGCCTGCGGCTACTTTCGGTGGTCATCTCACATACTGAGCGATATGGACCAGAGTCGGCCGGAGAGACCTGCTCAGGTCCGCGGTGCGCGCAGCCACCCCGCCAAGGTTTCGCAGGCCACATACTGGCGCCGGCGGATCGCCGTCTTTGGCGCGGCTGCCGGGCTGCTGACCGCCCTGAGCTGGGCGGTGAACGGGATGCTCACCGCTAGCTCGACAGCGGGTCAGACCAGTCCTCCGGGCGGCACGGGAGCAGCAGGCTCCCCCACGGCGCACGTTAGCGAGAGCCCGGCAGCCACGGCCCCTTCGCCTTCCCCGCGGTCCAGCTCCGTGCCTGCGAAGCACCGGGCCGCAAGGCAGGCCCATGCTTCCGCGGCAACGCGCGCCTGTGCCACTGGCAGCGTGGCGCTCACCGTTTCATCCCCGCAATACTTCTATCAACCGGGCAAGACGCCCCGCTTCACGGTGCGCGCTGTTGCCCAGGGCAGCCGGCCGTGCCGCTTCAACATGAGCCCAAGGTTCGTGTCGGTGGTCATCGCCGATGGTGACCGGCGCCTTTGGAGTTCGGCGGATTGCGCCAGTGGCGCCAGCTCCAACATGACCGTTGTCGCCAGCGGTAAGCCAGCGGCTCTTCGTGTCTCCTGGGACCGCAGGACCTCGCCACCCGGCTGCAGCGGCAGCGGGCACCTGGTGCGCCCGGGACAGTACCAAGTCAGCGCGGTCGCTGGCCGCCTGCACAGCCGGACCGTGAATTTCGTGCTCGGCGCCAAGGGCGTAGCCGGTCCCTGACCCGCCAGCGTTCACCGGCGCGTTACCCGCCTGAGCACGGCTTGCCGCCTCCTGACGCGGCCAGTGATGGGTGCCGGGGAGCGCCCAGATGCCGACCGCGAACCTGGTCGGTGCGCGAGCCGGTGCCCGGTTCGGTGCCGGGCACCGGCTCGCCGGCCGGCACTTGGTTAGAAGGGCCGCCAGGACATCCCCGGATCAGCAGGCGTGCAGGTGGCGATCACGAGCTGAGTGCCCGCGGTCGTGGAGTCGCCCGGGTCAGCCAGGCACAACCCAGATACCGGGTTGACCAGGGTGATCCCCAGCCCCGCGGGCATCAGGCGCCATTGCTGTGCCTGAGTGCCGTTGCAGGAAAACAGGTCGACCGGGCTGCCGCTCGCCTTGTTCCCGTGCTTGACGTCGAGACACTTGCCGTTGATGCGCAGGGTGCCATCCGGCTCGGCCGTCCAGGCCTGGGCCGGGGTGTCGTTGCAGGTCCAGATGTCGATCTTGGACCCGTTTGCGGACTGATTGCCGCTGACGTCAAGGCACATTCCGGGGATCTGCGACACCATCGCCCCAGCCGGGAGGCTCCACGACTGGTTCGCATGGCCGTTGCACGGCGAGAGCACCACCTGGGTGCCATCGGTCTTGCTGAAGCCGGGATCGGCGAGGCACATGCCCGACCACGAGTTGACCAGGGTCGTCGGGTGCGAGCCGACCGCGGGGTTCAATCCCCGCGGGTAGGCCAGGCGCCATTGCTGCGAGGCCGCGCTCTCGCAGGGTTGCAGTTCGACGACGCTCCCTTGGGCCGCGGTAGGAATCGTGAGGCACTGATCGTTGATCCGCAGGGTGTTGTCTTGGGCGTACGTCCACGTCTGAGCGCTCGAACCGGTACAAGCCCTGATCTCGGCCGGGGTGCCACTTGCCAGCCCGTCGCCCGACGCGGTCAGGCACAGTCCGCCGCGCTCCAGTTGGACCAGCCCCGCCGCCCCCACGCTTGGCGCGGGACTCACCGCCCAGGGGAAGGACACCGAGCCGTGCTGGCCCGCGGCGTTGGAAGCGCTCACCGTGGCGTTGTACGTTCCGGTGGCGACCGGCCAGCCCGTGATCTGCCCGGTCGGGCTGATGCTCGTGCCCGGTGGCAGGCCCGCGGCGGAATACGACACGTCCTTCACGGCTCCCTTGTCGGCGAGCTGCGGCTTAAGGTCGACGGCGGCACCGGCCACGCTGTCTTGAGGGCCGGGATCCAGCAGCGGTATCACAGCCGGGTTGAGCTGGTCGAGGTCGGTGTTCCCCGGGGCGTTGATCCCCCGCACGGTGCCAGCGCTCGAGTACTGCCAGAACGCGTAGTCACTCCAGCCCTTCGGAAGGGCTGGCCTGGGCGCGGTGGTGTAGTGCGGAACCCACAGCGGGAATTGCCCGAAGCGCGAAGTCCCACCGGTGCAGTCCTGCCACCAAGGCCCAGGGCCGTAGATGATCGGTTCCTGGCCTGTCTTGGCCTGTACCTCCTCGCTGAACTGGGCAATCCACGACCGCATCGAAGCCTGGCTGAGCCCGTAACACTGGTCCCCGTACGGGTTGTACTCGATATCAAGCATGATCGGTGGCATCCGGCCGCCCGCCTTGGCGAGGTACTTGAAGAGGTAATCCGCCTGCGCGGTGGCGCTGCCGGAGCCGCCGTTGCCATTCGGTATCGCGAACACGTAGGCGACCACCGACAGCCCGGCGGCCTTTGCCCGGGCCAGGTCCGTGAGCGCGAAGGGGTTCCGGTAGTAGGTGCCCTCGGTGGCCTTGACCGCCGCGAACTGGATGCCCGACTTCGCGACTCTTGCCCAATTAATTCGCTGCCCGTTCGGGTGCTGATACGAAGCCACATCGACGCCCTGCAAAGCATCCGCGCGCGCCGAGCCCAGCAGCGGCCCATTCTTCGAGTGCTCGTGGTAGCCGCGGAGCTGGCGGAGCACCGTGGGCGAATGAGTGGCGCCGACGTTGAAGTGGCTCACCCGCTGCCGGTGGCTCTTTGGCTCACTGCTGCGCCCGTGATCACGGCCAGCGGAGGAGGCCGCGGTCGTTTCGGCGACCACGGCCACCGAAAGGACCGCGGCCATCACAACGCCGATTCCCACCCGTATCACAATCGTCGGCGGCCGCCAGCCGCGCAGTGTCCGCATTGCTGCTCCTTCGGTCCCCATCTGCATATGTCTGGTAGCCATCCACCGCAGCTTCCGGGCCGGGGTGCCGGAAGATGACCGCCCCTTGAGCGGCTCTAGTCAAGCATCAATGCCGCCAATAGTCGCGTAAGCGACGTTCGTGTCGTGTGTCGGATTTTGTTCCGCAGCGAAGACCGGGCGGGTTTTAGGCGTTACTGTGGCCGGGGAACTCCGGCCGCTTACCGGCTGGCCAGTGAATGCGCCTGCGGGATGACGCCAGCAAAGCTGGCCGGGGTTAGCGTCCTGGGGTGCAGGTGCTTTGACCGGATGGCTGCGCGGAGCGTGCTCAGTTGGTGGCCCAAGTCCGGGGTCCAGTGCAGTAGCACGATCTCGCCGGGCGCTAGCGCTTTGCGATTCCAGGTGTGGATCCGATTGCCGTTTACCGTGGCGCTCCAGCCCACCAGGGCCGTCAATCCGCCTTGGTGGGCGGCCGCCCGCACGGTGCGGTTAATTGCCCCGGATGGCGCCCTGCCAAGGGCCGGCGCCTGGCCGAACCACCGCCCGAGCGCCCGCCGGGCCTGCCCCCATTGGGTGACGGCCTGGCTCTGGGTCAGCTTGGTGAGGTTGGGAGCCGAAACCGTGTAGTCGCCTATCGTCCCCCCAGCTCCCATGAAGGCCCGCCAGTACACCAGGTTCCGCCGGGCGGCTTGCTCGCTAAGGAACGCCGTGACCGGCACGTGGGCTTGGCGCATGATCCCCAGGAGCCGCGGGCTCGGGGTCGGCCCAGCGTCCACGGTGATGTAGATGGCCTGGCCAGCCGGGCTGGCGGTGTCGTAAAGCGGGGTCTTCGGCAGGGCTGGGATGGTCACTGGCACGACGGCCCGCTCGCCGTCGAGGGCGGTCAATGTCAGCCGGGCGCGGCAACGGGCCGGGGTCCTGGCCACCGCAACCTCCGCCGAAGCGGGGAAGCTAACCGGGTTCGTGCCGCACAGCGGCCCGCTCGGCCGGTGGCGCAACGGGCTGGACGCCCGGACCAGCAACCCGCCCGAGCCCGAGCGGGACACCACGACCCGCAGCCGGGGCGGGAGGGTGACGGTCAGCGTCCGGCGGAACGGCTGCGGGCCTTTCACCAAGACCACGAGGCGTGTTCGCCTGCCCGGAGGGACCGGTATCCGGACTTTCCTGCCGTCTGGAGCAGCTCTCCGCAGGTGCCTCGTTCCGTCCTCCAGGACCACCAGATGGCTATCGGCCACGACCTGACGGGCGGACGCGCCCGCGCCGGGGGTGAGCCGGATGGTCACGGTATTCGAGGCCGGAGACACCTTCCACACCACGCCGGGCCGGGACAACGCCAGCGCCGTGGCGCGCTGGCCCAGCCACGCCACGACCAGGCCAGCAAATACCAGCGCCCCGGCCATCAGCAAGAGGAGCAGCCGGCGGTCGAGAGGGGGACGGCGGCCCAGGCGGACCGCGACGGGACGCGGAACGAGGCTCGTTCCTGGGGGCCCAGCACCGTTGCTCATGGCAGAGCCCGCCGCGGCACACAACCAACTGCCCGGCACCATCGGCAGGCACGAGCATTCCCGCTCATGACAACCCAGATTCGCACGCTCCGCCGGCCGGGACCCGCCCGCCACGCCGGGATTACCGCAGATCCGTACATCCGCCGGGAGGGGAGCTGGCCAGGGCGCGGCGCTCGGACGAGATCGACTGGATCATCGTGTGCATGCACCAGGTGGCGATGTCGTCGGCGCACTTCAACGGCGCTGACCTGGGCATCCGGCAGAACTGGCTGCCGCTGTTCGACAGGTACGGCGTGGATCTGGTGGTGGCGGGGCACGAGCACCACTTTGAGCGGAGCTTCCCGGTCCGCGGCGTCCTGCCCGGCAGCACGCTGCTCACCCCGGCGCCCCAAGGCACCGACGCCGGCGTGATGGACACTTCAACCGGCACGGTGCACATGATCATCGGCGGCGGCGGCCACTCAACGCCCACGCCGGTGTCCGGCTTCGACATGCCGCACGACGGGGTCCTGATCACCTCCGTCGGCCCGGGCAGCCCGCAGGCGCAGCATCCGACGATCACCACAACCGAGCCCGCGCCGTGGTCCGCCTACCGGGACCTGCAGACCCCTTACGGGTTCGCCTCGTTCGACGTCGTGCCGCACGAGCCCGGCGGGACGACGTCGATCACGGTAACCCACTACGGAGCGGACCTGGGGTCCGCCGTCTACTCGCCACGGGATCAGTTCGTGATGCGCAAGTCGCTCAACATGAATCGCCTGGGCGATCAGTTCGCCGGAGCCACCACACACCGCTAGACGCATCGGCTGAACCCATGCTTGGCCCACAACAACAGCTATCGGTAAGGCCGGGCGACCGGCTAAGAACACAAAGCCCCGAACCCGCCGAGTGCGGGTTCGGGGCCATTCTTATGTATTGCGAATTAAATTGTGGGGCCGGTGGGACTCGAACCCACATCACCGGGCACCTAAAGCCCGTGCCTCTGCCGAATTGGGCTACGGCCCCTTCTTGTTCTTTAGTCTACCCGCGAATGTCGGAGTCTGCGAGTGACAGTTCGGACAGAGAAAGCGAAGATTCTCCTTCCTGTTGTCCAGCCAGTCGCCGCTGACGTGATCCACGTGCAATATTATCGGCCGGCCGTTCCACTCGGCCGCGACGCCACAAGCCTCGCAGGCGTACGGTACGCCGCTCTCGCGCAGGACTCGGCGCAAGACGTGCGGCGGTGTCCGCCGTGAGCCTGGCGGGCGTATAACTAGGACGTGCTCCGGGGTGAGCCGGGACGCGCTCGGCTTCCCCCTGTTTGGGGCCACCCGCTTGAAGTGTGATGTGTCGATGCCTAATTGCCGGAGCCTGCGGCTGATATGGGCGTGCGTGCCCCCGGACCAGGGAATCTGTAAGTAGCGCAGCACGTCGGCGATGCTGATGGAGTTCGCCGCCGCTTCGGCCAGCAACGCCCGGGTGTATTTCTCGTGGTATTTCCTGTTTGGCATGGACCGACTTTATCGCGGGGGTCGGACAATTCCCCGTTTCGGAGCGGACCGGGAAAGAGAAATACATCAGAGGCCGAGGTCCTGGCGCAGCCGGGCGACGTGGCCGGTGGCCTTGACGTTGTAGTAGGCCCGGGAGATCTTCCCGTCCCCGCCGACCACGAAGGTGGACCGGATCACGCCGACTCGGGTCTTCCCGTACAGCTTCTTCTCGCCCCAGGCGCCGTAGGCCTCGTGCACCTTGTGGTCCGGGTCGGACAGCAGCGGGAAGTTCAGCCCGTCCCGGTCGCGGAACTTGGCGAGCTTGGCGGGCGGGTCCGGGGAGATCCCCAGCACCGTCACTCCGGACGCGGCGAGCGAGGCGATGCTGTCCCGGAAGTCGCACGCCTCCGTGGTGCAGCCCGGTGTCATCGCGGCCGGATAGAAGTACACAATCACCCGCTGGCCGCGCAGCGATGACAGGGTCACCTGCTTGCCGTCGGCGTCGGTCAGCGTGAAATCCGGCGCCTCGTCGCCCGGTTCCAGCTTGCTCACCCCGTGCTCCTTCCTCCGGATGAAATGTCCCCGGCGACTACCGTACCGGTGACGCCGGCCGCGCAGCACCGGCCGCCAGGCGGCTCGGCGCAATCAGCCAGGCGGTGCGGCGCAATCAGCCAGGCGGCTCGGCGCAATCAGCCAGGCGGCTTGGCGCAATCCGCCGGGCGGTGCGGCGCTATCCGGCAAGCAGCTCGGCGATGACCGGGGCCAGGGCGCGCAGCGCGCGGCCCCGGTGGCTGATCGCGTCCTTGGCTTCCTCGCTCATCTCTGCCGTGGTCAGCTCGGAGGAGTCGGGCACGAAAATCGGGTCGTAGCCGAACCCGTTCGTCCCGCGCGGGGCATCGTTGATCCGCCCGCTGACCGTTCCCTCGGTGACGTGCTCCCGCCCGGACGGCAGCACCAGCGCCGCCACGCTGGCGAAGTGCGCCGCCCGGCGGCCCGCGGGCACGTCGGCAAGCTGCGCCAGGACGAGGCGCAGGTTCGCCTGGTCATCCCCGTGCCGGCCGGCCCAGCGGGCGGACAGCACCCCGGGCATCCCGTTCAGCGCGTCGACGCACAGGCCGGAATCTTCGGCGACGGCCGGCCCGCCGGTGTACCCGGCCACCGCCCGCGCCTTCAGCAGGGCATTCTCGGTGAACGTGGCGCCAGTCTCGGCCACCTCTGGCATGTCCGGGTACCCGCTGAGGTCGGTGACGCTCACGTCTACGCGGCTGGCCGCCAGGATGCGCCGCAACTCGGCCAGCTTTTTGTGGTTGCGGGTGCCGAGGATGAGGCCAGCTCCGCTCACGAGCCCAGCGCGGCGCGCTGCATCCGGGTCAGCTCGGCGCAGCCCGCGACGCCAAGGTTCAGCAGCTCGTCAAGGCGGTCCCGGCCAAACGGCTCACGCTCGGCGGTTCCCTGGATTTCGACGAAACTGCCGTCCCCGGTGCACACCACGTTCATGTCCGTCTCCGCCGCGACATCCTCCTCGTAGCACAGGTCCAGCCGGGGCTCGCCGTCCACGATTCCCACACTGACCGCGGCCACCGAGGTGACCAGCGGGTTGCCCCGGCAGCGGCGGCGGCCCTGCAGCCAGCCGACCGCATCGGCCAGGGCGAGGTAGCCGCCGGTGATCGCGGCGGTGCGCGTGCCGCCGTCGGCCTGCAGCACGTCGCAGTCGATGATGATGGTGTTCTCGCCGAGCGCCTTCGCGTCCA
>Ga0126380_10000655_pt1 | contig 11940 bp, 12 predicted proteins | sample PanSoiMetPlot_26_FD_92544 | JGI IMG/M metagenome (GOLD analysis project Ga0126380, IMG submission 92544) | Tropical forest soil microbial communities from Panama - MetaG Plot_26 | ecosystem: Environmental > Terrestrial > Soil > Tropical forest > Bulk soil | place: Panama | collected 2016-02-17
CAGAGCAATCTCGTCGACGTGCACATGGGCCGGCTGCGCCGCAAGGTCGACCGACCGGACGAGCCGCCGATGATTCACAACGTCCGTGGCGAGGGTTTCATTCTCCGTGCGCCTGCCTGAATTCACCCGCACGACGACGTTCCGCTGGGCGCTGGTGGTGTCCGGAGCCTTCGCGCTGTGCATCCTCCTGATGTTCGGCTTCGTGTTCTGGCGGGCCGCGGCCTATATGACCGATCGGGTGGACCGCGGCATCACCGAGGAGGCCAACCTGGTGGTGGCCGATCCGCCCGAGCGGCGGCTCGACGCCATCGAGGATCGCCTGCGGCAGGACCCGCGCCGCGTCAAGCTGGAGGGGTTGTTCGGTCCCGACGGCCGCCGCATCGCCGGCAACCTGGAAAGCCCGCCGCGCGGGCTGGTGGCCGATGCGGCGCCGCAAAGCGTGTCCGCCGTCCGCGTCGACGCGCTCGGCCGCGAGCGGCAGACGGCGCGCGCGGTCGCCCGACGCATGCCGACCGGCAATCTCCTGGTCGTGGCGCGGAACGTCGACGAGGTGTCCGAGATCGCCGGGATCGTCACCGATGCCCTGGTGCTCGGCCTGATCCCTGCGCTCGCGCTGGGCCTGGCGGCGGGGGCCTTCCTCAGCCGGCGCGCGCAGACCCGCATCGACGAGGTCAATCGCAAGGTCCGGCGCATCGTCGCCGGTGACCTGCGCGAACGCCTGCCGACGATGGGCATCGACGATCCGTTCGATCGGCTGGCGGCCAGCGTCAACGGCATGCTCGACGAGATCGAGGCGCTGGTGCAGAGCATCGCCGGCGTCGGCGACGACATTGCGCACGACCTGCGCACCCCGCTCACGCGCGTACGCGTCGGCCTCGAGCGCGCCCGTCAGAACGCTCACACGCTCGACGACCTGCGCGCCGCCGTGGACCAGGCGATCGTCGGGCTCGATCAGTCGCTGGCCCTCGTCACCGCCCTGCTGCGCATTGCCGAGATCGAGCAGAGCCGGCGGCTCGCCGGATTCAGCGAGGTGGCGCTGGCGGATGTCGTGCGCGAAGTCGGCGACCTGTACGAGCCGATCGCCGAGGACAAGCGGATCGCCTTCAAGGTCGCGACCGACACCAACACGACGGTGCGCGGCGACCGCGATCTTCTGTTCGAGGCGATCGCCAACCTGGTCGACAACGCCGTGAAATTCACCCCGCAGGGCGGCCGTATCGAGCTTGCCGTCGTCGGCAGCGGCAGCGAAAGCGTCGTGCGCGTCGGCGACAGCGGGCCGGGCATCAGCGCGGCCGAACACGATCTCGTCTTGCGGCGCTTCTATCGCTCCGACAAGAGTCGCGGCAGCCCGGGGCTCGGGCTTGGCCTGTGCCTGGTCACGGCCATCGTCAAGCTGCACGGCTTTCAGCTGACCATCCGGCCCGGCCCGGGTTTCGTGGCGGAAATCGCCTGCCAGCGCGCCTACGCCTGAACGGCGCCAAGGCGTGCAGCCGCGATCATGCCGCCGCTGCGGCGCGCGCTGTGGCTTGACTCTTGATTCCCGGCGAGCGAGGCCTCACCTGTGTGACAGATTTTTCGCTTTTCCTTGGGAGGCAGCCAATGTCCGGGTTCGATCATGGCGGTCGCGTGTGCGACCTGACGCCGGAAGAGGTGGCCAAGGGGGTCCGCGAGGGCCGCATGCTGCTGGTCGACATCCGCGAGCCCAATGAAACCGCCGTCGAGCGGTTTCCCGGCGCCGTGGAAGTACCCATGTCCAGTTTCCACCCGGCCGACCTTCATCCCGAAGGCAAGCAGGTCGTGCTCGCCTGCCGTTCCGGCAACCGTTCGGCGCGTCTGTCGGTCGCCTGCCAGGACCAGGGCGTCCCCTACGACGCGCACCTGGCCGGCGGCATCCTGGCCTGGAAGGCGGCGGGCCTTCCCACCGAAACCTAATCCTGCTTCGCCACGAACGCGCGGCCTCGGCGATCGCGCGGCGCACCGGATCGGCGTTCTCGGTGAGCGCCACCGCGGCACCGTAATGCTGCGCCGCCTCGGCGCCCTCGCCGGCCTGGGCGGCGGCCCTGCCGGCGCCGAGGGTGACGCCGAGCCGATTGGGCTCCTTGCCCAGCGTTGCCTCGAACGCGGGCCAGCGCCTCCTGCGGCTTGCCGGTTGCGAGCAGCATCGCGCCCAGAAGCTCGCGCGCCGGCGCCAGCGGGCCCGGTGTCACCGGGGACTTTTCGGTTCGGTCCTCGGCGTCGGCGGCCGCGCGCATGCGCGTGAGCACATCGTCGGCCCAGCCTTCGGTCAACGCCAGCCAGGCCGCCGCCGCCTGCCATTGGATGTCGACCTGCTCGGCCCAGTATGCATCGTTGGCGGCGCGCAGCCGGTCGCGCAATTCGGCGAGCTTTGCAACATCGGCTTTCGCCGCCTCGAGCTGGCTAGAGCGCGCCGCGCCGAGCGCGCGGGCGAAATGCGTGATCGCCGTCACGTGGGCAAACTTGCTCGGCCGCACGTCGAGGGCGGCCGCCATCTCGTCGATGACGGTGCGGGCCTGCATGTCGTGTCCGAGCTGGAGATGGGCATAGACCAGTAGTCCTGCCCGTGCAGCTGATCGCCGTAGGACTTGTCCGCCTTGGCGGCGCGCACCAACAGACGCTCGCTGCGCGAGCTCCTCAGGGGTGAGGACCGCTGCAAACAGGCTGCGCCGCCACTCGCGCCTCATCCTGCAGAGCGCCCGCAGGCGGGTCTCGAAGGATGGCAGCAGGCCCAGCGAATACCAATCGAAAACGGCCTGACACCGGCATGACCGCTCGACCGCTTTCGTGTAGAAAGCGCCGGCCTGCCATCGTCGAGCGTGCTCATGAACCCGGTGTTTGCCGATCTTCCTGTCTCGGTGTTCGAGGTGATGTCGCAGCTCGCGCGCGAGCACGACGCGGTGAATCTCGGCCAGGGTTTTCCCGACGATGCCGGGCCCGAGGACGTGCGGCGCAAGGCGGCCGACGCCGTGGTGAGCGGGTGGAACCAGTACCCATCGATGCTTGGCCTGCTCGAGCTGCGCCAGGCCGTCGCCGCGCACTACCAGCATTGGCAGAACGTCGCGCTCGACCCCGACCGCGAGATCATGATCACGTCGGGCGCCACCGAGGCGCTGGCCGGCAGCCTGCTGGCGCTGATCGAGCCCGGCGACGACGTGGTCCTGTTTCAGCCCCTCTACGACGCCTACCTGCCTCTGGTCAGACGCGCCGGCGGCAATCCGCGCTTCGTGCGGCTGCAGCCGCCGCACTGGCGCTTCGACGAAGCCATGCTGGCGGAGGCCTTTACCGAACGCACCAAGGTCGTCCTGTTCAACAATCCGCTCAATCCCTCCGGCACGGTCTTCGGGCGCCGCGACCTCGAGCTGCTGGCGCGGTTCTGCCGCACCTTCGACGCCATCGCGGTGTGCGACGAGGTGTGGGAGCATGTGGTGTTCGACGGGCGCCGCCACGTGCCGCTCATCGCCATCCCGGGCATGCGCGAGCGCTGCGTCAAGATCGGCTCGGCCGGAAAGATTTTTTCGCTCACCGGGTGGAAGGTGGGCTTCGTCTGCGCCGCCCCGCACATCCTGCGCGTACTCGCCAAGGCGCATCAGTTCATCACCTTCACGACGCCGCCCAACCTGCAGGCGGCGGTGGCCTACGGCCTTGCCAAGAGCGACGACTATTTCGAAAGCATGCGGCGCGATTTCCAGACGAGCCGCGACCGTTTTGTCGGAGGATTGCGCCAGCTGGGCTTTCCCGTGCTCGACGCGCAGGGAACATATTTCGTCAATGTCGACCTGACGCCGCTCGGCCTCAACGAAGACGACGAAACCTTTTGCCGCCGGCTGGTGGCCGAGCACAAGGTTGCGGCGATCCCGGTGTCGGCCTTCTATGCGGCGGACCCGATCCGCTCGGTGGTGCGGTTCTGTTTCGCCAAGCGCGACTCCACCCTCGATGCTGCCCTCGAGCGGCTGGCCGGCGCGCTCAAGCGGACGTCATGATGGCAGGTTCCGTCCCGGCGGCAGCGCCAACAGGAGATCGATCGATGCGTCGGATCTTCACGCTTTGCGTTGTCGCTGCCGGCGCGCTCGGCCTGCTCACGCCGTCCGCGCCGGCGCAGCAGAAGCGGATCAATTTCTACAACTGGTCGGATTATATCGAGCCGAATGTCCTCAAGGACTTCACCAGGGACACCGGCACCGAGGTGACCTACGACACGTTCGACGCCAACGAGGTGCTGGAGACCAAGCTGCTGGCGGGAAAATCCGGCTACGACGTGGTGGTGCCGACCGCCTATTTCCTCGAGCGCCAGATCAAGGCCGGCGTGTTCCAGAAGCTCGACAAGACGAAGCTCCCCAACGTGGTCAACGTCTGGCCGGACATCGCCAACCGTCTCGCCACCTACGACCCGGGCAACCAGTACGCTGTCAACTACATGTGGGGCACGACCGGCATCGGCTACAACGTCAAGAAGGCGCGCGCCGTTCTGGCCGGAGAGAAGATCGACAGCTGGGACATCGTGTTCAACGCTGACAACCTTGCGAAGTTCAAGGATTGCGGCATCCACATGCTGGATTCCGCCGATGACGTGTTTCCTGCCGCGCTGAACTATCTTGGCCTCAATCCCAACAGCAAGGATCCGGCCGATCTGCAGCAGGCCGCCGACCTCGTCACGAAGGTGCGGCCGCTCGTGCGCAAGTTCCACTCCTCGGAATATCTCAACGCGCTGGCCTCGGGCGAGATCTGCCTGGTGCTGGGCTGGTCGGGCGACATCAAGCAGGCGCAGAAGCGTGCCGCCGAAGCCAAGGGCGGCGTCGAGATCGGCTATTCCATCCCCAAGGAGGGCGCGCAGATGTTTTTCGACAATCTCGCGATCCCCAAGGACGCCAGGAACGTCGAGGGCGCCCATGCCCTGATCGATTATCTGCAGCGGCCGGAGATCGCGGCCCGCAACACCGATTTCATCGCCTATGCCAACGGCAACCTGGCCAGCCAGAAATTCATAAAGCAGGAGATCCTCGAGGATCCAGCGGTCTATCCCGACGCCGCTACGATGCGGCGGCTCTACACCATCACGGCGCAGGACCAGAAGACGCTGCGTCTCGCCAACCGGCTGTGGACGCGCGTGAAGACCGGCAAGTAAGTGTTGGGACTCGTCATGCCCGGCCCCGGATCAAGTCCGGGGCAGGCTCTTGTGCCAGGCATCCCGCTTAGCGGCGCACGGCCGTGCCAAATGAAGCGAGATGGCCGGGACAAGCCCGGCCAATCACAAGCACGTGTGTCGATCGACGTGGAAAATGCTCCTAGTCGTCGGCCTCGCCGAGCAGAGTGCAGGCGAATCCCGCCTGGCGCAGCGCCTCCACGATGTTGTGCGTGGTGCAGGCCTTCTCATGCAGCGCCTTGGCGTGCGCAATGAACATCTCGGCGGCGCTGACGGCTTCCTCGATATCCTCGCAGCGGAAGCTGTCGAGTCCGGTTCGCGTATCATGCCGGTAAAGTTCTACCCACAGGAGCGGCACATCCGGGCAGGACTCCTCGGCGAATTCGATCAGCCGCACCTCGTGGTTGCCGAAACGGGCGAGCGAGGCCGTCTTGCAGCCGTCTGCCTTGGCCGGAAGCAGGAACAGCGATAAATATGCGCGGATGAACTGCCGTTCACTCAGCCGGTCGGCGCCGGTCTTGCGCCGGGCGATGACCGATGACGGCCAGGGAGTCGCGACAGGAACGCATTCCGCGCGCCGCCGCGCCGCAAGTTGCCCATTCCGCGTCCAGCTGAATTCGTCCATCATGGCCGCACGAATCCTCCGCGCCGCCGGCTATGCGGCCGGGGGCGACGCCTTGTAGCGACGACGGAGGCTTTACGTCTTGCTATGATGTGCCAATGGTTTGAACAGGTCGGCCAGATGGTTTGACCGGCCAGATCGGCCGAGAGGAATGCATGTCGGTACAGCCGTTTAATTCGGGGCTGTCCGGTATCACGCGCGATGTCGATCCCAATCGGCTGCGTGCTCCGCCGAGCGCTGCCGGTGTCCTGACACGGCTTGCCTGCGCCCGCGCCCGACAGGCCGGGCTTGCCGTCGACCCGCTGCTGAAGACCGCCAGGCTGACGGCGCAGCAGATCGAGAACCGCGCGCGTCTCACGGTCCAGAGCCAGATCAAGTTCGTCGATCTCGTCGCCGACTTGTTGCAGGACGACTTCCTCGGTTTTCATCTCGGCCGCGACTACGATCTGCGCGAGATCGGATTGCTGCATTACGTGCTGGCGTCCTGCGACGTGCTCGACGAGGCGCTGCAGCGCGGCGTACGCTACAGCAGCACGGTCAATGAGGGCGCTTCGCTCAAATATATTGAACGCGATGACGCGGTTGCGATCGCCGTCCGATACGTGGGCGTCGCCCGCCATACCGATCGGCATCAGATCGAGTTCTGGGTGACGACGCTGGTGCGCGCCTGCCGCGAACTGACCCGCCGCCACATTGTTCCACAGTACGTGAAGCTGACCCATCATCGCCACGAGGATTGCAGCGACTTCAACGCGTTCCTGGGCGTGGACGTGAAGTACGGCGCCGACGTGGACGAGATTGCGTTTCCCAAGACCGTCCGCGACCTGGCCGTGATCAGCGCCGATCCTTATCTGCACGATCTGCTGATCGCCTATTGCGAAGATGCGCTGGCGCGGCGCGTTACCGGCGGCGGATCCACGCCGTCGGACGTCGAGAACACCATCGCGGACCTGTTGCCGCACGGCAAGGCACGCATCGATCACGTGGCCCGCCGCCTGGGCATGAGCCCGCGTACCCTGGCACGCCGGCTCGCTGCAGAAGGCGTCGCCTTCAGCGACGTGCTCAACCGGCTGCGGCTCGACCTCGCGCATCGCCATGTCAAGGATTCAAACCTGTCGATCTCGCAGATCGCCTGGTTGCTCGGCTATCAGGAGGTCAGCGCCTTCACGCATGCCTTCAAGCGCTGGACCGGCATGACGCCCAGGCAGATGCGGGCGCGCGAACGCGCCCGGGAAGCCGGCCCGGAAGAAGCGCGGGGACTGCGCAAGCAAGTTATTGGCCGGCGGTAGCAAGACAGGCTTCGGCATTTCCGCTATCCGAGCCTCTCGGACAGACCGGGGGAAGCGGCTCGCCCGCTGAATTGCATTTTGCCCAACGGCAGGGCGCCTGGTTTGCGGAGCAGGGCGACGTCGTTGGCTGACCGTTCGGATGACCCCGACCGTATTTTGCGCGCCCGGCGGCGGAAGCTCGCCGGGCTGTCGGTGACTCGCTTCTTTTTCCATCTCGTCAAGGGACAGGACCGCATTGCCGACCGGATGGGCGTCGAGTTGCGCGACGAGGCCGTGATGTCGTCCGCCGTGCTCCAGGTCATACACGAGGTCTGGCCGGGAACAGCCGAGCGGGGTACATGGGCGGGCTGGTCGGTCGAGATCGTCGACGGGCAGGGCCGCGTGGTGCGCGTGCTGCCGCTTTAGCGCTAGTTGATCACCACCCGCGTTCCCACCGACACGCGGTCGTACAGGTCGATCGCGTCCTCATTGACGAGCCGAAAGCAGCCGTCTCCGCCGCTGACGAGCGGCGGGTTGGTGCCAAAGATGCGATGGCCGGTGTCGCCCAGGTTCAGCCAGGGTGCCGCCGGGTCTGCGCCGGCGCCGCTGGCTGCCGCCAGCCTGGGCTCCTTGAGCCCTCCTTCCTTGGCCGAGATGACGAGCAGCCCGGCCGCATTCGCGCATTCGCGCCCGACACCGATTGTGTAGCGCATCGCCACCACGTCGGGGCGCACGAGATAGAGAAAGCGCTGCGACTTGGCGATGACGATGGTGCCGACCGGGTGGATGCTGCGGTAGTACACCAGCTGCCGCTTGAAGACATAGGACAGCTCCTGGTTGCTGCCGGCAGTGGCGCGGTCGGCGACCACGGCCGGAGCCTTCGTCGCCGGCGCGGGAGCAGGGCGATCCGTGCGGCCGCCCCAGTAGACGGCGCCGGCAATCCCGACGATCAGCAGAGCGATCGCCGCCGCGCCCGCGCCGACCAAAACCGGGCGCGAGAGCGCCGGCATCGTCGGCCCGTGCTCGTCATGCGCGGCTGCCACGACCGGCGGGCGTCGTGCGGCGGCCTCCTGCTGCAGCCGGGCGCGACCTGCCTGATCCGCGTCTGCCTCGATACGCTCGATCGCCGCTTCGAGCGCCGCGCGTTCGCTCCTGGTCTGCTCCGAAGGCAGGTCCGCATCCATGATCGCCAGCCGGGCGCGGTCATAGACGGCCTGCCGTGCCTCCTCGGTGCTCGGCGCGAGCGCCGACGTGGCACGCCGGAGAACCGAATAATAGTCCTTGGTCATTTCCGCAGCTTCCGGCCCGCAAGCACCCGGCGGGTATTGTCGAAAGTCATGGCGCTCCTAACCGCAGCCATCAGCGGATCGGCGGCGCATATTGGATGCCGCCGTTGGTCCACAGGTTGTTGATGCCGCGCGGAATGCCCAGCTGCGACGCGGTGCCGACGTTGCGCTCGAACACCTCGTCGTAATTGCCGACCAGCCGGATGACGCGCGCGGCCCAATCCTTGCTCAGGCCGAGCTGGTCGCCGTAGTCGCCCTCGGTGCCGACCAGCCGCTTGACGTCCGGCTTCCCCGACTTCAGCGCCTCGTCGATCGTCGCCGAGCTCACGCCCAGTTCCTCGGCGTTGACCATGGCGAAGACCGTCCACTTGACGATGTTGAACCATTGCGCGTCGCCCTGGCGCACGGCGGGCCCGAGCGGCTCCTTCGAGATGATGTCGGGGAGGATCATGTGGTCGCCCGGCTTGGCGAGCTTCAGTCGCTCGGCATAGAGCTGGGAAATATCCGATGTCAGCACGCTGCAGCGGCCGGTCTGGTAGGCCTGCAAGGCCTCCTGTGCGGTCGGCAGCACCACCTTGTCATAGGTCATCCGGTTGTTGGAAAAGAAGTCGGCGAGGTTGAGCTCGGTTGTCGTTCCGGCTTGCACGCACACCGATTTGCCGCCGAGCTCGAGCGCCGAATCCACTTTCAGCGCCGCCGGGACCAGGAATCCCTGGCCGTCGTAATAAGTCACGCCGGCGAAGCTCAGCCCGTCCGAGACCTCGCGCGCCATCGTCCACGTGGTATTGCGCGACAGAACATCGATCTCGCCCGACGTGAGCGCGCTGAAGCGCTCGTTGGCCGACAGCGGAACGAACTTGACCTTGCCGGGATCGTTGAAAATCGCAGCCGCCAACGCGCGGCAGAAATCGACGTCGAAGCCGCTCCAGGTGCCCCTGTCGTCAGATATCGAAAAGCCGTGCAGGCCCTGGCTGACGCCGCAGTTGAGCGAGCCGCGCTCCTTGACGGTCTTCAGGGTCTGGGCTGACGCTGGCGCGGCCACGAGCGCCGCAACAGCCGCCGCGAGGACAAAGTGCTTCATGACCTGATCTCCCTCGTATATCCGGAATACTGGTCGCAGACGGGCGCCACTAGAGCTCGGGAGCCTGACGCACGACGACCTTGGTGCCGACCGGCACCCGGTCATAGAGATCGATCACGTCGTTGTTCACCAGGCGGAAGCAGCCCGACGACACGGCAGATCCTATCGTCTGCGGCTGGTTGGTGCCGTGGATACGGTAGACCGTGCTACCGAGATAGAGCGCGCGCGCGCCGAGCGGATTGCCGGGGCCGCCGGCCATGAAGCGGGGCAGGTACGGCTGGCGCGCGATCATCTCGGCCGGCGGCGTCCAGTCCGGCCATTCGGCCTTGCGCGAGATTTTCAACAAGCCTGCCCACTGGAATCCCTCGCGGCCCACGCCAATCCCGTAGCGCAGCGCCCGGTTGTTGCCCTGGACGATGTACAGGAAGCGTTGCGACGTATGGACCACGACGGTGCCCGGCGCCTCGGTGGTGCGGAAGAACACCATCTGCCGTTTGAATGCAGGAGCGACGTCCTCGTCCTCCGCCGACGGCTCGTAGCCTGGCTGATCGTCGATCGCCATTTCCTTCGGCACCGGGACGAGTTTGCGGTCGGATTGCGCGGAAGCCGCACCGCCCAGTCCGATCGCGATGATGATGGCAAGCCAGTACCGCATATTCGTCTCCCTACATGTCACACATCATGAACCCGCACGCCCGAGCGCCCGGCGCAGGGCGGGGTGCGTTAGCACGGCATCGGTCCCCGCGTCGATGAGCAGCTCTACCTGGTCGGGCGGTAATCTGAACCGGGTCGGCACGCTGGCCAGCATGGCGGCGCGCACCGGATCGAGCTGGTCGAACGCGATTTCCACCACCTCGAAGTTCAACGCGCTGCAGCTCCAGTCCCTGGCCACACCCATGCGCGCCACTTCGGCCTGCGGCAGGCCGCAGCGCCATCTGCGCGTCGCCTCTTCCCATTCGCGGAGGGTGAGGCGAAACGAGTCGAAGCCGCTGCGCACCACCGACTCGATGGCCGTGTCGGTGACGGCGCCGAGCATTTCGGCGCCGGAGGGTCCCTGGACGGTTCTGCTCCAGTCGCCCTTGGTGCCGGTCCCGGCATTGACCACGATGAACACCAGCCGCCGCAACTGCACCGCCCGGTTGCTCGTCAGGGGAGCATAGGGCTGTCCCGCCGCTTCGCGTGCAATGACGATGCCGGACAGCCCGAAATTGTCGGTGATGCCGCCGTCGGCCAGCTTGACGAAGCGCAGCTGCCCCGGATCGCGATAGCGCTTGAGCGCCGCCGCAAAGGCGCGCGCCTGGGCGCCCGCGCTGCGATTGGCGATGACGCGATTCACCCAGGCCGGCAGCGGCACGTCGCATCCGTCCGGAAAGCTCGCCAGCACGATCGGCACGAAGGCCACCGGCACCGCGGCCGAAGCCGCGACCGCCTGCGACAGCGGATAGGCGCGCACGTCGCTGCACAGCGCCGCGAACGTCACCGGGGAGAAGATGAAGGGCGTGCGGTTGTAGAGGTCGGAGGCGTTGATCCACACGATCGGCTTGCCCGGGCCGTAGAGATCGCCCAGCGTCGCGCCGTCGAACAGGTTGCGGTCGAGCCAGCGCGGCAGCCGCGACGAATCGTTGACGCCGCCCTCGAGACCGCGCGCCAGGCTGACCAGGTTGACGCTGGTGTCGAGATCTTCTTCGGCGTTGCGCAGCAGGAACCGCTCGCGGAAATCGCCCAGCGCCGCGCGCCCGCGCAGGCCGTAATACGCGGCCGCGACCGATCCGCCGGAGACGCCCGAGATGAACGCGACCTTGTCGAAATAGGTGCCGCGACCGGCCGGGATGCGGTCGAGGCCGCGCATGACGCCGTGGGCGAACGCGGCGGCGCGCGTTCCGCCGCCGGAGAACGCCAGCGCCACGATCGTGTTGCCGCTAATGTCGGGCGGTGGCGTGGCCGTCAGGATGGCAGCATCGGACGCGACCCGGACATTGATGGGTTCGTTGAACGCGGTCGCACAGGAGCCAAGCAGGACGGCGCCCACGACGGTCGCGGTGCAATTCCGGAGCCGCGAACCTCCGATCCTCCGTCTCATGATGCAGCGATCTTATACTGGCCGGCCAATGCGATACGTCCACAATTTCGACTCGGGGCAGCGTCGTATTTGATATAGATCAATAATGTCGGCGGGCTTGCCCGCCTCATGGTGCAGCCCGCCTCATGGTCATGACCGGCGGCCCCGCTGCCAGCGTGTGGCGGCGGTGGTCGATGAGGTGCTCCAGCCGGTGCGTGGCCAGGCTCAGCGCCGCCGCATCGCCCGGCTGCAGGTCCCCCTTGGCATATTTCGCCAGCTCAGCCTTGAGGATATTGTCGATTTCCTCCTCCACGCCGGCGAGATCTTCCTCGCTCTCGGCCGCACGGATGCGCGTCGCCAGGGCATAGAGCGGCTCCAGCCGGCCGGCACCTTGGGCCACGCCACCTATACCAAGGAATTTCCAGAATCCGGCGAGCAGCGACGCCATCGCGCCGAGCGCCATCGG
>Ga0126380_10000658_pt1 | contig 11928 bp, 11 predicted proteins | sample PanSoiMetPlot_26_FD_92544 | JGI IMG/M metagenome (GOLD analysis project Ga0126380, IMG submission 92544) | Tropical forest soil microbial communities from Panama - MetaG Plot_26 | ecosystem: Environmental > Terrestrial > Soil > Tropical forest > Bulk soil | place: Panama | collected 2016-02-17
GGTCGCGGTAGGGACGTCAGTTGCCTGACGCCCCCCGCACAGATCCGCACGTGCAGGATTGCTGCATGCGGCTCTTACCTCGGATGCCTGGCGTCGAAGCGCAGGTTGGGATAGGGATGAAGAATGGTAGGTCGGGGAAGCCAGCGGTCCGCAAGAGCGACTAGGCGAGGCCAAGTGAGCCGGTGTTTTTGACCGCGGCGCCGAAGCGCACGCATCCATCGTCGGATCACCTGCAACCGAAAACTGCGTAGACTGGCCAGATTCCCGGGAACCGCATGATAGTTGAAGTATCCTTGCACTACGGACCTCAACCATTTCCCGAGTTCCGCCACCGACAGATGCCTGCGTCTTAGAAGCTCCTCCTTCAGCACTCTCAGCTTGGCGGAGAGTCGCTTGTGGATGGTCTTGCGTAAGACGAGGAATTTGCCGGACTTCCAGGTTTGCCCACAGATGTGGGTGAACCCAAGGAAGTCGAACGTTTCCGGTTTACCTTCTCCTCGCTCCTTCCGGTTTGCAGCTGCAAAACGCCCGAACTCGATCAGTCGTGTCTTGTCCGGGTGCAGCTCCAAACCGAACCGACTCAGGCGTTCCTTCCAGTCCTGGAGAAAACGCTCCGCGTCGGCGCGGTGCTGAAAACCCAACACAGCATCGTCAGCGTATCGGACGACGATTACGTCTCCCGTCGCATGATGTCGCCGCCAGTGCTGGACCCACAGGTCGAATGCGTAGTGGAGATATACATTCGCAAGCAGCGGTGAAGCTACCGCCCCTTGCGGAGTTCCCTTCTCCGTCTTCGACCATTGTCCTTCTCCCGATACTCCGGCCCTCAGCCACTTGCGAATGAGGCGAAGTATCCGTCGATCAACGACGCGATGCTCGACGAACTTTAGGAGCCAGTCATGCCGAACTTCATCGAAGAAGCTCCGGACGTCTGCGTCAAGCACCCAGCTCACTTTCTTCCGCATGAGTCCTACCCAGAGCGCGTCCAGCGCATCATGCTGGCGTCGCCCAGGTCGGAACCCATAGGAGAACCCCTGAAAGTCCTCTTCGTAAATCTGATTGAGGACCGTCACCACGGCGTGCTGGACGATCTTATCCTCCAGCGCGGCGATCCCTAACGGACGTTGTCGTCCATCTGTCTTGGGTATGTAGGCTCTCTTGGAAGGTTGCGCTCGATACGTTCCTCGATGCACGCGGCTATGCAAATCCTTTAGTCGCTCACCCAGGCCCGTCTCGTACTCCTGCCATGTCACTCCGTCGACTCCCGGTGCTGCGTCCCGCTTCAGGGCGTAGAAGCTGCTCTCCAAAAGTGGAACGGATACATGGTGAAGTAGCGCCGTGAACTTTAACCGCTTGTCCCTCTTTGCTGCTTCCCGCACGCCACGCAAGCCGCTCAACGCATCGTTCCAGCTCTGGGTCTGGGATGTGGTCGTCTGCTCGGCGTTCTCCTTGGCCGGTCGTCTTCCCTCCATGCCCTCCGCCCGCGGGTTCCCGCATTTGTTCGGGCACTTCGTCGGTAATACACGACCGTCCGACTTCCCATCAACGTGCATGTTGGACTTCTGGATCATGTCCTTCTCCAACCGGCCCTCACATACTTCGTATCGGGCGCTGATGGGACCTCCCGGTTCTCGCGCGTGAAGTTTTCATGCATGCATGGGTTCTTCGACCGCGCAGAGCCCGATCAATGCTCGCCGTCTCGCATTCACCGGTGTTGCCTTCCACATAATGGAACTGCGTCGGCGCTCTGATTTCCGACCTCTTTCACGGCTCAATAGCCCCGCCTGCATGTGCCCCTATCAACGCTTCACGGGTAGCCTTGCGACTACACGCGCATGACACGGGGCCAGGTTGGCTTGCTAGGCCTTACCTGTACGACTCTTTCATTCGCGACTTCACGCCGGCTTATCCCGGCGCACTCCAACTTCGGTCCAAAACCCTGGCTGTTGCGGTCCAAAACCACCCACCTAGCGACGTAAAGGCAACAGAATCAACGAGGGTTAGCGAAGGAAGATTTCTGTATTATAGAAACGCCCTTCCCTGCTCGCAAGGAGGACGGTTGACGCTACCCTACCGTTGGCAGTGGCGCGTGGAACGCTGGAAAAACGCGGTGCGCGGATTCTTCGGCGGCGGCGAACAGCAGCCCCGCCCAAAACTTTGTCCCGTCTGCGGCGCCTTAGTGGGCATCAACGCCACCCGCTGCCACGAATGCGGCGCCAGCCTTCGCTTTTCTCTCGCCGCTCTGAGCAAGAAGCTTTCCGGGCTTTTTGGCGACAACGAAGCTCCCGTTACCACCGCTCTGCTGATTGCCAATATCCTGATGCTGGGCGCGAGCTGGCTTTCCTTCGCGGCCATCGGCGAGGGAGGGGGCCTGACCATTTTGTGGGGACTCGTCGGTGAGCCGCAAGTCCGCCTCGGCATGATCTACCCCTTTCTCATTTTCTTTCGGCATGAGTGGTGGCGCCTGGTCACGGCGATGTTCCTTCATGCCGGCCTCGTCCACATCGGATTTAACATGATGGCGCTAATGCAATTCGGCCCGGCGCTGGAAGAGCTTTACGGGTCGGCGCGCTACCTGTTTCTCTATGTCGCGACGGGCATCTTTGGTTTCCTGTTGAGCGCCGTCACCGGGCACTTCTCCCTGGGAGCCAGCGGCGCACTGCTTGGCCTGGTGGGAGCGACGCTTGCCATCACTTCGAAGCGAGGTGGCTCTTACATGCGCGAATTGAGGTCCCGTCTGATCACTTCGGTTGCCATTTTGTTCGTGCTGGGCTTCTCCGGTTTCATGGCCATGGACAATTGGGCCCATGGCGGAGGGTTGGCGGCAGGCTTCGCGCTCGGAAAAATCTTCGTGGACCGTAAACCCATGAACATCAAGGAAATTCGCGTGGCCCACGCCCTCGGCTGGCTTGCGGGAATTGTCGTCATTGCCAGTTTCGTTTTGATGTTCATTCACTTCCACGATCCCTTGCCCGGCCGCGGATAAATCACAGACAGATCCAGCTTCTCCGAAGAGCGTCTTGAACGCAGCTCCGTGCTCGGGATCTCCGGAATCAGCTCATTGCTTCAGGAGGCGCTGGAGCGTTGAGCCTGCGCGCGACGGTGACCGAATAATGCACACCTGTGAAAACGCACAGAGCTGCAACAATATAAGTGAGAACGCGAATCAGCAACGCGAGATGAAGCGCGGGATATGCCGCGCCCAACACTACTGCAAAAACCAGCACGATTTGCGAAAACGTGGTGAACTTGCCGTAAATGCTCGGTGGAAAGGGACGGTAGCCCGAGGCTAGAATAATCACTACCGCCACCGTAAGGATGAGCAAATCACGGCTCAAGACCAGGATCGTCAACAACCAAGCGAATTGCTTTTTGAAAGCTAGAACAATAAACGCCGACGAGAGCAGAAGTTTGTCCGCAATGGGATCGAGATACGCGCCGAGCGAAGAACGCTGGTTGAATTTCCGCGCGATCAGCCCGTCAATGCCGTCGGAAAAGCCGGCAATCACCAGAATCAGCAGCGCCCACTTGTACCTTTCGTAGGAAATTAAAATCAAGAAGAACGGCAGGAAGCCGAGCCGGAGAAACGTAATTTGGTTGGGTACCGTCCAGATGCGGCCCTTCATTGTGATTAAGGATAGCGTAATTCAAGCGCGTTTTTCAGGCAAATCAGCCGTTCACTCGCCGTCGGGGGCGGCGCTTCCGTACTCGTTGAGCTTGTGGTGAAGGGTTTTCAAGCTGATCCCGAGCAACTCAGCAGCGCGGGTCTTGTCATTGCCAGCGTCCTTCAGCGTCTGGAAGATGAGTTGCCGCTCCGCCGCTTCGACAGTTGTTCCAAAAGGGAAGTGAACGCTTGCAAGGTCAACGACTCGTGTTCCAAAGGTCTTGCCACCATCAAAGTCGAATTGCGCCAAATAGTCGAGGAGCGAACGGCCCAGCTTGCGCGCGAAAAGTTCGTTCATCGAGGGAATCGAGCCGCAAGGCTCGTCGAGCGCGACACGCTCCACGCGATGCATGGGGAAGAACACCGTGGGAAAGCCGACGCGTTCGCCATCAGGCTCATTCATCTGACGGATGAAATGATCGAACGAATTCAGGTCAATCCCGCGCAGCGTGACGCCGGAGGGATTGATGGCCAGCAATTCGCCCCAGACCTTTTCCTTCGGCGTGTGCAGGCTGACAATCACGATGGAATGCGGATCCATAGTTCGCAGGTCCTGTATTCAGACTAACGTATTTCGCCCCGCGCTTGGCTGCGCCGTGCAGAAAGAGCCAAGACCACAGACTCCTTCGTTGTAGGAAACGGCTCTCACTTCGTTTTCTCGTAGGCCTGGTTGAGCCACCACAGCGCGTCGCGCAAGTCCTCTATGGAGCCCACGTGGAACGAAAACCAACGCTTCCCGGGAGCGATGCGTGAATCTTTCAGGGCGCGCTGCTCCAAATCCTGCGGCATGGGATCGAACCGGAAAATGACGGAGTTTGGTGTATCGAACCCGCGCGTGACGGGCAGCCCGGCGAAAATTTTCTTTCCCCGGTACAAACCCATCATGCCGAACATGGGCTTGGTGGAAATCTGCGGCCAGCCGCTCACTTCTGTTTTCAGCATCGCCGACCACCGCTTCATCTCCTCCGAAATTGGCGGCATTTTCGGTCGCTCGCGCATCGCGCGCGATCGCGGCTTGACCGACGCGGCTCGTTTTGTTTTCTTCGCCTTCATCGGTTATTTCTTTCTCAACGCAGCGGCGGCTTTCGCGGTTTTTTGCGACCCGGCTCCGGCCGGGAAGCCGGGCCTCCTTCTTCAAGTAGGCATTGGCTTAGGGCCGCCGCTTGGCACCAGGAGTTTCGGTTCCGTTAGGGATTGCACCTGTTCGAGGGTGGCGTCAGGCGCGAGTTCACGAAGCAGCAAGCCCTGCGGCGTGACGTCGATGACGGCGAGTTCGGTGACGATGTGGTCCACGACTTCGACGCCGGTGAGCGGCAGGGTACATTTTTTCAGGATTTTGGGCTTGTTGTCGCGGGTGGCGTGCTCCATGGCGATGAACACGCGCTTCGCTCCAGCAACCAGGTCCATGGCGCCTCCCATGCCTTTGAGCATTTTGCCAGGAATGGCCCAATTCGCGAGCGTGCCCTTTTCATCCACTTGCAGCGCCCCGAGGACGGTGAGGTCCACGTGCCCGCCGCGAATCATCCCGAAGGAATCGGCGGACGAAAAATAGCAAGTGCCGGGAAGCTCGGTGACGGTTTCTTTGCCCGCGTTGATGAGGTCGGCATCAACTTCGGACTCAAGCGGATATGGGCCGACGCCGAGCATCCCGTTCTCTGATTGCAGAATCACGTCCATGCCTTTGGGCACGTAATTCGCGACTAGCGTGGGCATCCCAATGCCCAGATTGACGTAATACCCGTCGCGCAGCTCCAAGGCAATGCGGCGGGCGATCCGCTCCCGTTTTTGTTCTTCAGTGAGGGGCATTAAGACTCCGTAAAGCACTGCCAATGCACCTGCCGTCTGCAATCCAATACCGGACGGGCCGTTCCTCACGCGACGAGCAAGGCCTCCAATTGCGCCCAAGGATCCTCCCGGATACGAGCTGGTAAAGAACTCCGAGCATAAGGCGCACAATGGGGAAACCGAAAAGGCTCTTCATGACTTTTTCACGGTGCGGCGCTCGATGCGCTTTTCGTACTTCGGCCCCTGGAAAATCGCGTCCACGAAAATGCCGGGCGTGTGCACCTGGTCCGGCGGAAGCTGGCCGATGTCCACCAGCTCTTCGACTTCGGCGACGACGTAGTCGGCCGCGGTGGCCATCATGGGATTGAAGTTGCGCGCGGTTTTGCGATAAACGAGGTTGCCCCAGCGATCGCCTTTCCACGCCTTGATAAACGCGAAGTCGCCGCGCAGACCGCGCTCCATCACGTACATGCGGCCGTCGAACTCGCGGGTTTCTTTGCCTTCGGCGACCATGGTGCCGTAGCCCGTTAGCGTATAGAACGCGGGAATGCCGGCGCCGCCGGCGCGCAGCCGTTCGCTGAGTGTGCCCTGCGGATTCAGCTCGACTTGCAGCTCGCCGCTGAGCACAAGCTGCTCGAACAGTTTGTTCTCGCCCACGTAGGTGGAGATCATCTTCTTGACCTGGCGCTGCTGGAGCAGCACGCCGATACCGAAGTCGTCCACGCCGGCGTTGTTGCTGACAACGGTGAGGTTCTTCGTGCCTTTGCGGCGGACGGCGGCGATAAGGTTCTCCGGGATGCCGCAGAGGCCGAAACCGCCCATAAGGATGGTGGCGCCGTCGGTAAGCTTGGCGATGGCAGCGTCGGCGGAAGCGATGCGTTTATCCATAGGGAGTTGTTTGTTTTAAGTTGTAAGTTTTTAGTTTCGCAGACGAAAAAGCAAGAAATTCGTTCCGGGAGGGATTCTAGGAGCAAGCATCCTCTAACTCGCTGTAAATGCAACTGTTATCCGCCCTTATTTGTCGGACAAAGCTTGAAAACCGGTTTCGCGCTCTCCCGAAGTCAGCTGGAAGATTGCACGATCTCGGCCTTCCATTAGCCATGGCTGTGAAACTGTCGGTGGCCCGAGCGGAGGTCACTTGGAACTGTACGGAGGGATGCTTCTTGGCGTACCACTCCGTAAGCCGGTCGCCGAACTCCCTCATGGTCTCGGCGCCGCTGACGCGAAACGGCGCGCCTCCCACCGAAAAACCAGCCAGTGCAACGAATGCGAACGACACAAGAAGAAGGACACGCGACTTCATGAAGGTTCCGACGCTCCTTGAAAATGTTTAAGAAATGCAACCAGACCATAGAATACGAGCGACCGCGGGAGGCGTAAGGAACAGGTTCAATGTCGCGAGCACAGCTTCTTATTGCAAAAAAGGAGCACACGCCGAGGAACGCTCTATTGCCTGCGATGGTTGCAACGCGTGCCCAGCCCGCCACCTGCAGGTAACTCAAGAGAGGTTGAGAAGCGAGCGGAAGGCGGTGGGAGTCATGCTGGTGATTCTGTGGAAGGCGCGGGTGAAGTGGCTTTGATCGGCGAAGCCAGTGCTGAAGCTGAGTTCGGAGAGCGACACATGCGGGGCGAGCAGGCGTTCACACGCGGTGCGGACGCGCAGGCGATGGACATGTTCGCTGATGCCTTCGCCAATGCAGCGGCGGAAGACCCGGGAGAGATGGACAGGGTGCACGCCGGCTTCGCGAGCGAGTTCGTCGAGAGTAAGGCGGCGGCAATGCTCGATTTGCAGCTTGTCGAGTATGCGCGGGAGCCACGGCGGGACGAGGCGGCTGTCGCGCTGAGATGAGCGCGCCGCAAAGGAGAGCATTTCGGAGAGCAGGCTTTCAACCGAAAGATCATCGTGCGCGGGAGATGATGCGACTTCGCGAAAGAGCTCCAGTGCAAGCCACAGAAGCCGGCCGCCACCGATGTCGTCGCGCGGGCTGTCCAATGCGGCAGAGCAATCAGCGAGGCGCTTTTGCCACGAAGGGCGAAGCTCGATTTCATAAAGGCGGACGCCGCGGGGGCCGATCTCGTCCTGATGAGGAACGCCCGCAGGACGGAACATGAGAGTAAATGGAGCGTACTGACCTTCGCTGCGGCCGCAGCGCTCACGGTAATGGCCGTTGAGCACCAAGGCGAAAAAGGCAAGCTCATGCGAATGCTTGGGAAGCTTGCGCGGAGACGCGTGACGCACATCGGTGAAAATGGCGCCGCACTGCTCGCGCGCGCCATGGATGGCGCCGAAGAAATTGCCCGCGCCCATGTGCTGAGCAGGAGACGAGGGCGCGCCGGAAACATTTTGGTTGGGAGCAGCGTTAGACATTAAGGAACCTCCGGCGGGAGGTTGCATTTATTCTAGACGGCTCAGAAGGCCGTTCGTTACCGTGTTGCGCAGAGGACGAACCTTCTGCTAAGCGATTGCAGGACAAGTTCGGGAGGGATGGCGATGAAAAGTTCATGGGTTTTGATTGGCCTTTTTGTGGTTGCCGCGGCGCTCGCGGCACTTGCGCCGCGTGCCAGCTCCAACAGCGAAAGCGCGAACCTGCCTGTTTATACGGCGGACGGGAACCTGAAGTTCCCTGCGAACTACCGGGAGTGGGTGTATCTGACTTCGGGTGTGGATATGAGCTACAGCCCGAATATGGATATGGGGCACTCGATGTTCGACAATGTTTTTGTGAATCCGGAAGCGTATAAGTCGTTCCTGCAGACAGGCACTTGGCCGGAAAAGACCATGCTGGTGCTCGAAGCGCGTATGGCGGGGAGCAAAGGCTCGATCAATAAGAACGGGCATTTCCAAACCGGAGAGATCATGGGACGCGAGGTACACGTGAAGGACGCGGCGCGGTTTCCGGGAAAATGGGCGTTTTTCAATGGGGAGGACGGAGTGACGGGGAAGCTCCTGCCGCGGGAAATGGATTGCTATTCGTGCCACGAACAGCACGGCGCAGTGGATACGACGTTCGTGCAGTTTTATCCGACGCTGCTGGAGATTGCCAAGAAAAAGAATACGTTGAGCGCGGCGTATTTGAAGGAAGAGGCGGGAAAATAGAAAGTGGAGATACGGAACAGACCGCGTGACGAGAGAATGAAAGCATCTAAAATGAAAGAGGAACCGCGAATAAACGTGTAGCTCAGCCCTGGAGAGCGCCTGCTTTGCAAGCACGATAACTCATTCTGAGCCTTCCATTTCATACAGAAGAATCTGCCCTGGGCGGGGAGGTCATCCCACAGCGTCTCATCGCCGAAATAGGTGCAGACACACCCATGGCAATCGCTCTAGGCGTGCATGGTCCGCGTGGGCAACGATGACCACCTCTGGCGCAGAAAAAGTGAACGCTTTCGCGCGGTCCAGAGGTCGAGCAGCGGTGCGCACCTCTCGGGAGATCGGGCGCGAAATAGCAACTTGTGTAGAAGCGCGCAGCATTGTGAGGATCGGGACCTGGTTTTCGAGTGCCGAGGAGACGCTGCTCAACCTCGGTCTGCCGCCAAACCGCAAGGGCGGCCAGCGCGGATTCAACCGTCGCTCAGGTTTCCCGCAGTGACGCCGCGACAGCCTCACACAGCCGAGTAGCGGCGTTGACTTTTGTGACGTAAGTTGTCTGACCGACATCAATAGCGGCTTTCATAATGTCGCTGTCGTTGTCCACTGTGAGGAAGACTATCCTCGACCTAGGGGATTTCTGCCTAATCATCTTGGCCGCTTCGATCCCATTCAAGCGGGGCAGAGCAATATCCAGAACTACGATGTCCGGCTGCAATTCACTTGCTTGCTGGACAGCTTCCTGCCCATCGGACGCTTCAGAGATGATCTTCCATTCTGGATGTGCCGCCAAGATCTCGCGAACTCGCGCCCGCCAGCCAGGGGAATCATCGACGATGAGAATACGCGCCAAGGCGAAATGTGTCATGACTCGGCCGACTCCCGAATGAGACGCTTCACTCGCACGCAGCCTTCCGATTGCCTAGAAAGCGGTTAACTTCTCGTGCCAGAGTCCTCGCCATCTGGGCCTTTGGCACAAGCAATCGACGATCCTCGCCGACTCTTCTGGTAATTCAGTACCAGAAATCATGATGATCCCTATTGTCGTCTGCATGGCCCGAAGGCGTTGAGCAATCTCTACCCCAGTCATTCGCGGCATTCCATAGTCGAGTGCGGCAAGATCGACGTTGCAGTCCTTAGCCAACTGCAACCCCTCTAGCTGGTTGCTCCCGACTAAGACCTCGCAGCCGGCGTGTTCAAGGATGATTTTTCAAGTTGTGGCACGCCACCATCGTCACGCATACGCGGCACTCGCACACCGACCGCCGTCTCCGTGGCTCTTGTCAGCCATGGCTCAACAACGCCGCAGATTTCCTGTTGTGAAGCGCCAATGTTCCGGATCGCTGGGCAAAGCGCAACGAACCTTCTCATGAATTCGGAATGACCACCTAACCAGCTGCCAGAAAAGAAGCTATTCGCATTTGTGACCTGTTATGCTAAGTTGTGCCCGTTGCAGCAGCTCCGATCGACAGCTCGGTTTGTTCGCTTCGGATCCTTCGAGGTTGATCTCCGCGAATGCAGACTCACAAAAGCGGGGGGGCGTATTCGTGTGCAAGAGCAGCCCCTTCGAATCCTGTCAGTGTTGTTGGAGCGTCCTGGTGAACTGGTCACGAGGGAGGAAATCCGAGAGCGAGTTTGGCCGCATGATACGTTTGTGGATTTTGACGCTGCTTTAAACACAGCAACGCGGAAGCTGCGCGAGGCCCTGAACGATTCGGCCGACAACCCAAGGTTTGTGGAAACGGTTCCGCGGCACGGCTACCGCTTTGTAGCTCCGGTGGCTTGGGCGCCCGAAGTACAGCTCGCGGTCCCAATCGAGTCCCGCGTCTGGAGGCACCCTCATGTCTGGCTCGCCGCCGCTTTGATCCTGGCAGGCGCAGCGGTTGTAGGATTCTGGCATTCCCGTCGTGCTGGTTTCAAAATCACTCCCAAAGACACTGTCGTTCTCGCCGATTTTGTTAACAAGACAGGCGAGACAACCTTCGACGACTCACTGAACACCGCCCTGAGCCTCTCTCTCAGGCAATCTCCCTTTTTCAAAGTGCTGTCAGACAGCGAAGTCGCGATAACCTTACGGCGGATGACTCGTCCCGCTGGCACGCAACTGACGACCGAGGTAGCCCGGGAGGTTTGCCAGCGGGCCGGCAGCAAGGCCTATCTTGTCGGATCGATTGGCACTCTGGGCAGCAAGTACGTGCTCGGGTTGAAGGCGGTGAATTGCCAGAACGGAGACACGCTCGCGTCCGAGCAATCGATCGCGGCGTCCCAGGAAAACATCCTGGACGCGCTGGACGAGGCAGCATCGAGGCTACGCCGCGAGCTCGGCGAATCGCTACCTTCAGTAGAGAAGTTTGACGTACCGCTGGCGCGCGCTACAACGCCGTCGTTCGAAGCCCTAAAAGCGTACAGCCAGGGGCTGAAGGTTTTCAGTGAGAAGGGCCCTTCCGCATCTGTGCCTTACTTTCAGCGCGTCCTCGATCTCGATCCCAATTTTGCAGCGGGCTATAGGGCACTGGGCTTGGACTACTCCGGGCTCGGGGAGGTAGACCGAGCTAGGGAGTACTTCAGCAAGGCATTTCAGTTGCGGGATCATGTCAGCGAGTGGGAAAAGTTGGCGATCACCGCCGATTACTATCTGAATGTAACCGGAGAACTGAACAAAGCAACCGAGACGTATGAGCAGTGGATCGAAAGCTACCCCCGGGATGACGGGCCCTATTCGACTTTGGGCATTGTCTATGCCCTACAAGGGCAGTATGAAAAGGCGAGTGAGATCACAAGACGGGCCTTGCGTCTTGCACCGTCTTTCGGTTCGTACGGAAATCTCGCCATTTACGCGCTTGCCTTGCAGCGTTTCGATGAGGGGCGGCGGATCATCCATGACGCGCAGGCGGGGAAAATTGACGGTTTCGAATTTCGCAGTGCTCTCTATGCTCTTGCCTTTCTCGCGGCGGACTCCGCGGCCATGGCCGAACAGCAGAACTGGTTCGCGGGAAAGCCCGAAGAGAGCGTGGGACTAGCACTCGCTAGTGACACCGAGGCATATCGAGGTCGTCTGGGCGAGGCCCGGGAACTTACGGCGCGAGCTGTGGAGTCCGCGATACGGGCCGGTAGCAAGGAGAGCGGGGCGATCTGGTTGGCGAACGCCGCTTTGCGACAAGCCGCCTTCGGCAATGCTGCCGAAGCGCGGAGGGCAGCAGCAAAGGCTTTAGAGCTCGCTCCCGCAAGTCAGGGGACAGAAGTCGAGGCTGCGCTTGCGTTTGCGATGGCGGACGATGCGCCGCGAGCCGAGTCGTTGGCGCAAGACCTACGCAGGCGTTTCCCGTTGGATACTCAGATGCAATCCCTTTGGCTGCCCGCCATTCAGACGCAACTGGCGCTGGACAGCAAA
>Ga0126380_10000659_pt1 | contig 11925 bp, 9 predicted proteins | sample PanSoiMetPlot_26_FD_92544 | JGI IMG/M metagenome (GOLD analysis project Ga0126380, IMG submission 92544) | Tropical forest soil microbial communities from Panama - MetaG Plot_26 | ecosystem: Environmental > Terrestrial > Soil > Tropical forest > Bulk soil | place: Panama | collected 2016-02-17
GCGATGGCGTCGGCGTTGGCGGCGACGGCGTTGGCGTGGGTGGTGAAGGCGTCGGTGTGGGCGGTGATGGCGTTGGCGTTGGCGGCGATGGAGTCGGTGTGGGCGGTGAGGGCGTTGGCGTGATGGGTGGCGCCGTTGGACTGGGCGTCGGGTTCTCCACCAAGACAACCGGGTTCGCATTCACGTTTTGATCGGTCGTGCCAATCACATCCACCAGGTTTCTGGCGAGAGACTGATTGTTTAGGCCAGCCAATAGCTGCGCCGCGAGCTGTTGATTCACCACGTCCATGATCAACGGCATATTTTCCAGTGGCGGAAAATCCTGAATCAGGCGCGATGTTGCGACCACGAGTTTTACATCAAACTTTTGTGGTTTCGTCATCCGCCGGTCTGACGTCATCATCACCATTTCGCCGCCGTGCACGGTCACAGTTCTTTCAGGATGACCCGTGGGATAAAATGTGCCTATTCCTTCTAAGACCATGAATTTCGTGGGTGGGCCCGTTGCCATAAGAGCAGTCCCTCCCGTCACCGCCGCCGTAACAGCCGATGTGTTGACCTTAACGGCCGGTGCTTTGGGCGGAACTTGCAAAAGAACTGCGCCACTGGTCAGATCAAGCTCGCGAGCGCCCTGCTTAAAACTGAAAATTGTGTTCGCGCCGAGTCGTGTCAGCGTTAGATCGGTGAAGGTCAGTTCTGCGCGTGATTCCACGCCGGTGCGCACTCCCATCCGCTGCGTGACTTTATCATTCACTACCGCCGGACGTGGCGCGCCTTGAGCTTCCATTAATCGGACGTCCTGGACTACCTGGGATACGCGGGCTTGCTGCGGTTGGTCCGCCCTAAGAAAAGATGCTGTGCAAACGAGCAAAAACAAGACGATCAGTCCCGCCGCCCAAACGATGTGCACAAAAGATTTCTTCACAGTGGGGGTTGCTACGGTAAAGACGGCGCCGCGTTAGGACTCAGGCTTGGCACTCGGTGTGGTGTCACTAGTGCTGCAGTTTTATGATCGGCTGTGTTGGTCTGCTCTTGGCCGACAACCGACACTTGTGTACCACCCCCGAAAATCACCAGGTTTGTATCTACTAACGTCTTATTCGACTTCTCGCGGTGCTGCTTCTGACTCTCTGCCACGATCGATTTTTCGCTGGCTAGCGGAGGAAAATCTGTAACCAAGACACTCGTCTTCACAAAGCGGTCGATATCGACATCTACCGGATCGCTCAGCGCGGCTTCCGGGTTACCGAACAGCATTTGGCCCGCATGAACGAGAACCGAATCGCCAAGATGTCCGGGGCGATATGATCGTGCGGTGCCTTCCAACACCAAAAACTTGTATAAGCCAGGATGGTACTCGATCATGACGGTGCAACCCGCTACCGCCGTCGTGACGGTGCCGGTGTGAATTGTTACACCATTTGCGTCCTTTGGAGCCTGAATAAGTGCTGCGCCATCTCTCAGATTCAGCCCCCGCGTCCCGCGATTGAAATCAAATGCAGTATGGGCTGCGAGCCGCACAATCGTTTCATCGGAAAAACCCAACTCGGCACGCGATCCGTTGCCGGTCCGTACAGCCGTCTCGTCGTGGACGATATCGTTTACCGAGGCCCGGCGCGTGGCGTTCTTAGAATCCGCTAGTTGAACATGATTTTTTACACGCGTGATCCGCGCTTCGTTAGTCGAAGCGGCGTTCAATCGGTCGGGAAACCAAGTCCCAAGCGACGCCGCGATCATGATGAAAGCAAGGAGGCAAAGCTGCCGGTTCATTCACACGTTAGTCGAAAGACCTAATTCCGGTGGGCTTTTTGGCGCCTAAACCTTGTTAGGTCAAGAATTTTTTACACCCCTACAGGGTACTTATCCGGAAACGGCACGGCAAAGTTTCCTAAAAAATTTGGATCTTGTTGCTGCCCTTTTGAAGAAACGGCTTTAGCCGCCCAGGCAAAGATCGGTCCTCGCTATTACAGCGCTAGGCTGTCCAGGCGGAACCCCCCTTTGAATTTGTGGGCTGCTCGCCACCGAGAACCGAGATACCTAGCAACTCGCGCTGCCATGGGACGAGCAATGCCGGCGCCCGTGCTGCATCCGCGGCGATCGCTTCGAGCGTGCTTCGAGGTGCAATGAACGAAGGTTCCAGCCCGAGCTCTTCAGCGGCTTTGTTGCGTCGGCGGCGAAGCCGTTCCGCGCGCTCGATTGTCTCATTGGTCGGCCGGGTTCCGGAGCGACGACGCAAAACTGGCCACTCCGATTCAGGCGCGCGCAACGCGGCCTGTGCTGCCTCGCGAAATGCCTGACGCCGGCGGAATGAAAAATGTCTATAGTCAGGAACACTTCCGGAAGCGAATTTCGCCGCAGCCTTCAAGAGGTCCTGATTCTGCAAAATGTGAAACGGCGGGCGATCTGCCTTTTCTGCTTCTTTTTCGCGCCAGTCCCAAAGCGCACGAAGTACCGCGGCAGCGCGCCCACGGAGTATGCCAGATCCGCGGATCCGCCAGCCCTCGTGCCGCTTACGAGTTCGCGCGACAGCTCCGAGCTCGATGGCACGCTGACATGACTGCTGCAGCCAGCCTCGGCGCTGACAACGATCCAACTCCGCTTCCAACGTTTCGGCAAGGGGAAGCAAATAATGCACATCTTTAATCGCATACTCCGCCATGCGCACCGGCAAAGGTCGTTGTGCCCAATTCGCCTTTTGCGAACCCTTCAGAAGTGTGAGGCCGAAATAACGTTTCACCAACGCAGCGAGGCTAAATTCTCGAATTCCAAGAAGACGAGCTGCGATCATTGTGTCGAAGATTCTGCTCGAAACCAGATTTAGACCGCGCCGCAGCATTCGCAGATCGTAGTCGGCGCCGTGCAGAACAATTTCTTTGGCCTCCAGCGCACGACGAAGCGGTCCGAGATCGATTTTGGCCAGTGGATCGAGAATGAAGTCGCAAGGCTGTGGCCGGGATGGATGATCCCCGCCCATTCCAGGATCACCTTGGCGACCCCCCGCATCAACGCTGCCCTCCGCAGCGGGAACGCTTATCTGAAGCAAACAGAGTTTTTCTCGATACGAATGCAGGCTGTCTGCTTCAGTATCGACTGCGACGCGATCGGCGGATTCTATTTGCTCAATTAAACTCGCGAGCTGCGCGGCGTCCGTAATCACGTTTCACGTCAGCGCAATCCGCTCAGAAGCAATTCAGCGTTGGTTTTGGTCGCATGCAGATTATCAATCAATTTTTCCATCGCTTCCAAAGGCGGAAGCGAGGACATCGTCTTGCGTAGCATCAGCACGCGTTCCCATTCATCGGGATGATACAGCAGCTCCTCGCGACGGGTTGCTGAAAGCATCGGATGGATCGCCGGGTATAGCCGCTTTTCCTGCAGAGCGCGATCGAGATGCAATTCCATATTACCTGTTCCCTTGAACTCTTCGAAAATCAATTCATCCATTCGACTACCGGTTTCGGTTAAGGCGGTCGCGAGCACGGTGAGACTGCCCCCTTCTTCCACATTCCGCGCGGAACCGAAAAATTTCTTTGGCTTGATGAGCGCCTTCGCCTCTACGCCACCCGACATGATTCGTCCCCTGCCCGGCTGCATGTTATTGTATCCACGCGAAAGCCGCGTAATGCTGTCGAGCAAAAGCACCACATCCTGTCTCATTTCCACGAGGCGTTTGGCGCGCTCCATCACCATCTCTGCTACTTGCACGTGTCGCTGCACGCTTTCGTCAAAATTGGAATGATAGATCTGACAATCGACTTCCCGCTCTAAGTCTGTCACTTCTTCCGGCCGCTCGTCCACCAAAAGTAGGATAAGAACAATTTCAGGGTGATTGACGCGAATTGCCTTGGCAATTTCCTTTAGCAGGATGGTCTTGCCGACGCGCGGCGGAGCCACGATAAGCCCGCGCTGTCCGCGCCCGAGTGGCGCCAGCAAGTCCACGGCCCGCGCAGTGATTGAATTCGTCTTTGGATTTTCCAGAATAATCCTGCCCTGCGGAAACTGCGGCGTTAGCTTTTCAAAGTCGGTTGGCTCCGTCCATTCCTCAGCCGCCCGGCCCTCAATTTTGGTAACCTTGTCCAGAGACAGGAACTTTCCTCGTTGTCCTGGCAATTGCACCGTCCCCCCTATCTTCTGACCAGGGCGCAAATGATGTTGCTCAACGACGGCGCGTGAGACGCAAACATCCTCCGGAACGGGCAGAAAGTTTAATTTTGGCCAGCGCAACATAGCAAAGGAATCACCCACCTGATCCAGGAAACCTTCAGCGGTGACAGTAACTCCAGTCGCCAACGCCGCGCGGATGATATCACGAATATGCTGATGACGCGACCGCGCAGGGTGCAGATAAACATCCAAATCACGGGCCAAGGCCTCGAACTCTTCACCGGAAGACTCTTGCAGCCCGTTTAGATCGAGCGCGAGCTCGGTTCTTAACTTGCGTTCTTCGTTGGATTGCATTGCGGACGATTGAGGAACCTCTGCTTCACTTTGGAGATCTACGGCCGAGACCCCCGGCTCTATATCTTCTATCTGCGAGGTGGAACCCCTTAGCTTTTCTTCCATGATTTCTCTTGCCAAAGCGCGACAAGGCTCTTCGCCTGCTCCATAAGCGTCGCACGGTCCCCGTCATTCCAAACGACATGATCCGCACGCTTGATTTTTTCCTCGAGGGCCATTTGTGAGTTGATCATCTGCTCGGCTTCGGAGTCTTTCAGAGATTTTCGCTTTGCCAACCGGTCTAACTGCACCTTGCGCGAACAAGCGACTACGACCACTCGTTCGCACCATCTTTCACCGCCCGTTTCATAAAGGAGTGGAATGTCAGCAAAGAAAAAATCGGGAGAATTTCGATACTTTTTCGCCTGTGCTATCCACTGGCGACGAATCCGAGGGTGAAGAATTTGTTCGAGCGCGCGTCTACTGGTCGCGTTGCTAAATACTATGGCCCGAAGTTTCGCTCGATTCAAGTCCCCGCTTGGGGAAAAGACTCCACTGCCAAATTCATTGAGGATTTCCTGTTTCACTTCTGGAAGTTCGGCGAGCGACCGCGCTGCAAAATCGGCATCAAAAAATTTCGCCTCCGGCACAAATTTCCGCAGGCAATCACAAAACGTGCTTTTGCCGGTGGAGATGCCGCCCGTGATCCCGATCGCAGGCATTGGCAAGCCTCACCGCGGGGTGATGCCTTCGGCAAGATCAACGTGAAACGTCTGTTTCATCTTCGTTGTGCCGAAAGTTAACTCGGCGGTGTAATCTCCGGCTGGGAGAAGCCGCTTGGGATCGTCACCGCCGTACTCAGCAATCACGTCCTTGGTCGGCCGCAGGTCCCAGTTCAACCGCGTAAAACCGGGTGTGCCCGGCGCTTTTAGATTCGCGACTGGCTGTCCGGTTGATTTTGTCACGACGATTTTGATTTCGTCGCCGGCAAACTCTCGCACCCAGACTGTGAACAGTGCCCCTTCAAGCGGATTTTGGCCGCGATAAATCCCCTTGCCATTCGAATCGACAAATCCTGGCTGAAGATAAGCGCCGGTCACCGAACGCACGCTAAACAATTGAGCTGGCTTGGACGCAATTTCTGGAGTGAATTCGCGAAACGGGACCGTGTCGTCAAGGATGGCGAGGCTGCGACCGTGTGTCGCGATCACAAGGTCCGATGTGCGCGGATGAATCTGAATGTCGTCCACGCGGACAGAAGGCACATCGCCGATGCGCATCCAATGCGCGCCTTGATCGAACGACGCAAAGACTCCGAAGTGCGTTCCCACGTAAAGCAGTTTCGGATTTACCGGATCCTCACGAACCACTTCAATGGGATCGCCTTGCGGAAGGTCGCCGGTGACAGATTGCCATGTCTTACCCAGATCGGTCGTGCGGACAATCATGGCACGATCGTCACCCGTGCGATACCCGTTGGTCACAACGTACGCCACATTCGAATCAAAATTGGACGGCTCAATACGCACGGTCCATTGACCGCGCGCTGGCTCCGGCAAGTCACTAGTCAATTCAGTCCATTTGCCGCCGTCATTCTCAGTTACCCAAAGCCGCCCGTCATCCGTTCCGGCCCACAAAAGACCGGCGCGTTTTGGCGACTCGGCAAGCGAAAAGACAACTCCGTAACTCTCCGCTCCGCTTCCGGTGGCATTTGTTTTGGTGGGATCGTTGTGAGTAAGGTCGGGACTAATCACCGAATACTTTTCCATGCGATCGGTGAGTTTGAAGACATAGTTGCCACCGAGGTAAATCACGCCCGGTTTATGCCGACTCATGATCATTGGTGAGTTCCAATGAAAGCGGTAGCGCGGCTGACCTTCGGCGGGCTCGGGACGCAAACGCCGTATCTCGCCATTTCGCAAATTGATCCTATGGACTTCGCCCTGCTGGCTTTCCGCATAAAAGATGTCGCGATCGGTCGGATCGAACAGGACATAAAAACCGTCGCCACCGGCAAGGGCGGTCCAATCGCAGTTCCGAATGCCTTCCTTGCTCTGAACTCCGCTCGGTCCCACCCAGTTTTCGTTGTCCTGAAGGCCCCCCGCAATTCGGAAATACGGTTTCGTGTCGTCGAGCGAAATCCGATAATATTCTCCTGAGGGAATCTTGTTCAGGTGATCCCAGTTTTTGCCGCCAGCGAAACTTTGATATACACCGCCATCTGTCCCCAGCAGCAAACGCTGGCAAACTTGCGGCTTCGGCGGCTTGTTTTTGTCTTCCGGTTTCGGCGGCTTTGGCGGAGGCAGGGTGCCGGGCTGAATCGCGAGCGCGTGACAATCTGGATGAACTTTTTCGCTCAGGTCTTCGCGAAAAGTTTTGCCGCCATCATCAGACACCAGCAGTGCGAAGCCCAAAACATAAACGCGCTGATCATTTGCAGGATCTATGCGAATCTGACTGAAATAAAATGGACGCGGATCCACGGCGCTCATGCGCGTCCATCTTTCCCCTCCGTCATCGGAGCGAAAAATCCCGCCTGTCTTGCTACGCAGATCATCTAGCCTGCCAAATCCTCCTTCATAACTTTGCACCACGGCCATGACTACCCTCGGGTTACTCGTGCTGATCGCCAGACCAATGCGACCCGTTTGAGTCGGCAGACCGTCGCCGAGCTTCTTCCAAGTCGTGCCACCATCCGCGCTCTTGAAAATTCCGCCGACGTCTTCGCCGCCAGTCACTCCGGGACCCGAATTGAAACTCCACGGTGTCCGCTGTCGGGCATAAAGCACCGCGTAAACCGTCTCTGCGTTCGCAGGATCGAGGATCACATCGCCACATCCCGTGCGTGTATCGTGTGGGGCAGCTGCTTTCAAAATCAGTTTCCATGTCTTGCCCGCATCAGTCGTCTTGAACAACCCGCGTTCACCGCCGTCGGTCCACAGATTTCCCATCGCCGCTACGTAAGCGACGTCCGGTTTTTTGGGATCGACAACAATGCGGGCGATAGTGCGACTACTTTTCAGCCCGACGTTCTGCCACTTTTCCCCGCCATCGGTCGACCGATAAACACCGTCACCCCAGTCAGACGAATTCCGATCGTTGGCCTCGCCGGTTCCCACCCAAATCACGTCCGAATCGGACGGCGCAATTGCAACCGCACCAATCGAAAGCGTGCGTTCTTTATCGAAGATCGGTTCAAAAGTAACGCCGTTGTCGTTCGTCTTGAAAACTCCACCGTGTCCAAGTCCAACGTAGAAAACGAATGGATTACGCGGATCAATCGCAATGTCTGAAACGCGACCACCCATCACCGCCGGTCCAATCGAGCGCGCTTTCAAATTTTTGAAGAGGACATCGGTCAGTTGGGACGGAGTCGGCGAAGGAGTCGGCGTGGTAGACGGGGACACCAGCGTGTTTGGGGAAGACGTAGCCGCAGGTGATCCAGCAGCGACCGGCGTAACGCCTACAGGCGTATTCTCTTGTGCCGCTGAAATCGAAATCCATGAAATCCAGGCGAACAGCGCGCAGAAAAAACCCGATCGAGTAGTCATAGGCTGCAGACTCTAGCTAAGGCCGACGTCTTTGCGATGTCGGAAATGCAGGTATCGTGCAGAGATTTATGACGCAACAAATTTTGGAAGGCAAAATCGGCCTTGTGTTCGGCGTGGCGAACAAGCGCAGCATCGCCTGGGCAATTGCAAAGGCGTGGGCCGCGGCAGGTGCGCGACTGATTTTCAATTATCAAGGCGAACGACTCAAGGAGAACGTGGAAGAACTGGTGGGCGAATTTGGAGAGAGCACCCCATTGTTCTCCTGCGACGTTACCAGCGATGATGAGATCAAAGCATTTTTCGAAAACGTGCGAGGGCAGACCGATCGCGTCGATTTAATGCTTCACTCGCTTGCGTTCGCGCCGCGAGAAGCCTTGGAAGGCGACTTCGTGAGCACAACGCGCGAGGCGTTTCGCATGGCACACGATGTCAGCGCGTATTCACTGGTGGTGTTGGCGCGAGAAGCTGCGCCGCTGATGACAAATGGCGGCAGCATCGTGGCAATGACTTATTACGGAGCGGAAAAGGTGGTGCCGCATTACAATGTAATGGGCGTAGCCAAGGCCAGCCTCGAAGCCAGCACGCGTTATCTTGCGTACGACCTCGGCCCGAAAAAAATCCGGGTAAACTGCATTTCCGCTGGGCCGGTCCAGACGCTGGCCGCGCGCGGCATCAGCGGATTCACATCGATGTTGAAACATTACCAGGAACGCGCGCCGTTAAAACGCAGTTGCGATCCGGCCGAGTTAGGCGCCACCGGAGTCTTTCTTGCCAGCCATGGAGCCGCAGCAATAACTGGTCAGGTCATCTATGTCGATGGCGGCTACCAAATAATGGGAATGTAACCGGGGTCGTACTCTTACTCATGCTGTTACCTGAAATCGCATCCTGTCGCAGCGCGCCCGGCGGTCGCGCCCTACTCTCATAGATGATCGCGCGGATCTGGCATGGCTGGACGAAACGAACCGACACGAAGACGTACGAGAACATGCTGCGCGACGAAATTTTCCCGAGCATTGCTGCGCAAAACATCGAAGGTTATCGCGGCGCAGAATTGTTCATCCTCGAAGATGGCGACGAAACGGAATTCGTCACGCTGCTTCGATTCGAGTCAATGAATGCGGTGAAAAAATTCGCCGGCTCCGATGAGACCAAGCCAGTGATTTTTGCGGGAGTCGAAAAACTTCTTACACGAATGGAACCGGCGCGGCATTATCGCGTGGCGACCTAGGTGGAACGCGTTTTCCTCAACACGTTGGTAAATCTCTCTGCGGCTTTGCCGCCTGATATTGGCGCCTCCGGCGATCGCCATCGTCTTCCGGAGAAGCCAACCCGCCATTGCACGGCTAAGCGCTTGCCCCACAAACTGGGTGCGCCACGTTACCTCTATGGAAGTCGCTTCGAAGCTTCGGGAACTTTTGAGCAGCGAAATTGTCGCAGACGATCGTGAAACCCTCGTAGCGCACAGCAGCGACAAATGGTTCGCGGCTCATGAACCCGATGCCGTCGTTTTCGCAAGGTCGACAAATGACGTCAGCAAATTGCTTCAGTTCGCGTCAAGCGAAAAAATTCCGGTGACCGCACGTGGCGCCGGCTTTGGTTATGTAGGCGGATGCGTGCCGGTGCGCGGCGGAATTGTCCTGTCCCTGGCGCAAATGAACCGAATCAAGGAGATCAGCTTCTCCGACGCAGTCGCTATTGTCGAACCGGGAGTGTTTACGGCTGACCTCAAAGCGGCGGTACGCGGAGAAAACTTATTTTATCCGCCCGATCCGGCGAGCATGAAAGATTGCACTCTTGGTGGAAACGTCGCTACGAACGCAGGCGGACCGCGCTGCTTGAAATACGGCGTGACGCGAAACTACGTAATCGGGCTTGAAGTGGTGCTGGCCAATGGCGAGGTGCTGCGAACAGGCGGTCGTGTGCATAAGAACAAGACCGGATTCGATCTCATCGGACTGTTCGTCGGTTCGGAAGGAATACTCGGTGTGGCAACCGAGATCACGCTGCGCCTGCTTCCGCTTCCACCAGCGCGCGCGACTTTGTCCGGCGCGTTTGCGACTGCGGCGCAAGCTGCCGAAGCCGTGCAGGCGATTTTTGCAGCGGGGTTTTTGCCTTCTTCCCTGGAAATCGCCGATCACTTCACGTTGGAAGCCGCGCGACGCGATCTGGGAAAAATGCTTGTGCCCGAGGGTAACGCGCATCTGCTCGTCGATCTTGACGGACAAGAGGAAAGTGTTCGCAGCGAAGCCGCAGGCATTCGCGAATTGCTCGAAAGAAGGAAACCAAATGCGCTGGAGATTGCGATCGGCGAGGCAGATTGTGAAAAGCTCTGGGCCCTGCGCCGTCAATTCAGCAATTCACTGCGCGCGACAGGACTGACGAAGTTAAACGAGGATGTGGTCGTGCCACGCAGTTATCTGGTCAATCTCATGGAATTCGCAGAGACACTGCAGATTAAGTATGGATTTCCAATAGCCTGCTTTGGGCACGCCGGGGACGGCAACATTCACGTCAACATCATGGCTGATCGCTACAGTCGCGACCCCGCCGTTCGGGAAAAGGTCGAACAGGCACTCGACGATCTCTTCGCACAAGTGCTGGCCTGGGGCGGTGTAATTACTGGCGAACATGGCATCGGTTTGGCGAAAAAACGCTGGTGGCCGGAGGCGACAAGCGACGTGGCGCGTGAGCTGCATCGCCGCGTAAAACAAGTGCTCGACCCAAATGGAATTTTAAATCCGGGAAAATTTGTTGACTAATCATAATCCGCATCAATATTCGCCGGAGCATTTTACGGCACATCCCAATTCGCGGCGATTGACGCGTATCCGCGTCCTCGTGAACGAAAATTAAGAAAGATGCACATCTTCCTTTTCGCGCTGCTTTAACAACACATTAATGAAACCAGGAAAATTTACTCACGCGATTGCAGTTGTCCTTTCATCCGTCTCATCGCTTTTTGCGCACGGCACCGGCGAAAAAGCGGAACCCGCCAAAACCAAATTCAGCAAGAAAACGGACAAATCCGCTCAAGACCGTTCAGTCGCCGCGCCTTCAATCTCATTTATCCCAGGGCAGTTATTCAAAACGCGATCAGAAGCCCCTCAGCGTTTCTCTTGGAAGAGCAATATCGTCACGACGGTTTTCTGGATTGGTGAGCAGGCAGGAGGGAACAATCTAGTACCCAACCGCACAAGCTGCTGGGACAAGCAATGGACAAAAAACTATGGCGGCACTGACGATCCAAATCCTGCGCGGCGCAGCAATTACATTCCGGTAAAGTTCACACCGCGACAGAACCCATTTTACTGCGCGCTTCCATATAACGACAAGGCGCGCACCGGCCATCGATCCGAAGCGTCCCGCGTTGTTCCATGGTTTAAAGAAGCCTATCAAGGCCCCGCCGTTTCTACTTGCAAAGGCCGATGGATTGCTATTCGCAAAGGGAATCGAACCGCTTATGCACAATGGGAAGATGCCGGACCATTCCGCACCGATCACTGGCAATACGTGTTCGGCAATGACCGCCCAAAGCCCAATCTGAATAAAGGTGCCGGTCTCGATGTTTCGCCTGCTGTGCGCGATTATCTTGGATTGAAGGAAACAGACGTCACCGATTGGAAGTTTGTCGATTTCGGTGAAATCCCGCGTGGTCCGTGGTCCACTCATGGCGAAAACAACACATTCGTGATCAACGAACGGAAAAAGGGGAAAGCCCTGGTTGAAAAGCTAGGTACGATCGCTCGTTAAGAAACTACCGTAGAGCCAGCGGCGTCGGCTCAAATAATCCATTCATTCGGAGGCGCCATCCTGCCAAAGTTTCGACGATCCACGCGATCCTTCGCTCCAAAGCGATTGGAAACGTGAATGGAAAATCGGAGCCGAGTTCGTCTTTCTTCTCTTGCGATCTTCATCGTACTGCCTTTTGGCATCA
>Ga0126380_10000660_pt1 | contig 11920 bp, 9 predicted proteins | sample PanSoiMetPlot_26_FD_92544 | JGI IMG/M metagenome (GOLD analysis project Ga0126380, IMG submission 92544) | Tropical forest soil microbial communities from Panama - MetaG Plot_26 | ecosystem: Environmental > Terrestrial > Soil > Tropical forest > Bulk soil | place: Panama | collected 2016-02-17
TCGATTCTGTTGATGTGACCGTTCGTGGAATCGGCGGCCACGGCGCGTATCCACACAAGACGAAGGACCCAATCGTTCTTGCCGCCGAAATGATTAACGCGTGGCAAACAATCGCGAGTCGCGAAAACAATCCAATTGACCCGATCGTCGTGACGGTCGGCTCAATTCATGGCGGCACGAAGCACAACATCATTTCCGACGAAGCAAAAATGCAGCTTTCGGTTCGGACCTACAAGTCCGAGGTGCGCGACCGGGTTCTGGCTGCGATCGACCGGATCGCGAAGGGAGTTGCAAGCGCAGGGGGCGTTCCGCCGGATCGCGCGCCGATCGTCACCGTTGACAAGGAGCGATATACGTTCGCGACTTACAACAATCCGGAGCTAACGAAGCGGCTCGTCGAAGTCTGGAAAAAAGTTTTGGGACCGGACAGTGTAGAGATTGTCGATCCAACAATGGGCGGCGAAGATTTTTCTGAATACAGCCTGCCCGATCACTCGATCCCCGCGGTCGATTTTCACATCGGTGCCGTCGATCCGGAGAAAATCGCGCAGTTCAAGAAGGAAGGAAAAGAATTGCCGACTTTGCACTCGAGCAAATTCGCGCCCGTGCCCGAGCCGACGATCAAGGTCGGCATTATCGGCATGACCAGCGCGGTGCTCGAGTTGATGAAGAAATAATCGAGATCCCTCGACCACGCTGCGCTCCGCTCGGGATGAAATGAAATAGCCGTCGGCTTATTTCATTTCACCTTGATGTTCTTGCGAAGAAAGGTCGGAACATCCAAATCCTGGCCTTCGACGATTGTCGGCTCGCTCTTTTCGAAACGTCCGCGCGTCACCGGCTCGAACTGCATCATTTCCTGTTTTGCATGGGTCTTTTCCTTCGGCGTCTTCGGCTGCTTAACTTCCTTCTCAGCAACCGGCAGCTTCTCGATCGGTTTTTTCTTTGGCGGAATCAATCGCGGCGCTGATTTTTTTATCGGCGGTGCTGGCGGCGGCTCGATCGGCATTGCTTGTTCGAGCGGAATTAAATCGCTGGCAGGCGGTGTAGTGGCGGCCGTATCGGCCGCAGATTCGTTCATTGCGCCCGACACAGGCGCCTCTACATCGGGCCAAGCATGAATCTTCGGTTGCGACACGGGTTCGTCGATTTCTTCCAATGCGGCTGGTGGCGGGGCCAGAAAAGGTTCGGGCATCGGCGGCGGCGCGATTTGCGATTCGACTGAATCTTCCGCGGCGAGCGAGCTGATGATGGTCACGGTCAATCGATTGCCCATCTTGCCGTCAACCGCGGTCCCGAAAACGATTTGGGTATGATCGCGCACGTGTTTGCCAAGTTCGCGCATGAGAATCTCCACTTCGGACAAGGTCATTCCCGGTCCGCCCGCGACTTGCACCAGAACGTGCGACGCTTCTCCGAGCATCCGGCCCTTGTCCATCAGCGGATTCTTCAGCGCCTGCGTCAGCGCATCGTGCGCGCGATTGTCGGAATTGGATTCGCCAAAACCAAACAGGCAGCGTCCGTTCTGGCTGCGCAACGCCGCGAACAAATCGTCGAACCCAATTCGAATCAGTCCTGGGCGTTGAATCAAATTCACGATCGAGCGCACGCTTTGGCTGATCGTCATGTCGGCGACGCCGAACGCCTGATGAATTCCCGCTTTCGGCGCGACCATGTCGCCCATGCGATCGTTCTCGAAACAAATTACAGCGTTCGCGACTTCATTCAGTCGCGTGAGAGCGTCCTGCGCCTGAGAGGCTCGACGTTTTCCTTCAAACGAGAAGGGGAGCGTGGCGAATGCGATCACTAGCGAGCCGGCTTCACGCGCGAGTTGGGCAACGACCGGCGCCGCGCCCGAACCGGTCCCTCCGCCGAGTCCGGCGCAAACGAAAATCATCCGCGCGCCGGCGATGGCTTGGCGAATTTCTTCCGCCGATTCAATCGCGGCCTGGTAACCAAGCTCCGGGTCGCCGCCAGTGCCGAGTCCGTGCGTGCTGGTGCGGCCGAGCTGGACTTTGCGCGCCGCGACCGAGGTGGCGAGCGCTTGCACGTCGGTGTTGATCGCGATGAGATCGTTTTTGTCCATTCCATCGAGCAAAACGCGATCGAGCGCGTTTGAGCCGGCGCTCCCGACGCCGACGACTTTAATCGGGATTGGTTCCTCCTGCCGTTCGGGCAGGCTGTAATTTTTACTGAGTTGGATCATGTCGATCTTTCTGTTGTTATCGCATTCCGGGGAAAAATCTGCTGAAGATGCGGCCGATGCCGCGACGTGGCCGGTCGACCTGCACCGCCTGCGCGTATTTGAGCAAACCGATCGCGGTCGAGAATTGCGGATTCTCGGCGGCCGAGGTCAGGCCAGCGAGCTTTTGCGCATGAGTGACACGCGCCGGCATTTCGAAAATCTCGCCCGCCAGATGATCGATCCCATTCAACAAACTGCATCCGCCGGTAATGAAAATTCCTCCGCCCACATAATTGATGAACGGTTCTTCTTCGATTGTGCGCTTGAGCAATTCAAAAATCTCGCGCAGCCGTAAGTGAATGATCGTGTTCAACGTTTCGCGCTCGATTTCCTTGCCGGCAAAACCGGAATCGTCCTTGAGAACGATCGTCTCGCCGGGCAGGCAATTGCCAAGGATGCAGCTCCCCTCCTCGGTCTTTAATTTCTCGGCGCGCGCCATCGGAATGCGCAGTCCCATCGAAATGTCGTTTGTGATGTGATCTCCCCCGACCGCGAGCACGCCGCTCTGTTTCACCGCGCCATCGACATACAAAATGTAATCGGTCGTGCCGCCGCCGATATCGACCACGAGCGCGCCGAGATTTTTCTGGTGTTGCGTCAGCACCACCTGCGCTGAGGCGAGCGCGCCAAAGACAACGTCTTCCACTTCGAGCGGCAACTCTTTCACGCAGCGGATCGTGTTTTGAATCCGTGTCCGGACTCCGTGAATGATGTGAAAATCGGCCTCCAGTTTTTCGCCGAGCATTCCGACGGGATTCAAGACACCGTCCTGGCCATCCACGTGATAATGTTGAATGATCGAGTGCAGGAACGCGTTCTGTGCCGGAATGCTGACTTCGCGCGCGTTAACTTTCACGTCTTCAACATCCTGATCGTCGATCTCATCGCGATCTTCCGGCAACATGACGCAGCCGCGATTGTTGAAACTTTCAATGTGACTGCCCGCGACCGCTACGAACACGCTCCGGATCATCACGTCGCTTTTTTGCTCGGCGTCGACGACCCCTTCGTGCACGCATTTCATCGCCGTTTCAAAATCGACAATCTCGCCTTTGCGGATGCCGCGCGACGGCGCCTGGCCCACTCCGAGAATTTTTAACGTTCCATCGGGACGTGTTTCGCCGACCACGACGCAAATCTTCGACGTCCCTATTTCCAAACCAACGATGAGATCACCACTTGCCATGCTGTTTAATTCTTTTTGAAGGATTGCCAAAATCCGCGCTTTGCCGGCGTTGCCGTCGGCGAAGGAGTCGATTGCGGCTTGGCCGCGGGCGTTGCCGAATGCGGCGGCTTCGCCTTTTTCGGTTTCGTTGATGACTTTGTCGTCACCCGTTTCGGCGGCGCGGTCGCTGGAATCGCTTTCATCACGCGCGGCGATTCTTCCGGCTGAATCGTGTCGTTAATTACTTCCGTGGAAGTTTTTTGGAATGTGACCGGAATGTTTCGTTGCACGAGCAGGTTCACCGTCGCCAATTCGCGGTGGGCGTCGTCCGAGTAAACCAGGAATTGCTCGAGTCGCTGCAATTGCAGATCGAGATTATCGAACCCGAAGGTGACCTTGCTGTGGTTTTTGTCGGTCACGACCAGGCAGTAGCCTTTGGAAAGATCGATCTCGCGAATTTGAAACCGGGTTTGCATGAAACTGCGCGTGCTCAAACGGAGCAATTCGAGCGCGGCCTTCGCTTCCGGCAAATCGACTGTCTTGCCGACCTCAAGTGATTGGCTGGCGCAGCCCACAATCAGCGGTAGTCCCAAATACTCGGGCAGCAACTTTTTCTCCTTCATCAACACACCGCGTGCGTCGACCAGAAACGCCGCGTCGGACGCAAACGGGTCCGCGATTTGTTTTTCATCGGTGATCCACGCGATCGGCTTTCGCTCAACAATTCGAATATCGATCTCGCCCGGAAGTTTGCGGACGACCTCGACCTCATCGACCTGCGGCAAGTCCTGTAATCGATCGTGCACTCGCGCGAGATTTACCCGGAAAATATTTTCGCCTTCACTGATATTGGCCACGCTCAGGATCTGCTCGCGCTGTAGCGTGCCGTCGGTCTGCACCTCGATGCTGGTCAACTTGTAATCGGGATTGTCGAGAAAGAATCTTTTCGCCGCGACGCGGCCGCCGACATAAAGCGCGGAACCGAGCGCGACGAGGAGCGCGATCTTCGAAAAGAAGACGAAGACTTTGCGGTTACGATGCTGGATCGCCTTGCGCGAACGCACTTTGACGTCGAGCAAATGTTGCTGACGGCGCTGGCGAAAGGTCGAGACGCGGCGATTGCGCGCGCGTGGCCGTTGCTGGCGTCTCATCGCCCGCCGCGCTCCCTTCTCGCGCGGGACAGTTCGATGACGCGAAGGCAAAGCTCGGGGTAACTGATCCCGGCGACGCCGGCCGCTTCCGGAAGCAAGCTCGTCTCGGTCATTCCGGGGATCGTGTTTACCTCGAGGACGAACGGCTCGCCTTTGTCGGTCACAAGGACATCGACGCGTCCGTAAACCACCAGGCCAAGAGCGCGAAATGCCGCCAGTGCCAGCTCCTGAATTTTCTTCGTCAACGAGGAATCGATCTTCGCCGGACAAACATGCTCTGCGCTCGCGCCAGCCTGCGGATTCAGGAACGGGTACTTGGTATTGAAGTCGTAAAAACCGCCCTTCGGAATTATCTCAATAATCGGCAGGGCTTGATCACCGAGGATACCTATCGTCAATTCGCGGCCAGATACAAATTTTTCTATCAACAATTTGCGATCGAACTTCGCCGCTTCTTTCAACGCCGCGTCGAGCTCGCTTTGATTTTTCACGATTACGATTCCAACGGTAGATCCTTGTCGCGCCGCTTTCACAACCAGTGGAACCGACATCTTCGGTCGTTGACCGGCGTCGATCACTTCCGATTCCGGCGTGACCACGCCGCGCTCGAGAAATTTTTCTTTCGACAAAACTTTATCGAACGCGATCCGGCTCGCTTCGACTCCGTCCCCGGTGTAGGCTACGCCGCGCTCCTCCAAAATTTTCTGGATCTGTCCGTCTTCGCCGAAAGTTCCGTGAATGCAGTTGAAGGCAAGATCGACATCGCGCGGCAAGGGGAAGTTTTCGTCGCGCACATCGACATCAACCACTTCGATTCCGGAGAAGCGCAACGCTTTCGAAACGCCGCGCCCTGTCGCCATTGAAACATCGCGTTCCGATCCCGGCCCGCCCATCAACACCGCCACTTTTCTTGGTAAATCTCCCGCTTTCACGACCCCGGCTCCCCCACAATTTGAACTTCTGTCTCCAATTCGATTCCACGTTTTGCCTTTGCTGTCTTCTTGATCTGATCGATCAGCTCCAGCACTTCGCTCGCAGTCGCGCCGCCTTCATTGACGATGAAATTGCCGTGCACTTCGGAAACTCGCGCTTTGCCTACTGACGAATCTTTCAAACCGAGCTCGTCCACCAGTTTTCCCGCCGGGCAACTTTCCGGATTTTTGAAAATGCAGCCCGCGCTTTTCGCGATTGGCTGACTGGTGCGCCGTTTTTCTTGAGATTCCTGCAAGCGCGATTCGATTTGTTCGCGCGCTGCCGGCGATGCGCGGAATGTGGCCGAGACGGCGAAGTTTTCTTTTAGCAACGGGAAGTTGCGGTAGTGAACTTCAAGCTCATCCCGTTTCTTGGTGTGCAAATTTCCCTCGCGGTCGAGATAACGAATACTGGTGAGATGATCGAACGTTTGTCCGCCCATCGCTCCGGCATTCATTCGCAACGCGCCACCGACCTCCGCCGGAATTCCTTCCATCCATTCGAGGCCGCCAAGGTTCGCACCGCGCGCGGCGTAAGCGATCTCTTTCAATTTCGCGCCAACGCCGGCGGTAATTTCGTTGCCTTTGATCTCAATCTTTTCGAACTCGCCGCCCGACGGATGAACCACCACGCCGCGGATTCCACCATCGCGTACCAGCAAATTCGATCCGCGACCGATCACAAAGAGTGGAAGATTGTCGCGCGGGCAAAATTTGATCAGCTCGCTGAACGATTGCTCGTTGCGCGGCTCGACCCAGAATTGTGCCGGACCACCGACACGCAAGGTCGTGTGCTTGGCGAGCGGCTCGTAAAGTTTGATCTCGCCGTCTTCGCCGACGATCTCTTTCAGTTTTTCGGCGATGACGAGATCGGCCGCGAGGATCGATAATTGTTCGTGAATGTTGCCCGCGCCGAGACTCAAAACGAGATCGCCGGCTTCGAGCATGTTTCCGACGTCGCGATGGACCCATTCGAGGCGCGGCTGATAAGAAACGCCGCGATGCCCGTTCGCCGCGATCTCATCCGCAATCATCTGGCCGCTCACACCCGGCATCGGCGCTTCGTTCGAACCGTAAACATCTGTGATCACGATGCGGTCCGCCTGATCGAACGCTTTGCCGAATTCCTTGCGAAGTAATTTCGTCCGCGAATAACGATGCGGCTGGAACATCGTGAGCACGCGCTTGCGTCCGACCGATCGCGCGGTTTTCAGCGTCGCTTTGATCTCGGTCGGATGATGTCCGTAATCGTCGACCAGCAAAAATCGTGGGCTGTCATACTTAATTTCGAAACGTCGCCGCGCATGTTGAAATCTTGTCAGCGCCTTGGCGATTTTGTCGAACGAGACGCTGAGCTCAGTCGCGAGCGCGATGACGCCGAGCGCGTTGCGCACATTGTGTTCACCGGGAACGTTCAACGTCGTTTCGCCGATCTTCTCTTTGCCGCGATAGATCGAGAATGTTGATGAGAAATTGTCCAACTTGATGTCGGCGCCGCGATAATCCGCATTCTCGGACAGGCCATAGCAAATCGCGCGGTCCAAAGATCGACAGATGCGCGCGGCATGCGGATCGTCCGCGCAAAAAAAGATTTTGCCGCTCGTCTGGCTGATCAGCTGATTGAACGTTTTCTCGATCGCGGCCAGATCGGCATAAAAGTCGAGATGTTCCTCCTCTATATTAAGTACAAGGGTGTTTTCGGGATGGAACAGGGCGATCGTGCCGTCGCTCTCGTCGCCTTCGGCCACGAAGTATTCGCCGCGCGAGTCCCAGTGGGAATTCGTTCCCAAGATCGGAATCTCGGCGCCAACGTAATGCGACGGATGCAGTCCGCCTTCACGCAAAACGTACGCCGTCATCGCCGAAGTGGTCGTTTTGCCGTGCATCCCGACAATCAGGACCCCGCGCTTAGCCGACATGACCACGGCTAACGCTTCCGCGCGGCGAACGCAGCGCTTTCCGGATTCGCGCGCGCTTTTTAAAATCGGATTGTCCGGTTTGATTGCAGACGAATAGATGACCAGCTCCGCGTCGCCTGCGTCCTCGGCGCGATGTTGTCGATAAAATTTCAGGCCGAGCCGTTGCAACCGATCCGTTTCGAGCGAATTCAATTTATCCGAGCCGCTGACTTCGTGTCCGAGTTGTAAAAGCAACCCGGCAATCCCGCTCATGCCGCTGCCGGCCACGCCGATGAGGTGCACGCGATGCCGTTCCTGCGTCAGAAATTTTGCAAGATCGACATCCTTCGTCATGACAGCGTGTATTTCTCCATCGTGTTTGCGACGCGCATGGCGGCGTCGCGCGGCGCGAGCTGCGCCGCTTTCTCGCGCATGCGCCGGAGGTGATCCGGATGGGCGATCATCTCCTTGATGTTCTGAGCAAGTAATTCGGGCGAAAGCTGCGACTCTTTCAAAACAATAGCGGCGCCCGCGCGCGAAAAGATTTCGGCGTTGCGGGTTTGATGATCATCCGCCGCGTAGGGGAAGGGGATCAAAATCGTCGGCAGCTCGAAAGAAGCGAGCTCAGCGAGACTGGCCGCGCCAGAACGCGCGATCGCAAAATTCGCCGCGCTGTAAACTTCCTCCATGTGATGATGAAACGCGGCGACGAACGCCGGAATCCCGTCGCGTCGATAACTTTCCGCGACCTGGTGTTCGTCACGCGCTCCGGTGAGGTGAACGACCTGAAGCGACGAACCGTGAAGCAGCGGCAACGATTTCATCATGGCCTGATTGATCCCACTCGCTCCCTGGCTGCCGCCCATAACTGCTATCGTACTCAAATTTGGATCCAAGCCGAGCTTTTGCCGCGCTGATTGTCGATCCAACCGTTTTAGTTCGTTGCGAATCGGCGTGCCGGTGATCTCGGTCTGCGCTTTCGGGAAAAATTGCGCCGCGTCTTTGAATCCAAGCAAGACCGCGCGCACCATTTTCGCGGCGAGCCGATTCGCTTTTCCCGGGATGGCGTTCGACTCATGCAAGAGTGTGGAAATTCCGCGCATCCGGCCGGCGAGGATCGGCGCAGTCGAAGTGAAACCGCCCATGCCGAGGACGACTTGCGGTTTGAACTTGTTGTAAATCGATCGGCAACGCGAAAGGCTTTCGATGAATCGGCGACCGAAACCGAAAATGGCCGGCGAATAGATCGATGGAAGCCCGACGGTGGGAAGTTTTTCGAACTGAAATTGCGATCGCGTGGAAAGCGCGAGGCTGTCGATCTCCTTTTCCGATACAAACAAGAGCACTTCGTGTCCGCGCTCGCGCAGAACTTCAGCGACGGCGATTCCCGGAAACAAATGTCCCCCCGTTCCTCCACATGCAATGACCGCGTTCATTTCGCCTCGCAGCTATATCCGCGGCGTGACCCGCGCCTGCAACGCAGTGCGTCGCTTATTGGAAGGTTCCAGAACGGCCTGACGGTAAATACTTAACAAGAGTCCTACGCAAAACAAACATGCGACCAGATTCGAGCCGCCGTAACTAATGAACGGCAGGGGCAATCCTTTATTCGGCAGCAGTGACGTGGTGACGCCAATATTTACTGCAGCCTGCAACGCGAGCAGACAAACCACACCGGACGCGGTCAGCAATCCGAAGCGATCTTTCGCATGGAGCGCGATCACGATTCCGCAAACGATCACCACCACGAAAAGAAACACTACGAGCAAACTGACTCGCAGCCCAAGCTCCTCGCCGATCATTGGGAAAATGAAATCAGTGTGCGCGTAGGGGAGGTAGAGCATTTTTTGGCGGCCGTTGCCGAGTCCAAGCCCGTCCATTCCACCGCTGCCCCACGCGATCAGGGCCTGCATTTGCTGAAGGCCGGCGTCTTCTTTGTAGCGTTCGAGATCCGTGAACGCCATCAAGCGTTCCATGCGTGAATGCGTTGCGCCGATCGTGATCACGCTGCCGCCGAGAATTGCGAGCAGTCCGAGCAATATCGGGTTCGTACCGGCGACGAACATCATCGCAAATGTCGTTGCGCCGATCAGCGCGGTCGTTCCGAGATCGACTTCGAACAAAATCATCGCGAGTAGCGCGCTCACGATCGCGAGCGGAATGGCAAAACCGAAGAGCGGATGTTTGGTCAGTTGTTCGTAACGCGAAAACCACCACGCGAGAAAAAATATCGCAGCCAGCTTCGCGACCTCAGATGGCTGAAAGCCAACTGGGCCGAGCCCGATCCAGCGTCGCGACCCGTTGATCCGCATGCCGATGTGCGGCACGTAACACAATGCCAGCGTGGCTGCGGCCACGCCGATCCAAATCCACCACGTGCGCTGCCAGAAATGGTAATCGATCAGCGCAGCCGCGATGCAAAGCACGAGACCGACGCCGAGCCAGACCGATTGGCGTTTGAGGAAGAACAACGTGTCGCCGTGACTATCGCGGGCAAAAGCGCTCGTGCTGAAAAGCATTACGATGCCGATGACCAGAAGGCCCAGCACCGCAACGAACAGGAAGTAAGCGCTTTTCTTGTACATTAGATCAACACCTACTCGTTCTTCTTCGCCGTTTTCGTTTTCTCCGGGATCAATAGTTTCTGGCCGATCTTCAACTTACGCGGATCATCGATGTGATTGAGCGTGACGAGATCGTCGTAGGAAACTTTGAACTTCTTCGCGATCGTGACCGGATTGTCGCCTTTCGCGACGACGTAAGTTTTTCCGGAGTCGAGCACTTTCGGCTGCGGCTTTGCCGCGGTTTTCTGGGCAACGGGTGGAGCTTGAGCCGCCGGTTGTGTCTTCGGCTCGGTTGTTTCAACTCCAATTGTCTTCGGGGCGGCTGCTGAGGCGGAAGGCAGCGAGCCTTGTCGCGTTTTGAGCGCGTTGAACGCGATGATGCCCGCTACCGCGACGACGTGGAGCAACAAGACGACGAGTAATGCGCGCGAAAGCTTCATGCTTGGCTCGGCGAGTTCGCCGTAGTCGGCAGCCGTGACTCCGGCGCGCATTGGTCGGCGCATTGCGGTGGCGCGAAGTTTTTTGCGTTTGAATGTGAACAGTTTTGGCATTTTGAACTTCCTTTTCATTGAGGGAGCGCTTGAACGAGGGCCCGAAATTGATCGCCGCGATCGGCGTAGCTTTTGAACATGTCGAACGAAGATGTGCCCGGCGAAAAGAGAACGACTTCGCCGGATTTGGCAGTGTCATGCGCGCGCGCGACTGCATCCGCGAGCGAAGCTGCGCGCTCCGATTTCACAATGTCCTTCCAATCGCGCGCGATTCGTTCCGCCATCTCGCCAATCAAAATTGTCGATCTTACTTTTTCTTTAACGAGATCGCGGAGCGGCTCGAAGTTGAAGCCTTTGTCTTTGCCGCCGGCGATCAGCACGACCGGTTTCGTTTGGGCGAGGAGCGCTTTTTCGACTGCATCGAGGTTTGTCGCCTTCGAGTCGTTGATGTAATCGACGCCGGCGATTTGGCGGATGAACTCGCAACGGTGCGGCTTGGGCTCATAGGCGGAAACTGATGGGACCATTTTTTCGAACGGCAATCCGCGCGCGTGACCGGCGGCGAGTGTGGCCATTAGATTCTCGATATTGTGCGCGCCGCGTAGCTTCGTTTGATTCAATCGCAAAAGCGGTTTGTTCTCGAAAACAATCGTGCCTTCGCTCAAACGAAAATCGGCGCGGTTGCTGTAAGCGCTGAAGGTGATTTTTCTCGCTTTTAGCGGCGGCAAACTTTCCACCGCGTTGACGATCGCGATGTCGTCCGCGGTTTGGTAGTCGAACATACGCAATTTTGCGGCGCGATATTCCGCGACGGAGCGATAACGATCGAGATGATCCGGCGCGAAATTCAACCAGAGCGCGATCGATGGGCGAAACGTCCGGATCGTTTCGAGCTGGAACGAGCTGACTTCGACCGTCAGCACGTCGTATTTAATCTTCTCGCGCGCGACTTCTGAAAGTGGTTTGCCGATGTTGCCGCACGCGATTGTCTTCTGGCCACAATCGTTCAGCATCTGCGCCAGCATCTCGGTTGTCGTCGTTTTGCCGTTAGTGCCAGTTATTGCGATCACCGGCGTTTCGGCGGAACGCCAGCCGAGCTCGAGCTCGCCGATGATGTCGATCTTGCGTGAAGAAAAATTCTGCGCGAGCGCGGAAGCCGGATCGATTCCCGGACTCAAGACTACGAAATCGTATTTGGCGGAATCGTTGTCCGCCGCCTGGCCGGAAACGACACGAATGTTTTGCCCGCGCAGAGTGTCGATGGTCGATTTGAGGAGCTTATTTTCCTCCGCGCTGTCGAGAACCGTCACCGTCGCGCCTTCCTCCTTAAGCAGGAGCGCGGCGGCCATTCCGCTCAAGCCCGCTCCCAGTACCGCAACGTTTTGATTCGAGTAACGCAATTTCTACCTCAACTTCAAAGTCGCCAGCCCGAGCA
>Ga0126380_10000661_pt1 | contig 11920 bp, 9 predicted proteins | sample PanSoiMetPlot_26_FD_92544 | JGI IMG/M metagenome (GOLD analysis project Ga0126380, IMG submission 92544) | Tropical forest soil microbial communities from Panama - MetaG Plot_26 | ecosystem: Environmental > Terrestrial > Soil > Tropical forest > Bulk soil | place: Panama | collected 2016-02-17
GGCGCGCAGTGAGGACGGGCTGGCGGCCACCGCGGAGAAGGCCGCCGGGTACGGGCGGGAGGCGCTCGTGATCCCCGCGGACGTGACCGACCAGGAAGCCGTGGCAGGCGCGGTCGCTACGGCGATCGAGCGGCTCGGCCACGTCGACATCGTGGTCAACAACGCTGGCGGGTCCAACTTCGTGGTCCCGTTCCTTAACCTGCGGGTGCCGGGCTGGGACAAGCTCATGCGGCTCAACCTGACCTCCGCCGTGTACGTGTGCCACGCGATCGGCCCGCACCTGGTAGAGCGCGGCCAGGGCTCGGTGATCAACGTGGCCTCGGTCGCCGGCCTGGCGGCCTCACCGTTCCTGTCCCCCTACGGGGCGGCGAAGGCCGGGCTGATCTCGCTCACCAAGTCGCTGGCCGTGGAGTGGGCGCCGCTGGGGATCCGGGTCAACGCCCTGTGCCCCGGCTGGACCGCGACCGAGCTGAACCGCAACCTGTGGGAAGACGAGGAAATGGGGAAGGCAACCATCGCCACGGTGCCCATGAAGCGGTGGGGCCAGGCGGCCGAGATGGCCGGCCCGGCGGTCTTCCTGGCCAGCGACGCGTCGTCCTTCATGACCGGGCAGGCCCTGGTCGTCGACGGCGGCCAGACCACCATGAGCTGAGGCACCCGGGGGCAGAGACGCGGGAGGGACGGCGCGTGCGCGCCGCCCCTCCCGCATAGCGGGTCGTTACTCGGTCCACCACTCCTCGTCGTTGCCCTTGGCCGCCTTGGCCGAGGCCGGCTGCTTCGGGTTGCCGACCTGCTGGGTGGCCGCCCGGGTCTGCGCCTGGGCCGGGGGCCGCGGCTCCTCCCGCGGCGCGGGCGGCGGTCCGGCCACGGCCTTGGGCGGGGCAGGCTGGCCGACCGCCTGCCGACCCTGCTGGGGCTGCTTGAGTGCCTCGGACAGGCCCGGCATCTGGGTGCCCAGCAACTGGCTGATCTGGGCGAGGTGCGAGGAGATGCTCTCCTTCTGCCTGGTCAGGTCGTCGACCTCGCGCTGCGCCGCGGCGCGGTGCCGCTCGATCTCGTTCTTGGCGTCCGCCGTGAGCTGATCGGCCTGGGCCTTGGCCTGGGCGACGATCTGGTCGGCGTTCTTCTTGGCGTTGGACACGAGCTGCTTGGAGTGCTGCTCGGCCTCGCGCCGGGTGTGGTCGGCCTGCGCGCTGGCCTTGGCGGCCCGCTGCTCGGCGGTGGCGGCGCGCTGCTCCGCCTCGGTGACCAGCTTCTGCGTCGCCGCCTGCGCGGCCGACAGGCGCTCGGCCTCCTGGCGCTCGGCTTCCTCGCGCCGGGACGCGAGCTGGATCTCGAACTCGGCCTCGGCCTGGGCCCGCTGGGCCTCGCTCTCCTCCAGGATGCGCTGCGCCTGGCTGCGCATCTCGTCCGCCTGCCGCTTGGAGGTGGTGAGGATCTCGTCGCGCTCCCGCTTGGAGGAGGCCTTGAGCTGGGCGACCTCGCGCTCGGTCGTGGTGCGGAGCTTGGCGATGTCGCGCTCCACCGCGGCTCGCTTCTCCGCGACCTCGTGGTCGGCCATGGCGCGGAGCTTGGCGGCCTCGCGCTCGGTGGTGGAGGTCAGCTCGTCGGCCTCACGACGTGCCCCGGTGCGGATCGCGTCGGCTTCCCGCTCGGCCGAACCGCGCTGGTCGTCGGTCTCGCGCTTGGCGCTGGCCCGCAGCTCGGCCGCCTCGTTCTCGGCGCCGGCCCGCAGTTCGGCCGCGTCCACCTTGGCGGCGGCCTGCAGCTCGTTGGCCGCGGAGCGGGCTTCCCCCACGATCTCTGTCGCCTGCTCCTCGGCGAGGCGGAGCAGTTGCTCGATACGCGAGCCGAGCCCCGCGTAGGTGGGCCGCTCCTGTTCGCGGAGCTGGCGGTGCGCCTCGGTCAGCTCCTGCTGGAGCGCCTGAGCCTGCTCGCGGTGCTGGCGCATCTCCAGGTCGGTCTGCTTGAGGTACTCATCGACCTGGTGCTGGTCATATCCGCGCATGACCTTGGCGAAGTCGCGGACCGGGGCGTCTTCGAAGAAGTTGCTGAGCTGAGCGTCGATTTCAGGCTGCATGTGGCTTGATCCTGGCTAGACGAGGGGGGCATGCGGGGGGGGGCAGACGAGTTCCTAGCAACCACCCGCAGGGGGACTGACGCCTACTTCGGCAACCCACTCCGGCAAGGCCGCGAAAGACCGCTCGCCCGATTCCTGGCAGCGTACTCCCGTTACGCATGTGATGACGGTGCCTTTCCGGCTTCCCGCCGGCCAAGATTCATTTTCCCGGCAAGACGGCTACCGCGGGGGGCCTTCAGGCCTCCGGCGGCTGGACCAGTTCGGTCAGCACCCGGCCCATATCCGCCGGGTGCAGAAAGGCGATCGACGCCCCCATAGAGCCATGCCGGGGGCGCTGGTCCAGCAGTCGCACCCCGCGCGCGCCGATGGCCTCCAGCGCCACGGTGATGTTCGCCACCCGGTACCCGATGTGGTGAATGCCCTCGCCCCGGCGGGCCAGGAACTTCCCGACCGGCGTGGCCGGCCCGGTCGGCTCCAGCAACTGGATCCAGGAAGCACCGCCGGGCCCCCCGCCCACGCGGAGCATGGCCTCGCGCACCCCCTGGTCCTCGTGCAACTCCCGGCTGGCCACGGTGAGGTCGAAGACGGACTCGTAGCGGGCGATCGCGGCCTCGAGGTCGTAGCAGGCGATCCCCACGTGGTCGATCTGGTCCAGCATCGCCGCCTCCCAGGGTGTCCTGGCCGCTTCCGGGGTCAGCCCCGGGCACCGCCGAAAATGTCATCCGGGTGGTCCCTGGGTATCGTGGCAGACGTCCCGCCCGCGCCGCACCGGGGCGGGGGAGCAGCGGAGGGAACCATGCCAGAAGCGGTGATCACCGGCGGGGCAAGGACGCCCATCGGACGCCTGCTCGGGTCGCTCAAAGACCTCGCCGCCACCGATCTGGGCAGCATCGTGATCAAGGCCGCGCTGGAGCGCTCGGGCCTCGCCCGCGGCGATGTCCAGTACGTGATCATGGGCCAGGTGCTGCAGGCCGGCGCGGGGCAGATCCCGTCGCGCCAGGCGGCGGTCGCGGCGGGCATCCCGATGACCGTGCCGTCGATCACCATCAACAAGGTGTGCCTGTCCGGCCTGGACGCCATCGCGCTGGCGGCCCAGCTCGTCCGGGCCGGTGAGTTCGACATCGTGGTAGCCGGCGGCATGGAGTCGATGACCCGTGCGCCGTACCTGCTGCCGGGCGCCCGCGCCGGGCACAAATACGGCGCCATGGAACTGCTGGACGCGGTGGCCCTGGATGGGCTGACCGACCCGTTCGACCACGTGCCTATGGGCGAGCTGACCGACGCGCACAACAAGCGCCTCGGCATCAGCCGGGCCGATCAGGATGAGTTCGCTGCGCTGTCGCACCAGCGCGCCGCTGCGGCGATCAAGGATGGTTTGCTGAACGATGAGATCGTGGCCGTCCCGGTTCCGCAGCGGCGCGGGGATCCCGTGGTGTTCGACACCGACGAGGGGGTGCGTGGCGAGACCACGGCCGAGTCGCTGGCCAAGTTGCGCCCGGCCTTCGGGGCCGACGGCACGATTACCGCGGGCTCGGCGTCGCAGATCTCCGACGGGGCCTGTGCCGTCGTGGTGATGTCGGCGGAGGCGGCGGCCGCCCGCGGGGCGCCGGTGCTGGCCGAGATCGGGGCGCACGGCAACGTGGCCGGCCCGGACAACTCGCTCCAGTCCCAGCCCTCCCGGGCGATCCGGCATGCGCTGGACAAGGCCGGGCTCGAGGTGGGCGACCTGGACCTGATCGAGATCAACGAGGCGTTCGCGTCCGTGGTGCTGCAATCCATGCGCGACCTCGGTATCGGCCCGGACAAGGTCAACGTCAACGGGGGCGCCATCGCGGTCGGGCACCCCATCGGCGCCTCCGGCGCGCGGATCGCCCTGCACCTCGCCTGCGAGCTGCGCCGGCGCGGCGGCGGGCTGGGCGCGGCGGCCCTGTGCGGCGGCGGGGGACAAGGCAGCGCGCTGCTGCTGCGCGTGCCCGGCGAGCATGGCTGAGCGTTCTACATGGCCTCCCTCGCGGGCGCTTCGCTGGCTTCGGGAGGCACCGGGGGTCCGGGGGTTCCCCCCGGACCAGCAGAGTCTCGCCGCCGGGACGCAGCGCGAAGCGCCGCGGCGTTCGGCCCGGCGGCTGCGGCGTGACGTCTGTGGCTGACAAAAGGCCTCTCGCAACCCGGCCCGACCCGGGCGGGGCGGGCTCGACGGCTGCGGAGCAGGCGCGTGAGGCGATCGAGAGGGCCAGGGCGGGCGACCCGCGGGCCCTGGCCCGGCTGATCTCCCTGGTCGAGAACGCCGCGCCGGAACTGCGCCCGGTCGCCAAGGCGCTGGCCCCGCTGGGCGGCCAGGCGCGGGTCATCGGGCTCACCGGGGCACCGGGTGTGGGCAAGTCCACCGTCACCGCCGCCCTGGTCGCGGCCTACCGCGAGCGCGGCCAGCGGGTGGCCGTGCTCGCCGTTGACCCCACCTCCCCGTTCACCGGCGGTGCCCTGCTCGGTGACCGGGTCCGGATGCAGGACCACGCCACCGACCCGGACGTGTTCATCCGGTCGATGGCCACCCGCGGCCACCTCGGCGGCCTGTCGCAGGCGGCGCCCCAGGCACTCCGGGTGCTCGATGCCGCCGGGTTCGCGGTGCTGCTGGTGGAGACGGTGGGCGTGGGCCAGGCCGAGGTCGAGATCGCGTCGCTCGCCGACACCACGCTGGTGACCGTGGCACCCGGCATGGGCGACGCGATCCAGGCGGCCAAGGCCGGCATCCTCGAGGTCGCGGACGTGTTCGTGGTGAACAAGGCCGACAAGCCGGGTGCCCAGGAAACGGTCAGGGACCTGCGGAGCATGATCGCGATGGCCCGCCGTGGTACCGATGACTGGAAACCTCCGATCGTGACCACGGTCGCGATCAAGGCGGAGGGCATCGGCGAGCTGGTCGTCAAGGTGGACGCGCACTGGTCCTGGCTGGGCTCATCGGGACAGGGCGAGGCCCGGCGGCGGGCCCGGGCCCGGGAGGAGATCGCCGCGATCGCCGTCGCCGAGCTGCGCCGGCGCGCCGGCGGCCTGCCCGGTGACTCCCGGCTCGACGACCTGGCCGGCCAGGTCGCCGAGGGCAAGCTGGACCCGTTTACCGCCGCCGACGAGCTGGTCGCCGCGGACGCGGCTGCCCAGGACCTGTAGGCCGCCACCGCATTTGTCCTGGTTGGCGCAACCATGACGGATGAATGTGACGGTTGGCGCAACCATGACAAACGTCTCCCGGGGTGCGGCTGGTGCCGCATCAGGCAACCTCTGCCCACCTGGTGTGGCGGCCAGGGTCGCTGATGTGACGTTTGCCGGCGATGGAACGGCAGGTCGTGCTGATGTGACTGGCCGCTGGGTCGGTCCGCCTTTGCGCTGAGGGCCCTGGTCGCGGCTCGCGGGAGGGCTCGCACCGTTCCAGGTCCCGCATTCGTGCCGGATTCTCCCGGTGAGATGGGAGCGCCGTGGCAGCCGGGAACGTCAAAGAACCGTGGCACGAGGCTGAGCTCGGGAGGCTGCATGACACCCGCGCGGAGGGCGGTGGCCGGATCGTTGGTCCTGGCGGGCCTTGGTGTTGCCTGGGCGGCCGGCGCGGCGGGCCCGTACCTGCACGCTGAGCGGATGCTCGATGCGGCCGTCGTCCCCCCCGGCTCCGTGCAGGTCATTTTCCTGCCGGGGGCCGTCTTCGCCCAGCCCTCCCAGGAGCCGGCCTGCACGCCCCTGATCGATCAGACGCGGTACTGGATGGTTCCCGGTGATCCCCAGGACATCGCAGCGTTCCTCCGGGCGCACGCCCCGCCGGGGATCCCGAACAACGGTACGGGCCAGTTGAGCACGACCGGCGGCCAGCCGATCTCCTACGACGTTCTCGACGCGGAACGGGGCAAGAGCGGAGGCTTCCCGGCAGAACTGGACCTCACCGTTGCCGCCCTCGGCGCCGGAGTGGCCGGCATCCGGGCCGATGCCGAGGTGGTCCCCGCCGACGCCACGTGCACCTATTCCGGAGGACCCGCACCCCTACCTGCGCCGACGCCCCCTACGGGGCAACGTGACCTGCTACGGCACTAGCGCGCGGGGCGGCGCCGCGGCAGCGGTGGTGGCGCTGGCTCGTCGGGCGCATCGCCGGGCGCTGGCCCAGCGGCCGTTTCGGCTGGCGCTGACTCGGCGGGCGCAGGCACTGCCTCACTGATCGCGGGTACTGCCTCGGCGGACACCGGCTCCGCGGCCGGGGTTTCCGCGTCCGGCGAGGGCGGCCCCGCGGCGGCGGGGGCTGCTGCGTCGGGCCGGGGTGGCCCGGTGGCGGCGGGGGTTTCCGCGTCCGGCGAGGGCGGCTCCGCGGCGGCGGGGGCTGCTGCGTCGGGCCAGGGTGGCCCGGTGGCCCCGGGGGTCTCTGCGTACCGCGAGGGCGGCCCGGTGGCGGCGGGCGTTTCTGCGTCGGGCCAGGGTGGGCCGGCGGGGGCCGGGGTTTCCGCGACTGGCGCGGGGTTGCCCGCGGCGGCGGCCTGCACTACCGTCTCCTGCTCGGCCGCTAGGGCCTTCATCTCCGCGTCCATGAGAGACTCGCTGCGCAGTTTCGCCTCGTAGGCCTTCTTGCCGCCGCGGACCCCGAACAGGCGCTTGGTCAGCACCAGGTAGAGGACCAGGCCCAGGTTGACGGCAAAGGCCACCACCCGGAGCACGGTGACCTTATTAGACAGGTCGTAGATCTCGTACGGCAGGCCCAGCGACGTGACGATCATCGCGAAGTACTCGCCCCAGCGCTTGACCATCCACAGTCCGACACCCTCGATGACCTCGATCACCGCGTACGCCGCGAGGCCGATCGCGATGAAGCCCAGCGTGCGGGAGTTCGCCGTGAAGGCCTCGTGGAGCAAGCCGAGCAGCTTGGAATGCTGCACGCTGAAGCCGAAATCGCGCAATAGCGCTTTCAGCGGCGGCAGCGCCTGGTTGTAGGCCTCCTCCAGGGAAAGCCGGGATACCGAGAACCGCCAGACCGCGATGGCCAGCGCGGCGATGATCACCGCCCGGATGAACCGCTCGACCGCGAAGAGGCGCAGGATGAGGGCACTGCGTACCTGTTCGGCGCGCCGCGGCCGGGGCGCCTCCGCGGCCGGGCCGGTCGCCATGGGCTCGCCGATGACGAACGTCTCGCAGCGCAGGCAACGCCACGCCGGGCCCTCGCGGGTGGCGACGGTGAGCCGGTCGCGCAGCGCGGGCTCGTCGGGAGCGAACGTAACGTGCCCGCTGGTCCCGCAGCCAAGCAGGCTCCAGTCCATGTCAGGCAGCCTAGTCCCGGCAGGCAGTGGCGGTAGCGTGTGCCTGTGGCGAAGCCGCTGGACCTGCCGTTCGATCCGATCGAGCGCGCGGCCGAGATCTGGGCGGACCGGTTCGGCCCCGCGGATGCGATGGCCGCGGTCACCTCGATCATGCGGGCGCAGCAGATACTCCTGGCCGGGTTGGACGGATTGCTCCGCCCGTACGGCCTTACCTTCGCCAGGTACGAGGCGCTGGTCCTGCTGGCGTTCAGCCGCACCGGCGCGCTGCCGCTGCGGGTGATCGGCGAGCGGCTCATGGTGCACCCCACCAGCGTCACCAACACCGTCGACCGGCTGGAGCGGGACGGCCTGGTGCGGCGGCGTCCCAACCCTCGCGACGGCCGGGGAACGCTCGCGGAGATCACGCCGAGCGGGCGCGACGTGGTGACGCGCTCGACGGCGGACCTGATGGCCGCCCGGTTCGGGATGAACGGCTATGACTCGCTCGAACTCGGGGAGATTTTCGCCCTGCTCCGCGGGCTGCGGGTGTCGGCCGGGGACTTCCGGCCGGAGCCGGTGGCGCCCGCTGGCGACGGCGCGCCCGCCGGCGACGGGTAGGCCGCCGCCGCGCGCCTCAGCGGACCAGGGACTTCCGCCAGTGATGGCCGCCGTCGTAGGTGAACCACACGGCGTGCAGGGTGGTGTCGGCGGGTATCGCCACCCCCTGCTGGGACGTGGTCATTCCGACGTAGCTGAAGCCGCCGGGCACCGAGGCACCCTTGACCGTGCGCCAGCGAAGGCTGTTCGGCTGCGGTCCCGCGGCGGTCCCAGAGACATCGATGCCCTGGTTGGTCGCGATCACGACCCGGCCGTCCGGCGTGCCCGATAGCGACGTGGGAACCCCGGCCGATGGCGCGCCTCCTGTCGGCGTCCAGGTACGCCCGGCGTCCGCCGAGTAAATAACCAGCGGCATGCCGGTGGAATGGCCGGGCGGCAGGCCGGCGCACAACTCCACGAGCCCAGCCCCGGCCCCGGTGGCGGCCAGCATCGCGTGCTGCGGCACGCCGTTCGCCTGCGCCAGCCCGGGGATGCCACAACTGGTCGGCAGGGAGCCGCCGGCGGTCGCCAGCTTCCAGCCGGCGACCTGGGTGACCGGGCCGGTGTATACGGCACCGTTGGGCGCGAGCAGGTAGCCGCGACTGCCGCTGAGGGTGAGTTGCGCCGAGGACGGCGACGGCGCGCCGGCGGGCGCCACCTTCGAGCCGAGGCCCGTTACGCCGGGGACCGGGGCCCATGAGTTGGTGCCGGCGGAGGTGGAGTACAGGGAGAACCTGGTGCAGCCCGCCGCGAAGTTCGGGCCGGTGCCAGTGCACCGGGCCCAGACCGCAAAGGCCCGGCCGTCCACCGTCTCCAGGCTGGTGACCCGCATGCCGTGCAGCGCGACCTTCGCCCAGGACCGTCCGCCGTCGTGGGTGGCGTACAACTGCGGGCCGAACGCCCAGCCGTTGACCCCGTCCAGGAACCGGAGTTGGCTCACCCCGGTAGCGCCGTCCGGCGCGCCGGCGTCGGGTGCGGGCACGCCGTACCAGGTATGGCCGCCATCATCGGTGGCCGCGATGGAGGTGCAGATGTTGGGGTGGGGCGGCCCGCACTGGCCCGGGGTCCCGGCCTGGCCGAGCACCCAGCCGGCGGTGGTGGATACGAAGGTGACCGAGGAGACCGCGAAGCCGGGCAGCGCGGTCGTGGGCTTCGGAGAGGCCGAATCGGGCCCGGTGGTTACCGAGGGTGACGGCTGGGCCGGACTGGGTGAACTACGGTGCACCGGTGCCGTCGACGTGGAGGACTGCGCCACCGGCGCGCCGCCGACATGCCCGGACAGGATCACCCGGGGCACGACGATCGCCCCCGCCGCTACCACGGCGGCGCCGGCGGCGGCCAGGGCCGCCTGCCTGAGCTTGCGCCGGCGCGCTTGCTTCCTGATCTGCTCGAAGGCACCTGGGCGTGGCCGCAAGGGCGTCACCCGTTCCTCGAGCCAGGTGTCGATGTCGTCGCGGGGCTCATCCATGGGCTTCCCCCAGCACCGCGCGCAGCCTGGCGCGCGCGTGGTGCAAGTCGGCCTTGACCGTACCCTCCGGCCGCCCGAGCATCTCCGCGACGTTCCTGACCGAGAACCCGGCGTAGTAGTGCAACAGGAACGGCTGGCGGAGCCGGTCGGGCAGCGACTGGATCAGGGCGCGCACATCCACGTCCTGCACCGGGTGGTGCACGCTCTCGGCCGGGATGGTGGCGCTCACGGCGCGCAGCGCGCGCCGCTCCCGGCCAACCTTGCGCCAGTGGTCCCTGACCAGGTTCGTCGCGATCATATAGAGGTAGCTCTGCGGATTGTCCAGGGACGACCACCGGGCCAGCAGCCTGGTGAAAGCCTCGGACGCGATCTCGTGGGCGGTGTCGTCATCGTCAACCAGGCGCCGGATCCAGCCGGCCAGCCGCGGATAGGCCGCATGGAACAACTCCTCGGCGGCTAGCTTGTCGCTGGCGCGGAACGTGCCCACGTGGTCTCCCCGGCTGGATGTGTCCGTGGGGGCGATCCACGGCCCTGCCAAGGCCACCGTCCTCGGCGCAGGCGCGGCTATCTCAGCAGGTCCGGTTTGCACAGGTCTACCACACCTTCGCGCCGTGTCCGACTTGCCGTCCGGGCACGTCGCCCGCATTACCCGGGCGCGTGTCCGACTTGCTGTCCGGGCACGTCCCCGTATTACCCGGGCATTACCTGAGACGGCGCAGGGGCCGTTTCGGTTGCGGCGAACCGCGGCGGCGCGGCGTCTAGGGCCAGGACGCTGGCGTCGTGCCCTTCCCGATGCGGGATACACTGGGCCGGAGATAGTAGGACGTCCTACTATCTCCGCTCAGCGGGCCCGGAGGATGTCATGGACGCACCTGCAGCACCCGGCGTACCGGAGGCCGAGGACGGCCGCCGCCGCTGGCAGCGCCGCTATGACTTGGCGCGGCGGCGCGAGGCGGATTTCACCACCCTGTCCGGCCTTGAGGTGGATCCGGCGTACGGGCCACCGCCCGGGGCCGTGGTGCCCGGGTTTGACCGGATCGGCTGGCCGGGTGAGTACCCGTTCACCCGCGGCCTGTACCCGGCGGGGTACCGGGGAAAGACCTGGACTATCCGCCAGTTCTCCGGCTTCGGCAACGCGCGCCAGACCAACGAGCGGTACAAGATGCTGCTGAGCGCGGGCGGCGCCGGGCTGTCGGTCGCGTTTGACATGCCCACGCTCATGGGCCGCGACTCGGACGAGCCACGCGCGGCGGGCGAGGTCGGCCACTGCGGCGTGGCCATCGACTCGGCGCGCGACATGGAGGTGCTGTTCGACGGGATCCCGCTGGCCGACGTCACGACCTCGATGACGATCAGCGGCCCGGCGGTCCCGGTGTTCTGCATGTACGTGGCGGCCGCGCAGCGGCAGGGCGCGCAGGTGTCCGCGCTGAATGGCACGCTGCAGACCGACATCTTCAAGGAGTACATCGCGCAGAAGGAGTGGCTGTTCCCGCCGCAGCCCCACCTGCGCCTGATCGGCGATCTCATGGAGTTCTGCGCCCGCGAGATCCCCGACTACAAGCCGCTGTCGGTGTCGGGCTACCACATCAGGGAAGCCGGGGCCACGGCCGCGCAGGAACTCGCGTTCACCTTGGCCGACGGGTTCGGCTACACCGAACTGGGGCTCTCCCGGGGCCTGGACGTGGACGTCTTCGCCCCCGGCCTGTCGTTCTTCTTCGACGCGCACATCGACTTCTTCGAGGAGATCGCCAAGTTCCGCGCGGCCCGGCGGATCTGGGCGCGGTGGATGCGCGACACCTACGGCGCACGGACCGAGCGCGCCCAGTGGCTGCGGTTCCACACCCAGACCGCCGGGGTTTCGCTGACCGCCCAGCAGCCCGACAACAACGTGGTGCGCACCGCGATCGAGGCGCTGGCCGCCGTCCTCGGCGGCACCAACTCGCTGCACACCAACGCGCTCGACGAGGTGCTCGCGCTGCCCAGCGAGCGGGCGGCGGAGATCGCGCTGCGGACCCAGCAGGTCATCATGGAAGAGACCGGCGTGGTCAACGTGGCCGACCCGCTCGGCGGGTCGTGGTACCTGGAGGCGCTCACCGACCGCTTGGAGCAGGAGGCAGAGGAGATCTTCGCGCGGATCCGGGCTCTCGGCTCCGACGGCACGATGACGAGCGGGATCCTGCACGGCATCGAATCCGGGTGGTTCTCCGCCGAGATCGCCGAGGCGGCCTTCGCCTACCAGCAGAAACTCGAGAAGGGCGACAAGAAGGTCGTCGGCGTCAACTGCTACCCGGACACGGTGGGGCAGCCGGTGGAGATCCTGCGGGTGGGTCACCAAGTGGAGCGGGACCAGACGGCCGAGTTGGCGCGCCGGCGGGCCGGGCGCGACGCTGGCGTCGTGGACCGGGCCCTGGCCGGGGTCGCCGCGGCGGCGCGGTCCGGGGACAACATGATCCCGCCGATCCTCGGCGCCGCGCAGGCCGAAGCCACGCTCGGTGAGATCTGCGGTGCGCTGCGGGA
>Ga0126380_10000662_pt1 | contig 11909 bp, 14 predicted proteins | sample PanSoiMetPlot_26_FD_92544 | JGI IMG/M metagenome (GOLD analysis project Ga0126380, IMG submission 92544) | Tropical forest soil microbial communities from Panama - MetaG Plot_26 | ecosystem: Environmental > Terrestrial > Soil > Tropical forest > Bulk soil | place: Panama | collected 2016-02-17
GAAAAACGAAACCGTGGTCGTAGTGCACTTCGGGTAGCAGGTTGGTTACACTGCCCGTCATGGTGAGCGGATCGATCGAAACGCCGTCAATTTGCTGTTTCGCCTGGGTTGGAAGGTTCGACCAAACGAACGCTGCGATAACGGCCGCTACGGAGATGCCTAATAGGGTACGCATGTGAGGTCTCCTTGGATCTCGGGAGAGAGCTTTCGCTCTCGATCTATCCTCACAGTAATTTCAATTAGCCGGTCACGCTGTGCCGTCCATCACAAAAAGAACGATTTGCAGGGTATCGCACTACCGACGTTCATCGGCTCGATACTTTAGCGACCACTGTTTTTCAAATCGCTATTGCACATTCAGCGTGTCGCTGAATGTCTCCGTGCCCTGCAATGATGTGGGCCAAGATGAGCGGACTTTTCCCCGGCCGATTAGAGCAGCAGATATACAGCGTCCTCAACTGCACAGCGCCACGATCATATCGAACATGATAGTGCTGCCAGTGATGCCCCAAACCGCAAATGCGAGCACGCAGAGCACGAAGACGACAACGCCAGTTCCCCACAGAAGCAAATAGGGAGTGTTGGAAGACCGTTCGGCTATGGGGTTCAACCGCTCGGCGCGGGGGTGCAGTTTTTCCGTGCCGATGGTGCTCACGCCGGCGCTGCCGACATCGCCAGCCGCGGCACAGGCTGCTCGCGAATGCACCAATGGACTAGCGCCGCAAATACCCCGAGCCCGACTGAGATCCACCACATCAGATCGTAGTTGCCTGAATGTCGTAGAGCCGGCCCGCACCCCAGCCGCCGAGGAAACTGCCGAGCTGGTGGCTGCAAAACACGATGCCCCACAGCATCGACATGTGCGTTGCGCCGAACATGTAACTGACGAGCCCGCTGGTAAGCGGAACGGTGCCAAGCCATAGGAACCCGAGCGAAGCCGAGAACAGCAGCACCGAGATCCATGAGAGCGGCAAAGCCAGAAACATAACGAAGGCCAACGCGCGCAAGGCATAAAGCAATGCCAGCATGTCTTTTTTCGGATATTGATTTCCGAGCCAGCCCCAGATCAAAGAGCCGGCGATATTGAACAAGCCGACAAGTCCGATGGCCCAGCCTCCCAGTTCGAGGGCCGAAATCGGCGTGCCAAAGAACGACATGCCGACCGCCTTGTCGGAAATGTACGAGGGGAGGTGCAGTCCGATGAACGCGACATGGAAACCGCACACGAAGAACCCGATGGTAAGCAGCCAGAAGCCGTAAGTCTGGAAAGCCTCGTGCAATGCATCTTTTGCACCTTGCGGTCTTGCCATGCCGAATCTTGCCGCCTCGGCCCGGTGTTCCCGCAGCCCAAAGGCAAGTGGCACCATCACCATCGACATCATGCCAAGTATGGACATGGTCGCATGCCAGTTATCCAGTTGATGCTGCAGCAGCGACGCAAACGGTACGATAGCGAATTGACCAAACGATCCGCCAGCCGTCGCGACACCAAGCGCAATTGACCGTTTCTGCGGCGGAGTCTGTCGGGTGGTGGAGCCGAAGATCGGACCGAACCCTGCGGCCGCCATGCCGATGCCGCACAATACGTTTCCGAGCGTGAGCATGACGCCTTCCGTCGCAAACGCGATCATGAACATGCCGATAACGTAAAGGACACCGCCGGCAGCGACTGTTCTTGCCGTGCCAAAACGATCCGCGACGTTGCCGACGAACGGCGAAATAGCACCCATCAGCAGCAATGCCAGTGCATTGGCAAACGACCACAGCTCGCGCCCAACGTTGAGGTCGGCTGCAATTGGCTTCTGAAAGATACCGAAACTTTGACGTGCACCGATGCCGATCGTGAGGATCAGAGCTCCGCAGATTACGGCAATCCAGAAGCTGCGTTCTTGCGGCTCCGCGGCTGTGGACGAGGGTACGGACATTGGGCCACTCAACTTGCAAGCGGTTTCATAAATAGGTGCATATGCACCTTTTCTTGACTGTTAATACGCGTATATGCACAAGGGGAGTCGCAACGATCGGCTCCCTGTTTGGAGAATGCGAGCTATGCAGAAAGAACCGTCGCCGACCCCCGACCGGACCGCATGCAATTGCCTGGCTCTTCGCCAGGCCGCACGCCATATCAGCCAGATCTACGACAGTTACCTGGCGTCGGAGGGTCTGCGGACCACGCAGTTTTCGATACTGGCGAAGCTAAATCGGCTCGGGCCGCTCTCGATCAATGAACTGGCGAAATCGATGGTCATGGACCGCACGACCCTTGGCCGCGCCATCCGTCCCCTGCAAAGGGACAGGCTACTGACGATCGGAGAGGGCGAGGACGGCCGCACGCGCAGCCTGCGGCTCACAGCCACAGGCGAGGCGCGGCTGAAGGCTGCGGCGGTGAAATGGCGGGAGGCGCAGAAGAAATTCGAATTGACGTTTGGCGCGGAGGATGCCGTGCGGTTGCGGAGCGTGCTCCAGCGCGTGGTCTCTATTAGCTGAGGGCCGCGACGCGCGAGACGATCAGCGACAAAAGCCGCGCTCCCGTCTGCCCGCAGGCTAATTCCCGACCGACTAACGATTGTCATTTTCCGCCTTCAACGGAACTCCTAAGCAGGGCGGGCTTGCCTTCAAAGCGCAGAAGCGCGCTAATACCTTTTGTTCGAACGCATTGTCCGCGTGTGAATTGCCCATTTAGTTTGCTTTGGTCGAGAGCAGAATGATGAATTTGCCAACCGAATTCGAAGTAAAACTTGAAGTGGAACCGGCGAGTTTGAGGCGTCTTAACAAGCTTCGCCTGATCAGGACGCTTGACCAATCTCCCAAGCAAGCCAGCCAAACCAGTGTCTACTTCGATACTGCCGACCACAAGCTTCACAAGAAAGGCTTGGCGCTGCGCGTTCGCCGCACTGGAGGGCGTCATGTTCAGACAATAAAGGCGAGCGCCAATTCGGCTTCGATTGAGCGAAATGAATGGGAAAATGAAATTTCAGGACCAGCGCCCGATTTAGCAGTTATCAAGGGGACGCCGGTTGAAGAACTGCTAACCAAAAAAATCCGCCGCAAGCTCAAGCCCGCTTTCGAAACCCGCATTCGCAGGACTACGTATCCGTTGGTCAACAAAGACACTGCAATTGAGCTTACGATCGATCGCGGCAAAATCGACAGTGGCCACAGTTCAATACCGGTCTGCGAGCTCGAGCTAGAACTCAAGCGTGGAGATAAAAACCGGCTATTTGAAATCGCACGAACAATCGAGCGTGCGCTTTTGGCGCAGGTTTCTCTTAAGAGCAAAGCGGAACGTGGCTACGAACTCGTTGATGGCTGCAGGGGCACACCCGTCAAGGCTGTTCCAGTGCAATTGTCTCCTGCATGCAACGCGCGAGAAAGTTTTACAGTGATTGGCTTTTCCTGTTTGAAACAGATCATCGATAATGCGCCAGCGGTTGTTAAAGCGGATCCCGAAGGTGTGCATCAGATGCGGATAGGGGTTCGTCGTCTTCGGGCCGCCATGTCACTGTTCAAAGAGATTCTGCAGGACGATCAGACCGCCACTATCAAAGCCGAGCTGAAGTGGTTAACAGGGGAGCTCACTCCTGCGCGTGAATTTGAGGTCCTTACTGAACGGGCGATAGCGCCATTTAACGAGCGTGATAGCAGGCTTACAGACGGTGTCGCATCATTTTCGAAAGCGATCACACGCAAGCATAAGGCAGCGCTAGCCCGGGCAAAGGACGCGGTCGTATCGCCTCGATTTCGCAGCTTGGTCTTCGAGGTTGCGGCTTGGCTTGAGGTCGGCGCTTGGACCAATCCAGCCGATGATCTGGTACTAAGTCGGGGTGAGGTTGCGATCAAAACTTTCGCCGCAGAACAATTACGGCGACAAAGCCGCAAAGTGCGTAAGCGTGGGAGAGGACTTGCAGAACTCAATGCCAAGAAGCGCCACAAATTGCGCATCCGCGTCAAAAAATTGCGTTACGCGGCCGAGTTTTTCACCGGGCTGTTTGAAGTCAAAAAAGCCGTCAGAAGGCAGAAGAAATTCAAATCCGCCCTTAAGCGGCTGCAGGGCGGTCTTGGAGATCTTAATGATATTGCAGTCGATAAAAGCTTGATCGCCGGCGTCGCTCCGTCTAGGCATGGCTTCGCTGCGGGGCTGCTGACCGGGCGTGAAGAGGCGCGCGAAAATAAAGCGATGTTGGCGGCGGTTGAGGGTCACAAGGACTTTCTCAAAGTCAAATATTTCTGGCGATAAGAACCGGCGTGAAGCAACCGCCTCGATGTTCCGCCTGGCTGTTTCGTCCGCAGACTACGTGATAGGGCGACGCCCGCTTATGGTGCTCCGCGGCATTGCGTCTGCATGCACGAATGCTTGCTTCTTTTGATGCAAAGCGGACTTGCTTGATGCGGTCGACCACGGCTGTTTGGAGATTTTGACCTACTCAAAAATTGGGACGTGGGCGAACCAAGCCGGAAACTCCAGCCACGATGGGGAGGTAATTACATACGGGTAGTTCAATCGGGTATCACATTACACTGCGAACGTTTTTGCTGCCGCCGATTGTTTCCGAGGGCACAAACACGCGGCGAGTGTAAGAGTGCGTTCACCAGGAGACACCAGTCATGAGAACAACTTTGAGTCACGCCACCGTAGCTGCACAGCCGGGATGGTTCCTTGCAGTTTTCACCAACAGCGAGGGTGTCTACGGTGTTCGTTGCGAGCAGATCATCGCTTGGGAAATTCAAAGAACGATATCGTCCAACGGGCTTGTGACTCGATCTGCCGTGCCAATTACGGCGGAGGGCAAGAATACGGACCTAGATTGCACTATTTGGGGCATCAAACGGCCCGATGGGAAATTTGTGTTTCCCCTCGGAGCAAACGAGGGGATAAGCAAGGAAAAGTTAGCAAGGTTTGCGCATTTGTTGGAAACTGAATCGCGGATCGAGAAGTTAAGCGTCCCTTCGCCGAGCATAGCTTATGGCGATGCAGAAATGGCCGCTGTGCCGCGGAGCAGTTGATACCATCACGAAGGCAATTCACCGCATTGACAATTGCCTACCGCACGCGTGATTGGATCTAGGCAGGCCGGCGCGTCGTTTCGCCGGAAGGCCGGTTCAATAGTTGCGTGCGGCCGCCAAAGCTCGGTAGCACACCGGCGACAGACGCGGGGCGTGCTCGGCAAGACACGAGATCACGCGGCTGCCTCCAGGCGGAACGTCACCGCACAGCAGCCGCATTTCCTCGCCGCAAATCTGCAGGATCGCCAGCGCCGTCCGGGGACGCAGCGCAGGCATTGGTGCAAGTGGTGCAACCGAAGAGGGCGTCGCATTCTCGGCAGGCGTCGCGGGTGGCGATGCGTTCGCGCCTCCCGTGACGGCGGCGAGAGCGGTCTTACACTGCGGCGAAAGCTGCCCGGCATTGCGCTGGAGACAACGCATTGCTTGGGTTCCGCCTGGCTGAACCCCGGAACAATGCGATATGAAGTCAGAGCGGCAAGCCGCTCGGATCGCGTTCTTCTGCTCGCCAGTTGGATTGCGAAGCGCGCCTGTTTGAGACGAAACCGGCGGGCTTGGCGGACTTGCATGTGCGGGTTCCGGTTTTCTCGGCTGGGTCGTCGTCTGCTCCTTGCGTCCGATGTCGGCTGGTGACGACGGCGGCGTGTCAGACCGCGATGCGATGGCTGCGCGGCAAGGCGGCGACAGCCCGGCGGCGTTGGCCTTCAGACAAAGCATCACTTCAGGGCTGCTCGGTTGAATCCACGAACAATGCGCCATGAAATCATCCAGCGTGCATGCCTGTCGGATGGCTTTGATCTGATCGTCCTGCGTTTGCGTCGAATGGGCCTTTGCCGCGTCCCCGGCGGTGGCTGCCGGCGTCGGCGCAGCCGGTTCTTGAACCGTTGGCTCGGGTTTGCGAACCACCGCGCTCACGGCTGACTTGCAGGACGGTGACAGCTGCGAGTCGTTCTTGACTAAGCACTCCAAGGCTTCCTTACCGCCCGGCTGGACGCTGGCGCAATGCGCCATGAAGTCGGAGCGGCATGCGGAGCGAATCGCATCACGCTCAGCCTGCGTGGGTTCCTGTGCCGCGATTGTGTTGAATGCCAAGGCAACGAGAAATCCTGCAAGTAGCAAAGGTCGGGAGGAATTCCGCATGGTTGTTACTCGTTCAGCTAGGAACGGGAGAAACAGGGAGACGCACAAGGCTAGTGATTTTTTGCGAACATGCCAATCGTATGGCAGGGTCCGATCTTGGCTCATTGCAAACACGTGTGCGCTACGAGTCTGAAAGTGCGCAGGAGGAAAGCGATGCCGTTACAAAAGTTCATTATAGAGCGTGATATTCCGGAGGTGGGCACATTCGAACGCGACAAGCTAAGGGGAGCCGCAGCGAAATCGAATGAGGTGTTGCGTCAACTCGGCGGTGATATTCAGTGGATCGAGAGCTACGTCGCCGACAACAAGACTTTCTGCGTCTATCTTGCCAAGGATGAGGCGATTATCCGCGAACACGCCAGGATTAGCGGATTTCCTGCGACCCGGATCACTGCAGTGAAGAAGATGATCGATCCGACAACCGCAAGCTCGTACAGCAAGGATCATGGGTGGAAGAGAAACCCGAACGTTTGCAGAGCGCCGCATGCTTGAAATCTGTGAGCCGCTCGATGCCGGAGCTGTTCCACGTTGGCGGACATCGACTTTGACTACAGAGCCGACGATTAGCGCGCTGATTCGTTCGAGACCGCTCGATAAATTTTGAGCATTTCTGAAGGCGTGGTACCTCGCGCTTGCACGCTTTTCCGGCAACGAACGTGACTGCATGCTTGGTGGCAGAGCCTTCGCGTTATGTCGCCGGCCAATCATCGCCCGTCGTGTCGTCGTTGTTACCTCTGCGGGTAAGGTGATATAGGGTGAGAAGCCACTGACGTGCGACTACGCAAGCCCCCGCGGGTGTACTCATAAGCGCCGCGGATGCGATTTTAGGCTACGAAATGCCCGCGCCGCTCCGCGTTAAGGTTTCTTCCTTACGGTAAATTTGGGAATACGACCCGAATACCGCGCATCGGCGGGCGACTCGATAGAAAATATGGAAGACGCATCGCAGCGGTGGTCCACCTAGGAGTAAAGCATGAAGGTCGCCGCACTTGCTGCCCTCAGTGTGCTCATCGCATTTCCGGCACAAGCTGGACAGCGTCATCAGCAAAATAATGTTTCGCCATTTTGTGACAATGATGGCCGCTGCACGACTTTTAACTTGGCCGCGCCTACATCGAGCAAGACACAAAGCTTGCGCGGGCGTAGTCCGGATCGCGCCGTCGATGCCAATGGCAACAGCATGATGGTGACGGTGAAACAGCATATGGCTTCAACATCACGGTGCACCCGGCGTTCGCCAGCAAGTTTCTCAAGTTCTATGCGTTGCTGAAGGAGCACGGCTACAAGGTCGATCCCCGCATCAACAAATGCTATTCGCGCGGCGGTCACGTCTCCGGCTCCAACCATTACATCGGCGCCGCTTGCGATAATCAGACCGGTTGGAATAAAGCGCCGGGCTACATGTACCATGTCGGCGATCTGATCAGGCAGGCTGGTCTATACGATGGTTGCCGCTTTGGTGATTGCGGACATGTCGCAGCTGTGCGCGGCACGCACAACAGGCCGCCCAATCTCTATGCCGCCATCGAAAAATTCAAATCCGAGCAATCAACGGCAAACTATCAACCGTAAGCACTTTTCAAAAGCGGCTTTTGCCCCACCACGCGATCGAGTGAATGGTAGACCTTAGAGGTGGATCGCAACAGGGAGCTTTTCGATAGCCCTGAGGCCAGGCCGCTGCCGCCAGCGAATGGCTTCCGGCGGCACGGCGAGCGCGAGTTGCGGCCAGCGTTTGAAGAGGGCCTCCAGCGCGCACTTACCCTCAATACGGGCGAGCTGGTGACCCAAACAGAAATGGATCCCAGTGCCGAACGACAGGTGGCGGTTGGGTCTCCGCTGGAGATCAAGCTTCTCAGGACGCGGGTTTGCATCGGGATCCATGTTGGCTGCCGCCAGCATGGCCATGATTTTGTCGCCCTTCTTCAGCCGAATCCCGCCGAGCTCAATGTCCTTCATGACGAAACGAGGCTTGGTGAACTGGACGGGCGAGACGAAGCGCAAGAATTCCTCAATTGCAAGGTTGGCGCGGCTCCAATCCTCCTCGAGCCAATCGCGCAAAGCGGGAGCTCTGGTGAGCTCGTAGACCGATCCGCTGATCAGATGTGTGGTGGTTTCTGATCCAGCACCGAGCAGCAGGAAGACCATCGCCACCATCTCCTCGCTGCTGATGCGCCCACCTTCTTTCTCGACGCGGACCAATTCTGCGATCAGACCTTCTCCGCCGGTCTCGCGAGCAGCCTGCAAACGTCCTTCCAGGTAGCGTTTCATGGGCCCAATGCCTGCAATCATGCGCAGGAAGCTAACCATGCCCGTGAGCCGGGTGAGGCTGTTCGCCCAGGCGATGAACCGGGGCCTGTCGGCGCGTGGCAGACCCAGCAGCTCGCAGATGACGGTCAGCGGCAGCTTCCGCGCATACCGCTCAACCAGATCGGCTGGACTTCCGTCCGCGAATAGCTCGGCCGCGAGCTCGTCGGCAATTGCGAAAATTTTCGGCTCCATGTCGAGAACGGCGCGGCGACGAAAGGCTTCGTCGACAATATTGCGCAGACGCGTATGGTCCGGCTCGTCCATCGTCAGCATGCTGACGGCGAGCGCGCGTAGCCAGCCCGGCATCCACCAGCGCAGACCCGCAACTCTGCCGTTCTTGCGCATCCTAAATGTCTCGCTGTCCTTTAGGACACGCCCGGCCAGATCGCTGGTTGTCGTGATCCAGGTTTTTCCGACGATAGGGAAATGCACTTCCACAACGGGGCCGGCTGCCTTGAGCTTCGCGAGTCCTGTGGCCGGATCGCGCATATAATCCTGGCTTGTGAAATCAACACGCACCATCCTGTGTGCTCCTCAAGGTGGAACGTGGGAATTCAGGGCAACGTCCTCAATGTCTGCGAGCACGGAACAGATATGAGCTCGCAGAACAATGTGCTCATAGATCGACCAAAAGTGAAATTTTGTGATGATCATCACATCGCATTTACGCGATCGGCTCTAGAGTTTGAAACTGAGGAAAGGAAGGGCTGGCATGCGCCAGACGCTATACATTGTGGTCGTCGTAGCTTTGCTAACCGGTGTCGTCGTCGACATCGTAGCCGCCGGGGTCAAGACAGCCGTTACCAAAAATCATTTTTACTGGGCGACACCTGCTAGCGGCGTCGGAATAGCTGTTCCCAGCGGGATGAAGAACTTTCCGGTCGAACTGCTGCCACACTGACCTAGGCACACATGTTTTTCCCCGAGTTCGCCGCTTCTCGGGCCTTCTGTTGAGCGTCATCGAGCGCAAGGAAAATTCTTTTTTGATTTGTTGCCGGGAGCGGGTCAATGGAAAAGCATACAGTGCTCTTGTCCGACCGGCGTTACTCGGTTCAGGTCTACAAGCTCGCCAGCAATATTTGGATAGCTGATGGTGATGTCCTCGGCGATCGACTCAGAGCAAGCGGAAGAACCGCGGGTAAGGCGCTGAGGGCCTGGCGCCAAGCCGCCGAACAAAGGTCCCCCATAACCGTCAATTCGTGATATTCGCAACCAGCGCGCCGCGCACTTGCAGATGGAAGTCGTCAAGAAACTCCTGGCAGCCGGGAGCTAGTGCCCCAAGCCCAATAACGCCTTCGCCATGTCCTGCGGCAGATTTTGCGAAATCTGTTTATGCAGCTCGCCGTGGCTGGGCGGTGGAGGCTGTTCGGCTATCATCGGCGTCGGCAACACCGACGCGATAGCGATAAACCATCTCCCAACTTTTCCAGCCGGTGAACAACAGGATGCAGACAACAACGAGCGACAGCACCAAGCCCTTCGGTACGATTGCGGAGCTTCCCTCGGAGTAGCGAGCATAAAAGTTATATAGCTCGATCAGTACTACGAGGACGTTTCCACCCGCGTGCCACCACACATCGTTGAGCGCTCGAATGCGCGGTTCTGCCAGGACATCGGTAAGACCTGCGACAGCGGCTAGAGCGGCGGACACAAGACCCGCTCCGAGCAGCCAAAGAGTGGCTGTGACCCATGCATCATTTGACGACTGCCAATAGGCAAGGTCGCAAACAAAAGTGGCGACGAAGAATGCTATCGGAAACGGGATGAGCATCGGGTGGATCGGGTGGCCCGCAATGCTCGCGGTACTTTTCGGATTGCTCATGACGGCCCTCCCTTGATTGGGGACATAAGCCAACGCAACCGCAACGAGCGCGTTCCGCCGAAGCCCCGACCGGCGGGTACCACGATCAAAATTTGGTGGGGATCGAGAATTAACTTGAATAACGAACTGTCTGAATAAACGTCATTTCTGACTGCTTGTCCGCTAGGAGTCATTAGTGGACATTTTGATGGGTCAAACTAGCCGGCCGCCACGACAGCGCAGGTGGTGACGATGTCTTCTACGCTGGTACCGCGCGACAGGTCGCTGACAGGTTTCGCAAAGCCTTGCAGGAACGGCCCAATGGCTCTCGCGCCGCCCAGCCATTGCGTAAGCTTGTAAGCGATATTGCCGGAATCGAGATCCGGGAAAATAAGGACGTTTGCGTTTCCTGCGACCGCGCTTTGCTCCTTTATTTTTTTCTTCGCGACATCCGGTATCAGCGCCGCGTCGGCCTGGAATTCTCCGTCAATGACGAGTGCGGGATCGCGTTTACGCACGATAGCAAGCGTATCGCGCACTTTCTCGACGTGTGCGTGCTGTGCGCTGCCCTTCGTTGAGAACGACAACAGCGCCACGCGCGGTGTCTCCCCCAGAAGACCAAGCGCACTGTGCGCCGAAGCGATCGCGATGTCAGCGAGCTCGCCGGCATTCGGATCGACGTTGACCGCACAATCCGCGAACACGAAAGCTCGCGCTCCTCGGCCCAGGAAATCCGGCACCACCATCAAGAAATAGCTCGAGGGCAGTGAGATGCCGCTCGCCAGACCGACCGTCATAAGCCCGGCCTCGATCACGCGCCGCGTGGGATTCGCGCAACCTGCCACCATGGCGTCGGCATCGCCTTGCCGCACCATCATGCCGCCGAAGTACAGGGGTTTGGAAACAAGCCGGGTCGCTATCGCCTGTGTCATCGATCCCCGTGCATCCGCAAGCGCCGCGCCATATTTTTGCGAGCGTGTCTCACTGCGCGGATCCACAATTTCGATTCCGTCCAGCGAGACATCAAACTGGGTCGCGGCTTTGGCGACGGCGGAGGCAGCACCGAGCAAAATCGGCCGCCCCATGTTTTGGCTCACAAGGGATGCCGCCGCGGCGATGATTCGTGCGTCATCGCCTTCCGGCAAAACAATTTTACGATTACGTCGCCGTGCGATATCAAACAGCCGATCGAGTAATTCCATGCTTCTCACCGCGTGAGAAAACGCGAAAACTGCGAGCGAGGGCATCAATGACCGAAACAGCCGAGGCGATCAAGATTCAACGCGGTCTCAAGGGCGTTTATTTCGATCGGTCGCCATGTACCTTTATCGATGGCAAAGCTGGTGAACTGCGTTACCGCGGCTATTCCATTCATGACCTCGCCCAGCATTCGACGTTCGAGGAGACTGCCTGGCTTCTCCTCAATGGCGAACTGCCGACCAAATTGCAGCTCGCGAGCTTCGACGCCGAGCTCAAGGGGGCGCGTAATCTCCCCGCCCCCGTATTCGACATCATCCGCACAATCAAATCTGCGCATCCGATGGATGTGTTGCGTACGGCCGCATCTGCGCTGTCGGCCTTCGATCCGGAAACAGGCGACAATTCGCGCGAGGCGATATTGCGAAAAGCTGTGAGGCTGACGTCACAGGTGCCGATAATC
>Ga0126380_10000664_pt1 | contig 11908 bp, 10 predicted proteins | sample PanSoiMetPlot_26_FD_92544 | JGI IMG/M metagenome (GOLD analysis project Ga0126380, IMG submission 92544) | Tropical forest soil microbial communities from Panama - MetaG Plot_26 | ecosystem: Environmental > Terrestrial > Soil > Tropical forest > Bulk soil | place: Panama | collected 2016-02-17
ACACGGCCAGCCCGCTGTGCTCACCCGGCCGGGCGTCGTTCCTGACCGGCCTGCTGCCCTCGCGCACCCGCGTCTACGACAACGCGGCGCAGTTCAGCTCGGAGATCCCTACCTTCGCTCACTACCTGAGGAGGGCCGGCTACCGCACCGTGCTCGCGGGCAAGATGCACTTCTGCGGCCCTGATCAGCTGCACGGGTTCGAGGAGCGGCTCACCACCGACATCTATCCCGCGGACTACGGCTGGACCCCGGACTGGGACCGCCCGCACGAGCGCCCCAGCTGGTATCACGACATGTCATCGGTCGTCGACGCCGGGCCGTGCGTGCGCTCCAACCAGCTGGACTTCGACGACGAGGTGGCGTTCGCGGCCGAGCGGTCGCTGTTCGGGCACATCCGCTCGGGCGACGCGCGCCCGTTCTGCTACGTCGTCTCGTTCAGCCATCCCCACGACCCGTTCACGATCCCCCGGAAGTGGTGGGACCGCTACGCCGATGCGGACATCCCGATGCCCGCCGCCGGGCCGGATGAGGCCTCGCTGCACCCGCACGAGCGCCGGCTCCGCGAGGCCTGCGCGATGAACGGCGCGGAGATCACCGAAGATCACATCCGCGCGGCGCGGCGGGCCTACTACGGCGCGATCTCCTACGTCGACGACCACACGTCCCGGCTGATCGGCCTGCTGCGGGACACCGGCCGGCTCGATAGCACCGTTGTCGTTGTCACCAGTGACCACGGCGAGATGCTCGGCGAGCGCGGGGCCTGGTACAAGATGAGCTTCTTCGAGGGCGCGGCGCGCGTGCCGCTGATCGTCCGCGCGCCCGCGCTCTTCCCGCCGGGCCGGGTGACGGCCGCGGTGTCCACGATGGACCTGCTGCCGACCCTGGCCGGCCTGGCGCACGATGGTGACCTGTCGTGCATCGTCGGCCCGCTGGACGGCCGGAGCCTGCTGCCGCACCTCTCGGGAATCCCCGGCCACGATGACGTGGCAGCGGAATACCTTGCCGAGGGGGCGATCGCGCCGATCGTCATGGTCCGCCGGGGGCCGCACAAGTTCATCCACTCACCGGCCGACCCGGACCAGCTCTTCGACCTGGCATCCGATCCACACGAACGGGCCAACCTGGCCGGAGACCCGGCGTCCGCCGCGCTGACCGGGCAGTTCCGTCAGGAGGTCGCCGCGCGGTGGGACCTGACGGCGCTGGACCGCGAGGTCCGCCAGAGCCAGCGGCGGCGGATCACCGTGAGCGGCGCGCTCCGCACCGGCACGCAGGCCTCGTGGGATTTCACCCCGGCATACGATGCGTCGCGGCGGTACATCCGTAACCACATGGACCTTGCCGACCTTGAGCGGATGGCCCGCTACCCGCCGCCCGAGCGCCGCGCGCCCGGTTAACCCGGGCAGCAGCGCACGGGCGCCAGATCGGTGCCCGGCGCGTCAACGGCCACGACGCCGTGCTGGTCACCGTCCTGCCGGGGTGAGATGATGGGGTGGTGAGCGCCACCGGAGACAGCCCGGCCCGGCAGCTTGCCGCAGCCTGGCAGGCCGCCACGGCCGTGGCGGCCGAGTGGGCCGAACGCACCGCCGCGGTGACCGCCGAGGCGTTCCGCAAGCTCACCAGCGACCCGGCCATCCGGGCCGCGGCGGAAGCCTGGCGCGTCATGGTTGTCTGGCCGCTGCGCGACTGCGAATGCCCGTGCGCCGTTGCGCACCCCGATGACACGGGGGTATGCGACAAGCGCGCGGTGATCACGCGCAGGATCCCGGTCGGCCGGGACGGCGAGGTGGACGTGCCGCTGTGCGCGCCGTGCGCGGTGGCCCAGGGCGTCGCGGAAATGCGCAAGTAACTCCCGGCGTCTCCCCGGCCCAGGCGCCCGGCCGTGGGTTACCCCAGCGATAGGTTCGCCCTACCTTGCGCGTTAACGCTGAGGCGCCACCGGGTGTACCGGGACACTGGCATCGCGATCGTGGTTCCCCGCCTGAACGAATCCGCGCACGGGAGGCGTACATGAGCAGCAGGACAGCGGGCCGGGTCCCCGCGGTGATCGCCGCGGCAGCGTGGCTGACTTCGGCTCTGGGACTGCTGCTGGCCGGCCCGGCATCGGCGGCCGCCGCGGTGCCCCGGTTCAGCCACGTGGTGATCGTGGTCATGGAGAACAAGAACTACGGCGACATCATCGGCCGTCCCGACGAGGCCCCGTACCTGAACAGCCTGGCCTCCGGCGGGGCCGTGTTCAGCCAGTCATACGCGGTAGCGCATCCGAGCCAGCCCAATTACCTCGCGCTGTTCTCGGGATCGACCCAGGGTGTCACCGGCGACGACTGCCCGCACAACTTCACCGGCGTGCCCAGCCTCGGCGCTGAGCTGATCAGCGCGGGGCGGAGGTTTGCCGGCTATTCCGAAAGCATGCCGTCGGCCGGGTATGCCGGCTGCGGCAGCTACCTGTCGCTCGGCTACGTCCGCACCCACAACCCGTGGGCCGACTTCACGAACGTGCCGGCCGCGAGCAACCTGACCTTCGCCAGCTTCCCGGCGAACTACAGCCGGCTGCCGACCGTCTCGTTTGTCATCCCGAATCTGTGCCACGACATGCATTACTGCTCACGGGATACCGGGGACAGCTGGATACAGCGTCATCTCGGTGCGTACGCCTCCTGGGCGCGCAGCCACAACAGCCTGCTGATCGTCACCTGGGACGAGGACGGCACGATCTTCGGCCTGGGCGGCGATAACAACCGGGTACCCACGATCTTCTACGGGGCACACGTGCGCCCGGGCACCTACAGCGAACACACCAGCCATTACGGCGTCCTGCGCACGGTTGAGGACATGTACGGGCTGCCGCACGCGGGAGCGAGCGCGAGCGCGGCGCCGATCACCGACGTATGGAACTGAAACCCGGGAGCTGACCGCCGCTTTCCGGCGGTGTCGATTCCGGCGGCACCTGTTCGTGACCAGAGTGGGCCCGTCGGCACGACCCGGCACCACAGAACCGGCCCGGCGCCGGCGGGCTTTCCAGGGAACCACCCGCGCGCCCGCCCCGCCAGGCGGGCCGGCCAGAACAGGAGAGCACAATGGGCAAGCTGGTCGTCACCGAGTTCATCACGCTCGACGGGATCATCGATGACCCGGGCGGCAGCGAGGGCACCGAGCACGGCGGCTGGAGCTTCCGCCAACCGGCCCCCGAGGGCCAGCAGTTCAAGGGCGAAGAGCTGGAGCGCGCCGATGCCCAGCTGCTCGGGCGTGTGACCTACGAGGGGTTCGCCGCCGCCTGGCCGTCGATGGAGGAATCCGGCGGCGAGTTCGCCAAGAAGATGAACGCGATGCCCAAATACGTCGTCTCGGCCACGCTCACCGAGCCGACCTGGACCAACACCACGGTCATCCCGGGCGCCGACCTGGCGGCCGAGGTGGCCCGGCTCAAGGACCGGTACCAGGGCGACATCCTGGTCGCCGGGAGCGCGACGCTGGTGCACGCGCTGACCGAACTCGGCCTGGTGGACGAGTACCGCCTGATGGTGCACCCCGTCGTGCTCGGCACGGGCAAGCGGCTGTTTGCCAGCGCCGGCCCCGACCTCGAACTGGCCGAGTCGCGGAAGGCCGGCCCGGATGTCCTGCTGCTCATCTACCGCCCGGCGAAGACTGCGGCAGACTGACCTAGTGACCCAGGTGAACAAGCAGGTGCGGCTCGCCGCCCGCCCGTCCGGGCTGCCCACAGCGTCCGACTGGACGATCACCAGCGAGCCGGTGCCGGCTCCCGGGCCAGGGCAGTTCGTCGTGGCGGTCTCGTATGTGTCCATCGACCCGGCGATGCGCGGCTGGATGAACGCCGCCCGGTCCTACATCGCACCGGTGGAACTGGGCGCGGTCATGCGGGCCGGCGCGATCGGCAAGGTCACCGCCTCCGAGCACCCGGGCTTCGCGGTTGGCGACGACGTGTTCGGCGTGTTCGGCGTCCAGGACTACGCCGTGTCCGACGGGAAGGGCGTCAGCAAGCTCGACAGCTCGCTGGCGCCACTTACCGCCTACCTGGGCGTGCTCGGCATGACCGGGCTCACCGCGTACTTCGGCCTGTTCGACATCGGGCGGATCGCCGCGGGCGACACGGTCGTCGTGTCCGGCGCGGCCGGGGCGGTGGGCAGCATCGCGGGCCAGATCGCCAAGCTCAAGGGGTGCACGGTGATCGGCATCGCCGGCGGCCCGGACAAGTGCCGGATGCTGCTGGAGGAGTTCGGCTTCGACGTGGCGCTCGACTACAAGGGCGACGACCTGCGCGCGGCCCTGCGGCAGCACGCGCGGGACGGCGTCGATGTGTACTTCGACAACGTGGGCGGCGACGTCCTCGACGCGGTGCTGACCCGCCTGGCCAGGGGGGCCAGGATCATCCTGTGCGGCGCGGTGTCGCAGTACAACGCGCAGCAGGTGCACGGCCCGGCGAACTACCTGGCGCTGCTGGTGGCGCGGGCATCGATGACCGGCATGCTCGTCTTCGACTACCGCGACCGGTTCGGGCCGGCCACCGCCGAGCTCGCGCGGTGGTTCGGCGAGGGCCGGCTCGTCGCGCGGGAGCACATCGTGCGCGGGAGCGTCACGGACTTCCCCGAGGTGCTGCTGATGCTCTTTGCCGGTGCGAACGCCGGCAAGCTCATCCTCGCCACCGGCACGAGCTGACGCCGCCCCGGGCTCACTTGGCCTTGCGGGTGGCCCGGTCCGGCTGCGGTGCGGCGGCCTTGGCCTGCAGTTCCAGCTCGTCGACCAGGTAGCTGGCGAGCGTGTCGAGGTCGGGGACAAGCTCCCGGCAGCTCGTCAGCCCGAAGTGCAGCTTGCCGAGGTAGCCCACCAGCGTGATGTTCAGGCCCTGCCCGGCGGTGATCACCGACAGCGGGTAGTGCGCCAGCAGCTTGGCCCCGCACAGGTAGACCGGCACGTTCGGGCCGGGCACGTTGGAGATCGTGACGTTGAACGGCGGCAGCCGGTGCAGCAGCCCGGTGGCGAACACCACGCGCGCGGCCCGGGCGGTCAGGGCGGGCACGGCGAAGTCGGTGATCTGATCGACCAGGCCCTGCGGGATGGCCGCCTGCTGCGCCTTGGCGAGCCGCGTCGCGGCGTGCGCGATCTCCAGCCTCTTCTCCGGTTCATGGACGTTGGTGGGCAGCATCGCCAGCATCGCCGACACCTTGTTCCCCAGCGCGCCCTTGCTGCCCGGATCCCGGACCGACACCGGGATCATCGCGATCAGCGGCGCCCCGGGCAGCGCGTCGTGGTCGGTCAGCCAGCGCCGCAGCGCGCCCGCGCACATGGCCAGCACCACGTCGTTGACCGAGACGCCGTAGGCGTTCTTGACCGCTTTCACCACGTCCAGGTCCACGCTGCGGAACGCGACCCGCCGGTGCGGCGTGATCGGCCGGTTGAAGGGGGTGGCCGGGGCCCGGCCCGCCGTGGTCTGGATGACCCCGCCATCGCCGCTGTTCAGGCCCAGTACCCCGCCGACCAGCGTGCCGACGGCCGGCGCCAGGGTCGGCAGCACGCGCACCATTTCATTGGCCATGCGGGCCGTCTGCACGGGCCGCCATGCCAGCCGCGCAACGGCCAGCGTGGCCAGCGTGGCCAGGCCTGGCGGCCTGGCCGGCACGAACGGCTCGCCGGGCGGCAGTTCCCGGCCGTCCGGGGACAGATCCAGCAGGACCGTCAGCAGTTCCGCGCCGGACACCCCGTCGATCGCGGCGTGGTGGATCTTCGTGTATACCGCCGCCCGGCGCTTGGCCAGCCCGGTGATCAGGTAGATCTCCCACAGCGGCCGGCTGTGGTCCAGCGGCCGGGCGTGCAGCCGGGCGACCTGCTCGGTGAGCTGGGCCTCCGATCCGGGCCGCGGGAGCGCGATCTCCCGGATGTGGTACTCGATGTCGAAGTCCGGGTCGTCGATCCAGTAGGGCTGATCCAGGCCCAGCGGCACGTTCAGCAGCTTGCGCCGCAGCACCGGGACCAGCGGTAGCCGCTCCCCGAGCACCTCGGTGAGCCGGGCCAGGGTCAGCGGCTGGGGCGCCTCCCTGGGGTCGAGTACGCACACCCCGCCGACGTGGCCGGTGGTGTTGGCCGTCTCCAGGGCGAGGAAAGCCGCGTCAAGCCCGCTCAGTTGCTGCATCACGGCCCTCCTCAACGCGCCACCGGTTCCGCCTGCCTGAGGTCAACCCTGGCACCGGGAGGATCACCCAGGCAATCTCCCGCCTCGCCGACCGCGCAGATCGCGCGGGAACGGTCGTGATCATTACTGTGAAGGCTCAGAGGTCGTCTTCGATGTTGCCGGGGCTGTCCTGGCGGAAGTACTTGAGGTCCTCCGCCTCCATCCTGTCGACGTCCTCTTCGACCGCCCGCTTGATCTTTTCGAGCTTCGGGTCGGGCGGGTGGCCGCGGGGCATGACGATGCGCTGGAACCAGCCCGGCTCGTCCGGGTCCCGCTTCTTCCGGGTGAAAAGGCGCATTGTCGGCTCCTCGGTCGCTACCTTCGGCGTTCCCCCGCGGCGGCCGTTTCATTCGGCCGGGCGGGACCCGGGCCAGCACGCAGAAGGCTGCGTGGAAGCCCCGGGAGGCCGCCCGCTACCCCTGCCCCGTCGCGGTGAGATACAGCAGGTAGCCGTTCAAGGTGACGACCAGGGCGGTCACGCAGGTGGCCGCGATCGTGGTCGGGCGGCGGTTGACCAGCGGGCCCATGATGTCGGTGCGCCGGGTCAGCAGCACCAGCGGCACCAGGGCGAACGGGATGCCGAAGGAGAGCACCACCTGCGAGACCACCAGGCTGGCCGTGGGGGGCAGCCCGGCGCCGAGCACCACCAGGGCGGGCAGCATGGTCAGCCCGCGGCGCAGGAACAGCGGGATGCGCCGGCCGAGGAAGCCCTGCATCACCACCTGCCCCGCGTAGGTGCCCACGCTGGAGGAGGACAGCCCGGAAGCCAGCAGCGCGATGGCGAATGCCAGCGCGGCCCCGCCACCGGCCAGCCGGCCGAGCAGCTCGTGCGCGGCCGGGATCGAGTCGCCGCCGCCCAGGCCGCCCGACTTGTGGGCCAGCGATGCGGCGACGAACAGCATCGCCAGGTTGACCAGCCCCGCGGCACCGAGCGCGATCACCACGTCGAGGCGCTGGAAGCGCACCAGCGCCCGGCGCTCGGCGTCGTCCCGGCAGGCCGTCCGCGACTTGGTCAGCGCGGAATGCAGGTAGACCACGTGCGGCATCACCGTGGCCCCGATAATGCCCACGATCAGCAGCAGGCGGCCGCCGCCGCCCAGGCTGGGGACCAGGCCGACGGCGATGGCGGCCGGGCTGGCCCCGGCGGCGACCAGGTCATAGGCGAAGCCGAGAAACACCAGGCCAAGCAGGGCGGCGATGGCCAGCTCAAAACGCCGGTAGCCGCGCTGTTCCATGGCCAGCACGCCGAACGCCACCACGGCGGTGATCAGCCCGGCCGGCAGCAGCGGCAGCCCGAACAGCAGGTTCAGCCCGATCGCCGCACCGACGAACTCGGCCAGGTCGGTGGCCATGGCGACCAGCTCCGCCTGCGCCCACAGCCCCAGCGACACCGCCCGGGGCAGGTAGTCGCGGCACAGCTCGGGCAGGTCCCGGCCGGTCGCCACGCCGGCCTTCGCGGACAGGTACTGCACCAGCATGGCCATCAGGTTGGCCAGCACGATCACCCAGGCAAGGGCGTAGCCGAACTGGGCACCGGCCGAGAAGTTGGTCGCGAAGTTGCCCGGGTCCACGTACGCCACGGCCGCCACGAACGCCGGGCCGAGCAGCGCCGCCACGGCCCGCAGCCGCCCCCGGGCGCGCACCGCCGCCAGCGGGCCGGTCCCCGCCACCCGGCCAGCCCCCGCCGCCGTGCCAGCCCCCGCCGCCACCGGAGGCACAGCACCTATCGAGAGCAAGGCCTCCAGCGGGCGCGGCCCAGCCCGGGACGCTGCCGGCGGCTCGCCCCGCGTGGCCGGCAGGTCCAGGGCGGGGTCCGCGGCCATCTAACCCACGGACGGTCCGAGGCCGAGCGACTGCGGCGTGCTGGCGTCGGGCGAGGGCTGGTGCAGCCCCTCATCCAGCGGGCCGAACTCGGTCATCAGCGCGCGGCTGCCGCCCCACGGGGTCTGCTCCTCGGCGACCAGGGTGTTGGTGGTCAGCAGCAGGCCCGCCACGGAGGCGCCGTTCTGCAGCGCGGAGCGCGCCACCCGGAGCGGGTCGATGATGCCCATCTTGACCATGTTCCCGAACCGGCCCGCCAGCGCGTCGAAGCCGTCGTCCCGGCCCATCCCGGTCATCCTGGCCACCACCTCGTCGCCGGAGTAGCCCGCGTTCGCGGCGATCAGGTAGGCGGGCGCGGACAGCACCTTCCGCACGATCTCCACGCCGGTCGCGTAGTCGTCCTTGACCTCCAGGTCGTTCAGCGCCGGTTCGGCGTGCAGCAGCGCCGCGCCGCCACCGGCCACGATCCCCTCGGCCATCGCCGCGCGCGTGGCGGCGAGCGCGTCCTCCACCCGGTGCTGCAGCTCCTTCAGCTCAGCGGGCGTGGGCGCGCCCACCTTGATCACGGCGACCTTCCCGGACAGCGCCCCGATCCGCTCGGTCAGCACATCCTCGTCCGCCCCGAAGGTGGCCCGCTCCAGCTCGGCGCGGAGCTGGCCGAGCCGGAAGTCCACGTCGGCCGCCGAGCCGCCGCCGTCGATGATCGTGGTCCGCTCGGCGGTGGCCCGCACCTGCCGCGCCCGGCCGAGCTGGTCCGGCGTCATCGTCTCCAGGGTGAACCCGGACTGCCTGCTGTACACGGCGCCGCCGGTGATCGCGGCGATGTCCTCCAGCTTGTGCAGGCGGCGGTCGCCGAAGCCGGGCGCGCGCACCGCCAGGCACTGGAACACCTTGTTCAGGTGGTTGTGCACCAGCATCGACAGCGCCGTGCCCTCCACGGTCTCCGCCATGATCACCAGCGGCCGCGGTGCCCGCATGATCTTGTCGAGCAGCGGCATGAGCTGCTGCACCTTGGTAATCTTCTCGCTGCACAGCAGGATGTACGGGTCGTCCACGACGGCTTCCAGGCTGGCCGGGTTGGTCACCAGGTACGGCGACAGGTACCCGTTGTCGACCTCGAAGCCCTCCACGAAGTCGACGCTCATCCCGTGCGCCGCGGACTCCTCCACGGTCACGACGCCGCTGTCGCCGACCGTGTGCAGCGCCTTGGCGATCACCGCGCCGACCGCTTCGTCATCGTTCGCGGAGATCGCGGCCACCCGCGCGTAGTCCCACTCGGTCTGCACCGGGTACGCGGCGGCCTGCAGGTGGTCCACCAGGCGCGCCACGGCCAGGTCGATCCCGCGCTTGACCAGCACCGGGTTGGCGCCGTCGCCGATCGCCCGGACCCCCTCCTGGATGATCGCCTGGGCGATGACGGTCGCCGTCGTGGTCCCGTCGCCGACGATGTCGTTGGTCTTGATCGCCGCTTCCTTGACCAGTTGCGCGCCCATGTTCTCGAACTGGTCCTTGAGGTGGATCTCCCGGGCGATAGTGACGCCGTCGTTGGTGACCACCGGGGACCCGGTGATCTTCTCCAGGATCGCGTTGCGGCCCTTCGGGCCCAGCGTCGACTTGACCGCCTCGGCCAGCTGGTCCACGCCGGCGAGCAGCAGGGCGCGCGCGTCAGCGCCGAAACGGAGTTCCTTGGCCATTGATCCTCCCGGGTGCGGAGAGTCTGCGGAAAGTCGGGGCTAGGGGACGAGGATGGCGCGGCCGCGGACCCGGCCCGCATCCAGGTCGGCGAGCGCCTCGGCGGCGGCGTCCAGCGGGTAGGTCCGGGTGTGCAGGGTCACCCGGCCGGCCTGCGCCAGCACCATGAGCTCGGCGAGATCGTTGTAGGTTCCGACGATGTTGCCGATGATGTTGCGCTCGGTGGAGATGATGTCCAGGGTCGGGATGCGGAGTTCACCGCCGTAGCCGATGACGTAGTAACAGCCAGCCCGGGCCGTCATCGAGAACCCCTCCTGCTCCGCCCCCTGCTCGGCCACGAAGTCCATCACGACATCGGCACCACGCCCGCCGGTCAGGTCCATGACCGCGGCCACCTGCCCGCCGTCCGCGGCCACGGCCTGGTGCGCGCCAAGCTGGTCGGCGAGCTTGAGCGCGTCGGGGTTACGGTCCACCACGATGATCTGGGTGGCGGTGAGTGCCGCCAGGCACTGGATGCCGATGTGGCCGAGCCCGCCGGCGCCGATCACCACGCACGTAGTGCCCGGGTAAAGCAACGGGATGGCCTTGCGAACCGCGTGGTAGGCGGTGATGCCGGCGTCGGCGAGAGCCGCGACGTCGGCCGGCTGCGTCTGCGGGTCGAGCTTCACGCACGCCCGGGCCGTGGTGAGCAGGAAATCGGCCATCCCGCCGTCGCGGTTGACGAGGCCGGGGAAGGCACTGTTCTCGCAGTGCATGTCATCTCCGCCCCGGCAGGGACCGCACAGGCCGCAGCTCGGCGCCGGGTGCAGGATCACCGTGTCGCCCACCGCCACGTTGGTGACCCCGGGACCCACCTCATGCACCCAGCCGGCGTTCTCGTGGCCGAGGGTGTAAGGAAGTACGGTCTGCGTTCGCTCGGCCCATTGGCCCTCGATGATGTGCAGGTCGGTGCGGCACACTCCGGCGCCGCCGATCTTCACGATGACGTCGAGCGGGCCTTTGACGGCCGGCTCGGGCACCTCATCGACCACGGGCTGCTGATGGTATTCATGCAGGCGGACGGCTTTCACTGCTCCTCCTCGCCTAGTCCTGACGTCTCGTACCGGTGCCGCAGCATGCCGCGGCAGATGCCGCTGTTCGCCTCGATGCTGACGCGCGTGGACCGGGCCCGCCGCAGGTGCAGCGGGGCCGCCTCCGCGCGGATCCGTTCCCCGGTAGCCGGGTCGATAAGCAGCGGTGCCCCGGGCCCGGCGGGCAGGCCCAGCTCGGCCCGCCGCTGCCGCAGCCGGTCCAGCTCGGCGGACTCGGGCACCTCGCCCAGGGTCATCGCCAGCAGGCCGGCCCGGCTGGCCCCGGCGGCCAGCAACGGCCGGCACACCTGGTCGGTGCCGGCCATGACGGCCTTGCGCAGGAAGTCCGCGCGCAGCCCGTGCAGCTCGCTGACCGCCTCGCCGTCGAACGACGCGGCGAAGCCCGCCTGCGCCGCCACGCCGCCGTTGATCGCATCCGAGGCGAAGTGATCCTCCAGGACCACCTCGGTGCTGCGCACCCCCGGGACCACGCTGACCGCGTCGTAGGCGTCGGCCACCATGAGGAAGGCGAAGTTGGGCGCGCAGAAGTAGGTGGGCAGGCGCAACCTGACGCGCGCGTCCCCGCCGGCCGAGACGGTGCACGACGTGACGAAGCCGAGCGAGGTGATCGGCTCGTCCAGCTCGGGGTCACGCACCGTGGCCAGCGCCCCCAGGACGGTGCTGGCCCCGGGGGGACCCTGCCCGGCAAGCCGGCACGCCCCATCGCGCGTGCCGGCTGCCGTGGAGGAGGCCCCGGAGGAGGAGCCGCCAGGGCCTCCCGCGCGGCTGGTTGCCGGGGCCGTCATGCCCCCGCGACCAGTTGCGCGTCGTCAGGCGCGGCCGGTGTTCCCTGCCCCGGCGCGAGCCGGAACTCCGCGGGCACCTCGATGCCGTAGAGCTTGGCCGCGTTCAGGCCGAGGATCTTCTTCTTGCCCGCCACGCCCAGCCGCGGGTAGTCGGCGAAGTCGTCGGAGTCCGGGAAGTCCCAGTCCACGAACCCCTCGACCTGCCACTTGGGTTCCCAGATGGCGTAGTCGCTGCCGAACAGCATCTTGTCCTCGCCGACCCAGAACAGCAGCTCGCCCATGACCCTGGCGAAGAACCTGGGCCGGGCGTGCATCAGCGCGCCGATCACCACGGCCAG
>Ga0126380_10000665_pt1 | contig 11903 bp, 8 predicted proteins | sample PanSoiMetPlot_26_FD_92544 | JGI IMG/M metagenome (GOLD analysis project Ga0126380, IMG submission 92544) | Tropical forest soil microbial communities from Panama - MetaG Plot_26 | ecosystem: Environmental > Terrestrial > Soil > Tropical forest > Bulk soil | place: Panama | collected 2016-02-17
CACTCCGGCGCCGCAACCGCCGCCGTGCGGCCGCGACCCGCCGCAGCAGCGGCCGCGCCGACCAGCGATCGCCGGCCGGAGTCCCGCCGGCGGCAAACAGGCGGCGCTCGATCAGCGCGATCTCCTGATCGAGGCCCGGATCCCGGGCCGCGGCGCGCAACGCCCCGACGGTGTGGTCCGGCGCCGCCGGGGCGAAGCGCGCGAGCCAGGCGAGCAGCGCAAAATACGTCGCGGCGGCATCGTGGTGGCGTGCGGTCCTGCGCAGTTGCACGAAGGAGGCGAGCTCCGAGCGCCGATAGGCGCTGCGGCGGCGTTCGATCCAGCCGCGCGCGGCACGCGCTGCGCGCGGCGACAGCCAGGCCAAGGTCGCCAGCACGGCGAGCACCAGCGCAACGATGGGCCAGTCGTTCTCCAGGATGGCGAGCGCGGCGCGCCAGCCTGCTCGTGCACTGAAGGTGCTCTGGTTGCTGTCCGGCGCCAGCGCCGGATTCGCCGCAACCTGGACCGTAACCGCGTCGGCGTGGGCCTGCTCGATCTTCTGCTCGCGCAGGTTCCACCAGGCGATGTCGATGGCCGGCAACACGTAGGTGCCCGGCCGTTGCAGCATGTAGGTGGCGCGGTCGATGCGCGTCGCCGTCAGCGCGTCGGTGCGCCGGTCGACTCTGTCCTGCAGCGACGGCTGATCGGCATAGACCGCGAGACCGTCGGGCGCGGTAAGGCGGATCTCCGGAAGCAGCATCGCCGGAATGCCGTCGGCCTCGATCGTGACGGTGCGGACGACCGCATCGCCGACCTTCAGGTCTCCGACAGATGGCTCGACCGACTGGCGCAGCGTGAGGCGCGTCGCCGCCACGAAAGGATCGAGCGTCTGGGCGGCGTCGGGAATCATCGCCTCGAAGGCCAGCCGCGGCAGCGTCAGCGTGGCCTCCTGGCTGCGCGGTGGGTCGGCGGCATAGGCGACCACGATCCGCTGATCGGCAATGACGTAGGATCCCGGCTCCTGCGGATGAATCGCGAACTCGCGCCGCACGCCCGCATAGGTCGTGCCGTCGTGCGACTCCGACATGTTGACGCTGCCGAGGTCGCGCGTGACCGCGTTGCGCACCTGGAAATCGGGAAAGGCCGGCGGCGCCGTCAGGTAGTTGGGCGCCAGCACGTCGATGCGCAGCATCACCGGCTGCCCGACCACCACGCGCGGCGGATCGAGCGTCGCGCGCAGGATCGGCGCGGGCGCCGGCTGCGCCATCGCGGCAGCTGCCACCAGCCAGAAGAGGAGCGACCACCCTGCACGCTTCATCGCGGCGGCCCCTGGCTTGCGGGCGCGTCCGCGGCCTGGATGGCGAACTTCAGCTTGAGGAAATCCGCCGGCGAGGTCTGTACCTCGCGCATCCACGCTTCCGCCGCGCCGGCCGTGGTCACGTCTTCCGGCTTCACCACGGTGCGCTTGCCGCCTTTCTGCTGCTTGTCGATCTTGGTCTCGTCCGGCGGCAGGTCGCCCGAGGATTGGTCTTTTTCCTTCTCCCGGCGTTTCGCTTCCTGCGCCTCCAGGGCGGCGCGCACGATCGCCAGATTGGTCTTGGCGGTCGCATCGTTGGGCTGCGCGGCGAGCACGTCCTCGTAGGCCTTGATGGCCTTCTCGTAGGCGTGGTTGTTGGCCTCCGCATTGCCGAGGGCGAAACGTCCCGCCGTGCTGTCGACGCGGCGGAATGCTTCCGCCGCGGCCAGGAAATCGTAGGCGCGATAGGCCGCGATGCCGCGCCACAGCGGATCGGCGAACAGGTGCTTGGCGCGCGCATAGTCGCCGCGCTCGAATGCCAGCCGCCCCTGCTGATCGGGAGTCAGCCACAGGCTTTTGAACCGCGACGGCTCCTGAGCGCGGGCGGTCCCGCCGTGCAGCGCCAGCAGCAGAATGATCCATTGCACCGTCGTGCCGCGCCGGAACCACAGCAGGCCGAGCGCAACGCCGGGCAACAGCAGCCAATAACCTTCGTCGCGCCAGCGCGCCCCCGCCTGTTCCGCCTGCGCCGCCTGAAAGCTTGTTTCGATGCGGCGCGCGAGGGCGCGGATGTCGCTGTCGTCGATGCTCACGCGCACGACCGGCAGGTCGTGCGACATCCGGTCCGCTTGCTCGGGCGGCGCCACGCCGAGGACCTGCACGCCGTTGCGGCCGGCCGCCTGCCGCACCGCCGCGGCGTCGGCATCGCCAAGCCCGTCGGCCACGACGAGAATCGTTCCGGCCACCGGCTCCGTCGCCAGCAGGCTTGTGGCCAGCGTGAGCGCGGCCGCCACGCGCTTGCCCTGCACCGGCATCAGGCCGGGTGCGAGCGCCGCCAGGAACGGCTCGAGCACGGCGCGGTCGTCGGTCAGCGGCATCACCAGGTGCGCCGTGCCGGCATAGGCGATCAGGCCGGTGCGCGCCCCGGCGCGCGCCGCCAAAAAATCGCGGATCTTCTGCTTGGCGCGCTCGAGGCGCGTGGGCGCGACGTCCGGCTGGCCCATCGAGGCCGATACGTCGAGCGCGATCATGAGCGGCGCCTTGTCCTCGACGAACGGCGGCAGCTCGCGCCGCCAGCTCGGGCCCGCCAGCGCCACGATGGCGAGCGCGAGGCCGGATGCGACCAGCCAGGCCGGGCGGATGCGCCAGCGCCCGGGCGGCGTCTCCACCAGATGTTTCAGCAGATGCGGCGCGATCACGCCGCCCCACTGCACCTCGGCGCGGTCGCGGCGCAGGATGAGCGCCAGCAGCAGCGCCATCGGCACCAGCGCGATCAGCCACCACGGGCGCAGGAAATGAAACGCCTCAAGCATGGCCGGGCCTCCTCGCCATGCTGCGCACAAGCAGCCAGCTCCACAGCAGCAGCGCCAGCACGGTCGCGGCGCCGAGCGGCCACTGGAACAGCGGCAGTTTTGGCCGCCACGACTGCGTCGCGAGCTTGACCGGCGCGAGCGCGTCGATCTCGCGGTAGATTCCCTCGAGCTCGGCGCCGTTCTCGGCGCGGAAGAAACGGCCGCCGGTGGTGCTCGCCACCTCGCGCAGCGTGGCGAGGTCGACGCGGTTCTCGCCCGAGGCGTTGGGATCGCCGACGCCGATCGTGTGCACGACGAGGCCGTGCTGCCGGGCGATGTCGGCGGCGTGCGCCGGCGGCACGCGGCTCGCCGTGTCGTTGCCGTCGGTCAGCAGGATGAGCACCTTCTGCTCCGCCTTGCTCGCCTCGAAGGTCTTGATGGCGAGCCCGATGGCGTCGCCGATGGCGGTCTGCTGGCCGGCCATCGCCACCTGGGTCTGGTCGAGCAGCGTGCGCGTGGTCGCCAGATCCTGAGTGAACGGCACCTGCACATAGGCCTTGGTGCCGAACAGGATCAGCCCGACGCGATCGCCACGCCGCCGCGCGATGAAGTCGCCGATGACGCGCTTCACGCCCGCCAGCCGCTGCAGCATGGTGCTGTCGGCGGCGCGGAAGTCGCGCTGATCCATCGATCCGGAAATATCGACCGCCAGCATGAGATCGCGCGCCGACACGTCATGGGTGATGGCATCGCCCACCCATTGCGGCCGTGCCAGCGCCGCAACGAGCAGACACCAGATAATGACGGCGGCGATCATCTGCAGCGGCAGCCGGCGCAGGATGACGGCGCCCGGTTGCGGCGTCTCGCCGGTCGCCACGGCGAGGCGGCCGAAGAACGGCACATGCACGGACGCCTGGCGCTCGCGATAAGCCGGCAGCCACCACCACGCCAACAGCGGCAGCGGCAGCGCCAGGAATGCCCAGGGCCAGGCGAATTCAATCATGGTGCGTCCGGATCCAGCGGCGAACGAGATCGATCAGCGGCCGCAGATCGGCGCCGCCGGCGCGTTGTGGTTCGTATGGAGAAAGGCTCAGGACTTGGCCGGAACCTTGCGAAAACTCATGGCCGCCGTAGCTGCGGTCGAGGAACGCGAGCCAAGCCGGTCCGGCCAGGGACGCGACCTCCTGGCGCGGGAAAGCCGCGAGTGCCGTGCGGCGCACCAGCAGGGCGAGCGCGCTCGTCGCCTCTTGGCTGTCATCCCGGCCGAGCGCCGCAGGGCGCGAGAGCCGTGATCCATGTACCCCTGCCGTGTCCGTTTGACTGATGCCGGGGTACTTGGATCCCGGGTCTCGCCGCTCTAGCGGCTCGCCCGGGATGACAGCCGAGGGGCTTGAGTACATGCGCTCGATCGCGGCGAGCTCTGCGAGCGCGGCGCGGCGATAGCGGTTGGCGCGCCACCAGCGCACGAACCACCACAGGCCGGCGATCAGACCTGCGACCACCAGCACGATCGCGATGCGCGAGGGCCAGGTCTGCGGCAGAAGACTCACCGGCGGCGGCAGCGGGATGTCGATCAGGCCGGCCAGCGGATCGGATGGTGGAGCGGCTTCAGCCATGGGCAGCCCTCCCGGGCGTGCCACGTCGGCCGCCCCCGCCGGACCGACGGCCGAGCAGATGGCGGATCTGCTGCGCCGGATCCTCGGCGGTGCTGAGCGGGATCACGGGCACGCGAAAATCGCGCGTCCAGGCGAATACGTCGCGCAGGCGCGCCTGGCTCATCTCGAGAACATTCTTGCGCACGCTGTCGCGGCCGACATCGAGGCTGACCTGCAACTCGCCGTCGCTGACCGTCATGCGGCCGGAGGCGGGGAGTTCGCTCTGCGTCGGATCGTGCACCAGCACGGCGACGACGTCGTTGTGATGCGCCAGCGCGCCCACGGCGCCGCGCGTGGCCGCGTCGGCGCCGTCGAAATCACTGATGATGACCACGATGCCGTCATGCGGCGCCAGCCGCTGCGCCGCCGTGAGCGCCCGGTTGAGCATGGACGGAGCCGGTACGATGCCCCGTCCGACGCCCAGCGCCCGGTTCTGCGCCACGACGGTGCCGAGCAGGCGCAGCACGGTGCGGCGGCTGCGCCGCGGCTTCACCTCGACGATGGTGCGATCGTCGAAGACGATCGCCCCGACGCGGTCACCGGCGCCGAGAATGCGCCACGCCGCGATGGCGGCCGCTTCCGCCGCCGTCACCGACTTCATGGCCAGGCGGGTGCCAAAAAACATCGACAGGCGCTGGTCGACCAGGAGCAGGCCCTGGCGGTCGCGCTCCTCGTTGAACACGCGCACATGCGGATCCTGCAGCCGCGCCGTCACCTTCCAGTCGATCGAGCGCACGTCGTCGCCCGGACGATAGTCCCGGATCTCCTCGAAGTTCAGCCCGCGTCCGCGCATGCGCGACGCATAGCGGCCCGCCAGCAGGCTGTGCACCGGCTGGCGCGGCAGGAATGAGACGCCGCGCGCCTTGTGCTCGAGGGCGATCAGGGAGGCGAGATCGACATAGACGCCCGGAACCGCAGCAGCGTCGGCAGCCGGCATGGCACCCTCACGCGGCCGCGACCAGCGTGGCGATCTTGTCGATCACCTGGTCGGCGCTCACGCCGTCTGCCAGCGCCTCGTAGCTGAGGATGAGGCGGTGGCGCAGGCAGTCGTGCATGACGGCGCGCACGTGGTCGGGCGTGACGAAGTTTTCGCCATCGAGCCACGCGCGCACGCGCGCGCAACGGTCGAGCGCGAGGCTCCCGCGCGGGCTGGCCCCGATCTGGAGCCATTTGCCCAGGGGTTCGCCATAGCGGCCCGGGAACCGCGTCGCGAAGATGACGTCGACCATGTATTTCTGCGCCAGGTCCGACACGAACACGCCGTCAATCTCGCGCCGCGCGTCGAAGATCGCCTGCTGCGGGATAGCTTCGATCTTGGGAGCGCTGCCGGTGCTCTTGGCCGCCTGCGCGTTCTCCTCGCGATTGAGCGTTATGATCTCACCTTCGGTCTCCTCATTGGGATACGTGACGACGACGTGCATCAGGAAGCGGTCCATCTGCGCCTCGGGCAGCGGATAGGTGCCCTCCTGCTCGATCGGGTTCTGTGTCGCCAGCACCATGAACAGGTCGGGCAACTTGTACGTTTTGCCCGCGACCGTGACCTGGCGCTCTTCCATCGCCTCGAGCAGCGCCGACTGCACTTTCGCCGGCGCGCGGTTGATCTCGTCCGCCAGCAGGAGATTCGCGAAGATCGGTCCCTTCTGGAAGCTGAACTGGCCGCCCTTGTCGGTCTGCACGTAGATCTCGGCGCCGGTCACGTCCGACGGCAGCAGGTCGGGCGTGAACTGAACACGCGACAGGTCGGCGGCGAGATTTTTCGCCAGCGTCTTGACGGCGCGCGTCTTCGCCAGGCCGGGCAGACTCTCGATCAGCAGGTTGCCGTTGGCCAGGAGGCCGATGAGCATGCTCTCGACCATGTGGTCCTGGCCGAGCACGGATTGTCCGATGCGCGCCTTGAGGTCGAGAATGGCGTCGCGCGCGGCGGAGGGGCCCGCTTGCCCCGGCGGCGGCGCAACGGCCGTAGACACTTGGGCTTCAAACTGAGGCATCACGTTCCTCAATCACTGCGCCGCAACCAATTCAATGTCGTTGAGCACCCAGGTCTTGTCGAAGAATGCTTGTCGCGGGCTATAGAAGCGGAAAATGGGGAACCAGCCCTTTCCGGCAACGGTCCTGATCCAGTTGCCGCCGCCCGTGGGTTCGTTCGGGCCGAAGAAAATATCGATCGAGCCGTCAGCATTCACCTTCGGCCTGGTGTAGCTGCTGACCGACGGGAGCGGCTGGCCGTTCTGCAATTCGGACCGGCTCAGTGAGTCGTACACGACGACCGACCAGAAATTGTCCGCCGGGATGTTCGGCGCCACGTGCAGCTTGTAGCTTTTGGCTCCGTCGAAGTATTCGCCGCCGGCGTCGCGGTAGGTCCACAGGTATTGCGAGCCCTGGCCGACGTTCTTCTCCATCATGGCCGGGGTGTTGCCGGCCGCCATGTAATAGGCGTTGTTGCGGATGTCGATCAGCGGCGCGCCGTCCTGCAGGAAGGTATAGTCGACCCCGGAAACGCCCTGCCATTTGCGGTTCGGGTAGTAGTAGCCGCCCGGGGGCGGGCCGTAAGCATTGGCGCGCGCCGTGACGCCGCCGATCCGCGCCGCTTCTGAAAGCAACGCCTTGGTTTTTTCGTCCGGATTGAACGGCCTGCCCTTCTCGATGCCGATCGCGCGCATTTGCGCGCGCTCGGTCGGATCGAACAGGTCGCGCGGCTCCTCCTCGACGAGCATGGCCAGCAGTTCGAAGTAGCGGCCATTGTCCGGGAACAGCGTGTCGATGTCCCGGTTCGAGCCGTTCATGAATTGCATCGGCGGCGGCGAGGCCGCCTTGGCCAGCGGATAGACCTTGATCTGCTTCATCAGGGCGACGGCCTGATCCGTCTTGTTATCGACCTGAAATCCTCGAACCGCGAATGCGACCGAGTAAGTCGGTGAGCGGGACACGAAATAGCCGTCCGGCACGTTTCCGTCGTAGCCGGGCGGCAGAACGAGGAATTTTCCGCCCCGCCCCTTGTCGGGACCAAGCGGGCCGATGTCGCCCAGATAGCGCTGAAAGCCGTCCTGAACGAAGCCGAGCATGTGCGGCGGCGCTTCGATCACCGTCGGCCCGTCGCTCTTCAGGTCGAGATGGCTCATGGCGTAAACGGTTTCGGTGTTGGCCGTGAGCAACACCGTTTTCGCGTCCATGAGATTTTCCCAGATCACGACCTGCTGAGGGGTCCTTGACCCAAAAGCGCGCATGCCTTCACGCAGGGCGATTTCGCTGACGCGCATCATCTGCGTCGTGTAGACCTCGACGGCGCGATTGAGCTTCTGAACGTCGAGCAGGCGCGCCGCCGTGTCGCCGACCGGATAGCCGTTCCTGAATTCGAAATCGCCGTAGCGCGTCCTGAGGGTGTCATTGTTGAGCCAGCCATGCGCCTCGCGCTCTTGCGCCTGGACCGATGCGCTGCACAACAGAACAAGAATTCCGAACAGAGCGTTTTTCACGGTCTTCTTCCTTCTTTGCAGGAGGGCCTTTTGTGTTCGCCGCACACCGGACTGACGCCGGTCAGGTTGCTGGCGCATCGACATGCCATGCGTCCGCATTGCGTCCTGCTTGCTCGGCCTTTGCGCCATTGGCGGTTTTTCTTGTGTCTACGTTCGGCCGCCCTTACTTGTTTCCGCTTGCCGCGTAGATCTTTTCCATCGCGTCGCCGACCGTGAAGCTCGCCGCCTTGGCGCGCGGCGGGAACTCCTTGAAGCTTTCGATATACCGAGCGACGACGGCTTGGGCCGGCACAAGCAAAAACGCCCGATGCGCGTGCCAGTCGCCATACAATATGCTGCTTGGGCCGCGCTCGAACGGGTCGGACCGTACATTGTACAACATGGGCGCGCGCAGCTTCAGGAAGTTGCCCTGCCAGACACCGAGCGGAGTCTTGGGGCCGACTTCCACATGTTGCTCCATGAACGAAATTTTCCAATTGCGGACGCGCAGCGCCATGAGGTCGCCATCGTCACTCCAGTAGAGAAACTCCTGGCGGGGCGTTTCCTTCGCATCACCCTTCAAGAACGGCATCAGGTTGTAGCCGTCGAGATGAACCTTGAAGCTCTTGCCATTGAGTGTGTGGCCCTTTTTCAGTTTTTCGATGAGCTCCGGTTCGCCATTGGCCGCCGCGAAGGTCGGGATGAAATCCTCGTGCGCGCCGACGTCATTGACGATCGTTCCGGGCCGGATGACGCCCGGCCAGCGGATCAGGCACGGCACGCGGAAGCTGCCCTCCCAGTTGGTGGCTTTCTCACCTTTGAACGGGGTCGAGCCGCCGTCGGGCCAAGTGAAGACTTCGGCGCCGTTGTCGGTCGTGTAGACCACGATGGTGTTGTCGGCGACGCCGAGATCGTCGACCAGCTTCAACAGCTCGCCGACATGTCCGTCGTGCTCGACCATGCCGTCCGGATAGGTGCCGAGGCCGGTCTTGCCCTGCGACTCGGCCTTGAGATGCGTGAAGATGTGCATCCGCGTCGAGTTGAAGTAGCAGAACCACGGCCGGTTGGCCCGGTGCTGACGATTGATGAAATCCTTGGCGGCGGCGAGGAATTCCTCATCCACCGTCTCCATGCGCTTTTTGGTCAGCGGGCCGGTGTTGTCGATCTTGCCATCGGCCGTCGTCTTGAGCACGCCGCGCGGCCCGAACTTTTTCCGGAATTCCGGATCCTTCGGATAGTCGGGATTCTCCGGCTCTTCCTCGGCGTTGAGGTGGTAGAGGTTGCCGAAGAACTCGTCGAAGCCGTGCGCCGTCGGCAGGTGCTCGTCGCGATCGCCGAGGTGGTTCTTGCCGAACTGGCCGGTGGCGTAGCCGAATGTCTTCAGGACGTCGGCGACGCTGGGATCGAGCGGGCCGAGGCCGAGCTCGGCGCCCGGCAGGCCGACCTTGGTCAGGCCGGTGCGGATCGGCGACTGCCCGGTGATGAAGGCGGCGCGGCCGGCGGTGCAACTCTGCTGGCCGTACCAGTCGGTGAACACCGCGCCCTCGCGGCCGATGCGGTCGATGTTGGGCGTGCGGTAGCCCATGATGCCCATGTTGTAGGCGCTGACGTTGAACCAGCCGATGTCGTCGCCCATGATGAACAGGACGTTCGGCCGGCGGCCTGCTGCCGGGGCCGGCGCGGGCGCCGGCTGCTGGGCCTGCGCGGTGCGCGTCGGTGCCGCCGCCAGCGTCGATGCCGCCAGCAGCGAGCCGCCGCTGAGCAGGAGATCGCGCCGCTTCAGTCCTCCGCCGTTCTGCGGAGCGTCATTCGGCTTCTTCATGAGATTGTCCCTTTCTTGACGGTGGAGCGGTAGAACGCCGGCCGGGCATCGCGTCCGGCCAATAATCGTCAGCGCGACTGCGCCGCCTCGAAGCTCTGCTGCATCTTCTCGACGATCTGGTCGATGCTGAAGCTCGATGGCCGTTGGCTCGGCGGATAGTCCTTGAAGGTGGCGAGGAACGTGGCCACGAGCGGCTGCGCCGCCGTGAAGATTGTGACCCCCTCCGTCAGGACCCAGTCGTAGTAGGTATTCGACGTGATGTCCGCGCGTTCGTAAGGATCTGCCCGCAGGTCGAACACTTTCGGCACGCGCAACTTGGTGAACGGCTCGGCCCAGATGCGCATCGTGCCGGTGGCGCGCTGCTCCTCGAACACGACCTTCCAGTTCTCGTAGCGCATTGCCACCAGATCGCCGTCGTCGTTGAAGTAGATGAATTCCTTGCGCGCGCTGCGCGGCTGCTGGCCGGTGAGATAGGGGAGCTGGTTGTAGCCGTCGAGGTGGACCTTGAAGGTCTTGGTTCCGGCCTGGTGGCCCTTGAGCAGCTTGTCCTTGATGTCGGGCTCGCCCACCGCCGCCATCAGGGTCGGCAGCCAGTCGAGGCCGCTGACGATCTCGTTCGACACCACGCCGGCCTGGATGCGTCCCGGCCAGCGGATCAGGCACGGCACGCGGAACGCGCCTTCCCAGTTGGTGTTCTTCTCGCTGCGGAACGGCGTCGTGCCGGCGTCGGGCCAGGAATTCTGGTGCGGGCCGTTGTCGGTGGTGTAGAGCACGATCGTGTTGCTGGCGATGCCGAGATCGTCCACCGCCTTGAGGACGGCGCCGATCGTCGCATCGTGCTCGATCATGCCGTCGGCATATTCGGTTCTCGACGTCAGCCCCGGCTGGTCGCGATGCGATTCCCGTACATGGGTGCGAAAGTGCATGCGCGTGGAATTGAACCAGCAGAAGAACGGCCGGTTCGCCCGAGTCTGGCGCTGCATGAAGTCGATGGCCGCGGCCGACGTTTCGTCGTCGATCGTCTCCATGCGCTTGCGCGTCAGCGGCCCGGTGTCCTCGATCTTGCCGTCGGCGGATGTTTTCAGAACGCCGCGGGGACCGAACCGCTTGCGGAATTCGGGATCGCGCGGGTAGGTGCGCGCTTCCGGGTCCTCCTCGGCATTGAGGTGGTAGAGGTTGCCGAAGAACTCGTCGAAGCCGTGGTTGGTCGGCAGGTATTCGTCGCGGTCGCCGAGGTGGTTCTTGCCGAACTGCCCGGTGGCATAGCCGAGCGGCTTGAGCAGCTCGGCAAGCGTCGCGTCCCGCGACTGAAGGCCCACCGTGGCGCCCGGAATGCCGACCTTGGACAGGCCGGTGCGCAGCGTGCACTGGCCGGTGATGAAGGTCGAGCGGCCGGCCGTGCAGCTCTGCTCGGCGTAGTAGTCGGTGAACATCATGCCTTCGCGCGCGATGCGGTCGATGTTGGGAGTGCGGTAGCCCATCACGCCGAACGAGTAGGCGCTGATGTTGGTCTGGCCGATGTCGTCGCCGAAGATGACCAGGATGTTTGGCCGCTGCCCTGCCGGCTGGGCTGGGGCAGGCGCCGGCTGCTGCGCCTGCGCGGACGTCGCTGCCAGCGCCGATGCCGCGGCGAGCGTCGTGCCGCCGAGCAGAAGGTCGCGCCGCTTCACTCCTCCGCTCCGAGGCGGGGCATTGTTGGTATTTTTGCGCGAAGAGTCGCTCATGACGTTTTCCTTTCTGACCTGACATGGTTGGCCGACGCCTCGGCCGATTCGCGCCTCGGTGCCGCTAACCGCTGCGAAGATGCGCCGGCCGGTTGGTTCCCTGCCGACCGGCGCACCGCTTGAGCGATCAGCGTGTCGGCGTGAAACGCTCCAGCTCTTTCAGCCGTTTCAAGGCTGCCTGCTGCCGCAGCAGCCCATAATTGATGCCGCTGGCATTGAGCGAGCTGCCCTCCTGATAGGGAAACTGCTCGAAATCGGAGAAGAACTCCTTGATCTTCCCCTGGACGGGCACGAGCAGCCACATGTTCCGGGCCAGGAAGTCGATGGCACCACCGCCTTCTTCGAGCCCTCGTTCATAGGGGTCCATGCGAAGGTTGGTGATCATTGCCCAGGCGGTCACCTCGCGCGTGCCGGTCGCGATGTTGCCTTTCGACTGAGCGAAGCTCAGCTTCCAGTCGTTCCA
>Ga0126380_10000667_pt1 | contig 11900 bp, 11 predicted proteins | sample PanSoiMetPlot_26_FD_92544 | JGI IMG/M metagenome (GOLD analysis project Ga0126380, IMG submission 92544) | Tropical forest soil microbial communities from Panama - MetaG Plot_26 | ecosystem: Environmental > Terrestrial > Soil > Tropical forest > Bulk soil | place: Panama | collected 2016-02-17
CACCTCATCGTCTCCAAGTCGGCGGTGCAGACGCTCAAGGAGGAATGCGGCGCCTCGGTCGAGCAGGCGCGCACGCTCGCGGCCGAGACCTATTCCAACAGCGACATCGGCGCCGCCGTCTCGTCCGGCTCGTTCAAGACGCGCGGCATGCTGATCGCCCCCTGCTCCATCCGCACGCTCTCCGACATCGGCTATGGCGGCACCGACAACCTGCTGAGCCGCGCCGCCGACGTGCAACTCAAGGAACGGCGGCGGGTCGTGCTCATGCTGCGCGAGACGCCGCTGCACGCCGGCCACCTGCGCGCCATGATGGCCGCCACCGAGAACGGCGCCATTGTCATGCCGCCGGTGCCCGCCTTCTACCACCAGCCGAAGACGATCGACGATATCGTCAACCAGACGGTGGGGCGCGCGCTCGACCTGTTCGACATCGACGCCAAGATCGTCAAGCGGTGGCGCTCGTGACACGCATTCAAAAGCTCTTGTCGTTGGCCATCGCTCTTGGGTTGGTCGCGCTCGGCACCGCGGCAGCGCACGCACAGGCCGAGCGCTACCCTGCCCGCCCGATCCGCATCGTGGTGCCGTTCGCGGCCGGCGGCGCCGTCGACACGCTGGCCCGTCTGGTCGGCGGCAAGCTTGGCGAGTCCATCGGCCAGCCGGTGATCATCGAGAACCGCGCCGGCGCCGGGGGCAATCTTGCCGCCGAGATCGTCGCCAAGGCGGCGGCGGACGGCTACACGATCCTGCTGACGACCAATGGGCTTGCCATCGCGCCTTCGCTCTACAACAAGCTGCCGTTCGACGCCGCGCAGGATTTCCGGCCGGTTACACAGGTTGTCGCGTCGGCGCTGGTGCTGGTCGCGAGCCCGAAGTCGGAGCTCAAAACCGTGCAGGAGTTCGTCGCCGCGGCCAAGGCCAGGCCAGGTGGCCTGAACTACGGTTCCACCGGCATCGCCAACCCGCTGCACCTGACCATGGAGATGATCAAGATCGCGGCGGGGCTCGACGTGCAACCCGTGCCCTATCGCGGGGATGCGCCGCTCATGGCGGCGCTCATCGCCGGCGAGATCGAGGTCGCGGTCGTTCCCATGATCACCGCTCGACCGCATATCGATGGCGGCCGCTTGCGGGCGTTGGCCGTGACGGCCGGGCGGCGCTCGTCAGCACTGCCGGACGTACCAATGCTGATGGAATGGGGTGTGGCAGTGGATTCCTCGAGCTGGAACGCTTTGTTCGCGCCGGCACAGACGCCGCCGGAGATCGTGGAAACGATTCAGCGCGAGACGCGAAAAGTCCTCGGGCTTGCCGACGTGCGCGAACGCATCAAGGGATTCGGTGCCGAACCGGTCGGCAGTACACCGGATGAATTCGCCGCCCTGTTCAAGGCCGATATCCTGCGCTTCGCGCGCATCGTGGAGGACGCGAAAATCCCGAAGCAGGATTGACCACGTCCTGCGTGGACTGCGGCGCCATGTGGTAGTGTTCAAGTGTCAGACGCTTTCGCCACCTCGCCTTCGGTGGGAGGAAAAAGGTGCTTCACGATCTCGCCCGACGCTGCGCCCGCCTGGTGGCGACCCTGGCGACCGGAATTGCCGTTGCGAGCGGCGCATCGGCACAATCGCAGGCGGACAAATATCCCGACCGGCCGATAAAAATCATCGTGCCGTTTGCGCCCGGCGGATCGACCGACATCCTGGCACGCGTCATCGGGCAGAAACTGACCGAGCAGTGGGGCCAGCCGGTGATCATCGAGACGCGGCCCGGCGCCGGCACCATGATCGGTACCGGCGCGGCGGCGAAAGCCGACCCCGACGGCTATACGCTCATCATCGTGGTCAGCAATCACGCCACCAATCCAGCCCTGCATGCGACGATGCCGTACGATGCGCTGAAGGATTTCGCCCCAGTCAGCCTGCTCGGCCGCGCCCCGATCGTGCCCTATGTCAGCCCGAGCTTTGCGCCGACCGACGTGAAGGAACTGGTGGCGCTGGCCAAGGCCAAGCCGCACACCATCAACTTCGGCTCGGCCGGTCCCGCCAGCATGACGCATCTCACCGCCGAGATGCTGAAGATCGAGGCCGGCATCGACATGACCCACGTGGTCTATCGCGGCGGCACCCCGGCGCTGAACGACGTGCTGGCCGGGCAGATACCCCTGACCTTCGCCACCGTCACCCAGGCGCTGCCGCAGTATCAGACCGGGCTGGTGCGCGCGCTCGGCGTAAGCGCGACGCAGCGACATGCGTCGATTCCGAACGTACCCACCTTTCGCGAACAGGGTTTCGATCTCGTGGTGACGGAATGGTATGGCCTGCTGGCGCCGGCCGGCACGCCGAAGTCCATCGTGACCAAGCTCAACGCCGAGATGCGGCGCATCCTGGCGCTGCCGCTGGGCGAACGCCTGGCGGCGATCGACCTCGCGGCGTCATCGCCGGAAGAGCTCGGCGATTTCATTCGCCAGGAGATGGAGCGCTGGGGCCCGCTCATCAAGAAGCTCGGCCTCAAGGCGGAGTAGTGCCCCCACTCCCCGATCACTTGAGCTGGTCGGCAACCTTGGCGAGACCCGCCTGGGCGCAGAGCTCGTCCTTGTCCTGCCCCGGCGCGCCGCTGACGCCGATGGCGCCGATCGTCTCGTCACCGACCTTGATCGGGATGCCGCCGCCCAGCGGAATGACGTCAGTGAGGCTGCGCTGGCCGGCGAGATCCGAGGTGCCGGCCGTCCGCTGCGCCCATTCCATCGAGGTGCGGCGGAAGGTGAGCGCGGTCATGGCCTTGCGCCGCGCCAGCTCGATGTTGGCGAGGCTGGCGCGGTCGCCCTGCAGGTAGGCGCGGAAGCGGCCGGCGCGGTCGAGCACCGCGATCGAGATGCTGTAGCCGTCCTTCTCGCACTGCGTCGTGGCGGCTTCGATGATGGTCCAGGCCATGCGCGCTGATACGTCCTTGTGCGTAAGCACCTGCGCGCCGGCTGACCACGAAATGACGACGATTATTGCAACGACGCCAGCTAATCGCACCATGAGACCCTCCCCTTGCACATTCGTGGTTCGTCCGGCGGACGACCCGCGTGGGCAGCTTTAGCTACCGATCGCGCCGGGCAGCGGAACAAACAGCTCCTCCAGCGGCACCGGCTTGGCGATCAGGTGCTGCTCGGCCATGTATTGCACCAGCGCCGTGAGCGTCGGGCGGTTTGCCTCGACGCCATATGGCCATGGATCGCCGCCGAACACGTCCTCGATCTCGTCCACGTGGAAATGCTGCCACGGCAGCATGTAGCGCAGCGCACCGTGCTCCTTGAGCCGCGCCCGCGCCCAGTTCTTGGCGACGACGCAGGCGTTGTACAGGCTGGTCGCGATCCACGGATGGCGCTCGTAGACGTCGCGCCGCATCGCCACCAGGTGCATGATGGGGAAGATGCCGGTCTCGCGGAAATAGGCCTGTTCGACCGCCTTGGCGTCGGCGAATAGCGGCGCCACGTCCGGATGCTTTGCGGTGGGGCGGCGCGAGCCGAACAGCGCGTCGATCTCTCCCGCCGCCAAAAGCTCGGTGAGCGAGTGCCCGGTGCGGTTGCGCTCGATGGTGACTGGCTTGAGCAGCGGCGGCGCATGCGGCTCGCCGTGCTGACCCGCCTTCTCGATCGCGCCCTCCACCCAGCGAATGGTGGCAAGATCGACGCCATATTGATGGGCTAGATGACCGCGAATCCATACGGCCGCGGTCTGCGTGTAGAGCGCCACGCCGACCCGCTTGCCCTCGAGATCCTTGGGCGCGCGAATGCCTGATCGCCGGTTGATGTAGATGAAGCTGTGGCGGAACACGCGCGAGGGAAACACCGGCAGCGCCACGAACGACCGGTCGCCGCGCGCCATCAGGCTGATGAACTCGGAGCTCGAGAACTCAGCCGCATCGAATTCCTTGCCGCCGCCCATGCGGTCGAAAATCTCGCGCGGATGCTCGATGGCGACGTAGTTGAGATCGACGCCCTCGACGCTCACGTCACCCGTGCGCAGGGCTTCCATGCGATCGTATTTGCCGCAGGCGAATGTCAGGTTCAGACGGGACACGTTTTACCTCGTCCAAGTGTCGTTCCCGCGCAGGCGGGAACCTATAAACATCGGTGTTCATGGGTTCCCGCTTACGCGGGAACGACTGAGAAGCACGTTACTCCGGCGTGATCCCGGCATCCTTGACCACCTGCGCCCATTTCCGGATCTCGGAGGCGATGAATTTTTCCAGCTCGTCAGGCGTGCTGGTCAGCGGCTCTATGGCGACTGCGCGCAGCCTGTCCTGCGTCTCGGGGCGGCGCAGAAAGATGGTGATGACCTCGTTGATCCTGTCGACGATCGGGCGCGGCGTGCCGGCGCGCGCCACCACTGAAAACCATCCGGTCGCCGCGTAGCCCGGCAATCCGGCCTCGGCGATGGTGGGAAGATCCGGCATGGCCTTGATGCGCGTCGCCGAGGTGACGCCGTAGGCCTTCACCTTGCCTTCGGCGATCAGCTGCATGGCAACGGCGAGGTCGACCATCATCATCGGGATCTGGCCCGACACCACGTCGGTGAGCGCCGGCACGCTGCCGCGATACGGCACGTGCTGCGCCGTGGCGTCGATCATTTTCAGAAACATCTCCATGAACAGATGGTGCGGCGTCGAGGCGCCTGACGTGCCGTAGCTCATGTGCCCGGACTTGGATCGGATCAGCGCAATCAGGTCGGGTAGCGTGGCGGCGCCGAGCGACGGATTGGCCACCAACGCGAACTGCGCCGAGCCGGCAAGGCCGATCGGCGCGAAATCCTTCTGCGTATCGTATGGCAGCGCCTTGTAGACGCTGGGCCCGATCGCCAGCGTGGTGACCGGCGCCAGCAGCAGCATGTATCCGTCGGGCGGCGACTTCGCCACAGCGCTCGCCGCAATCTGGGTGCCGGCGCCCGGCCGGTTCTCCACGATGACCGGCCGCTTGAGCTTGTCCTGGAGTTCCTGCGCCAGCAAACGTGTGAGGATGTCGGTGCCGCCGCCGGCCGGAAACGGACACATGAAGGTGACGGTGCGCGCCGGATAGTCGTCCGCCTGCGCCCACGCCTTGACCGGGACCGCCGACAGCAGGCACGCGACGAACGCCACGACACTTTTCATTGTCCCCCTCCGCGACGGCAGGACCGCGATGCTAGGGCATCCGACCGGGCGAGAGCCAGGGTGTCCTACATTCGGCGTCCGGCCGGGCGAGAGCCAGGGTGTCCTACGTTCGGCGTCCGGCCGGGCGAGAGCCAGGGTGTCCTACGTTCGGCGAGGAGGTCAGCGCGGCCGGGCTGAACGACCGCCGAGCAGCGCATCGTGATCTCGTCGGGAATCTCGCGCTCGCCCGCGCGGCGCACGAAGCCGAAGCCGTCGGCATAGTCCCAGGTGGGCCCACGCGAAAAAGCAAACGTCGGCTTTAGTGTTAATTCGCGCGCGCTCTCCCGCCCGCCATAAACCAAAGCCGCAACAATATGTTGCTCCGCCAGCACGGCATGAGATATTCGCGCCGCAGGAGGAGTCCCGGTGTTCGAGATCGGTGCGGAGAACGCCTTCGATTTCCTGTCGGAGGAATATCGGGAGCTGTTCGCAAACTCGCGCGCGACCGCGTTCCAGCATCCGCTCTGGCTCGATCGCCTGTACGGTCGCATGGCGCCGCGGTTCGACGCCGAGCCGCTGGTCATCGTGGTGCGATGGCGCGGCAGCGGCCGCCTGGCCATGGTGCTGCCTTTGATACGCCGCCGACACGGCGTGATGCGGGTCGTCGAGTTTGCCGACTTCAAGGTCTCCGATTACGCCGCCGCCGTGTGCGACCGCGCGACCTTCGGGCTCATTCTGCGCGACGACCTCGTCTGCGAGCGCATCCGCCGGGCGCTGCAGCCCTATGACGTGCTGCGCATCCAGAAGCTGCGGGACGACTCGCTGCCGTTCGACCGGTTGTTCGGCGTGACACGCATGTCCATGAGCATGAACGCCCATGCGGTCGCGCTCTACGGCCCGCTCGAGACATGGCGCACCGACAATATCGACCGGTCCTATCGCAAGGAACTCGACAAGAAAGGCCGGCAAATCCGCCGCAAGGGCCACGTGCGCTTCGGCATCTCGTTCGATCCGGGCGAGATAACGGCCACGTTCCACCGCATGCGCGAGTACCGGCGGCCGCGCTTCCAGAATCGCGAGGACCCCGATCTGCTGCAGAGCGCGACCTATTTCGATTTCTATCTCGACCTGGCGATCGCTGGCGCCCATGCCGGCTTCTGCCGGACCTACACGCTGTGGCTGGACAGTCGTCCGATCTCGGGCGTGTGGGGCCTGGTCCACCAGGGCCAGTTCCTGGTGGTGCTCGGCGGCTTCGATCTCGCCGGCTTCAAGAACTGCTCGATCGGCGCGCTGGTGTTCGAGGCTGTGGCCGGCGACTGCATCGCCAAGGGCGAACGCGTGCTCGATTTCACCATCGGCGATGAGTCCTACAAGCGCCTGTTCGGCATGCAGCCGACCGCCATGTGGACGCTGTCAGGCGCCGGCAGCCAAGTGGGCTCGCTGGTCGGCTTCGTGTCGGGCCAGATGCCGTGGACGATGCGACTCGCCAAGCGCATCGTCAACGGCAAGGCGATGACCTGAGCGTTGAGGCGCGTCTAAGCAACGCGCGCGGATGCGTGCCCGCAGCGGCCGCGAAGTCCTGGGCGTGACGAGATGGCGGCCGGCATCGCGCCCGGCCTCACAGACCCTGGGCCTTCTTGCGCGTGTTGCATTCGCTCCAGTACTTCGGCCACGTCATTCCGGTCTGAACCGTGCCGGCGGCTTTCGCCGCTTTCCACTCGGCGCCGCATGCGCGCTCGCGCGCAAGCATCGCCTGCCGCCCGCCTGAGGCCTTGGTGGCTGGCTCGGCCGGCGCGGCCCGCGTGGCGGGGGCTGCCTGCGCTGCCGGTGGAGCAGGCGGCGGCGCGGCGGGTGCCGCGGCCGTACGCGCGAGGCATTCCTTCTGGAACGCCCGATAGGTCTTTCCTGCGGTCTGGTTCGCGGCCTTCATGGCGTTCCATTCGGCGGCGCACGTCTGCATCCGCGTCTGCTGGGGTTGCTGGGCGTGCGCCGGGGACAGCGCGGCGAGAGGGAAAAACGCCAGCACGCAGGCTGTCATGACATTCAGCTTCATGGCTCATCCTCCAGTGGGGCTTTGGCATGAACCCTAGGTGCAGGTTGATGAGCGGCGGGCTGGCGGCGAACTGCGCTACTGACTGAAACACCGTCCTGCCGTGTAGCGACCGGGGCTTTCAACCTGAACCGTCGGGTAAATCCCGCACGGCTCCGTGAGTTCCATGACACCCCCAGGGGCCGCGCCCGCTTTGACGCACGTGAACGGGTGGTGCGGCTCAGGCGCGCGGTGCGACGGCGGGCCACGTCGCGGCAGATGCGGGCACGGGCGGCGCGGGCGGCGTGTGTCGCAGCGCCTTGACCCAGCCGAACAGACGCCGGGGCAGAAAGGCCCGCTGCCGGCGCGGGCGGCCGCCCATACGCGACCGGATGCTTCGCGATCCTCGCCATCATGGCTAACGGCGTTTTCCAGGAGGAGGCCATCTTCGCCCCGCTGGCACTGGGCATCGTCATGGGCTTGGCCGGCCTGCTGCTCGGCCGCGCCTGTCGCGTGGAAACCCTGGCCCTTGGGGCGATAACAGCCCCCGAACGGACCGGCCGTTTACCACGCAGAACACCGCTTCCAGCATAAACCACGATTGCAATTAGCCCTGTTGCAAAGCGCGCAATCTGCAATGAGTCGGCGGGGTAACAGAGTGCCTTGTTCGAGCCGTCATGGTTAAGAAGATCGCCCGATCGCTGTTGACAGGCACGGTCCTGAACGGCGCGTCTGCGCTGGCGATCAAGTTCGCAGCGGCGATCGCCGGGTTTGCGATGTTCGCGCTGTCGTCGCGGTACATGGAGCCGGCGTCGTTCGGCTCGCTCGCCATCATCTTTGTCATGGCCGCCGCCTTGATCTTCAGGTGCCGGCGGCTGGTGGGGATCGATCCGTCGCTCGGCTTTGCGCTCGCGTCCACGCGCATCGCCCAGCTCAAGGCAGAGAGGCCATGACTCAGCAAGCCGTGCTGGCCGACGGCTTGATGCCCGCCGCAGGCAACGGCGCGGTCCCGGCCGGCGCACGTCCGGCGGGACGGCGCGTGGTGCTGGTGCAGACCAAGGCCGAAGCCGCCGGCGCACAGGAGATCACGCGCATCCTCGGGCGCGGCCTGACGGCGCGCGGCTACGACGTCTACTCGATCTTCCTGTTCCGCCGCACCGCGGCCTTCGATCGCGAGCCCAACACGGCGTTCTGCGCCGCGCAGCGCCCGACCGGGCCGGTGACGCTGCTGAAAATGTTCGTCGCCCTGGTGCGGCACCTCAAGGAACTGCAGCCGGACGTAGCGCTGTGCTTTCAGCACTACGGCATCCTGGTCGGAACGTTGGCGGCCCATATGGCCGGCACGCCCATCGTCATTGCCAATCGCACGTCGTCGAAGTCGCTGGTGCCCCGGTGGGCGAGGGCGGCCGACCTGGCATTCGGCCTCATCGGCCTGTTCCGCAGGGTCGTGGTCAATTGCCGAGCCATCGAGCAGGAGTATGCGGCGTTCCCCCGCCGCTACCGCAATCGCGTCATGCGCATCGACCATGGCTTCGAGGCCAAGGCGGCGGCGCTCGGCCGCAACGACGCGCGCAAGCTCCTGAAGCTGCCGGCCGATGCCACGCTGGTGGGAAGCGTGGGACGCCTGCATCCGGGCAAGAACCTGGCCGCGGCCATCCGCATCCTGCCCGGCCGCGACTGGCATCTGGCGCTTGCCGGCCAGGGCGAGGCGAGGCGAGAGCTGGCGGCGCTAGCGGCGGCGCTGGGTGTGAACGATCGCGTCCATTTCCTCGGCGAACTGCCGCCCGCACGCATCGGCGCCTTCCTGCGGGCGCTTGATGTCTTCGTATTTCCGTCGCTGGCCGAGACCTTCGGCCTGGCCGCGGTCGAAGCCGCGCAAGCCGGAGTCCCGGTGGTGGCCAACGATATCGACGTGCTGCGCGAGACGCTGGCGGTCGGCGGCCGGCCGTGCGCCTTGTTCGTCAATGCCAACGACACGGGTGCTTTCGCCACGGCTGTCCAGCGGCTGGTCGAGGACCGGCAGCTCGCGGCCGTGCTGGCGTCGCGCGGCACGCAATTGTCGCAACGCTATTCCCTCGGCGCCATGGTGGAGCGCTATGCCGGGCTGATCGAGGCGGTGGCACGTCGCTCCTGGCGGCCAGCCAAGGCCTGATCCGATGGCGACCGCCAATCTCCACGCCAACGGACTGCCTGACCGCGCCGAAGCGGCGCCGGCCGCAAGCGTCAGGCTCGGTGCTTCGTCGCCGGTGCGGCACATCGCGCTCGTGCTCGACCCGTCGCGGCTGTGGAGCCGGCCGCTCGGCGCGCGCCATCACGACGCTTACCGCCAGGCCGGCGTCGTTGACCAGCCGCTACGCCAGCTCGCGATGCGCTACGCCAGCGTGCGCGATTTTGTCATCGACGCGGCCGCCATGTGCGCCGGGATTGCTGGAGTGGCTTTGATGCAGCGGTGCAGCAAAGAAGTGTTCGCGTGCCGCTTTGATGGTATCGGCTCTCACCCGCCGGCGGCGAGGCTCCTTAGCCTGCCCGCGGCTTGATCCGGGCGCTCTGCCACAATGACAAATCCGGTGATTGGACGCGCCTGGACCAGCGCCGCCCCTGCTACCTATATAAGGCAGGCGCAGACATTGGAGGCTTGACATGGACGCCCAGCATCGCACCGAGGAGTCGTTCCCGTTCCAGCTCACGGATGCGGAATGGCGCAAGCGGCTTACGCCCGAGCAATATCGCGTGCTGCGCCAGCACGGCACCGAGCCGCCGGGTTCGTGCGCGCTGCTGCGCGAGAAGCGGCCCGGCACGTTCGTGTGCGTGGGCTGCGGACAGCCGCTGTTCGCATCCGGGACCAAGTTCGAGAGCGGCACCGGCTGGCCGAGCTTCGTCGATCCGCTGCCCGGCGCCGTGGGGACCTCCGACGATGCGAGCTACGGCATGCGCCGCACCGAGGTGCACTGCGCGCGCTGCGGCGGCCATCTCGGCCACGTGTTCCCCGACGGGCCACCGCCGACGGGCTTGCGTTACTGCATCAACGGCATCGCCACGAGTTTCCAGGCGAAGGACCAGTAGCCTCACACGATCTCCCGCACCGTATCGGACCGTCAGCGGGCACGACTCAGCGGTTCTCGGCAGTGCCGAGAGCGGGATTTTGGCTGCCCTGAACGTGCCATGGCTGGACGGCGGGCATCGTTCGCGGGCGCGGTGATGCCGGCTTCCGCCCGCGGCCAGCGCCTTTCGCGCAGCGCGGCTGACCTGGCATGCGGCGATGCAAGTCCGTCACCTGACTGAGGTATGACACGGCGTCGCGGGCGAGACGCCATTCGTCCCGCTCGCCGTAATAGGCGCAGCGCAGGATGCGACCAGCCAAAATGGTTCTCGAATCCCATAGGTTTTTGGGGGTCAACGCGCCAGTGCGCAGGAAATTGTCCCAGGCCCGGTCGAATGCCTTGCAGACCGCGCAAAGCTCGACATCACTTAACGCCAGCATCGCCGTATCGCCCCTTTTGAGCCACCCCATAACGAGCGTGGCAAGGCGCCGGTTCCAATGCCGCGATCGAAAAATAGTGCACTTGGCCGTCCGCACCCTGCGGCGCGGCCGCCGGGCCGCCCGCGCGTTGCCGGCCTGATGGCGCAAAACCGCTGGTCGAGCCGAAGCCCCTCCTCTAGACTTTGGCCGGCGGACGGACAAACGGCGAAGAGGCCGGGGAGGAGATGCGATGCCAGTGACGCACGAGCCCTGGCTCGTCGCGCTCTCGCTGGTCGTGGCGATCCAGGGTGCGTATGTCGGCTTGACGCTGGCGCTGCAGGTCGCCGACGCGGTCGGCCTGCGGCGGCGGTTGTTGCTGGCGGCAGCCGCGGTGTCGCTGGCGGTCGCCATCTGGGCCATGCACTTCGTCGCCATGCTGGCGGCACGCCTGCCGCTTCCCCTCGACTATCTGGTCTTCCCGACGCTGCTGTCGTTCCTGGTGTGCGTGATCGTGGTCGGTGCGGCGGTATTCGCCGTGAGCGCCGGACCGCTGACGCCCGCCCGCCTCGCCGCCGCAGCGGCGTTTTCCGGCATCGGCATTGCCAGCATGCACTACACCGGCATGAGCGCCCTGCATGCCAGCGCGCATCTACACCACGACGCGCGGTTCGTGGCGGCGAGTGTGGCGATCGCCATCGGCGCATCGGGACTGGCGCTGTGGCTTGCCGACCGGCGCGGCCGCCGGCCGCCGCTGCTCATCTCGGCAGTCGCCTTCGGCACGGCGATTGCCGGCATGCACTACACCGCCATGGCCGGCTTGACGGTCTTTCCCCATGCGGCCCCGATGTCGGGCGCCCCGGCGCTGTCCACCGACCTGCTCGCGATCGTGGTCGCCATCGTCGCCTTCCTGATGTCGGCCGTTTTCCTCCTGCTGCTGGTGCCGGACCGATCCGCGGGGGCCGTCACCGAGGCCATAGCGGTGTCACCTGCGGTCGGCAGCGTCCAGGCCGCGTCGGCACCGGCGATGAACGGCGCCAGTGCGGCCGCCGAGCCGACCGCACCGCGCACGCGCCGCCTGCCCGTCGAGCGCGACGGCTCCACCCATTTCATTCCCATGGAGGACGTGGTCGCCGTCCATGCCAATGCGCACTACACCTATATATTTGACGGCAGCGCCAAATTTTTCTGCCCCCTGGCGATCAGCGATGTCGAGGCGCGGCTCGACCGCGCCCGTTTCATGCGGGTGCATCGCAGCCATATCGTCAACATCGATCGCGTGGTGGGCCTGAAACGCGCCGGCGA
>Ga0126380_10000668_pt1 | contig 11897 bp, 8 predicted proteins | sample PanSoiMetPlot_26_FD_92544 | JGI IMG/M metagenome (GOLD analysis project Ga0126380, IMG submission 92544) | Tropical forest soil microbial communities from Panama - MetaG Plot_26 | ecosystem: Environmental > Terrestrial > Soil > Tropical forest > Bulk soil | place: Panama | collected 2016-02-17
CCGCAGGGCCACCGCCCGCAGGGCCACCGCCCGCAGGGCCACCGCCCGCAGGGCCACCGCCCGCAGGGCCACCGCCCGCAGGGCCACCGCCCGCAGGGCCACCGCCCGCAGGGCCACCGCCCGTGGCGGGGCGCGGGGCGCCGCGTGCTGAGGTCACGCTGGCGGCACTGGCGGTGCCCAGCTGACGCTGGCGGTGCCCAGCTGACGCTGGCGGTGCTCAGGTGACGCTGACGGTGGGTGAGCCCTGCCCGGCGGCCGCATCCGCCGCCTCGGCCAGCTTCATGGCCTCCTCGATCAGCGTCTCCACGATCTGGGACTCGGGGACGGTCTTGATGACCTCACCCTTGACGAAGATCTGGCCCTTGCCGTTGCCCGACGCGACGCCCAGGTCCGCTTCCCTGGCCTCGCCGGGGCCGTTGACCACGCAGCCCATCACCGCGACCCGCAGCGGCACCTCCAGCCCTTCCAGTCCGGCCGTGACCTGGTCGGCCAGCGTATACACGTCCACCTGGGCGCGCCCGCACGAGGGGCAGGACACAATTTCGAGTCCCCGCTCCCGCAGGCCCAGCGACTCCAGGATCGCGATGCCGACCTTCACCTCTTCGACCGGCGGGGCCGACAGCGACACCCTGATGGTGTCCCCGATGCCCTCCGCCAGCAGGGCGCCGAACGCGACGGCGGACTTGACCGTCCCCTGGAAGGCCGGCCCGGCCTCGGTCACGCCAAGGTGCAGCGGGTAGTCGCAGGCCTGGGCGAGCTGGCGGTAGGCGTTGATCATCACCACCGGGTCGTGGTGCTTGACCGAGATCTTGATGTCGGCGAAGCCATGCTCCTCGAACAGCGAGCACTCCCACAGCGCGGACTCCACCAGCGCTTCGGCCGTGGCCCGTCCGTACTTGGCGAGCAGGCGCTTGTCCAGCGAGCCGGCGTTGACGCCGATCCTGATCGGCACGCCCGCCGCCGACGCGGCACGGGCGATCTCGGCAACCTTGTCGTCGAAAGCCTTGATGTTCCCCGGGTTCACCCGGACCGCGGCGCAGCCGGCGTCGATCGCGGCGAAGACGTACTTGGGCTGGAAGTGGATGTCGGCGATGACCGGGATCTGCGACTTGCGCGCGATGTCCGGCAGGGCATCGGCGTCGTCCTGGGAGGGCACGGCCACCCGGACGATCTGGCAGCCGGTCGCGGTGAGTTCGGCGATCTGCTGGAGCGTGGCGTTCACGTCGGCGGTCAGCGTCGTGGTCATCGACTGGACCGACACGGGCGCGCCACCACCGACCGGTATCGCGTGCTTGCCCTTGCCCACCATGATCTGTCGAGACTTGCGGCGTTCTGCCACCGGCTGCACGGGGAGCCCGGGCATGCCAAGGTCTGTCGTCATGTGCTCATTGCCTCACTGGAGGTGAACCGGGTTGACGAGATCAGCCATGATCAGCAGCAAACCTACACCGACCAAGAGCGCGAATACCCCAACACTCACCGGGACCAGGCGCCGGTAGTCGACCGGGCCGGGATCGGGCCGCCCCATCAGCCTGGCGAGCCAGGCCCGGGTCCGCTCGTAGATCACGATGGCCAGGTGGCCGCCGTCCAGCGGCAGGAGCGGGAGCAGGTTGAAGGCCCCGACGAAGATGTTGAGCGAGGCGATGATGAGCAGCACCAGGGCGGCCTTGGGCTGCCAGCCGATCCGGGCCTGAAGCACCTGGCCGGTCACGTCTCCCGCACCGACCACGCTGGTGACCTGCCCGCCCGGGGTGTTGGCGCGGTTCGGCGCGAACAGGTCGGGGATCGCCTTGGGCAGGTTGGCAACCACGGTGGCGGACCCGGAGAGCATCGTCCAGAACTCTTGGCCCGCGTACGAGGCGGCCCCGATCGGGCCCACGCGCTGGAACACCGCCTGCGGCGAGACCCCCAGATAGGAGCCGTGGCCGGTGAGGCTGGCCAGCGTGGCGTGCAGGGTGAGCAGCCGGCCATTCCGGTCCACGACCACCGGGACGGTGCTGCCGGTGTGCTGGGCGCGGATGGCCTTGCCCATCTGCGTCCAGGAGGTCACGCGGATGCCCGCGATGCTGACGATCTTGTCGCCGACCCGGACGCCCGCCTTGGCGGCGGGTGACGCCGGGTCGCCCTTGACGCAGCCCACGCTCGCGCTGGCCGGGACGCACGATTCGACGGCGCCGACCGTGGTCCCGGCGCTGCCGGTTTCCAGGCCGATGCCGACGGCGACCACGAACAACAGCACGAAGGCCAGCGCGAAGTGCATGAACGACCCGGCGGCCAGCACGATGATCCGCTGCCACCCCGGCTTCTTGCGGAACGAGCGCGGCTCATCGGCTGGATCCACGTCCTCCAGCTCGGTCATGCCGACGATCTTCACGAAACCGCCGGCCGGGATCGCCTTGACGCCGTACTCGGTCTCGCCCCTCTTGCGTGACCAGATCGTCCGCCCGAATCCCACGAAGAACTGGGTCGCCTTCATCCCGAACAGCTTGGCCGTCGCGAAGTGGCCCGCCTCGTGCAGCATGATCGACGCGAGCAGGGCCACGACGAAGATGGCGACGCCGAGCAGGAAGCTCATCCGGCGGTCTCTCCCCTCTTCACTGCCGTGCTCACAGCGTGGTGCGTGCGCTGCCCCCAGGCGGCGGCAAGTTCCGTCGCCCGGGCCCGCGCCCACCGGTCAGCGGCCCGCACATCAGCCAGGCTCACCGCTTCCCCCGCGCGGCGGTCATGCTCCGAGACTACCTGCGCCACGGTGTCCACGATCGCGACGAAGGGGAGCCTGCCCGCCATGAAGGCATCCACGCACACCTCGTTGGCGGCGTTGTAGGCGGCTGGGGCGGTCCCGCCCGCCTCCCCCGCCCGCCGCGCGATGCTGACCGCGGGGAACGCGTCCTCGTCCAGTGGCTCGAAGGTCCAGGTGTGTGCGGAGGTCCAGTCGATGGCCGGGGCGGCGCCCGGCACCCGGTCCGGCCAGCCCAGGGCCAGCGCGATCGGGATCCGCATGTCAGGCGGGCTGGCCTGGGCGATCGTGGACCCGTCGGTGAACTCGACCATCGAGTGGATGACCGACTGCGGGTGGACGACCACCTTGATCTTGTCGAAACCGACCCCGAACAGCAGGTGGGCCTCGATCACCTCGAGTCCCTTGTTCACCAGCGTGGCCGAGTTGATCGTGATCACCGGTCCCATGTTCCAGGTCGGGTGGGCGAGTGCCTGCTCGGGCGTGATGCCCTCCAGCTCGGCCCGGTCACGGCCGCGGAACGGCCCCCCGCTCGCGGTCAGCACCAGCCGCGCGACCTCGCCCCCGGTCCCGCAGCGCAGGCACTGCGCGATCGCGGAGTGCTCAGAGTCGACCGGCACGATCTGGCCGGGGGCGGCCAGCCCCGCGACCAGCGGCCCGCCGGTGATCAGGGATTCCTTGTTCGCGAGGGCCAGCACCCGCCCGGCCCGGAGTGCGGCCAGGGTGGCGGCGAGCCCGCTGAACCCGGTGACCGCGTTGAGTACCACGTCGGCCGGCCACGCCGCGACCTCGGCGATGGCGTCCGGCCCGGCCAGGACGGTCGGCAGCGGCGCTCGCCCGTCTCCGGCCTGCCCGTCCCCGCCCGCGGTCGGCCCGTCCCCGCCACCGGCATGCCCCGGCCCGCTGTGCGCCCCCGGCCGCGCCGGCAGGGCCAGCCGTTGCCCAGTCAGCGCCGTGGGCCACTGCCCGGTGCGCGGCCTGCCCGCCCGGACGGCGTGCGCTTTCAGTGCCTCCCGCACGTCGCGGGCAGCCGACTCCTGCGCCACGGCGACTACGCCAACGCCGAACTCGATGGCCTGGGCGGCCAGCAGGTCAGGGTTGCTCCCGCCCGCCGCCAGCCCGGTGATCCGGAACCGGCCCGGGTTGCGCCGGATCACATCGGCCGCCTGGGTGCCGACGGAGCCGGTCGAGCCGAGCAGCACTACGTCCCGTGGCCGCGAGCGAGTTTCCACCTCGCCATTCTGCCCTCATCCACGGCCACCTGCCGCTGGGGGCCGCCCGACCTGCGGGCCGCGACGGCCGGGTCAGCCGGAGACGGCCGGGTCAGCCGGCGGCGACGGGGGCGGGCGGCGGCGACTCGGTCAGCCGGCGGCGACTCGGTCAGCCGGCGGCGACGGGGGCTGGGGCGGACTCCCAGTCGGGGCGCAGCGGCATGTGGGACCTTCCGTCGGCGTCCAGCCGGACCCCGAGGATCTGGTGCAGTTCCACGGCGTTGTGATCGAAGCCGACGCGCGAGCCCGCCATGTACAGCCGCCACACCCGGGCGGTGCCCGGCCCGACCTCGGCGACGGCCTCGTGCCAGTGGGCATCCAGGTTCGCGCACCAGGCGGCGAGCGTCCGTGCGTAGTGCTCGCGCAGGTTCTCCTCGTGCCGGATCTCGAATCCCGCGCCGTTCATGACCGATACGAGGTGGCCGGGCCCTTCCAGCTCCCCGTCGGGGAACACGTACCGGTTGATGAAACCGCCTGCCAGCCGCGCCGACCCGGAATTGTCCGGCCGAGTGATGCAGTGGTTGAGCAGCCTGCCGCCCGGCTTGAGCTTGCCGAACAGGAAGGAGAAGTAGGCCGGCAGCTGAGCCTTGCCGATGTGCTCGGTCAGGCCGATGGAGCTTACGGCGTCGAACCCGGATTCGGGCACGTCCCGGTAGTCGAGATGGCGCACTTCGGCGAGGCCGGACAGCCCTTCGCGCTCGATCGCCTGTTGCGCCCACGTGGCCTGCTGCGCGGACAGGGTCACGCCCAGCGCCTTCACCCCGTGCTCGCGCGCGGCGTGCCGGACCATCCCGCCCCAGCCGCAGCCGACGTCCAGTAGCCGCATCCCGGGGCGCAGCGCGAGTTTCCTGGCCACCAGGTCGTGCTTGTAGGCCTGCGCCTGCTCCAGCGTCGCGTCCTCGTCCGGGTAGCAGGCGCAGGTGTAGGCCATCGACGGCCCGAGCACCCACTCGTAGAAGGTGTTGGAGACGTCGTAGTGGTGCGCGATGGCCGAGGCGTCCCGCCGCTTGGAGTGCCGCTGCCCGCCGAGCCAGCGGCGCCGCACCCGCACCTCCTGCGGGGGCGGCGGCACCCGCGGGTACAGCAGCTTCGGCCCGCCGAGTTCGCCGAGGATGCGCAGCCGCTCGGCGACATCCAGGTGCACTCGCTGCGCTTGGGCCATCCGGGCGAGCGCCGTGTACATGTCGCCGTCCACGTCGAGATGGCCGGCCACGTAAGCACGGGCCATCCCGAGCGAGCCCGGCGCCTGGGCGATGTAGGACACCGCGACCGGAGAGCGGACGGTGATCCGCACCGGTGCCCCGGTGACCCCCGCCTCGCTCCCGTCGTAGGCCCGGAATTCCACCGGGGCGTCCGGCCCCGCGATCCGCTCGAACACCTTGGCCAGCGCCATGACCGCTATCCCTTCGCTACCTTCCGCGCGCGTGGCTACCCGCCACGCACGCACTTCTCGTACAGCCCGGACAGCCTTCCCGCTGGGTCGTAAGCGCTCTTAAGCCGGGCATAGGCCGGGCCGTTGTACGCGGCCCAGAACTCCTCCTCGGAATAGAACGACGTCGAATACAGACCCTTATGGCCGTCCAGGGCCGCCACCTTCGCCTCAACCAGGCGGTTGTGGAACCCGTCGGTGTGGCCGGGCGGCAACGGTACCGTTCCCCAGAAACCGAAGTTCACGTACACCTCGCCCGGCTGGAGGGGGTAAAGCGGCCAGGGGTTGTCGCTGCGCAGGCGCAGCGGGCACAGCCACACCGGGCTCATGCCCACCTCGGCGGCGAAGAAGCGCAGGAACGCGGCCCCACGGTCCACCGGGATCTCCACGTCCTGGATGACCACCTCTCGCGCCAGGCGCCCGCGGTTGGCATTGAGTGTGTCGGACAGCCGGTGACGGCGGTCGAAGGCGACCAGCGACCGGTAGACGTCGGAACGCCGGTAACGGCGTGGCCACAGCCTGCGGATCAGCGGGTTCTGCACACCGAACGGCCGTGAGCACCAGAACCAGTCGGTGTCCCAGCGCCACAGGTAGTCGCGGATCGTGAGGAAGTCTTCCCGCGGCCCGCGCACCGACTGGTAGTAGATCTGCTGGCCGTTGTAGTCGCTGAGCCAGGGCGCCGCCTCGCTGTAGGCGCCGACCGTGAGGTAGATCTCGTCCAGCCCGAACGCGGTGCCGTCGATGAAGTCGGCGCGGTGCCCGTGCAGGCTCCCTTCGGCGGCGGCCTGGGCGATGGCCTCCATACACGCCTCCGGGGTGGTGAAGGCGTAGTGCCGCAGGTGCACGTAGGGTGCCACCGGCTCGAGCTCGATCGTGAGCGACAGGGCATAGCCGAGCGTGCCGTAAGAGTTCGGGAAGCCGCGGAACAGTTCCGCGTGCTCACCCTCGGCGGCCGCGGTGACCACCCGCCCGTCCCCGGTGAGTATCTCCATGGCGGTGACCGACTCGTGCGGCAGGCCGCTGCGCAGCGAGGTCGATTCGATGCCGAGGCCGGTGACCGCACCGCCGAGCGTGATCGTCTTGAGCTGCGGGACCACCAACGGCATCAGGCCGTGCGGCAGGGTGGCATCCGCAAGGTCCTCGTAGGTGGTCATCCCGCCGACCACGGCGGCCCGGGCGGCCGGGTCGACGTGCAGCACCCGGGTGAACGCGGAGGCGTCCAGCCCGGCCGCGCTCCCCGGCCCCGGCGCCGCGCTGCGGCCCGGCGCCTTGGGAGCCGGCTCGCGGAACCGGAACAGGTTCGAGGTGCGCTTGGCCAGCCGGACCGGGGCATCGGGGGCCAGGGCGGCGTAGGACTCGCGGAGCGCGGCGACGGCGACCCCGTGCTCCGCGGCCACCGCGGGCGGCAGTTGCACCACCGGTGCGGCCGCGGCCGGCCCGGCGGGGCCGGAACGTCCCGCGCCCACTACGGCGTCGGTCATGTCGCCCTCCCTCCTGTCACAAGCTCAGCCTGCATCGAGAATGACCGCGCCCGGCCGGGTCGGCAAGCTCCGCAGCAACCGGGTCAAAAAGCGCATCGAGTCTACCGTGCGGTAACTTGCGCCCGTCAGCCGCCGGGATCCGGTCGCCGCCGGGGCGGGCCGCCCCGCTGCCGCTTCCCCGGGGCTGTCCGCCGCTTCCCGGCCCGCCTTGGCGTGGGTGAAGCAGGCGCCTCGGCCCGCGCGTAGCTTTCGGCAACCTCGTCCGGCGTCATCGGCAGCCGTGCCTGCGAAGGGGGTACCCCGGCGGCGAGGATGTCGCGTAACAACAGTGCCATGGAGTAGCCGGGGTCCGCGGTCAGGGCCCGGTCCAGGGCGATGTTGGCGAGCGTGCCGTCGCCGGCCTGCCACGCGGTGAAGGCGAGCAGCGAGGCGGGAGCGGGCAGCCAGGGGCCGTCCGCCCGGCGCACGATGTCGGCCCACAGCGCCAGGTGCGCCTGGCGGTGCTCGGGGACCATCCGCGCCCACGCGTCGTCACGAACGGCGAGGTTGACCAGGCTGATGGCGAGCCACGCGAACGTGTCCTCGTCGGTGATCCGCCCGCCGCCGCGGTACACGCCGATCGCCTCGCGCACCGCACGCCTGCCCTGGCTGATAACCAGCCGCAGCGGGTTGCCGGGTCCCTTGCGCTGTGCCCGGTCCATCAGCGCCTGCGCCTTCACGCAGGCCCGATCGATGGCCTGGTCCATGGACCGGGCCGCCGCGCCGGTCAGCGGGGCCAGGGTGGCGGCGACCGCGTCGCGGTCCGGGTAGGCGGCGAGCCCCGCGACGGTCATCGCGGCCGCCGCCGGGTGGGACTGGTAGTCGAAGGCCGTCCCGTCCGCCGGGCAGCACGCCGCGCTGGCGCACAGGTAGGACCAGTACCGGCCGTCTTCGACCCGGAGGAGTTCGCGCAGGTCCATGCGGCGCTGCCGCGCCGCGGCGGCGAACGCGTCCGCGACCGGGGTGACCAGCCGACCGGGGCCGTAGCCGATCCCGATCACGGTGCTGGCTCCGCGCTGTGCGAGCACGGCCACCGCGTGATCCGCGATCTCGGCTGCCGCCTCGGCGCCCGGCGGGTCGGGCAGGTCGTACCGGAACCCGATCTCCACCCGCTGGCGAGGGCCACTGGCCCCGATCACCACGAAGCTCAGCTGTGGATGGAACCCGAGCAAGTGCGGGACCACCGCAAGCATGTCGGCAGGGCCGCTGACCCGGACGCGGGGCAGGGCCTCGTCCGGCTTTGGCCGCCGGCCGGGTTCGCCTGGCCCGGGTGGCGGGCTGGTTTCCGCACAGGAGGTGGCGGTGCTGTCGTCACCTGGCCGTAACGGCCCGCCGCGCGATGCTCCCGGCCCTGGCGGAGATGGCGGGTCCGGGGACGCGGCAGGCCCGGACGGAGGCGGCGGGTCCGGGGACGGGCCCGGCCCGGGTGGAGGCAGCGGGTCCGGTGACGCCTCCGGCCCGGGCGGGGACGTCCGGCCGCGCGGCCTGCCCTGCGTGGACGGCGAAGGCTCCGGCAGAGTCGGCTGGGGCCGGGGAGCCTTGGGCGATGGTGCGCCGGGCGAGGGAGGCTCACCGGGACCAGGCTCCTGGCGGGCACGGGCCCGGGGGCTGCGTGACGGCTGTGTGGTTTCCATGGATCCAGGCTCATGTGCCGGAAGGACGGGCACGAGGCTATGTCACACCATGTGGACAATGGCGCCACAATGGCGCGCGTTGTCCACCGCCGGAATAGCGCGCTTTGACAAAAAGCGCTGGTCGCGACTGCCCGGGCAATGACGCACGGCAAGTCAAGCCTGCAACCGCGTCAACCCAGCCGCGCCGTGGGCAGGTTTCCCTGCGGCGCACTCAGTTCACGGCGCACTCAGTTCACAGAGCGACGCCGAGTAGTGCGTCGACGGTGTCGCGGACCAGCGCCGCCGACGCGGCCACGTCAGACGGCAGCCCGGCGGAGCCGGTGACCGCCGCAGCCCAGCGGTCCACGGCGGCCAGCGCGCCAGGGGCATCGAGGTCGTCAGCGATGCGCTCCCGCACCGCGGCGAGCACCCTCTCCCCCGCCAGCGCCCTCTCCCCCGCCAGCGCACTCTCCCCCACCAGTGGGCTCTCCCGCGCCAGCGCACTCTCCCCCACCAGTGGGCTCTCCACGGCCAGCGCGCCCTCCCCGGTTGCCCCGGAATCCGGTTCCGCGGCGGCCGAACCCGCGACGGAACCAGCCCGGCGCAGCGCGGCCCGCCACCGGGCCAGCCGGTCCTGGGCGGCGGCCAGCCCGGCAGCGGTCCAGTCCCAGTCCTCCCGGTAGTGATGGCCGACGATGGCCAGCCGGATCGCCATCGGGTCCACCCCGTCGGCCACCAGGCGGGAGACGAAGACGAGGTTGCCCAGCGACTTGGACATCTTCTCCCCGCCCAGGCGCACCATGCCGGCGTGCGCGTAACTGCGGGCGAAGGCCTCCCGTGTCACGTCCGCGAAGGCCACCCGCGCATGCGAGGCGCTGCACTCGTGGTGCGGGAAGATCAGGTCCGACCCGCCCGCCTGGACGGCGAACACCGGCCCGAGGTAGTGCGTCGCGATAGCCGCGCACTCCACATGCCAGCCCGGCCTCCCCGGCCCGAAACCGGAATCCCAGGACGGCTCCCCTGGCCGGGCCGCGAGCCAGACCAGGCAGTCCAGCGGGTCCTTCTTCCCCGGCCGGCCCGGGTCACCGCCGCGCTCGGCGGACAGCGCCACCATCTCCGGCACGCTCAGGTGCGCCACGGCCCCGAACTTCGGGTCGGCAGCCCGGGAGAAGTAGACGTCGCCGTCCACCTCGTAGAGCGCGCCGCGGTTGGCCAGCACCTTGTTCATCTGCTCGATCAGCGGGAGCGCCTCCACCGCCCCGACCAGCCGGGTCGGCGGCAGCACCCGCAGCGCCTCCATATCGCTCCGGTACTGCGCGATCTCCCGGTCGGCCAGGGCCCGCCAGTCCTCGCCGTCCCGGTCGGCGCGCTCCAGCAACGGGTCGTCCACGTCGGTGACGTTCTGCACGTAGGTCACCTCGTGCCCGGCATCGCGCCAGGCCCGGACCAACAAGTCCCAGGCGACATAGGTGGCCGCATGCCCGATGTGCGTCGCGTCGTACGGGGTGATCCCGCACGCGTACAAGCTGGCCCGCTGCCCGTCCGCGGCACGCGCCAGTTGCCCGGTGGCCGTGTTGGCCAGGTGCGGTTCCGGGCCGCGTCCTGGCAGGGTAGGAACGCTCGCCGCGCGCCAGGTCTCCATGAGCGCAGGCTACCGCTGGCCCGCGGGCTCGCCGGCGGGGCGGTGACCGCCCAGGTCAGGGACGAGCCGCGCGGGCGCCCGCTGCTCGAACGCGTATGCGAGCGCGATCAGCGCCGGTTCGCTCCACGCCGGGCCGAGGAAGGAAAGGGCTACCGGCAGGCCGGAAACATTTCCCGCCATAACGCAAACGGCGGGGTACCCGGCCACCGCGGAAGGCCCTGACGTGTGGAAAATGTCATGATCGCCGAGCACGTAATCGGTCAGCCAGGCGGGGTTCGCGGTCAGCGTGACAATGGCGTCGAGCCGGTGGGCGGCCAGTGGCCCGTCCAGGGCCTCCCGGGCTCGCTGGGACGCTTCCGCGCGCGCCGCCCGGTAACCGGGTTCCGCGAGATCGCCCGTGGTTGCCTCGGCCCGCTCGAGCAGTTCCTGGCCGAAGGGGGCCAGCACCGCGTTTGCGTATCGCATGTTGAACTTGATGAGCTCGGCGAGGTCGGCCGGGTGCGGTCCGCGCAGCCCGGCCAGGTAGGCGTTGAGGTCGTGCTTGAACTCGTGCGTCAGGGCCGCGAGCTCTGGTTCGGTCACCTCGGCCGCCCCGGGGAGCTCGACCGGGTCGACCAGCTCGGCCCCCGCCTCGCGCAGCAGGGCCAGCGCCTGTTCCAGCACGGCGGTGGTGCGGGCCCCGGCATCCTTGACCGCGTCGCGCCACACGCCCAGGCGCGCCCCGGCCAGCGCGGACGGGTCGAGGAACGTGGTGTAGTCGCGGGCACGGATGGCCGCGGCCGCGGTCGCCGGATCGGCCGGATCCGCCGCGGCCAGCACCGACAGCAGCACGGCGGCGTCCGCCACCGACCGGGTCATCGGCCCGGCGGTGTCCTGGGTCAGCGAGATGGGCACGATGCCGCTGCGGCTGACCAGTCCCAGCGTTGGCTTGATGCCCACGATCCCGCAGGCGCTGGCGGGGCAGACGATGCTGCCGTCGGTTTCGGTGCCCACCGCGATCGGGACCAGGCCCGCGGCGACCGCGACCCCCGACCCGGAACTGGACCCTGACGGGTTTCGGCCGGGCCCGTGCGGGTTGACGGCCTGCCCGCCGAGCGTGCTCCACCCACTTGTGGCGTGGCTGGATCGGAAGTTCGCCCACTCGGACAGGTTGGCCTTGCCGAGGATCACCGCGCCGGCCTCGCGCAGCCTGGTGACCAGGAACGCCTCGTCCTGCTCGGCCTCGGCGAGGGCGGGCGAGCCGGCCGTGGCGGGCATCCCGCGGACGGCGATGTTGTCCTTGATCAGCACCGGGATGCCATCGAGGAGGCCAGGTGCCGTGCCGCGTGCGCGGGCCTCGTCACGCGCCGCGGCATCGGCGGCGGCGTCCGGGCTGACGCTGTTGACCGCGCGCAGAACCGGGTTGAGCCGCTCGATCCTGCTCAGGTAGAAAGCTGTCAGTTCACCGGCGGTGATCGTGCCTTCGGTGAGGGCCTGGCGCAGCGCCGCGACCGTCGCGGTGTCGGGATCGAGCCCGCTCCCGCCGAGCGTCTGGCTTACCTGCGGCGATGTGGTGGGCTCGGACATGGTAGGAGGATAACGGCGTGGCAGCTCACATCGGCTCACTGGCGGCCGTCCCGGCGCTGAGCAGGCCCGACCTGCTGGCGGCGCCCGTGGCTGGCGCGCTGGGCGCACTGGGGGAAGAC
>Ga0126380_10000671_pt1 | contig 11879 bp, 10 predicted proteins | sample PanSoiMetPlot_26_FD_92544 | JGI IMG/M metagenome (GOLD analysis project Ga0126380, IMG submission 92544) | Tropical forest soil microbial communities from Panama - MetaG Plot_26 | ecosystem: Environmental > Terrestrial > Soil > Tropical forest > Bulk soil | place: Panama | collected 2016-02-17
CGAAGCAAGTCGGGTGAGGGGGCGTGGCCGCGAGGCTGAGCTTGTGGAAACGCCCCCTCACCCGATTTGCTTCGCTTCGCAAGCGCTCCGCTCGCAAATCGACCTCTCCCCGCAAGCGGGGCGAGGTGGAGCGTGTGGCACCGCCCCGCATCACCGAAGCGACGGGGCGCGTTACTTGTAGCTGATCTTGGGCGGCAGTTTTTTGGCGTGCTCGATCCAGCGCTGCACCGCTTTCTCGGACGGCAGGAACTGCACCAGCTTGCGCTTCTCGTTGGCCTTGGCCATGGCTTCAGCGAGCCGCTTGGCATTGCGGTAATTGAGCTCGCGCACCGTGTCGACACCGGCGGCGCGGATGAGTTCGGCGTAGTCATCGCCCACGCCCTTGATGCGCATGCGGTCAGCGCTGTTGGCCCATTTCAGCAGGCGCTTCTCGTCGATCCCGGTCTTCTCGGCGAGTTGCTTGCGCCCTTTCAGGTTCTTGGCCGCCTCCAGCAGGCCGTCCGTCGTGCGGATGCCGATCCGTTTGAGCCTTTGCGCCTCGTCGGGCCCAATTCCATCGATAATGGCGACCGGATAGGTCATGAAAATCTCCCTGGAGCCGCACGTCAGACGCGCACGCGGGATCGGTCCCGCGGCCAGCAGCCTTTCGTACGTTGGCGAACTCAGACGAACTGACCGAGGCCCGGAATCGCGCCGACGACCTCGCCCACCGTGTCCTCGCCCGCTTTCTCGCGGGCGTAGGCGACGAGTTCGCGGGTGACGCTTTGCACTTGCCCCATGCTCAGGCCCGCCGCCATCAGGCGATTGGCCGCCCCCATGATGCCGCCCATGCCGAATGTCCCCCCGGCGCTCTCGGCCGCTGCCGCGGCGAGCGCTTCCGAGCCCGGCATCTTATCTATCAGCACCTGCACCTTGTCAGGCGGACCCTCCTTGAGCAGGAAGTCGAGAATAATGCCGACGGCTTTCTCCGCTGCCGGCGGATCGACCCCGCAGTTCGCAACAAGACGATCGACAAGCTCATTCATGATCCCCTCTGGCTCCCGCACTTTTCGGCTGGTTTGATGCGTGCTTCACGTTCCGGCAACGTGCCCGGAAGACACTTCGCCGTCGTCGCACTGGTTCATGGTGGTGCCTCGTTCCGCCGGATTAATCTATTCGCGGCGTGGAAAAGCGTCATCCGGTTCTATAAACTTAGTCACAAAAATCCGACGCATGTGTCAACGAAGACACAGGGAGCAGAAGCATGCCGACACTCGAGCAGGACGATAAGATTTTCGTCGGCAAGGGAAAAAGGCCTGAATACCTCACGCTCAAGCTCGCCAATCGGCACGGGCTGGTCACCGGCGCGACCGGAACCGGCAAGACCGTGACGCTACAAGTGCTTGCCGAGGGTTTCTCTCGCGCCGGCGTGCCGGTCTTCGCCGCCGACATCAAGGGCGACCTGTCCGGCGTCGCTGCGGCGGGCCGCGCCAATGAAGCTTTTGTCAAGCGCGCCAAGGGTCTGGGCTTCGATTATCAACCGGACGAATTCCCCGTCGTGTTCTGGGACCTGTTGGGCGAGCAGGGGCATCCGATCCGCGCCACCTTGTTCGAGATGGGGCCGCTCCTGCTCTCGCGCATGCTCGATCTCAACGACGTTCAGGAAGGCGTGATCAACATTGCCTTCCGCTATGCCGATGACGACCCCGAACTCAAGGCGATCGAGGCCAACGGGCTGGTCGATCTGAAGGACCTGCGCGAACTTCTCTCTTATGTCGGCAAGAACGCCAAGGAGATCGCCGCCCGTTACGGCAATGTCGCCACCGCCAGCATCGGTGCGGTGCAGCGCCAGTTGCTGGTGCTCGAGAACCAGGGCGGCGCCAAATTCTTCGGCGAGCCCGCCCTGTCGATCAAGGACTTCATGCGCACCGACCGTGACGGGCGCGGCGTCATCAACATTCTCACTGCCGACAAGCTCATGGAGAACCCGCGGCTTTACGCCACGTTTCTCCTCTGGCTCCTGTCGGAGCTGTTCGAAGAACTGCCCGAGGTGGGTGATCCGGACAAGCCGAAGCTGGTGTTCTTCTTCGACGAGGCGCACCTGTTGTTCAACGATGCTCCCAAGGCGCTGCTCGACCGCATCGAGCAGGTGGTTCGCCTGATCCGCTCCAAGGGCGTCGGCGTCTATTTCGTCACGCAGAATCCTCTCGATGTGCCCGACAAGGTGCTCGCGCAACTCGGGAACCGGGTCCAGCACGCGCTGCGCGCCTTCACGGCGCGCGACCAGAAGGCCGTCAAGGCGGCGGCCGAGACGTTTCGCGCCAATCCGGGCCTCGATACCGCCAGGGTGATCACCGAATTGGAAAAAGGCGAAGCCCTCGTGTCCTTCCTCGAGGGCAACGGCGTGCCGGCGCCGGTCGATCGCACGATGATCCGCCCGCCCGCCGCGCGCATCGGCCCGGTCACGCCGGAGGAGCGCAAGGCGGTGATCGCCAAGAGCCCGGTGCGAGGCAAATACGACCAGACGGTCGACCCGGAGTCGGCCTACGAGATCCTGCACCGGCGGGTGAACGAGCGCGCGCCGGACGCCGAGGCCGACGAGCCCGCCCCGCAGGCGCCGCCCGGCCGCCCAGCGCCGCAGCCGGCGCCAGGCGGCGGCGGGATCCTGGGCGACATTCTCGGGGGCGTGCTCGGCGGCCGCACCGCGGGCCGGCGCAGCGGCCGCATGACCACGACCGAAGTCGTCGTGAAGCAGGTTGCGCGTTCGGTCGCCTCGCAGGTCGGCAGCCAGATCGGGCGGGCCTTGATCCGCGGCGTCCTTGGCAGCCTCGGCGGCAGGCGATAAACGACTGGCGTGAACTCCGGCCGGCGAAACGCCATGGATGAATTGAACAAGGTCCTCGCCAAGATCGATGCCGATCTCGAATCGAACCTCGAGCGGCTGTTCGCATTCTTGCGGATTCCTTCGATCTCGACTGATCCCGCCTACAAGGATCATTGCCGTGTGGCGGCCGATCACGTCGCCGATGCGCTCGGGGCGATCGGCTTCACCACCTCGGTGCGGCGCACACCCGGTCATCCGGTGGTGGTCGCCAACAGCGCCAACGGCGGCGGCGGCCGGCAGGTCCTGTTCTACGGCCACTACGACGTTCAGCCGGTCGACCCGCTCGACCTGTGGGACACGCCGCCGTTCGAGCCGCGCGTCGCCGCGCTGTCCGACGGACGCAAGATCATCGTGGCGCGCGGCGCCTGCGACGACAAAGGCCAGGTGATGACCTTCATCGAGGCGTGCCGCGCCTTCAAGGCGGTGACCGGCGCGCTCCCGCTCGGCATCAAGGTCGTCATCGAGGGCGAGGAGGAGTGCGGATCGAAGAACCTGCCGGCGCTGATCGAGGCCAGCGCGGCCGAGCTCAGGGCCGACATCGCGCTCGTGTGCGACACCAACATGTGGAACGCCGCCACGCCGGCGATCACCACCTCGCTGCGTGGCCTGGTCTACGACGAGGTGACGATTCATGCCGCCGACCGCGACCTGCATTCCGGCCTGTTCGGCGGCGCCGCGCAGAACCCGATCCGCGTGCTGACGAAGATTCTCGCCGCCATCCACGACGACAACGGCCGCATCACCATCCCGGGCTTCTATGACGAGGTGCGCGAATTGCCGCCGGACATTCGCCGGCAGTGGCAGGCGCTCGGACTGACCGCCGAGGCATTTCTCGGCCAGGTCGGGCTGAAGCTGCCGGCGGGAGAAAGGGACCGGCTGCTCATCGAGCAGCTCTCGTCGCGGCCGACCTGCGACGTCAACGGCATTTTCGGCGGCTACACCGGCGAAGGCTCGAAGACGGTGATCCCGGCCGCCGCCTCGGCGAAGGTCTCGTTCCGCCTCGTCGGCGACCAGGACCCGGAAAAAATCCGCGAACGCTTCCGCGCCTTCGTGCGGGCGCGCCTGCCGGCCGACTGCACGGCCGAATTCATCAGTCACGCCGGGGCGCCGGCCATCGCCCTGGATTGGGGCATGCCGGCGCTCGGCGCCGCGCGGCGCGCGCTGACCGAGGAATGGGGCCGCGAAGCCGCCCTGATCGGCTCCGGGGCGTCGATTCCCATCGTGGCCGATTTCAAGCGCATGCTCGGCATGGACACTCTGCTGATCGGCTTCGGGCTCGATGACGACCGCATCCATTCGCCCAACGAGAAGTACGACCTCACGTCGTTCCACAAAGGCACCCGCAGCTGGGCGCGCATTCTGGCGGCGCTGGCGGGCTGAAAAATGACTCTCGCTGCTGCGCCGTCAAAGACCTGGACCTTCTTCGCCGGCGACTGGCACGAGGGCAACGTCCCGCTGATGGGCGCGCGCACCCATCCGGCCTGGCTCGGCTCCTCGGTGTTCGACGGCGCGCGCGCCTTCGAAGGCGTTGTGCCCGATCTCGACCTCCACTGCGCGCGTGTGAACGACTCCGCCGGCGCTCTGTTCCTGAAGGCCGTGGTGCCGACCGGGCAGTGGCTCGACCTCGTGGCCGACGGCATGCGGCGCTTCGACCCGAATACCGCGCTCTACATCCGGCCGATGTACTGGGCCGAGCAGGCGGGGGTCCTGCTGGTGGCGCCCGAGCCGGAATCGACCCAGTGGTGCCTCACGCTCTACGACGCGCCCATGCGCAAGCCGGAAGGGTTTTCCATCACGCTCTCGCCTTACCGCCGCCCGACGCTGGAAACCATGCCGCTCGACGCCAAGGCGGGATGTCTCTATCCCAACAATGCGCGCGCCCTCAAAGAAGCCAACGCCCGCGGCTTTGCCAACGCCGTGGTGTGCGACATGCTCGGCAACGTCGCCGAGCTCGCCACCGCCAACATCTTTTTGGGCCGCGACGGCACCGTGTACACGCCCATGCCGAACGGCACGTTTCTCAACGGCATCACCCGCCAGCGCGTGATCAGGCTCTTGCGCGACGCCGGCGTGGCTGTGGTTGAGACGTCGCTGCGCTACTCCGATTTCGAGACCGCGGACGAGATTTTTTCCACCGGCAACTACTCCAAGGTCACGCCCGTCGTGCGCATCGACAGCCGCTCGCTGCAGCCCGGTCCGCTGTACCGCAAGGCGCGCGAGCTCTATTGGGATTTTGCGCACAGCCGGTGATGCGCAACATGTGCGGCACATAGCCCGGATGGAGCGAAGCGAAATCCGGGAGCGGCCGTTCCCGCATTCCGCTGCGCTCGATGCGGGCTACCGGGCAGCCGCGCGGACTAACGCACCGGCGGAATCGTGAACAGGCTGGAGATCGAGCGGCCGCGGATGTCGTAGGCGCGGGCGTAGACCACGCCTTCGCGCTCGATCTCCACCAGCACCGGTGCATCGAGCTGTGCGCAGTAGAATTCGCCGAGCATGAGAGCGAAGTCGGCGCCCTTGGAATCCCAGGTAAGAACGAAATCGTCGCCCAGCGCGATGCGCGCCGGCGGGTGCGGTCCGCACACCGCAACGGTCCACCGCCGCGAGCGCCGAGCGGGCTCCTGCGCCAGCCGGGCGCGCAGCGCCTCACCGGCTTCCTTGAACGACAAGCCCCAGTAGTCGAGCATGTAGCGCTCGTCGGCGGCGGCGACGCCGCCGGCGATGGCGTTGAAGTACGTGTACTGGTATGGGTGCAGCCGCACAGACTCGATCACCGGCACCGCCACGGCGGCGGCCAGCACCGTCGCTGCCGCCGCGACCGCACCGCGGCCATACCGGCTGAGCCATTCGAGCAGCCAGGCACCGGCAAGACCGCCAAGCGCGGCCAGCGGCGGCGTGACGAAGATGAAGTGGCGGATGCCGTTGTACGCGGCCGGCCGGGTTGCCACCGCGATGGCGATCGGCAGCACGGCGGCGACCGCGAGCAGGACCAGCGTGGCGCGCCGCCGCAACGGTGTGTCGGGCCGCGCGGCCGCGATCACGGCGCCGACGATGCCCGCGCCGGCCAGGAGCAGAAAGACTTCCGGCGTCTTCAGCGCGAACAGCGTCGGCACATAGCTGCGTGGCATCTCGGGCACGGGAATGAGCTGCCCGCCGAACATCTCCTTCCACGGCTTTTCGAAAAACACGGAAAAGTATTCGAGCGACCGGATCGGATTGAGCGGATCGACCACGGCCCATGGCCATACCAGCGCCATGACTGCGTAGGCGATGACCAGGCCCGGCAGCAGCGCCACGATGAAGCGACCGGCGCGCGCGCCGGCGGCGCGCACGCCCAGCGCGCGCACCTCGACCGCGACGATGAGTGCCACCGCGGCAGCGGCGTAGATCGCGGCCATGCCGCCGATGATGCGCGAGCCGATGGTCAGCCCCAGCCCGATGGCGAACAGCGCCACCGTCGCCGGCGTCGGCCGCGGATAGTCTTCGATGGCGCGCACCAGGGCGAGCAGGAGCAGCGCCATGGCCGCGGCAAACGGCGCGTCTTTCGGGTTCATGAACATGTGCCCGTAGTAGAGCGGACAGGTCGCCAGCAGCACGAGCGCGATCAGCCCGCATGTGGGTCCGCCGATCCTGCGGCCGATGCGCCAGGTTGCCGCGAGTCCGACCAGGCCGACCGCGGCGCCGACGAGGCGGCGGGTCGCGAACAGATCGAAGGGAAGGATCTTTGCCGCCAGCGCGGCCAGCATGTCGAAGCCGCCGCCATACATGTAGAGATTGACGAAGCCGAAGGCGCGCCGGTCGGTGAAGCCGGAGGCGTAGAGCTTGAGCAGGAGATCGCCGTATTGCGCGTGCGTGTAGTCGTCCCAGCCGAGCCCGTAATCCTCGAACGTCAGCGCCGCCACCACGGCGACGCCGATCAGCACCAGCGCGGCGAGCAGGTCCGGCAGCTGCGCAAGAGAAAAGCGGGGCGCGTCGCCCCGCCTTGCATCAGTCTCGCGCGACATCAGCCACGCCGAGGTCGCTACTTGCTCGCCGCCGCATACATCTCGGCGACATGGTCCCAGTTGACCAGATGATCGAGGAAGGCCTTGAGGTAGTCGGGCCGGCGGTTGCGGTAGTCGATGTAGTAGGAATGCTCCCACACGTCGCAGCCGAGGATCGGCTTGCCGCCGTGCACCAGCGGGTTCTCGCCGTTCGGCGTCTTCATGATGGTGAGCTTGCCGTCCTTGACGGCGATCCACGCCCAGCCGGAGCCGAACTGGGTGACGCCGGCCTGGACGAAGTCCTCCTTCATCTTGGCCACCCCGCCGAGATCCGACGTGATCTTCTTCTGGAGATCGCCCGGGATCTTGTCGCCCCCGCCGCCCGGCTTCATCCACTGCCAGAAGTGGGTATGGTTGTAGTGCTGGCCGGCATTGTTGAACAGGCCGGCATTCTTGCCGAACGAGCCTTTGACGATTTCCTCGAGCGACTTGCCCTCCCATTCCGTGCCCTTGAGCAGGTTGTTGCCGGCGGTCACGTAAGCCTGGTGATGCTTGTCGTGATGGTATTCGAGCGTTTCGCGCGACATGTGCGGCGCCAGTGCATCGTGCGAATAGGGAAGGTCGGGCAGCGTGAACGACATCGGCGTCCTCCTTGAAGCTCTGACAACGGGCAATCGACGGGTCAGTGGCCGGCTGCCAGCGGCAGGTCAACGGCCGCATGAAGGGGCATCTTCAGTGCTCTTCATAGGCCTCCCCCGCTACCGGTGCAACGCTCGCCAGCGTCGCAAAAGTCGGGAACCCGCCCGTAGCCCTGCTTGCGAGCACGGCGTGAGCGCGTCAAGATTTCGCCTGGGGAGGATCGCGCGCTTGCGGAGGGCAGGTACCCGGCATGCACGTCATCCTATTGGCGCTCGGGCTGGTGATCAGCCTCGCCGGCATCGTGCTGATCGGCTTCGGCGTTCGCCGCGATGGGCTCGGCGCCGGCGACACGCTGCTGATGGTGGGAACGATTGCGCTCGTCGGCAGCCTGGGGCTGATCGGCTTGGCGTCAGCCATCCGCCAGCTGCGCCGGATCGCGCAGTTGCTCGAACCGCGGCCGGTGCCGCGCGCGCTCGGTCCCGAGCCGGTCGTCGGCGCGGCGGCCTCGGCGGCGCCCGCCGTGGCAGTGCCCGCGCCGGTGCTGCCGCCGGAGCCACGCTTCGGAACAGGCGAGCGTCCGGCCGCGGCGGCGCCCGAGGTGCCATCGGTCACGCCCGAAGACCGGCAGCCCGCGGCTGTCGCCATACCGGTCGCGGCGGCAGTGGTCGAGGAGCCGCCGGCGCAGCCCTCACCTCCCACGGCGCCGCAGCCGCGGCGCGCCTTTGAGGGGTTCTGGCGGCGTGCGCCGGCGCCCGACGCCTACTCCGCCGTCGCGACCGCCGTGATCGAGACGCCGCGCGCCGACCGCGACCACGTCGAGCCGGCCGCGGCCACGCCGCAGGCGCAGATCTTCAAATCTGGCGTGATCGACGGCATGGCCTATACGCTCTATACCGACGGATCGATCGAGGCCGAGGTGGCGGAGGGGACCGTGAAATTCGCCTCGATCGACGAGCTGCGCGCCTATCTGGCGTCACGCGAATCGTGAAACAGCAAGCGGTGAGTGGTTACTAGCGAATAGTGAGTAGTCAGTAAGGAAGAGCCTCCCTCACAAATCACTGCTCACTGCTCGCTACTCACGAGTTCCCGTTCGCTTTGCCCATCATCTTGATGGCGAACGCATAGGCGAGCGCCACTTCCTTCAGCCGATCGAAGCGGCCGGCAGCGCCGGCGTGGCCGGCGTCCATGTTGGTGCGGAACGCCAGCACTACGCCGTTGGTCTTGTATTGACGCAGCCGCGCCACCCACTTGGCGGGCTCCCAATAGGTGACGCGCGGATCCGACAGGCCGGCGAGCACCAGCATGTCGGGATAGTTTTGGTGGCGCACGTTCTCGTACGGCGAGTAGCTTGCGATCATCCGGAAGGCGTCGGGGTCGACGATCGGGTTGCCCCATTCCGGCCATTCCGGCGGCGTCAGCGGCAGCGTGTCGTCCAGCATGGTGTTGAGCACGTCGACGAACGGGACCTCGGCGATAATGGCGCCGAATGCATCCGGCCGCATGTTGGCGACCGCCCCCATGAGCATGCCGCCGGCCGAGCCGCCATGGGCGGCGATGCGCGCGGGCTGCGTCCACCGCTCGGCCACGAGGTGCTCCGCCGCGCTGATGAAGTCCGTGAAGGTATTGAGCTTCTTGGCGAGCTTGCCTTCGCGATACCAGCGCCATCCCTTCTCGGTGCCGCCGCGCACATGCGCGATGGCGAAGACAAATCCGCGGTCGACGAGCGACAGGCGGTTGGTGTTGAACGCCGCCGGCATCGAGATGCCGTAGGCGCCGTAGCCGTACAGCAGGCACGGCGCCTCGCCGTCGCGCACGAAACCCTTGCGGTAGAGCAGCGAGATCGGCACCGTCTCGCCGTCCTTCGCCGGCGCCTGCAGGCGACGCGTCACATAAGCCGACGGATCGTGGCCCGAGGGAATCTCCTGGCGCTTGCGCAAGGTCCGGCTGCGCGTCGCGAGATCGTAATCCCAGACCTCGCTCGGCGTCGTCATCGACGAGTAGGTGAAGCGCAGGACATTGGTGGCGAACTCGTAGCCGCCGTCGATGCCGAGCGCGTAGGCTTCTTCGTCGAACGCGACCGTGTGCTCATCGCTCGCGGTGAGATGCCTGACCACGATGCGCGGCAGCCCGTCCTCGCGCTCGAGGCGGATCAGCCAGTCGGCGAGCAGCACGAACGACAGCACATAGACGCCGGGGCGATGCGCAACGAGATCGCGCCAGTTGGCGCGTCCCATCGCCGCCAGCGGCGTCCATGCGATCTTGAAATCCTCGGCGCCGTCCGCATTGGTGCGCAGCACCAGCGCCTCCTGACCGAACAGAGCGGGATGGTGCTCGACCTCGTACTTGATCGAGGTCTCGCGCGCGGCGACGAGCCTTGGCGCCGCATCGGGATCGGCGAGATCGATGAGCCAGGATTCCGAGGTCTCGTGGTCGTGGATCGAGATTTCGCCAAACCGGCGTGACTGCGTCTCGCCGACCGACACGAAGTATCCGGGCGCGCTTTCCTCGTAGACGAGGACGTCGTCCTCGACCGGCGTGCCGAGGCGATGGCGGAACACGCGCGACGGCCGATGATTGCGGTCGAGCCGCACGTAGTAGAAGGCTGTGGCATCGTTGGTCCACACCACCGCGCCGGTGGCATCGGGCACGATGTCGGCGAGATCGGCGCCGGTGGCGAGATCGCGCACATGCACCGTGTAGAACTCCGCGCCGGCATCGTCGGACGCCCAGGCCAGCAGGTGGTGATCGGGCGCATGCTGCGTGGACCCGAGGTGGAAATAGGCCTTGCCGTGCGCCAGCTCGTCGCCGTCGAGCAGGACGTGCTCGTCGCCGCCGGCGCGTGGGCGGCGGCAGATCACCGGATGTTGCCCGCCCTCGCGGTAGCGCAGGTAATAGGCATAGGGGCCGTCGGTCGCCGGGACGCTGCTGTCGTCCTCCTTGATGCGGCCCTTCATCTCGGCGAACAGCGTGGCCTGCAGCGCCTCGGTGTCGGCCAGCGCCCGGTCGGCATACTGGTTTTCCGCTTCGAGGTAGGCGCGAATGGCCGGATCGAGCTTGCCCGGATCGCGCATCACCTCCTGCCAGTTGGCCGCGCGCAGCCAGGCGAAATCGTCGGTCAGGATGGTGCCGTGCCAGCTGGACCTGGCCGGCAGGCGTTCCGCGGCGGGCGGAGCGGGAAGATTTTTGACGCGTTCGAGCATCGGGCCAACTAGGGCAGGGCGCCGGCCGACACAAGCGGGCGCGCCGTGATGACGCAGCAATTTCTCAAGTGCCGCAAACAAGGTTTCCCGGCGAATTCTTGGCGGTTGCTGTAACGAGCAGAAGTTTAGAATAGAGCCGCCCAAATCTTTGTCGAAGTGCTTCTTTCATCTTGCGTCTGCCGTAAAATAATACTAATAATGTCAGGAAGTTCACGTCTTTCGATTCGTCGGCCAAACAAAAAGTGTCCGCACGGGAGCGACTTTCTCTAAGGTCCCAGTACTCATTGGCTTGTGAGGCTGGTACACAAGATCAAATGTCGGCAGGAACACGTTGGCGATGAGTGAAAATATGGCAAGCAGCAATTTCATCGAACTGACAGCAGAAATCGTCTCCGCCTATGTGAGCAACAACCCGGTCCCGGCAGCCGATATGCCGGGCCTGATCAATCAAGTTCATACCGCCCTCATGCGGATTTCCGGCGGCCACAGTGATACGCAGCCGGAGCCGCTGAAGCCGGCCGTATCGGTGAAGAAATCGGTCACCCCGGATTACATCGTCTGCCTTGAGGACGGAAAGAAGTTCAAGTCGTTGAAGCGCCACTTGCGTACGCAATACAACATGACGCCGGAGCAATACCGCGACAAATGGAGTCTTCCGGCGGATTATCCCATGGTGGCGCCCAATTACGCGGCGGCCCGCTCGCAGCTCGCCAAACAGATGGGGCTGGGTCAGCAGCGCCGCCGGCGGAAGTAAGCGCGAGCCATCGCGGCGGGGTCGTTCCCGCGCAAGCGGGAACCCATAGTCGCCGTTATTGCAGCATTGGCTGAAGGTGTCGAGGCGTCAGCGCCTTCGCGGGGACCTTACGCCGCCGGGGCCAATGCGGCGCGCGCATCGGCGCGGATGCGCTCCACCATGGAGCGGAAGCCGTTGGACCGTTGCGGCGTCAGGTGCTCGCGCAGGCCCAGACGATCGAACAGCGCAACCGCGTCGGTGGACAGGATCTCCCGGGCCGGCTTGCCGCCATAGAGCGCCAGCAGGACCGCGATCAGGCCGCGCACGATATGTGCGTCGCTGTCGCCAACGAGATCGAGGATCGGGCCGGCCGCGCCGTCCGGCTTGACCGCGCTGGCGAGCCAGACCTGGCTGGCGCAGCCCTGGACCTTGTTCGCCTGGGTCCGCGCCGCTTCCGGCAA
>Ga0126380_10000675_pt1 | contig 11857 bp, 11 predicted proteins | sample PanSoiMetPlot_26_FD_92544 | JGI IMG/M metagenome (GOLD analysis project Ga0126380, IMG submission 92544) | Tropical forest soil microbial communities from Panama - MetaG Plot_26 | ecosystem: Environmental > Terrestrial > Soil > Tropical forest > Bulk soil | place: Panama | collected 2016-02-17
TTCTCATCCATACTGTCCGCAGAGCCCGTCACACTTCCCTGCGCAGAAATGCCTGCGACTTTACCTTCGGCCGTTAGTGTCGCCGTCACCGTGTCCGCGTTCATCGCGCGCTCGCCCTTTGGGTCCTTCGAATGAATTTCCGGCCGAATCCCAACTCCTCCGGCGCTCGCTACAATCTTGCGCGCGCGAAAACTCTCGTCCAACTCAACGGCTACATTCCCCGCCTTCAGCTGATTTCCCGCTGTTATTGCTTCCGCAGGCCCTGCCAGGAGCAGCCGATGCGAATCTCGGTCAAACTCCATCCGCGTTCCCACAATTTTTACGGGGTCCGTATGTGCAGCTTTGCCAATCTTCGAAGGGGTTGGTATCAATTCGAATCGAACATCATGCTGCAGCTCCAAAGCCCCTTCATTCGAACGATATTCAACGCCCCTCGCTTCTCCCATTCCATTGGGCAATCGAAACGTAATTGGTTCGGATGTCTTTGCAATCCCGGTGCTTCGTTCGAAAGTAACGCTCCGCGTTTCCACATGTACGGTCCGCGCAACGCTCAATTCCGGATGCTCTTTGATCAGCTTCGCATCCGCTGCGCTCATCAAATCCATCTGCACAAGCCCGCTGCAGTCAATATTTTCCGGATTTTTCGTATAACGGCAGGTATGCGTATGCAGAATGTCGTTCCGATTCTGTTCTTTACCAAAGACCGTTATCTTTACGTCTTCCAGCAGGCTCGCCGCATCGCCTTTGAAGTTTGTCGAATGGGAAGCCTCCACCGTGTAAATAGTCTGTGTCCCTTCCACCTTCGAAAACGAAATCCCGCTGAGTTGGCGGTCCACATAGGCCGGGGCCGGTGGCGGCGCGTTTTTCTTCGCCATAATCCTTTGCCAGCTTCGCCCTAAATACACGGCGGCCGTAACCCCAGCCAGACAAACGGCTACCGCAGCGGACCATCGCGCGTACTTTGCCGCTTCACTTCTTTTCATGATTTCAGTTAAGCAAAAATCAGGAAGGCTGTATAGCTAGGGAGGGCACGGCTAGCCGTGCCAGAAAAGTTGCGAGAAATTCCCGGGCTTTAGCCCCCGGCGTAGTCCCTATCCGGCACTCTCCGCGCTCGCCGCAGGTGCGGGCGGCAGAATCCCTATATTCGCCGCGGCCACGCTATCGCGATTCGTATTCTTTACGAGGTACATCGCTTCATCCGCCAGGTGCAGTAGGCCTTCCTTTGTCCGCGAATCTACAGGATAGGCAGCCACGCCCATGCTCGCCGTCAACCGGATATCCAGCCCCTCTGCCGCCAGCCACGTCGTCTCTCGGATCAACTGATGCAACCGTCTCGCGACATTCAGCGCGTTATCCTTCGAAGTCTGCGGCAGCAACAATACAAACTCGTCGCCGCCGTAACGAAACGCAAAATCAATCAGCCGGCAGTGCTGCTTGAGCGCATTTCCAATTTCAGCAAGCAACCGCGACCCAATCAAATGTCCTTGCGTATCATTCACCTGTTTAAAGTGATCCAGGTCAATAAATATCAGCGAAAACTCGTAGTTGTACCGCTGCGACCGGTAAATTTCTGTCTCCAGAATGAATCCCATGTGCCGCGCATTATAGAGGGACGTGCAGTCGTCCGTAATCGTCAGCTCGTGAATCCTCTTCACGTGCCGCGCATTCTCGAGCGCAATCGCCGCAAAGTCCGAAAGCGCTTCCAGCAATTTCAAATCGCGCTGGTCGAATCCGTCCGGCCCGATGCAATTGATCAACTCAATCACGCCCAGGCATGTATCGCGAAAACGCACCGGCACGGCGACAATTGACTGCGTCTCGGTTTTCGTCTTTTCATCAACCTTTGAGAAAAATCGCGTGTCTTTCGAAGTGTCCGGCACAACCACGGTCTCGCCGTGTTGCGCCACCCAACCCGCAATCCCCTGGCCCATTTTTACGCGCACATCTTTCAACGCCTGCGAGGCCTTGCCCACCGCCAATTCGAAATAAAGCTCCTGCCTCGCCTCATCCAGCAGCAGCAGCGACCAGTTATCCGGCCGCAAAAACTCGTCAATTTTTTCCATAATCGTCCGCAGCACCTGATCCAGCTGCAAAGACGACGTAAGGGCCTTCCCCAATTCCTGGAACACAGCCACTTCGCCCGCCTGACGACGGTCCTCCGGCAAGCCGGGGTTTCGTCGGCGCTCTACTTCTGGAAACTGCTTTGTTTCCTCCACTTGGCTGGTCCTTAGGTTCCCTGTGTTTTGAAGCATGCCGTCCACCAAGCACACTTCCCCTGATGCAGATTCGCGCAAAATGCTCGAATCTGCGCAAGTATGGCTCCGATGGCCAGTTGGCGCAACTTGACTGTGGTACAGGCGTTCCCATCTTGCTATCGCTGCCCTCCGGGCGTGACCCTGCGAGTTGCCATCTCCCACGCGCCCCGTCACCAAAGGACATTGCCCGTTGCTCTCAGCATCGCGGTAAACTCTTTGTCTCTTGTTTCTGTTCGGCAGCATCGCCGGCGTTCGACGAACTGGCTGGTCGCTGAAGATTGTGTGAGGACGGTTTTCACCGCATGGCGAAAGGCACGTTTGGCGAACGCCTGAAGCGAGAACGCGAACTGCGCGAAGTTTCGCTCGAAGAGGTTTCAACAGCGACGCGCATTAGCTCCCGTTTTCTTCAAGCACTGGAAAACGAAGATTGGTCCCGGCTGCCAGGTGGCGTTTTTGGGCGTGGGTTTGTCCGTACTATTGCGCGTTATCTTGGCCTCAGCGAAGAGAGTCTGCTCGCAGAATACGATCTCGCTCGCGGCGAAAACTTGAACGCGCCGCCTACAAAGCCCGAGGAGCGTATCCCGTCTCCCCCAAAATGGATTCCGGTTGCGATCCTGCTGGGTATCCTTCTTTTGCTCGTAGGATTAATTGCGGGCGGCATCTATGGTTTGCGAAGACTCAAAGCCAATCGCGCAAAAAAGGCTGTCAGCCATCGCATGCTGCTTCAATCTCCAAGCAAAGACAGCCATTGCCCCGGCGTGTTGCTGGATTTGAACGCCCGAGTGATGACCTCTCTCAGTACGCGCGGCTCCTCCGGTAGAATGATGTCGAGTGCAAAACACCCAGGGTAGGTGTCCGGTGGAGTCTCTCTCCCCTGAAGTCGTAGACGATCTCCGGCATAATCGTGCCACCCGCGAACGGAAACTTGCCGTCTGTTCGAGTGGTGCGCACATGAATCCCGTGGATCGGGCGGAAGTTCTCGCCGTTCTCTCGCACGATCCCGACGAAATGGTTGCTTCGCGTGCCCAGGACGCCTTGCTTTCCATTGCGCCTGAAGTTTTTGTTGACGCCATAAAACGCCCTGAGGCTCTTCCCGTGCTCTTCTCTTACGTTGCCAAGAATCTCTCGGACAAGCCTGGTGTTGGCGAAGCTTTAGTTCAAAACAAGAATTGCCCAGCGGGTTTTCTCGTACCCGTCGTTCAGCATCTTTCCTCTGTTGGAATTCAGGCTTTGCTCGAAGATCTTGGCCGCGTCAGCGACTCGCTTGCTCTGGCGACGGCTCTGGAACATTCCAGCGCCGTGACTCCCGATCAGAAAAACATCCTTCGCGAAATGCACGGCGGCACCATGGATGAAGCGGCCCTTGCGGATGCGGCCGCGGAAGCCGAACCCGACATGCAGCGTCGTCAGACCCTGCTCCAGCAAATTGCAAAGATGACCGTAGCCCAACGCGTTCAGTTCGCCATCAAGGGCGGTTCCGAGGCCCGTCGCACGCTCATCCGCGACACGAACAAAGTGGTTCAGCGCGCCGTCCTGCAATCCCCACGCCTCACTGATCAGGAAGTCGAAGCCTTTGCCTCCATGGCCAACCTCACCGACGAAATTCTTCGCCTTATCGCAGCCAATCGCGTGTTTCGCAAGAACTATCTCGTCGTCCGAAATCTGGTCAACAATCCTAAACTCCCGCTCGACGTTTCTCTTCACCTTCTACCCATGATCAATGCCATCGACCTCAAAAAACTCACCATGAACAAAAACATCCCCGAAACTCTGCGCACTTCGGCCATCAAGCTTCAGAAGCAGCGCGCCGAAAACAAAAAGTAGTTTTGATCTTCTGCCGACTCGTACTCTGCTTGCTGCTCTTTGCCGGGTGGCCTACCCTTTGCGCTTTTGTCCCATGCAAAGGGTGGGCGGCTCCTGCTTTGGCTAAGAGGGATTTGCCCTTCTGCTCGCTCGCTTTTATCATCTCTGCATGACAAAACCTTCGCGTTTGTCCCGTCCCCTTCTTCTCCTCTTCACTGGCTTGCTCTTAACCTCCGCTGGTTCTCTCTCAAATTCCGCCGCCGTTCCTTCCCCCTCTGATCCTTGGAGCGCTGGCCAAACGATTTCTCCGGCTGACTTTGCAAAAGAACTTCAGCAGAAACACGATCGCCCCCTGACCATCATTTACGTCGGTGTTCGTACGCTTTACTCCGGCGGACACATTCCTGGCGCAGTCTTTCAAGGCCCTGGTTCGACCGAACAAGGCCTCGCCGATCTCAAGAAATTCGCCGCTACCTTACCCAAAGACGCCAACGTCGTCATTTACTGCGGCTGCTGCCCCCTCGATCGTTGCCCCAATCTCCGCCCTGCTTTTTCCGCACTTCGCGAAATGGGCCTCTCGAATCTGCGCGTTCTAATTCTTCCAACGAGTTTCGCTGCCGATTGGGTCGAAAAAGGCTATCCCGTAGAGAAATCTTCTTAATTCGCACCGCCCTTGTGCCCACAAGGAAACTTGGTCTAGCATTTTCAGTTTCAATTCAAAGGAGACACCATGTTCCGCCGTCATTTCAGCCTTTCTGCCATGGCAATCGTTTGCTTCACTCTCCTCCTGAGTGCGGCCTACGCGCAATCTCCTGCCGCAGGCGGCAAAGACGTCGTCCTCAAAGCGAGTGACATCACTCCCAAGATTTTCCCGGAAACCGTTTTCTTCCGCGGCCAATCCGCCCCTGTTCAGATGCGCAACACCGGAGGCGTCCATTTCGCTGATGACCTCTTCATGCTCGCCGGCATGGTTGACAATTCCGGCTACTCCTCCGGTATTCGCCAAAAATATCAGGCCTATTTGCTCACCGAAGTTCCGCTCCAAATCGGCGGCCAAACTGTAAAGCCCGGCGCTTATGGTTTCGGCTTCCTTGAAGGCAACAAGTTTGTCCTTCTCGATCTCGGTGCCAACGATCTCTTCCAGGTTGCTTCGCAGCGCGACGCCGAACTCAAGCGCCCCACTCCTTTTCAGATCCTCGCCACCGCCGAGGCAGGCAAATACCGGCTCTACATGGGCCGCGAATTCGTAGAGTTCACACGCACAAAATAATTTTCGATTCAATAATCCAAAGGGGCCCATTCCATGCGTCGCCTGATTTCGAAACTTACTCTCGCAGTTTGCGTGCTCGCTCTTCCCGTTCTCGCGCAAACTCCACCGCAATCTCACTTCGACGGCAAATCCTGGTGGGACCACGTCAAAGTTCTCGCAGATGACAACATGGAAGGCCGCGAAACCGGCAGTCCCGGCCTCGGGCGGGCACAGGCATACGTCGTCGAGCAACTCAAGAAAAATGGCATTGAGCCTGCCGGCGCCGACGGATACTACCAGCCCGTCAAATTCATTCAGCGCCAGGTAATTGAAAAAGATTCCTTTGTCGCACTCATCCGCGACGGCAAGTCCGAAACCCTCACTCCCGGCGACGACTTTAATTTTTCAACCCGTTCCGACACGGGCGGGAAGGAGATCTCCGCGCCTCTCGTCTTCGTTGGCTACGGCCTGCAAATTCCCGAGAAAAATTTCGACGATCTCTCTGCCCAAAATCTGTCCGGAAAAGTCGTCGCCTACATCTCGGGCTCGCCAGCGGAAATCCCCGCCGCACTCGCTTCCCACTACAGCACCATCGCCGAACGCTGGAAATCTCTCCGCGCCGCCGGCGTGATCGGCATCATCAACATTGCCAATCCTGCCTCCATGGACATCCCCTGGTCCCGCATCGCGCTCAATCGCCTTCATCCTTCCATGGACCTTGCCGGCACCGAATTCAACGAATCCGAAGGTCTAAAGCTCTTTCTCTCTTTCAATCCGGCGCAGGCCGAAAAGCTTTTCGCCGGCAGCGGCCACACTTTCGCCGAACTCGCCGCACTCGCCAAAGACCGCAAACCTCTGCCACGCTTCCCTCTCGCGGTCTCCGTAAAATCTCAGGTTGCCGTGCAATCAACCGAAGTCGGATCCGCCAATCTAGTCGCCAAGCTTCCCGGCTCCGATCCCGTTCTCAAAAACGAATTCGTCGTCCTCTCCGCGCATCTCGACCACATCGGCATCGGTGAGCCCGTGAACGGCGATCGCATCTACAACGGTGCCATGGACGACGCGAGCGGCAGCGCCGTTCTTCTCGACGTCGCCTCTAACCTCAAAGCTCATCCGGAAAAACTCAGCCGCTCTCTTCTCTTCGTCTTCGTCACCGCCGAAGAAAAGGGCCTTCTCGGCTCGCGCTATTTCGCCACGCATCCCACAGTCTCCGCAAAATCCATGATCGCGGACATCAACATAGACATGTTCCTCCCCATCGTTCCGCTCAAATTTCTGGAAGTGAAAGGCCTCGAAGAGTCTGACCTCGGCGATCGCGCCACCTCCGTCGCCTCTTCGCTTGACGTCAAAGCTATCCCCGATCAGGAACCACTTCGCAACCGCTTCATTCGAAGCGACCAGTACAGCTTCATCGTCAAGGGTATTCCCGCCGTCAAAATGGACGTAGGCGCCATCCCCGGTTCCCCCGAACAAAAAATGTTCAAGGACTGGCTCACCAACCGCTACCACGCGCCTTCCGACGATCTCGATCAGCCCAAAGACCTCTCCGCCGCTGCCTTGTACGAAGAAATCATCCGCCGACTCCTCATCGAAACGGCGAACGCTTCAGCCCGTCCCCAATGGAAGCCCGATTCCTTCTTCCGTCGCTATGCGGCAAACTAACCCATAGTGTGTAAACGCCATGGCCGTAAACTCTGTCGAATCCATTCGAGAACTTTGCCTCGGCTTTCCCCACGCCACTGAACAAGTCCAATGGGGCTACGACCTCGTCTTCAAAATCGGTGGCAAAATGTTCGCCATCACGCCACTAGAACCCGCGCCCGTCTTTCTCACCTTCAAAGCTACTGATGAATCCTTCGCTGAGCTCACTGAACGCCCAGGCATTATCCCCGCGCCTTATCTCGCCCGCGCCAAGTGGGTCGCTCTCGAACACGCCGACGCCGTCTCCCCGCAGGAGCTCCCCTCGCTTCTCCGTCTTTCCTACGATCTCGTCCTCGCCAAACTCCCGAAAAAGACTCGCGAGCGCCTCTCTTCTAGCAAACCAAAACGCAAGTCTCCGCCGCGCTCCAAAAAGCCTCGCCGCCGCAAATAAAAAAGCCGGCTCGATTTCTCGAACCGGCTTCGAATTCTCATTCGAATCTCGCTAACTCATGCCGTTACCTGCTTTTGACCTGCTATTTTCCGCAAGGGCTTCGCCCCGGAAATGGGAAACGTCATGTGCCAAAAATTGATCTCTGACGAAAGGAACTCCACAGCCACGAACACTTTCCCGTCCCGCTTCCTCTGCACCGAAACAACTCGCGCATCCGCCTTGCGGTTGCTGTTTTCATTCACCAGGTGCAGCACTTGCCCCACCAGCACGACGCCGCCGCCAAACTCCATCATCGCTCCATGCTGGCTCACGGAATTTGATTGCGTGTGTACGCAAAACTTTTCGCCGTCATCGGACTGTCCGTGCACCGCTAGCGGCACGGTCAAGTTCACTCTCACTGTTCGCCGGCGCTCTTTACAGCGAAAATGAAGTAGCGACATGGGGACTTCTACACTCCAAATAATTTTTCTTAACTTCCGGGAGAGACGGCTCCAGCGGGGCTGCGCTGACTTGGTGACTCACCAGCGGATGCCAGTGAAATTCCACCTGGACTTACCCTGCAGAGTCGATGCCCTCTGCACAGTCACGATTCTCTTTATTTGTCCCGGGCGGGACAATAGCAGAACCGTACCAGAGACACCCCAACTAGCAACAACGTACCCTAGTACTTTGGGACAGGCCAGTCAATACTCAATTTTCCCAAATCTTCGCCCCCTCATCCGGGCCAGCTTTACCCGCTTCAATATGCAGGATTTTCCAGTGCACTCTCAGCGTATCCCCGCGACAACTTTGCCACTTCCAGCGGGCATCTAATTCTCAGAAAGCAAATTTCCTAGTCTCTCCCTGCCTCCAGCCTTTTGCTTTCTCTTCGATACCCATTCAAGGAGCTGTCCATGAAGCGTGGTTTGCTGCTACTCCCGTGCATTTTGTGCATCGTTGCTCTAGCGCCGGCTTCGTTCGCCCAGGACCATGTTCAAGCAGGCGTCTACGCCGACTATTTTCATCTCTCGCAAACGAAAACTGATTTCGCCGGCGTTGGCGCCCGTTTCGGCTTCCAAGCTTACAAAAGCGTCATGCTCGAAGCCGAAATGAGCTACGACTTCAACCAGGTCTTCACCGAGAGCTTCTCAAGTGGCGGAACAATTGTTGCTGTTCAGCGCACCAACACACGCGTCCTCCATGGCCTTTTCGGTCCTAAACTCGAGCTTGGCCATCACAGCTTCCATCCCTTCCTCACCGTAAAGGGCGGCTTCAACCACTTCTTCCTCGACAATCGCCCCGCCACCGTTGGCACAGCTATCAGTTCCATCGAGAGCCTTCGTTCGAATGATCTCACCGGCGTTCTTTATCCCGGCGGTGGTCTGGAAGGTCACGTGGGCCCGGTTGGCTTGCGTCTCGACGTCGGCGATGAAATCTATTTTGCCAGCGGCGCTCATCACAATTTGCGTGTCGCTTTCGGCCCTTACATTCGCTTCTAAATCTTCTGCGCGGCGCATTTAACTTTTGTAGGCAGGTGTACGTAGCAAGTTTTTTTGATGGCTCGGTGAGATTCCCCGACAGGCGTCTCACTTTATCGTTACAGGCGTATTGTGCCCCTGTCCGTTCGTACAGGTTTCTCTTACTAATTCCTGTACTTCGCCACGCAACTCTTTCCCCACTTTCCGGGTTCAAATAAGTGTGACGGAAAAGGGCTGGAATACGTGCGTACCTTTTTCAAAGTCTGTGCGTGTCTCTTTCTTCTGGCGCTGCTGGTCGTGTGCGCTCCGGCCACGCGCGCCGATGTCGCTGTGTTGCTCGAAGAGCCCTACAGCCTTGACGGTTCCTTAGCTGGTACTGGCCATTCCGCCGTCTATCTTTCCAACATTTGCGCCGAAACGACCACGCAGCTGCGCCGCTGCAACCCTGGCGAATTGGGCGTCGTTCTTTCCCGCTATCACCATCTCGCCGGTTACGACTGGGCCGCAGTTCCCCTAGTCGCGTATCTTTACGCGGTCGATAAACCGGAAAATATTCCCCTTTTCATCGACCCCAAGCTCGCCTGGTATTTGCGCAACCAGTATCGCCGCGCACACTTTGCGGACATTGCCCCCGATCCGCCTTCCTCCCATCCTGACACTCAGGATTGGTATCAGCTCGTTGGCTCCGCATTCGACCGCACCCTCTACGGTTTTCAATTGCCCACTTCGCCCGAGGATGATGATCGCCTAATTGCCAAATTCAATTCCGGTCAGAACAAACAAGCCTACAAGCTTGTCAGCGACAATTGCGCCGACTTCGTCCACGATGTCGTCACCTTCTACTATCCTGACTCCGTCTGGCGCAGCAAACTCGGTGACCTCGGCGTCATGACGCCCAAGCAAGCCGCAAAGTCTTTCACGCAATTCAGCAAGCGCAATCCGCAGCTTCAGCTCACTCGCTTTTTCGTTCCGCAGGTTCCCGGCACGGTCAAGCGCAGCAAGCCCGTGCACGGCCTGGTGGATGGTGTCTTCCACGCCAAGAAGTACTTTGTTCCTCTCGCTGTGTTTACGCCGTTCGTGGCAGGTGGCGTCGCCACTGTTTATTATTTCGGAGGCCGTTTTGACCCCGCCAAGGAGGTCGCCATGTGGACTCCCGACGGCGTTCTTGATCGCCCGCTCACCAAGGAAGAGCGCCGCGCCTGGCAGCGTGATCTCGAGGCGCTTGTAAAATCCGACCCGTCGCTTAAATCGGCGCTTTCCAAAACTCAATGGAAGGCGCTTGAAGCTTCTTCCGAATTTCACACGGACGATCAGGGTCGCGCCGTCATTCAGCTTTCTTCCCCGCAAGGCAGCGCCAACCTCGGCGCAACACGCTCCAACATTCTTGCCTCGTCCGATGCGCAAACTCAGGCGCGTTTGCTTCTCGTCGCCCGCTTGCGTGAAGAACTCCGCGGCGGCCGCACCAAGAAAGCCACCAACCGTTCCATTCAGTCCGACTTCGATCTCCTGCAGCAATCTCTCGCAAGCAACGTGACTCTCTCCGCCTCCGGCGCGAATTAGCCACAGTAGTAATCCCGATCGGAGCATCGCGAACCGAGGGATCTGCTTTTGTTTTGTAGCGCTGGCCTCTTTCTTTCTCTCGTGCAACTGACTCAATCCGCTGGCCTTACTCTCCCGTTCGAATTAACCATAAAATAACTATTGACTTCCATTACCTCTCGCACTAACCTCTTACCTGCGTATTTTTGTCTTCCACCGTCCCTACCTCAAGGGACTCTTTCGTTCTCCCAACAATCGACCGCGTACGTGTCATCGTATTCAGAATATTTGTGCAACAACGAAACATGTCATCCCTCACAGCGCCCTTTGCGGCGTGGGGGGATCTGCTTTTGTCCTGTAACGGCCGATCTTTAGATGGCGCTTGTTGCCTTCGCAGGGCCAGCTTTATGTCTGCCAGCCGCACGAGTCGCCGCCATCTCTTTTGGTTTTGCTCTGCGTCTCGCGCCTCTGCGGCGATGAATCCTTCTTCTCTTTCTTTGTAGTGGCCGGTCTTCAGACCGGTTCTTTTTCTTGATCCGCTTAAAGGACAATCCAATGAAAACCTCAAAACCGAACCGCAATCTCTGCCAATTCCCTTTCTCCGACGGCCGCTCCTGCCGCATGCCTCGTTCTCAAACACACGACTATCTCTGCGTCTTCCATGCGGACCGCGAACGCCGCCTCCTCGAGCAACAATGCCCTGACGCCGCGCTTGCCGAAGATCTCCTCGGCTCCGCTGGCGAACTCCGCACCTCCACCGACATCAACACTTTCCTCTCCCGCCTGACCAAACACGCCATCGCTGGCCGCATTCACCCTCAACTCTTTGGCCCCCTCGTCTATTCCGTTTCGCTTCTCCTCCAGACTCTTCCCGACGTGCGCGATGACATCACCGTCGCTCTCGGCTTCGACGAATGGAAAGCCGAAATCCGTCGCCTCTACTCCTCCCGCAAAAACCATAAGCCAGCTTCTCCAAGCCCATCCTCGACAACTCCGTTACCGCGCGCGCAGGGGTAATCGAGCAAATCACAAAGCGGCGGCTTCAGTTCGTAGCGCCGGCTTCCAGCCGGCGTTTCTTCATGATGGTTTGCGCGGAGCGCCAGAGGCGCGGCAGAAGTTAGCCCAGCGCGTCAGCGCTGGGACCACTCAGAAATTTCCGGGAGCGCCGTGGGCGCGACACTCTCTCCACTACCCCCCTAAAATGAACACTTACAAAGAATGTGCTTGTAAGTACTTCTAGAATGAACACTTCCAAAACAAAAGACTTAAACTCCCTTTAGAATCAACACTTACAAAAAACAGGGGGAGGGAGTGGGATGTTATGGTTAACCAGACATGCGACGAAGCACGAATCGTACACCAAGCGAGTTCGTACGAACGTGCAGCCGTCGCTTGGGCTCTGCTAAGATGCAGCGCTGGTCAGTTCTTTAGCGGAGTTCCTCTTCGGAGGCAGCCATGAAAA
>Ga0126380_10000676_pt1 | contig 11855 bp, 24 predicted proteins | sample PanSoiMetPlot_26_FD_92544 | JGI IMG/M metagenome (GOLD analysis project Ga0126380, IMG submission 92544) | Tropical forest soil microbial communities from Panama - MetaG Plot_26 | ecosystem: Environmental > Terrestrial > Soil > Tropical forest > Bulk soil | place: Panama | collected 2016-02-17
AGCTCGCGCGCGGCCTGATCGATCGCGAGCAGATCGCTGGGGCCGAGCGGCCAGCCGGGAAGGTCGAGCACGACGCGCTCGAGCGATGAATCCAGCGCCAGGTCGTTGAGCTCGGACACGGTCGGCACGCGCGCGAAGCGAACCGTGGTCGCGAGCACGCCCGGCAACTTCGGCCTGCAGTCCGCCACCGCCACCGGCCTGACCGTCACGGCCCTGGCGTTCGGCGCGATCACGCCGCGCTCGTGCGACCTCGACGCCACGGTCGGGTCGGGCCTGGTCGCCGGGAACGCGACGCTGCTCTACGCGGCCAACTCGCTCGCCTCGATCGCAATAGAAGCGAACCCGTAGGACACCACCCAAGGAGGAACAGATGCCCGTCGGCCTGAACGCCGCGCTGACCAAGCAGAGCATCGACGTCACGCTCGGCGAGGCCGCCCAGGCGGTGAACATCGCGATGCTGAACGCGGAGTCGGCCGCGGCCTTCCTGGCGCCGGCGCAGGACGCGGACCTGATCGCGCTGGGCTACAGCGGCGGCGAGGTGGCCGTGCTGCGGTCGGCGATCAACGACCTGGACCGGCTGCGGCGGGTCTACGCGGGCCTCGAGGCGACGGCCGCCTACGACTTCCGCACGTTCGCCAAGCAGCTCTACGGCACCGGGTATGTTCCGGGCCGCTAAGAGGGGAACCGCGGCGGTGCCCGACGGCGGCGACCGCTAGGGTTGAGGCGATGGGCGTCGCGCGCGCGCTGGCGGACGAGCCGGCGCTCTACGTCGTCTCCGGCGGCGTGCTCGGGACCGGGCTGATGCTGGCCTCGCTCGCGGCCGCGGCGCTCCCGATCGTCCGGAGCGCCTTCGCGCCCGCGCCGCGCGACGACTGGATGCGCCCGACGCCCGCGATCGAAGCGCCCGCCGCGCGCGACGACCGGCGGCTCCGGGGAGCCGCCGCGGCGCCCGTCGGGCTGGGGCTCCCGCCCGTCGGGCTGGGGCTCCCGCCCGTCGGCGGTGGCCTGCGCGCGCCGATCGAGGGCGACGAGCAGGGCGAGCGCGGTCGGGCTGCGCCCTGGGCGCCGATCGTGCAGCCCACCCCGACGCCGCCCGCAAGCGGGCACCCGCCGGCCGCAGGGGCAGCGCCACCCGAAGCCGCGGCGCCGGCCCGCGCGGTGGTACGCTCCGTTCCGGCGCCGGCCGTGCCGGCACAGCCACCCGTCACGGCAGCGCCGGCGCCGCCGGCCGTTGGCGACGCGTCACCCCTGATCGTGCCGCCGGCGGCATCCTCCCCACCGCCGCCGGCCGCGATCGGATCGTCACCCGTACCCCCACCGCCGGCGCTACCCTCTCCGGCGGCGCCGGCCAAGCAAGCCCCGCCGCCCGTAGAAGCGGCGCCGACGCCGCGCCCGGCCGTGATGAGCCCGCCACCCGCAGCTAACGCGCCGGCGCGCCCGGTCGCGCGGCCGGCGCCGACGAGCGCGAAGCCGGCGCCCGCCAGCGCGAAGCCCAACGGCGTGCCGGGGAAGGCCGGCAACCCGAACCAGGACCGGACGCCGCCGGGGCGGGACGGGCGGCCGGGCAAGAAGAGGTGAGCCCGTGGAGGTGAGCGGCGAGCAGATGGTCGTGATCGCGGCGCTGATCGGCGCGTTCGGCGGGGTGACGGGGTTCCTGTTCCGCTACCGCGCGGCGGTGCGCGCGGAGCGGGATCGGCTCCGCGCGGAGCTGCGGGCCGAGATCGAAGCGCGAGCGAAGCGGTGAGCCGGTGGAGGACGGGGTCGGGCCGTCGTTCGCGCTCAACGCGAGCACGCTCGCGGTCATCGGGGCGCTGCTCGGCGCGCTCGCGGGCACGATTTCGTTTCTCTTCAGGGCGCTCGTGCAGGCCAAAGAGCAGCACATCGCGACGGTCGTGCGCGAGCTGGAGCAGCAGCGCGCCGTGATGATGGCCGAGATCGCGGCGCTGAAGGTGGACCGCGATTACTTCCGCGACCTGGCGATGGCCGGGCGCGGGCGTCGTGCCGCGCCGGCGCCGACCCCCGAACCGGCGCGGCTCGCTCGGGGGCGCGGGTGAGCGCGCCGCAGAAGCGGCGGTTGGCGCGGCTGCTGGCGGTGGCGGTCGACGTCCTGGGCGCGCTGCTGGCGCTGCTGCGCCGCCCGGGCGCGCGCCGCAAGCGCCCGCCGAAGGAGGGCTGAGCGGTGGACGGGATGCCGGCGCGGCTTTGGGTGTACCGGGCCCGGCCGGTCCGGGCGGTCGACGGCGACACGGTCGACGTCGTGATCGACCAGGGGATGCACACCCAGCGGCTGGAGCGCTTGCGCCTGTTCGGGATCAACTGCCCCGAGGTGCACGGAGAGACGCGGCCGGCCGGCCTGGCGGCGTCGGCGTACACGACCGGGTGGCTGGCTGAGGCGGGCACGGACGCCTGGCCGCTGGTGCTGCAGACCGCCAGGAGCGACGTGTTCGGCCGCTGGCTCGCGATCGTCTGGCGCGCGAGCGACCAGCGCAGCCTCAACGACGACCTGGTCGCGGCCGGCCACGCGGTCGCGTTCCTCCCCTGACAACCTCATAAGATGGCAACCGTGCAGCTCGCCGCCCTGCCGGTCGTCGGGTTCTACCGGCGCATCCAGGCCCACGCCTGGTCGCGCCGGCGCCTGGCGATGGTCGCCGTGCTGATGCGGGAGGGCGAGGCGATCGACCGGCTGAGCACCGGCCAGGTCGTGCTGCACGTCGGGCCGGACTCGGTCGCCTGGGACGTGACCGACACGCACGGCAAGGTCAAGCTCGACGAGCTGATCGGCGCCTAGTCGTCGAGCGGAGCGGGGCGCTCCGCATCCGGATCCTGCGGGGCCGGGCAGACGACGACGACCCGGACGTGTGGGCCGGGGATAGGCGGCCAGGTCGGCTGCGGGCAGACCCGGACCGGGTGCTCCTCGCCGCAGCGCGGGCACCAGCAGACCCGGTGGACGACGTGGACCTGCGGCGGCCAGCCCGGCAGCGCGAACGTGAACAGCACGCCGGGCTCGGTGCAGGTCGGGCAGTACTCGACGTGCCGGGTCGGCGACCAGCAGGGCAAGGGCTTCTGGTCGAGCCCCGGCGGCGGGAACGGGTCGCTCACGGGGGAGGGCTCTCCCACGGGTCCCAGAGCCCGGGCGGCCGTTCCCGCTCCCGGACCGGGGCGACCGAGGCGTCGATCAGCCGATCGGCCGCGGCCCGGGTCAGCCCGGCGCCGAGCAGCAAGGCGCGCGACCAGCCGAAGAGCGACTCCCCGGTGATCTCCCCGGCCCGGTACGCCGCGGCGACCTTTTCCAGGTTGGCCGTTGCGCGCGCCATCCGCTCGTCCAGGCAGCGCGGGCAGACCCCGGGCGCGGGGTCGTCTTCGCTCTCCAGCCCCGGCGCCCCGCAGAACCGGCAGGTCTCCAGCGTCTCGGCCATCCGTTCCGTCTCCTGGGAAGTATGCGCGCTTCAGGACGCCCCCCGGGCGGGTCCCCCGCCCGTCAGCCCCCGGGCGGGTCCCCCGCCCGTCAGGAAAGGCGGCTCCTCGTCGATGCGGACCGCGTAGTCGGCGTGCTTGCCCCGGACGCGCAGGACGGTGGGGTCCTCGGTCCGGAGCACGCCGAAGAGCTGCCCGAGCCCGTAGAGCGCCGCCTCGATCGCGCGCCGGTGCTCGGGCGAGGGCGCCGGGCGGGCCGGGCGGTCGGTGCCCGGCAGCGGCAACTGCACCCGTTCGTCCTTCGGTGGCCGCCGCCGGCCGGTTCTGGTTAAGATCGGGGGAGACACAATGACGCCCCGTGGCGACGAGGTGGTGGCTTGAAGCGGAGTCCAGGCGGGCGAGTCGTCGGCGGACCGGAGCCGAAGGACGAGCGCAAGCGGCTGCAGGTCCGGGTCGACCAGGAGACCGCCGACGCGCTGGCCGAGATGGCCCGGGCCGAGCGGCGCTCGGTCAACAACCTGCTCGAGGTGCTCATCGAGCGCATCACCCGGGAGCACGAGCGCGCCCGGGCCCTCGGACGGGCGGGGAACCCGTCCGGAGGGGCGCAGGAGCCGGGGGAGACGGCCCGGACGCGGGTCGCGGCGCTGCCGCCGCTGAACTGAGGACGCGCCGCGCCCGCCGGGCCGGGCCGGGGCGCCCGTGGTAGCCGCGCTGGAACCAGTACCACCGGCGCTGGCGGCACGCCCCCGAGCAGTACCGGCGGTTCTCGTGCCCGAAGCGGCGCCAGAACTCGAGGCCGCACCAGGCGCACCCGGCCAGCACGTCGCGCTCGCCCCGCCAGCCGTCGCGCTCCAGGAGCCGCACGGTCAGCTCGTCGCGCAGCTCCGGCGTCCCCCAGGCGCTCACGGGAGGAGCCTCGGCTGCGCGCCGAGCAGCGCGACCTCGTCGCGCCGGAACCAGAGCGTGAGGCCGCCGGGCGGGGACAGCCCCGGGAACGGCGGCTCGGGGATGTGGACGAGGTACGGCATCGCCAGGTAATCCCGGGTCGCGACGAGCGTGCCCTGGCGGCCGACCAGGTCGCCGATCCCCTCGCGGGGCGAGCGGGCCGTGCCGGTCACCCGGACGAAGACGCCGGGCGGCAGGAGGGCGCTCACAGCGCCATCCGTTCCTGGGAGATGCCCCCCAGGTGCTGGCGGTCGCCGATCTCGCGGCGGAGCTTCTCGGCCAGCTCGCGCATCTCGGCGTTGGCCCGGGCGTAGATCCGGGCGCCCTCTTCCTCGGTGTCGTAAAGCCCCAGGTTGAGCTGGATCTGGGCGCGCCACTTGGCGTGCCGCTCGCTCCAGGCCACCCCCCGGAAGCCGGACGCGCCGAAGCCCGGCAGCGTCCTCGGCTGTGGGTCCATCTGTCTCATCTCCTCTCGTGTCGTGGTCTTGTCAGGCTGTCAGCCGGTGGCCCGGCGCATCAGGTCGGCGGCGGTGCGCTGGGAGAGGCCGAGGTAGGCGGCGACGCTCTTCGGGTCGCTCTTCTCGGCCGCGAACCGGGCCGCCAACGACCGGCGCAGCGCCGAGGCCGAGAGCCGCTCGGCGCGGGCCTCGAGCGCGCGCTGCTCGAGCACGCGCCAGAGCGCCTGGCGGGAGAAGCGCCCGCCCCGCCCGGTCAGGAAGAGCGGGCCGGTGCGCCGTCCGCCCAGGTGGACCAAGAGCGCCTCGCAGGCGCGCTCGGTCAGGCCGACGACCCGGTCCGGCAGGCGCAGCGCGCACCCGTCCCGGGCGAAGTCCTCGACGCTCAGGCCCGCGACCTCGCCGCTCTTGAGCCCCACGTCGACCAGCAGCAGCAGCAGCGCGTGGTCGCGGGCCGGCAGCCGCGAGAGCCGGAGCGTGGCCCGGAGCGTGCGCTCGACCAGCCGGTGGTCGACCGGCCGGACCGAGCGGTCGCGCGGCGGCGGGCGCACCCCGAGCGTGGCGTCCTCGCGCACCGCGCCCTGATCGCGCAGCCAGCGCACGAAGAGCCGCAGGCTGGAGAGCTTGCGGCTGACCGTGGCCGGCCGCGCGCCCTGGACCGAGAGCCCTTCGACCCAGGCTTGCACGTCCGGCACGGTCAGTTCGTCGAGGTCCTCGGCGTCGGCCAGGCCGAAGGCGCCGACCGCCTGCTCGACGTCGGCGGCGTAGGCCGAGACCGTCGCGGGCGCGAACGCGTCGCCCAGCGCGTCCCGGAACCGGTGCGCCCAGCAGAGCGCGGTCGTCGGGAGGTCTTGCGGGAGACCCTTCACGGGGCCACCGCCCGGCCGAACGAGAGCGCCGACACCGCCTCGTCCCAGTCCGATGGCCGCCAGACGCGCACGTCGAGCCCGGCCGCGCGCATCGAGTCCTGGCAGTCGCGCTGGGCAGGGGAGAGCCGGCCGTTCTCCCGCTTGACCTCGACGAAGAGGCTGGCCCGGCGCTCCGGGTGCCAAAAGAAGCAGTCCGGGAACCCGGCCCGCGAGCCGACCGAGAAGTACGGGTGGTACGACCGCCACCCGAACGCGTGCGCGAGCTGGAGCAGCGCGGCCTGGTATTCGGCCTCGCCGACGGCGCGTTCGGTCCACGCGAGCGGCGCCCGCATCACGACGGGCTGCAGGAGCGCCGTCATAGCGTCCGCACCCCGCCGAGGACGCCCGAAAACTCCGGCAGGGGCCAGGCGGCGCCCGGGTCGGCGAGCGCGAAGCAATGGAGGCACCGGGGGTTCAGGTTCACGTAGGCGGCCCGGGGCGGCAGGACGCTGAGCGCGTACCGGTCGCCCAGGAACGCGAGCTTGGCGTCCCGGAACTCCTCCCAGGACGGGGTGCGCGACCGGTGCGCGACGCTCAGGTGCAGCCACCGTTTCCCGTCCGACTCGGTCGCGCCGGAGAGGATCGCGGAGAGGCCGGTGGCCTTGCCGGTCAGGTAGGCCGCGCCGTCGGGACCCAGCTCGACCCGGCGCCACCCGGGCGGGGCCGGCTGCGGCAGCGCGGCGAGCGCCCACGGCAGCGAGCCGTCGGCCGCGAGGACGTCGTACTGGAACTGGGCGGTGCGCCCCGGGAGGACCTTCACGGGTGGGCCTCCGCCAGGCGGCGCGCCTCGGCGATCGCGCGGCCCCAGCCCGGCCAGGCCGGCCCGAGCCGCAGGTCGGCCTTGAGCCCGGCCAGGTAGGCCGGGCCGTCGGTGATCACCTGCCAGGGGGTCGGCTTGAACGGGGTCGCGATCCGGGCCGGGTCGAAGCCCTGCAGCCAGCGCACGACCGCCTCGTCGCCGGGCGCGAGCGCGTCCTCGACCGGGCGGCGCGCCTCGAACTCCCAGCGGGCGATCCGCCGGAGGTCCTCCTTGTGGGTGTCCAGCACCGCGGCCTGCTCGGGCACGGAGCGGACGTGGGCGAACAGCGCGCTCGGGCCGATCCGGCAGCTCTGGCTGGGCCGGTCCCAGGAGAGCCGCAGCCCGGCCCGGCGCAGGCTCAGGTACAGCAGGAGCGGCACGAGGTTGGTTTCATCGGGAACCCCGGGGGCGTGCCCCGGGGTGGTGGCGGCGGGTGTCATCGGTCCTTTCATCCTTGTGCGCGTCGCGGCGCGGGTTGCGGGAGAGGTCTCCCACGGGGTCCGGCGCCCCGACCGAAACCAAAATCGGTCGGTTTCGGTCGGTTTCGGTTTTGCGTTTCGGTCAGGGGGTACCCACTGGGGTGAAGCGAAGCGAAACCACAGGGGGTATATAGGTTTCGTTTCGGTCTGAAGGGGGTGTTACGGCCCCCCTCCGGGGCCTCAGGAGACCAGTCGCCAGACACCGTCGGCGTCCTTTTCGGCGAAACCGTTTCGCTTCAACCTCGACAGCGTGGCCCGCACGAGGTCGGGCGACAGGCCGGTCTCCTCGGCGATCTGCGGTGCCGTGGCCCCGCCTTCCCGGAGCACGGCCAAGACGTGGTCGCTCGGCCCGGACTTGGCCGCGAGTAGCTGGTTGCCGAGCACGTCGAATTGCCCGGTCGTGATCTCCCCGCCGACCGGGTCGAAGCGGTAGCGGACGCCGAACGGACGGGCGCGTAGGGCGCCCTCGTTGACCTTGCGGTGGTAGAGCGCCACGTCGACCTGGTCTTCCCCGACCGGGTCGGCCCGCAGCTCCCAGTTCGAGCGCCCCTGGTTCCAGATCTGGCGCAGCCCGGCCGGCCAAGCGGCCGCCTTCGTCGTCCGGGCGCCCTCGGCGGAGATGTGGGCGATGATCAGCTTGCTCACCCAGGTCGGCAGCGAGAGCAGGACGCCGAAGAACTGCGAGACCGCCTCGGTGTCGAGCGTGTTGCCGCAGGCGTTGAACATCGAGTCCAGGATCAGCAGGTCGATCTCGTAGCGGTCGATCGCGTGGCGCAGGGCGCGGGCCTCCTCGGCCAGCCGCCCGTGCCAGCGTTGGTAGAACAGCGTCTTGGGCGCGATGTCCAGGTGCAGTCCGGCGGTGAGCCGCTGCAGCCGGCGGGCGTGCTTGGCGGGGTCGGTCTCCCAGTCGAGATACAAGGCCCGGCCGCGCTTGGCCGGGCGGATCACGCCGCCGGCCATCGTCTGGCCGGTGACGTGGGCGAGCGCGAACGTCATCGCGGTCAGGCTCTTGCCGCTCTGGCCGTCCCCGTACAGGATCGTCGCGTCGCCCTTCGGGGCGATCTCGGTGAACGCCCATTCGAGGTCGGGCGTGAACGGCACGTCGGCCAGAACCAGGATCTCGCTGCCCTGCTTGAAGCTCTTCTTGGTCGTCCACATCGCGTGCAGGAGGGCTCTGTCCCAATCCAGCAGCGGCTGGTCCTCGGTCCTGAAGCGCAGCTTGCGTTCGAGCTGTTCGCGGTCGCGCAAGTCGGCGAGGTCGACCCGGGCGCTCTCCAGCAGCGCCGCCTTGGGGCCGTGGCCGTTCTCGCCGCCCGTCAGGACGCAGACCTCCAGGTCGGCGTAGACCCTGCCCTCGCGCCCGGTGTGGACGTTGGTGAGCTGGATCGCGACCCGGTAGTCAGCCCAGGTGTACGTGAAGTCGTCCCCGTCCCGGCGCTCCCGGGGCTCGGACCACAGGTGCTCGTACCCCTTGCGTCCCACGTCCCCCTCCTCAGCGCAGCGCGACGGTGCCGGGGTACGGCTCCTCGCCCCCGCGTCGCAACGCCGCGTTCCTGGCGACGCGTCGCGCGTACTCCGGCACGCGCAGGCTGGAGCAGCAGAACAGGCAGAGCCCGGTCAGGTAGCCGGAGCCCACCGGGTCGGGCAGGTGCCCCTGCTCGTCGAGCAGCCCCTCCAGCAGGACGAAGTCGACCGGGTCGCCCTGGTCCCTGAGCTGGCACATCGCCCCGAAGATCAGCCTGTGCCGCCGGTCAGCGAAGTCGTGGACCGAGAGGAGGGATCTCACCCCGTCCAGCGCCTCTCCGTCGATCAGCAGCCCCCCGAGCAGCGCCTGCTCGGCGCGCCGCTCGGTCGTCCTCGGCTTCCCCGGCGCCGGCGTTTCCGGTCCGTCGTCGTCGTCCGGGGGCGGTTTCGGTGGTTTCGGTGCCGGTTTCGGGGCAGGCCCGCTCTCGGCCACCTCTACGGGAGGGCTCTCCCGGGGCGGGGCCAGGTGCGCGAAGACGTCCAGGTAGACGCGTGTAGTAGAATCCGCCAAGACGAACTCCTCTTGCGTCGAAGGCGAGTGGTGTCGGCTGCGCGTGGGGTGGGGCTCGTCGGTCAGGTCATCTGTCTCATCTCCTCGCGCGCAAGCCCCCGGAACGCCATCCGGGGGTTTGTTGCTTCCTGGGCTCGCCCAGGGCGTGCCGCGCCGGGGTAAGCAGCGGCCCATCGTCGGTTGCTCCCGCTACCGGTTCCCGTCGGCGGCCCTCCCCTCCCGGACCACCGGCGCCCGCGCAGTTTACACCCGTCGCGCCCACCCGTGCAGCCGTGCCGGCGGGGGGTTTGGGCCGCCCGGACCCCCGCTCGCGAGAACGAACGGGCGTCCGGGCGGAGGCAAGCTGACTTATTATGTCGCATTCCCAGCGTAGGGACGGCCCGGCGGCTGGGCGGGCGGCTCCTCGTTCCGGGACGGCGCGACCGGCCGCAGCGCGCGGACGGCCAGGCCGACGAGCTTGGCGTTGCGGCACGCTTGCCTGCCGTTCTCCCACTTGGCGATCGTGTTGGGGTGCAGGCCCAGCAACTGGGCCAGCTCGCCCTGCGAGAGCCCGAGTTCGCGCCGCAGCTCCTTCAGCTCCGGGATCGTGCGCCGCAGGTCCGAGCCGCGCAGCTTGCACGAGCGGCAGGCGCGCTCGCCCGGCTCGGGTCGCCAGCGCCCCAAGCACTGCGGGCACCGGGCCGGGCCGACGAAGTACCCGGTCGGCGGGACGCCGCCGAGCCGGTCGATCGCGTCGAGCGCCTCGCGCACGTCGACCACGCGGCTGTCCGGGCGCGCCGGCGGGCGCGGTATCCCGTCGTCCACCCACGGGTCGTCCCCCGGCGGCGGCGTGCTGCTTTTCATTTTCAGGGTCAGTACCATCGCGCTCTCTCCTGTCGTCCGGTGGTGGTCGGGCCGCCCCGCGCGGGGTCGGCCCCGTCGGCAACCGCTGCAGGCGCGCGGCTGGCGGCCCCGCGTGGGCCGCCAGCCGCCGAAGCCACCTCCCCCTGGGTTGTGGTGAGTCCCGGTGGCGGAAATCGCCCCTCGTGCTCTCCACGTTGACATAGCCAGCGCGCCAACGTGACATAGCACGCCGGCGGGGTCGTTGGCAAGCGATCGCACGGCCGTCGGGGTCAGGGGGCGGGCGTCACGCCCCGGCGCCGGTCCCGCGGGCGCCGAACCGGCGCAGGTAGCGCCGCGCGAGCGCGACGACCCGCCGGTGCCCGGCCTCGGCCTCTTCCCAGGTGCTGTACCGGCGCATCCGACCGTGCAGGCGGCGGGCGTTCTTCCCGGCGAAGGTCATCGTCTCGAACAGCAGCGGCGGGCCGTCGTCCCAGAACCGGTGGTCGATCCCCAGGAACACGGTCGAGACCTCGACGCCCCGGTCCAGGCGGGTCAGCGCGACCCGGCGCTTCTCGGCGTCCTCGAGCAGCGCCGCCCAGGAGAACAGGTCGGCCCGGGGCACGGGCGTGCGCCCGTCCGGGCCGAGCGCGTAGTACCGGGGGTGCTCCCGCACCCGGCGCTCAGGCACCGCGCGCCTGCAGCCGTCTGATCAGCTCCCCGGCCTGGCCCCGGGTGAGCGCGACCGGCTCGGGCAGCTCGCCGCCCAGCCGCTTGATCGCGGCGAGCTGCGCCCCGGTCGCCGGCTCCGGCCCGACGGCCTCGATCACGGCCGGGACCGGCCCCGGCCGCGGCTCGTTCTGCGGCGGCCCGTTCCGCGGCTCCTGCGGGAGAGCCCTCCCGGGGTACGCCCCGGCCAGCGGCCTGGCCGGCGGGAGCCCCTGGCCCGGCTGCTCGTCGTCGAGATCCCCCATCTCTTCGAGGGCGACCTCGCTCACGTTGATCGCGTCCCGCAGCGCCCGGGCCTTGGCTCTCGTCTCGGCCATCCGGACGATGTGCGGCGCGATGTTCCGGCCGACGTTGCCCTGGTTCGCGTCGCCGATGCCCGAGAACACGCGGCCGTCTTCCAGTTCGACCTCGGCGTGGGCGATCGCCGTCTCGCCGTTCTGCGGCAGCGGCGGCTGCAGCAGCGTGGTCCGGATCGCCTTGAGCCCCTTCTGGTGGGCCTCGTCCAGCAAACCGGCGTAGAGGACGAACTGACGCCCTTGCCGGTCGATCAAGTATTTTTTGTTCATCTCCTCACGGTCTCCTCGCTGTTAGGTTGCGCGCTTGACGTAACGTAAGTGTGCGACCCGCGCGCCGGCCGCGCCCAGGAGGGCGGCCAGCCGGGCGGGGTCGGCGCCGGCGCGGCGCACCGACGGCTTCAGGTACGGCGCGCTCGCGACCACGCGGCCGCGCTCCACGACGAAGCCGCAGACCGCGCCGCGTGGTCCGGGGAAGACGACCCGGTGCAAGCCGTCCGCTACGTCCGAACCCTCCTCTTGCTCACAGCCCCCGTCGGCCGGCCCGCCGCCCGGCCTCGAACCCGGCCCGGAACGCGTCGACCGCGTCCTCGTCGTTCACCCCCGGCCGGTTCAGCCATTCCTCCCACGCCCCCTGCAACGCCTCCTCCCGCGCTTCCGCCTCCCGCTCGGCCCTCGCCTCGCCGGAGAGGATGCGGTCGATCTCCCGTTTCTGCTCCGGGGTGGCGAACCGCACCCGATGGCGGAACGCGTCCAGCCGTTCCTTCTGTTCGTCGGTCATCCGTCCGTCTGTCATCCCCCGCTCCTGTCGTCTTGTGCGTCTGTCCTGTCCTCGGGGTGCCGGGCCGTCGCCGCGGGAGGCCCCTCCCACGGGGTGACGCGCTTGGCCTCTTTCCAAAGCGCTTTGAGCCACGCCTTGATCGCGAACCGCTTCGCGGCCTGGTCCAGGTGGGCCAGCCCGCACTGCACGGCCTTGCCG
>Ga0126380_10000677_pt1 | contig 11852 bp, 12 predicted proteins | sample PanSoiMetPlot_26_FD_92544 | JGI IMG/M metagenome (GOLD analysis project Ga0126380, IMG submission 92544) | Tropical forest soil microbial communities from Panama - MetaG Plot_26 | ecosystem: Environmental > Terrestrial > Soil > Tropical forest > Bulk soil | place: Panama | collected 2016-02-17
ATATGCGAAATATATTTGCCCTGATATCTTGCGGCGACCTTGCAAAGCTCGATTAGCTCCTGGCTCTTTGCGTAAAACGCGGGCGGATAAATTAGAGAAGTACCTATCCCCAGCGCACCCGCTTCCATTTCCTTGCGCACGAGCTCGCGCATCTGGTCGAGTTGCTCGGTCGTCGGCTGTTTATCTTCGAAGCCGATCACGTGCTCACGAATGGTCGTCGCACCGATGAACGACGCAACGTTGCAAGATACGCCGCGCTTTTCGAGATACTGCAAGTATTCAACGAGCGTGTCCCATTTGATGTCGTATTTGACGTCAATCTGCTGACGAATCATATGCTCACGCACGCGGTCGTTAACCGGGCCCATCGATTCGCCTTCGCCCATGATCTCAGTGGTCACCCCTTGCCGAATTTCACTCTCTGATCGGCCATCGTGGATCAACGAGATCGTGGACCAGGAAAGCATGTTGATAAACCCAGGCGCGACGGCGAGTCCGTTGGCATCGATAATTGTCTTTGCCATCGCCGCTTTGAATTCGCCAATGCCGACAATTCGATCGCCACGAATCGCAACGTCCGCTTGTTTCGGCTCGGCACCGGTTCCGTCGTAAACGGTGCCGTTTTTAATGATAACATCAAAATCCGCCGGCTCTGGTAATGAGGATCGGCCCTGGGCGAACATGGTGGAGACAATTGTCACGAACACACTGAGTCCAACTAAACTTCGCTTCATCACGTCGCGGGAAGGTATCAAGCGCCGATTTCAGCGCAATGAAGCAATGGAAGTTCAATGCTGGCCTCTGAGCTTCGAGGCATTCGCCGATGCGTATTAACAAGGCGTTGAGAAGGGTTGTATCCTCGAAGGTGGAATATCACTCACGGCCGATCGAGCCACGTGATGCGAATCGTATAAAAAGGCCTGTTGCCGGAACCGTCGCATGCCGGATCCAGCAGGCCAGAAAGAGCCAACGCCAGGTCACCACGTGGGAGTTGAAAAGAGGTGACTAGTTTGATGGACACTAACACGTCCAGTTTACGGTCACCCTAATAAATCCACGCCGGAAACACAGCGCGGCTCCGAGATGAAAAAAGGGAAATTCAGAGTTCAAATGAAAGGGGAGTATCTGATGAAAACGATAATGAAATCCAAGCGCCGCAGTCGCGCATTCTTGCTATCAATCCTTTGCGCGGGAGCTGCTACTTTTCTAGGTGGATGCGCGGAGGGGCCTTATGTAACAGCGTATGATGGCGGTTATTATTATCCAACCGCATATTATACGCCCGCTTACAGCTACTACGGCTATCCGTATTCCTATTACGGCCCTACTTATAGTCGCACGGTCGTACGCAGCGGCGTCCGCTACAACGACGCTTACGGCCCGCGCTACTACGGCAGCACAGTTTACGGCGACTGGTACTAATTTGTGGCGCGCAAGGATGACGCATCGGTGCACAGCCCTGTGTGCCGATGCGTTCAGCCGCGCGACAAAACGGCTTAAGATTTCCCCGCGCGCTGCAGCCACGAGATGCGCACTCTTGGAACGCATGAGCCGCATCAACGCCTACCGATGTTTGGCTACAATATTTATTTTGATTTGGCTTTGTTTCTTTGGACAGCTGTTATTTAATAAGCGAATGAAGACGTCGGCGATAAGGAGAATAAACACAACTCGCGCGGTACCAACCACGCTCTCGCTCTTATGCGCAGGATTGCTTACGCTTTTATTCAGTGGATGCGCCGAAACGTATAACGCCGGAACTTATTATTCTGCACCCGAATCCCGCTACAATACTTATTACGGGCCGTATTATTATCCCTATTATCCGTGGTACGCTTATTATGGTGGCGCGTACTACTACGGAGTGATCCGCTAATTACTTTTCGGTCTCCTTAAGCAGGTCCGCTAGCTGATCTTTCCACAATGCAGCCAGCGTGTGGCTGCCATGGCCGCGCGTTTTGTCGCTCAACGGAATCACGATTGCGCGCCCATGCGGAACGCGCTTGATCTCGCGTTCAAGAATGCCGAGCTCAGGAGGATTGATCAAATCGTCGGCCGAATTAATTGCCAAAAGCGGTGCCTGGATTTTTTCCAAATTCGGCCCTGGATCGTAATCATGTGAAGCCTCCAGCGCGTACAGCACGTCATTGGCGTCATCGGTCTTGACGATTTGCTCAATGAATTTGTCGAGAACTTCATCTGTTTTCGCAAGGGTCGGCGTGTCCTTCTGACGCAGGACAGGATTGCTGCTCATGAACCACAGCATCTGGGCCGCGGTGCGCAGGCTTGGCGGTTGTGCTTTGTAATCGCCACCTTGCCAGGCCGGATCATTGCGGATCGCATCAATTACCATGCGGCGCCAAGCGCGGTTACGTCCCGAAATCTGGGTCGGCAAACTCGCCAGCGGCGTCAGCGCGTCCATGAAATCGGGATGGAGCTCACCCCATAGCCAGGTATGCATCCCGCCCATCGATGTTCCCATCACCAGCCGCGCATGATTCACGCCGAGTCCCTCGGTAAGTAATCGATACTGCGCCTCGACCATGTCGAGGTAACCGTAGCGCGGAAATTTTGCGTGCCTGTCGTCACTCGGCTTACTTGACTTGCCGTGGCCAATCCCGTCCGGTAACACGATGAAAAACTTCGTCACGTCCAGCGGCTGATCTTTTCCAAACAGCTCACCGGCAAACTCGGGGCGAATAAATTGCGCGCCGCTGCCGGTTGTCCCATGCATGATGAGAACCGCGTTCGTCGTTTTGCCCTGCGCATCTTTCTGCGGAGTTCCCAGCGTCCGATAATGGAGACGCAACTCCGGCAGTGTTTCGCCTGACGCAAATTTGAAATCGCGAATCGTAAAATCGCTCTCGGTCGGCGCCGGATAATCGACGGCCGACGCGATATTCGCGGCCAAGGTGAACAAGAGAAGTGTGAAGACTCGAATTGTTGAATTCATATTAATGATTTCGTTGCCGTTCGGATTGGATTTGTTTGAGCAACGCGGTGTGGGTCCGTTCAAGGTCGTTGGCAAATTTCACATTGGCGCGTAGAGCCTCGGGATATATCTCAAACTGTTTTCGTAATTTTTTGGTGGCTGCATCGTAGAAGAAAGAAATGTCCTGGTTTAGGTTCGGCACAATCAGTTCGTCACTTAATTTCTGATAACGCGCCATGCCGGCCAGCCCCCAGCGAATAACCGATTCGTCATTGCGCAGCGCGGTGAGCGTCTCCAAGTCGAGCAGTTGGTTGCCACCGGATTGAAGCATCGTCGCGAAGTCGCCCGGGCTATAGTCTGTGGTGAAAACAAACGGCTGCAGCGGCGGCATCTCACCGGCATCGAGTGCGCGTTGAAACTCCGAAGCTCTTCGTTCCTGTTTTGCGCGATTAATTTTTCCACTCTCGATGCCGTCCTGCAGCAGTTGCTCAATCGACGCCAGGATTCGGTCGCGCCGTTCCACATCCTGTTGGCGCTGCTGATAATTGTTCAGCCAGAACGCCGCGTAAACACCAACGAACACTAGAATTAGTTCCGCAACCCAGCCCCCAAATTGCGCGAAACGCGAGCGTTTTTCAGTTGTTTGACCCATGATTCACAGGAACAATTGAATCAATGAGACAATCGTGGTCAGTCAACAAGTTGACCGATTTTGTGGCGAACTCGGTCCAAAACGCGCACGCAGAAGAAGCACCTTTTCTGCATTTGCGATTCGACCGCGTGTTTCCCGATGACTTTTACGCGGAAATGTTAGAGGCAATGCCAGTGGCAGAGGACTACCGCGCGATGTCTGGTAAGAGTAAAATGGGCAGCAGCAGGGCTGACGGCAAACCAACTCGCTCCAAAATCGATCTTTTTCCGGAATACATCCGCCATTTGCCACCAAAAAAGCGCGAGGTGTGGGATACAGCCGGCCATGCGTTGCGTTCCAGAGAGTTGAAGAAAGCCTTCGTAGAGCGACTAGCGCCAGGCCTGGAACGACGATTCGGCGGAAAATTTGCAAAGGTGGAAATGTATCCGGTGCCGATCCTGACGCGTGACATTCCCGGGTACCGCATCTTTAAACACACCGACAGCCTCTGGAAAGGCATTACGGTCCAGTTTTACCTGCCAGCGGATAATTTGACTCCACATGTTGGTACCATCTTTCATGAAGTGCTCCCAAATGGCAGGAAGCCCAAAAAAGCGCAGATGCCATTCTCACCCAATAGCGGCTACGCATTTGCAGTGGCTGACAATACATGGCATTCCGCCGACCCAGTCGGGCCAGAAGTAAAAACGCGTGACAGCATTCTGCTTACTTATTTCGTCGACGCAGGGCCATGGCGATTTGTGCGCAATCGCGGCCGGCGAGTTCAGAATCTTCTGCTCAACGAGGCGCGCAACTTGATGCGCAGGTAGGCGTCATCGCAGGAACGTATGTAGCCACGGCGCTGTCTCGCCGTGCCGCGCGGCCAGCAACATTGCAATAGCGCCTCGACGCAGCGAGGCGGCTACATCTAACGAGGCAATGGTTGCTCCATGTTCGCAAGCGCATACGCAAGGACTGCAACGACGGCGGAATTCTCGGCCAACGCTTTCGGCACGATTTTGTCGAAAGTATCAGCGGCAGTGTGGTGATAATTGAAATAGAAACGGCTGTCCTGGATCGGACTGAAAGCAGGCACGCCGGCTTTTTCCATCGGCGCAATGTCTGACCCACAATGTTCGACCAAAGTAAGTATGGCCGCGCCTGACTCCTGCAAGATTGCTGCGACGGGCGCGAACATCTTTTTCACTTCTGGTTTTCCCTTGATGTTGATGCCGAGCGGATGATCGGCGCCACCGTCTGTTTCGATGGCCGCGAAATGGTTCATCCATTGGGTCTCATGATCTTTTGCGTACTGCTTGGATCCGGCCGAACCATTTTCCTCATTCATCCACGCGATCACGCGAATTGTGCGCTTAGGTTTGAGATGAAGTTTTTGAATCAGATTTGCCGCTTCCATGGAGACGGCGACGCCTGCGCCATCATCGATCGCCCCTGTGCCGAGGTCCCATGAGTCCAGATGACCGGAAACGACAATCACTTGCTCGGGATGTTCGCTGCCCATGATGTCGCCGATCACGTTTGCACTTTCAACATCTGGCAGCGTTTGTGGCGTTAAAACCAATTTCATTCTGACCGGTCCTTGTGGGGCCAGGGCCGCGATCAACTCTGCATCCTCCGCGGTTACTGCTCCGGCTGGAATCTTCGGCGCGTCATTTGCGTAATCGGTCTCGCCAGTATGCGGAAGCCGATAATCGGCGCCGCCTACCGAGCGTATCAAACACGCGATCGCGCCCAGTCGCGCGGCTGCGCTTGGGCCATTGCTACGATAAACGACCGCTTCCCCGTATGCTTCACCGCCCCGACCTTCAGCAGCCATTTGCTTGTCGAATGGATAATTGAAGAGCACGATTTTACCCGCGACTTTGCCGCGAGGCAGCGATTTGAGTTCATCAAAGTTTCTGACAACGATCACTTCAGCTTCGATTCCATCCCGTGGCGTCGGAACGCTTGCGCCCAGCGCGCACAGCACAATTTTTTGAGTAGCGCCTGGCGCTTGTCCGGCAAATTGAACGAGAGCGGCTGTCTCTTCGCCGCGCACCCAGTGCGGCACCATCGCTTTCTCAAGCTGCACTTCGCATCCGAGGGCCTTCAATTCGGTGGCGACGTAGTCGACGGCCTTCGCCGCTTGCGCCGAACCGCTCAAACGCGGACCAATATTGTTCGACAGATGAGCGACCTGCCGGTAGGCGTAGTCGCTGGTCAGGGCTGCCTGCCTCAATCGTTTCAGATCCGTCAGGGTCTGTGTCGAAAAGACCACTGGGGTCGGAGATGGCGACGCGGTGGGGCCTGGCGATGCCACGGGCGTTTGCTGCGCATCAACTTCCGGAGCGCAGAAAGACAATGAGAGTGAGAGAAGAAGGGCCACGCGTAATCGATTCAATTCAGACATCTCGAATTCCCGCTACAACATTTTCCCCGGATTCGCCAGCCGGGCATCGAGCGCAGCGCACGTTACTTTTCTTTGCGAAACTCGATTTCCTCGCCAAACAGCTCGGGGTTATGCGCGTTTTTTGTCAAAAGCGCCGCAACTCCAGCTGAGTCTTTGGTTTCCTTTGGAATTACCTTGTTGTTGACGCTCCGTAACATGAGGCGCTTCCCGTCGTCCGTCAGTTTCCAAACGACATAAGCATACTTGCGATCGTTTGAATTGAGATCCTGAACACTGGCAAACGGCATTTCCGCCAGATCAGAATGATAAGCGCGGAACAAATCGCCATCGTAATAAACGATGTGCGTGCTGTCATCCAAACGGCGCACTCTCATGTTCTCCTTGCCGTCCAGCGAAACCCAGTTCCCGAGCAATTCTTGCTGCACTTTGCGCGTGGGATTCGGTGTGATTGGAACTTCATATTCGCACGCACTCAGAGCGAGGATGCAAAGGCAACCGACAGCGCTGAAAATTGCTCGTCGGTAAATCACGTTCGTTGAGGTCGGATAGTCTTGGTCGCCCTTGGGAATCTGCCTTCGTCGAAATCGATCAGGTCGGGGATTGTGAGAATGTCGGTGCGATCGGCGATGCCGTACTTCTTTTTCCTTTTCTCCAACACGGGAGTGAAAGAATCGCGCCACCCAAGTTTCGACACAAATCCATTCCAGACGAACAGGTCACCCTCATTCGGCTGCCGGCCTCTTTGAAAGCACCATTCGAGGATTTCCTCGTTAGTTCCGCCTTGGAGGACGCGTTCGCGAAGATCGTCATAGTTGACGCGCAAAAAATTGCAGCAAGCGCCATCAAGCGTTCGAGGCGCACCGAGATTTTCGTGATAATCATCGTGCAGCTCGCCGCACGCGTGGAGGCGAATCTTCTCCAGCATTCGCGGGAAATACATCATTCCGCCCGTCATCTCTTTCGGGCTTGTTGGATAGGTACCCATGCAGCAGTAAATCGCATACGCACCATTAGCGCAATCTTTCCACTCGAGAACTCTGCGTCGCAGTTGGATCGCCTCGACAAAGCGAGGCGGCTACAACCACGAATGCGAAACACAGGAGTTGCGCGCGCGATTCAACGTCATCGCAATCAATTCATGTACACTCGCTCCACGAACCAAAAACTGCCGAGGAGCACAACGGCCGCTGAACATGCCGGCGCCCAACGCACAATAAACATCGGATTCTCCCGAAGTTTCCAAATGACCGGAAGCGCCGCGGCGGCGACGATGATCTGACCAAGTTCCACGCCGAGGTTGAAAGAGAACAGCGGCAGCACGATCCCGCCGGCGTCCGAACCGATGCCGGCCTCGCGCAAGGCCGAAGCAAAACCGAAGCCGTGTATCAACCCAAAACCGAAGGTCACGAGCCGCCGAGATTTAGGAATCTCGCCGCGCAAAAGATTCTCGAGACCGACAAAGACGATGGAAGCAGCGATCAATGGCTCCACAATTCGGCTTGGAATTTGCACAACGTGCAGTGTCGCCACAGCCAGGGTGATCGAGTGCGCGATTGTAAATGAAGTGATGATACCTAGTGCGGGGAGAAAGCCCCGTGCCACGAGCAACAGGCCCAAGAGAAAGAGCAAGTGATCGTAGCCGGTCAAAATATGTTTCACACCCAGAGAAAGGAAATTCGCAAAGGAACGAACGGTTTCGAACGCGGCGTTACTCGCGCCGATGTGAGGCATTTGCACCGTGGCGCCGTCTGCGCTTGCGCTCAGCAATCGCTCGAAGACTGTTTTGCCGTCTAAATCTTGTACCTGGAGAAACTCACGGTGCCCAAGCGGCAGGGACCCGATGAGTTTGGATTGAATTTCCAAACTGGAAAAGACCGTTACGCCGAAATCCAGACGGACTTCGACGTTGCTCTTTTCGTCGAGACGGCTGCTAATCGATTTGTCTTTGAGGACTTTGCTGTCAGCCGCGATGACGACCTCGCTCGCTACCGCCGCTTCAAGTTGCCATCGGCTTCGACCGAACTCGACTTGCGTTACAGTCCCGTCGCGATTCTCGTCGAGTTCGGCAAGTTGCGCCGCGTCCTTCACCGCCATAGTCAATGTTGTCTCCAATCCGCTCGTCCGTGGACGAATGATGAGACTGCTTAGGCCGGGATCATGTGCCGCCGCGTCTTGAAGCGGCAACAGCGAAAACAGAATCGCAAGAATTGCGCCTTGCACAGGGCGCGACCCGGCCAGGTGCGATAAGGTCACCTGGCCGGGATTTTCAAAGTCCATAGAATGACTCAGTCGCGGCGTTGAGTTATGGATGTGAGTGATTGCGGCCGTTTTGCGGTGTGGATTCGTACGGGAAGACCTTGTTGTAGGCCACGTCGTTGAAATCCAAGTTGTCTCCCGCTGGACCGCGAATGATTGGTGGATTCACGCGGAGGTTGCTGATCAGAGCAGTGACCGCGATGTCCACTACATCGTCGCCAAAACGGCGGCCATTCGGCCAGCCACCCGGAATAACGCCATTGCCAAATCCGGGTTGAATCTGGCTGATCAGGGTGTCGCCGCCAAAGATGCCCAGCCGTGAGAAGCCAGGGTCATCGGGATTAGGGCCCTGTTGAGTGCCGTTGCCAGCGAGCCGGCAGGCATCGGTGGACAAATCAACTTTAATCAAATCAGGAATGAAAATTCCCGCGATGTCAGTCCGCCCTGTCTCGACGTCCGGTAACTGGCCATTGAAGATGATTTGGTTGATCAGTCTCGCCAGTTCGGGAGTTACCGCGTATTGGCGGAACAAGTCGTTATCAGACTCGGGGCTGGTTCGGCTATAGCGGTCCTTATCAGCGATGGCAACCAGACCCTCGTTGAAGAGCGGGTTGCCTTGCCGCGCGACCTGCACCCAGGGGCCATGCATTTGCTGATCGCCGCGTCTCAACGCGCGGTCGGTTTCATCACGCAATATTGTGATCTGACGTCGGCTGGTGGTTGCGTAAACGCCGACTATTTGCTGGTCACCGCCCAATTCGGTCAGAGGAATCACAAGCGTCATCATGTGGATGTTGAACCCGCCTTGGGAGTCGACGCCCGGCGAACGAAGCTGCAAGAGATCGAAAATGGCATCGATGTCGCCGTAGAAACCATCGTCACGTTGGCCTGCGAATGAGAAGTAACCGCCACCCAGATTCTTGATTGTTTGTGTTGTGTAACGATCCAACTCGCCTGCCGTCGCGACGCCGTCTCTTGCGGGATTGTTCCCGTCGTTGCCTTGATTATAGAACGGCGTAGCGATGCCCTGATTGTTGGGTGGAACCGTACCGGTTCCAAGCACGGTGCGATGATTATGCTGACGATGGTCAACCTTCGTAACCGTGTAGGTCTGCACCAGGTTCTGGTTGGCATCGCCGACGTCGTTGATGACGCCGAGATACGACTGCAGAATCGTGTTCCGGTTTCGGAACGTCGTGTCGAATTTGAACTCGTAGCTAAGCGTGGCTCTGCCAGCAGCTACATCGTTGCCCGTGGCAACGCGGATTTGATACAGCACGTTGTCATCGAAGTTGTACTTGTTTGGACCGACGCCGGGTTCTTCGTGTGGGTACACGCTCAACGCAGTGACAAGACTCTTCATTCCGTTTCTATTCTGAACGAACGCATAAACGTCCGTCGTATTCGCGGCCGGATCGCGAGTGATCAGCGGCGCATCCATGTGACTGGAGGCTTGTGCCGCTCCGACTAAGTGTGCCGCGAGCAGTGCTATGACACCGCGCGACAGGAGATATGTTATTTTTTTCATTTGTTCCTTAGGTTTTGGTTTAGGTTTGGGGCTGGGTTTTCCGCGCGGTATTTGTTCCGAGCGAAAAAGGTTTTTGTAAGTTTGGGGCAATCGACGCTTTCTTTTCGGCTTTACGAGCCGCGCTTTGAAGCTCGTTGCGTTCAGATGGCAAGAGCAGCTGCGAGAGTTCGTTCGCTTTGCGCAACCAGCGCTCGGCATCGGCTGCATGACCGGTTTGTGAAGCGATCACGGCGGCATGAAAAAAAAGCCGGCCATCTTCGGTGCCTTCTGCCAATGCGCGTTGCATTTCGCCATGCGCTTCGGCCAGGTGTCCTGCCGCGGCTAGCGACCACGCCAAGGCGTCGTGACTGAAGATATCACTACGCGAATCAAGTTCCGCTTGCGCAAGTCGAAGCGCCGTCTCGGGAGACTCGTGTCGCGTCGCGAGGAACAGCGCCATTGTCCGGGGATCGCCACTCGCGCCGTGCTTCCGAAGCTGCGCTTCGATTCCAGACGCTTCGTTTTCGCGGCCATCCGCGCGCAGCGCCTCGGCGAGTGTCCACAGATAGTCCGGAAGCGGATTCAGTTTCACGGCATTTTGCAAAGCGTCCACGGATTCGCGGAACCGGTTTTGGGCTAGCAGAATTCTTCCCTTTAGCAGCAGCGTTGGCGCATAATTGCTTTGAAGGGAGAGGGCGAACGCGCAGCGTTGTTCTGCTTCGTGTAGCTTGCCGGCCTGGAACTGGTACGTGGCTAATCGCGTGTTCACCCATGCGGCGGATTCGGAATCGTTCGGGCTGGCAGCGCTAACAGCCAGTTGCATCGCCTCGATCGCTCCCGCGAGATCGCCTTTGAGCCAGCGCATGTGCGCCGCGCGAGCGTATGCACGAAGGTCGGGCTTCAAATTCATCATTCGCTGGTAGGCCTCGACCGCGTCGTTCAGTTTTCCCTGCTCCATTAGCGCATCGCCGAGAAGGCCGTAGTCAAAGCTGAGTCCCCGCTGTTCGACAAGGCGGCGCGCCAGCGTTTCGGATTCTTTGAAGCGGTGCAGATTCTGTAGCACATGCGCACGCAACAGGATCGCTTCCTGGCTTTGCGAATTTCGCTTTTCAATGCCCCGCGCGCACTGCTCAGCCAGTTTGTAGAACCCCGGGTCGAAGCTTTCACGCGCCTTCGCAACAAACGCCCAGCCGAGTTGTTCGAGCCCAAGCTGAACATTCCGTCCGTTGCGAATCTGCTGCTGTAGCCGGGAAATTTCTCTGTCGGTTCGGCTATCGCCGATCTGCGGCGCTAGAACCAGGACCAACGGGTCATCGAAAGTTGGGACGGGTGCCGGAACTTTGTTCCCTTCGCTCTTGTTACCTGGTCGAGAGAAAAAAATTAACATACAGGCGATCACCACGAGGGGGCCAAGAAATATCAAAATTTGCCCAGCGCCTACGCTGCCGCAGTTCCTGATGGTTTGTTTGCGAGTTTCCATTTTTGCGTTCGGCGAGGATTACGCCAAAACGCAACGACCGGATGCAGTCACTGCGGAAAAATTTTGGATCGCGCAGAAAATTGTTCCTACATGTCGCCGAAGAAGCTCGCTTCACCGTCGGCCGCGGTATTGTCTGTTCGAATCAAAATTCGACAGTGAAAGTAACTTCGAAACTCCAGTCGGTATCTTCGTTCTCCAGGTCGAGTGATACGTTGTAACGGCCGGAGCCGCCGTCATCCCGGCGATCGAACAGGCCGAGCCGATCGATAGTACGCTCGTCGATGGCGCTCTCGATTCGATCATCGCCGTAATCGAAGTTGAAGCTTTGCGCAAAACAGTCGCTCGTTTTCGCATGAACGCCTCGCGATGCTGGCTGCTCTCTCGACTTGGAATTAACACGCCTCTCCGACTCAGAGGATGCTTCGCCGATAAGCTCCTCCGATTGATCAGTGATCGTCACGGCCTTTGCCGCCGTAAACGACCGCAAGGATGATGCGACCATTTCCTGCGCAACGCCTGATCCAACGGCCAGCATGCTCAGCATGAAAATATAGATACTTGCTTTCAAATGACCGGTGATACGCCGCGGTCATTTGTCTGGATGCTTTGTCCTGACACTCACTGACGAGAGCGCCG